>Ga0181516_10000740_pt1 | contig 27622 bp, 25 predicted proteins | sample PEATcosm2014_Bin_25_FD_121104 | JGI IMG/M metagenome (GOLD analysis project Ga0181516, IMG submission 121104) | Peatland microbial communities from MTU Mesocosm Facility, Houghton, MI, USA - PEATcosm2014_Bin01_10_metaG | ecosystem: Environmental > Terrestrial > Soil > Wetlands > Peat | place... | reverse complement strand
GTGGCTGTCTCAGCAATCTGTGCGTGCAGGTTCGAACACAACATGAGAACGGCTCCCGCGACAGCCGCGCTTGCCCAGAACTCGGTTCCATGAAGCTTGAATATCCGTTTACCTCTTGACACGATCAGCCTCCCAGCAAATTGTTTGTGGTCCCAGTCGCAACCGAGTTTCCCTGCTGAACTTCTTTAGAATCGGATTGTCGACTGGCATTTCTGCGATTGTCAAGAAAAAAAGTGTAACGTTAAACAAAAAATATTTAACGATAACCATGCTGTTCCATAAGTCGTTGACTCATAAGCAGTACCATGCGTACTTGCTCCAGAAGGAGGCCTGGAGAACCGAGGCTAGTGCCCGGAGCTGAAAGCTGGCTGGAGTTCCTGGGCGCCGCGTAGCGACGACTGCCGCACCACCAGTGACGGTTTCAGAGCAATATGCCGCGGGGGACGAGGTGTCCTGCTCTTAAGCAGGCTCAGCAACATCTTCGCGGCGTGAACACCTACAAGGCTACTGTGGTGGTCAACACTCGTCAATGGCGCACGCAGGGTGGTGTCAAAGTGGAGATTATCGCATCCCACAAAAGCAACATCTTCCGGAATCCTAAGGCCCGCTTCCAGCGCTACCTCAATCGCGGCATACGCGATTGGATCGTTGTAGCAGAAAACGCCGTCTGGCCGGTTCGCCTGCAGCAGACACCGCATTGCTTCGTAGCTTTGCTGCCAGTCTTTTCCATCTGCGGTCACGTAGGGACTCACCAGGCTCGGATCGAAATTCATTCCATGCTTTTTGAGCGTCTGCTTGTATCCCTCGTACCTGCCCAGGCCGGTGGTAAATTCCAGGCCGCGGATATGAGCGATTCGTTTGCATCCCATCGCGATGAGATGCTCGGTTGCAATGCGGCCCACGGCAACATCGTCGACTCCTACAAAATTGGTCTTGAACTCGGGAAAGAAACGATCAATGAGAACGAAAGGGATTTTCTGCTCGGCCAGTTGCTGAAACTTCGCGGGCGACGAACTACACGACGCGATAATCAATCCATCCAGACGATGCGCGAGATGTTGTTCGATGGCTTCTTCTTCGATCCTGGGATTCTCCATCGATGAAGAAATCATCAGGGCGTATCCGCCTTCCATAAATGTTGACGAAAGAGCCTCCAGAACCTCGGCAAAGAAGGGATGGAGAAGCGTGGGCACAATAATGCCAACCTGCCGGCTCCGGCCTGTCACCAGACCGCGCGCGGTCAGATTTGGCCTGTAGTTCAAATCCTTCGCTTTGGCCAGTACGCGCGCGCGCGTCTCTGCCTTAACGCCAGGACGTTCGCGCATCACTTTGGAGATGGTCATCACCGAGAGCCCCAATGCCTGGGCGATATCCTTCAAGGTCACTGTTGTCATACAATCCGATCGGAGTTACAGTTTGCCGGCGTGATTGCTGAAGTGAGGCGGCAATCACGAATAATCCGGGAGTTGCCAAATCCTCTCGCCGCGCGGCGCGGATTTTTAGAGCAGCTTAGCACAGAACGGCGAGACCATGGCATTCGCCAAGCCTCCGACCTCAGGGCAATCGCATTTGAAAGTGCTTGCGTTTGAATTTGGAAGAAAACTTTCTTACGAGTCACGGAATAGGTCGAAAAAAGCATCGCAGGCGGCTGGAAATGCTGCAGGAGCTCAAGCCTGTCTTCTCTTCATGAGCGTTTTGCGGCACGACTGAAGTCATGCCCTGTTACAAAGCTTGCTTCAATAGAGTCTTTGCAGCAGCAATGGCAAATCGCTCGGCGTGAATTCGAATCCAGAAAACAGATTTGTCTTCGAATCTCCTGACGGAGAGTTTGTGCCTTGAACTCTCAACGCCAACGGCAGGAATGCCGCCAGAATCGTAGCCGACGAGGAACTGATCGCGGCGTGATCGCCCGCGGCCATCAAATTAACGCCGACCGCAGGTCCGAACGGATTGCGAGCCGATGGACAGGACGCTGAATTTTTCGATTTCGAAGTGGCGGGCGCAGATGCACAGCTTTGTCCGACCGATGATGCGCGAGTCGACTCTGCAATCTCCGGCCCAGCATATGGCGGGGCGATTATAACAGCGGCAAGATCGGCTCGACTAACAATCTCAATTTGAACACCGAACGCGGCACCAACCGCGTTTTTGTGCGTTCGACATTATCGGCTGGAACAATCATTATCACCGTCAGTCGGGCCGGCCTCAGATCGGAAAGGATCCAGCAGGTTAGCAAGCCGGTGAATCTAGCAGATGGATTATCGACCTTGACTCCGCAGCTGTTGCCGGGCTCCTCGGAAGGTTGAATGCGAGGAGACCTCGATGAAGAGGATGCGCAATGAGAGTCACTGCATGTGAACGATCGGTCTCTAGCCCGCAGCATTGGGATCAAAGAGCCGGCAAAGCCTGGACTGAGGTAGATTTCCTTCTACCTCCGCCGCGATCGCTGAATGCTCGGCCACCTGTTCCTCTCCGCTGCGGCTATTACCTGGGAAATGCTCATTTGAGTTCTGCGCTGGATGTACTCCGTCGAGGGTCGCAGCGGGACCTCGGCGATCCCGCTGGAATTACCTCGCGCACTTACGGAGGGGCTCACCGGAGTGCGGCCCTGACCTTATTCGCGGCTACTTTCAACATCGACCGGGCTTGCCCAGCGAGGCGATGCATTCTTTCAGCTTGTTCACCAGTTAGAACTTGTACCGCAGCGCTAGCTCAAGGATGCGCGGATCGGCAGCACCGGTGATCTTGTTCATGTTCGCGTTTCCGATGCTGACATTCGGATTGGAGGGGTTGGTGTGGTTGAGAAGATTGAACGACTCTGCGCGGAATTCAACGAAGTTCGTCTCTTTGAAGTGGAACTCCTTGAACAGGCTCAGATTCCAGACTTCCTGTCCCGGGCCGCGGATGGTGCCGTTTTGCGCGTTGCCATAGTAGCCATAGTAGGCAGTAGGGCTGGTGGCCGGATTCACATACGCTGCCGCGTTAAACCATTTCTGAGTTGAGCCGGTCTTCCAGGTCTTCGGTCCGTTGGTCGAAGCACCCGACACTACGAACGGCCGGTTGGTGAGCCCAGAGGTGGAGAAGGACACACCCGGCGTGATTGAACCGCCGCTGCGGAAGGTCGTGATGTCGTTCAAGCGCCATCCGCCCAGCACAAGCTTTTGGAATTCATTGCCGCTGTTGCGGAAGAAAGGCAGTTCGTAGAGCAACGTGATCGCGAAAGATTGAGGAAAGTTTAGACCCGATGCGTTGCCGTGGAAGCGGCTAAGGTTATACGGGTCGGCCACCGCGTTGTTGGAGGTGTCGTGCGACCAGGTGTAAGCGGCCGCGAGGTAGAGCGATTTTGTTACCGGATGCTTGACCTGCGCTTCCAGACCGTTCCACTCCTGCCACAGCCGGGTAGATATCGAATTGATTGAGCTGAAACCCTGATAGGGCGCCCAGTAAGCCGCATTGTCTCCATTATTTTTGTTTGCGGGATTGGAGCTGATGAGCGGATTGTAGTCGTAGTTTACGCCACCCGAGGTATAGTACGGCGCCTGATTCCAGTTCCAGGTGCCCACCAGATGTTGGATGCGGCTGCCGGCTCCGACCACGGAAGCGATGATGTTCTTTGGGAATTCATGCTGTATTCCCAACGAATAGCTGGCCACCGGCGAAGCCTGGACGTTGTAGTCCGCCGCAGAGACCGATATCACGCTCTCCGTATTCGCGGCGCCGCCTGCCTTGGTGATGTCCCAGGTTGTTGTCGAAGGGAATGCCAGATTCGAGAGGTTCTGGTTGCTGAACACAGGAGGATTGGCAATGCAACCGAAAGCACAATCCTGGTTGGTGAAGATGCGCGTGTAGCTCATGCCAAATCCGCCGCGAAGGCTGGTTTTCCCATTGCCGAAGATATCCCAGGCAAAGCCGGCATCAGGCCCGAAGTACCAGATGTGTTTGTTAGAGAAGTTTACCGGCAAGCCCGTGGATGTGCCGCTGTTGTAAAGCATTCCGTTGCTGTAAGTGGCGGGATACTTGAGATTGGTGGCGCCGCTGAATTCGTTCACCGTCGGCGCATTGGCGGCCACGTAGGATGGGTTCGAGTAAGGGCTCGCCGCATTGACGCCTGCGCCCCAATTGGTTTCAGAGTTCGGCAAGCCATGAGGCAGCGGCAGGTGGTAGATTCGCAAGCCAACAGTAACATTCAGGTTCTTGGTGGCCTTGAACTGGTCTTCGACGTACGGCGACCAGGAGAAGCCATGCATTTCGCCGTGAGGCGCGTTGCTTGTCTGGGTAAAGGTGCCCACATAGCCCAGAAGCATATCTGCAAGCGAGTCATCCTGCTGCGCCGCGCCGGTGGAGGGTTTGGTGGAGTTGCCGTTAAACGCGAGAGAGCCATTGGTCTGCTGGCCCGAGATCTGGCGCTTGGTGTTCCAGACAAAGGTGATGCCCGCAGTCAGGTAGTGCTTGCCTTTGAGCCAGCTCCAGTTGTCGGTCACCGTATCGTCCAGATCGGACGCATGTGGGATCGGACGCGCCGCCTGGATTCCCTGCCCTGCCATGCCGCCGGTGAACGACACAACGGGAGTGCGGGTTGAATAGGTGGCAGTGGGATAGAAGAATGCTTCAGTGAAACCAGGAACCTGGCTGATGTCTGTCGTTCCCACCAGGGTCAAATTCAACAGAAAGATGTTCATTGCAGCACTGGTGGTGTTGATCATGTTCGGAGTCAGGGTCTGGGTCAGCGAGACTTGAGCAAGCTTGTTGTGCGTAAAGTCGGTCTCAGAGCTGACAGGAGTCGTGCCTGGACTCTCAGTATTCTGCGCATACGACTGGTATTCGTCGAGATACTCGGCCAGCGCGTGAAACTTGGAGCTGAAATCGTGATCGATCTTGATTTCATCGTCGCGCTGATCGGTGATCTGCGCCTTTTGATTGATGTAGTTGGTCGTGCTCCCGGGAAGCGAGTAGTTGGGCGCCGGATACAGCGCCTTCAGGTACGCCGCCGAGCTGGCATTGATTCTTGTACTCGGGATCTGGTAAGAGGTCGCGGGGCAATTGCCGGTCCCAAACCCGAAGAGCGTCCCGGTAGTCGGATCCTTGATCGGCGAGGCAAAGCAGCCGGAAGCCTGAAGCGCCGTAGGTATTGTGCTGGTGGTCTGGTTGGGCGTGTGCAAAATCACAAACTGCTCGTCCCAGAAGAAGAAAGTCTTCTTCTTGTCGGTGTTGTAGACATGCGGAATATAGACCGGGCCGCTGGCGTTATAGCCGAAGATGTTCTGATGATAGGACGGGATGCTGGTCGAGAAGTAGGGTTTCGAGTTCAGATTGTTGTTGCGCAGAAACTCCCACGCGGTGCCGTGCCAATTGGCCGTGCCGCTCTTGGTTTGGGCAAGAATAACCGACGAGCCCATCAGCGAGTACTGCGCGGAGAAGTTGTTCTGAAGAACGCGCACCTCTTCAATGGAGTCGGGGTTCGGCACCACTGAAGTCTGCTGCATATTGCCGGTGTTCTCGTTCCAGACGCCGTCCAGCACATAGAAGCTGCGCGCCACATCCAGCCCATTGATGGAAAGCTGGCTGTTGGTGGAGCGGCCCCCCGTTGTCATCGCCGAGCCTTGCTGGAGGTTCGTTACGCCGGGCATCATCACCGCCAGGCCCTGGTAGTTGCGCCCATTCATCGGCAGCGTGCTCACTTCATCGCTGTCAATATCGGCCGAAATCTCGGCGGTGGTCGTCTGAACCTCGGTAGAGACAGCCGTTACCGTCACGTTTTGCGTGGCAGCGCCTACTTCAAGCTTTCCATTCACGGTGGCCGTAGTCGCAGGGTGCAGCTCGATGCCGGCCACGGTGTAGCTTTTGAAGCCCGCCTTGGTAATGGTGATCGAGTAAACGGCAACGTTCAAGTCTGGCGCGATATAAACGCCATCACTGTTCGTTTTTGTTTCAACGGCAACCTTGGTCTCGTCATTGGTCACCGTGACGGTTGCGCCTGGTACCAATGCGCCGGAGGTATCCGCCACTGTGCCAGTGATCGTTGCCCGCGTGGAAAGTTGCGCCTGAAGCGACATGGCGCCAGCGAGGATCAACACGAGAAGCGCGAGCGCCCCTGCCCGGCGCGACTGACAAAGATGAAGTGCTGAACGGTAGATAAACATGGCCTCGTCCTTTCAAGGAAATCTCGATTTTCGGTTGAGCTCGCTTTTGGCGAGTCTCCGAATGAAACCGGTTTCATTCGAGCATATTCAATAGGAGAAATTTGTTACGAACGGAATCTATCAATCGGGGGATATTTTGTCAAGCAAAAAAATAGCCTATAAGTTTAACTATTCCTTTACCTGCGCAGAGAACCGGACGCTAAATCGCTTTTCTATCGTATTTGAGCGTTTTCATTCAGCCTGAATTTTATGCGCCCGGGCTGCGCTCAACACCAAAGTGTTCCGGCGATTGTGTAAACGGTCGCAATGGCCATCGGCCGGCAAACTGTCGAATAGCAAATTTCCGTTCCTGCCTGATCTGGAAGGCAAAACCACTCCATGAAAACCTTACTCCGTCTCATTCTCGTTGGTCTCGCAGCCCTGGCGCGTTCTGTCATATCAGCCATCGCGGCGGCACAAGCTACAACCGCACATCGCAGCCTGCCCGCCAGTGGCGATCAAGCTCACCGCGACGACCGGTCCGCAAGGCTTCCAGTCCGACGGCCAGGATGTCGCATCCATCGATGTCGAAGTTGTGGATGCGAAGGCACAGCGATGCCCAGCCGACAATGCAAAAGTCGACTTCGCGATCTCCGGACCGGGCATTTGGCGCGGCGGTTACAGCGGCGGCATCATCGACTCGACAAACAGCCTGTTTCTGAATACCGAATGCGGCATCAATCGCGTTTTTGTCCGCTCAACCTTGTCCGCCGAAACAATTAGCGTCACCGCCAGCGGGTCTGGCTTCAAATTGGCGCAAGTTCAAATCGTGGCGCGGCCCGTGAATCTGACGAATGGCTTTTCGACCTTGATTTCACAACTTCTAACCGCTCCATCCGAAGGACGATCATCAGGAAAGATTCAGCTGCGAATCCGGATGGGCGATTGCAGGTTAGCGATAGTGTGAACCCGGGTTTTAGGGTTGCAAGTCGAACAAGCCAAATCGATCAACCTAGGCTCGGCTGATCGTCTGCGCGCTTGATCCACTTATAGACGCGCGCCGAATTCTTCCAGAAGTACTTTTCTGCAGCCTCTCTTGACTTGGTGGAAAAGAAACGCTTCACGAGCGAAACCTCTTCAGGAATTGTGGCTAGGCCATAACTGTTCGGATAATCGGTTCCGAAGATGACGCGATCTCCACCGAATGCGTCAAAGAGATATTCGAGTCTCGCGCGAAGCGGCTCATACTCCTTCACTACGGCGCCGTCGGTTGCCTGCGGGTGATACACCTCTGTAAGTTTGACGAAGATGTTGGTTCGCGCCGCCATCTCCTTCACCACCGCTTCGTATCCTTGCTGGTTATCCGGCGTTGGATCGAACGAAGGCAGATGGTCCATGATTATGCGAAGGTCGGGAATCGCATCGGCCAGCATTACGTTCGCCTGCATCAGATTCATGCTCGGGTTCGCAGTGTCGAGTGCAAGGTCGGCCTGAGCCAGTAGCTTCAAATTGGCTACTTGGTCGGGCTTGAGGGCGACCTTGCCATTGTCCGCGCTATAGAAGTGGCTGGAGCGGATCGCCCGATAAAGCGGGTCCTTGTGGAAGTGCGCCACATACTGGCCGAAATCCGGCCTGCCTGAATCCAGATTTCCTGAAACACCAACCATGATCGGGTTGTCGCGGCACTCCTCGAGATACCAGAGATTTTCGTCGATCAGGGGACTGGACTCAACGACAACGGCGCCCACAATGCCGACTGGCCTCGCCAATGGACTGTACATAGACGGAAGTGAGGTCTTGGAGATTGAGCGATAGGCCGGAGAGCCCATATATCCCGCGCCTAGGGGTCGCGTTCCATCAAACAAGTGGATATGCGCGTCAATGATCGGGATGTTGTCGACAATCGCCGATTGCGCGAACGCGCCATTGCAAGCCGTCACCGCTGCTGCCGCCGCGCCCGCAAGAAATGTGCGGCGGCTCAGACCCTTCTGCATCGAACCGAATTTGCTGAATGCTGACATTACAGGCCACCTCGCTGCTGCTGGCAATCGTAGAGTACCAATCTCCGCCAGTGCGGCGCTTCTCTATCCGCGTATCACATCGTGACCTGTGCTGCCGCTGGTACGGATTGTGGTGCCGTGGTCCGTTCATTGGACCTGAAGCGAGTTTGCAGATCATCCCCTTACGTGGACCTCCCAGACCTTCGACATGCGCGATGTTCCCGCCGGACCGGTGACATAAAGAATCACCGTATAGATGCCCTCTTTGCCGGGTTTGGGCTTGTACTGATGGGTTGGATTCTGCTCCATTGAAGTTGATCCGTCGCCGAAATCCCACTTCCAGGAAGTGATGTCTCCGCCGGACAGGTCTTTGAAGGCGACTATTCCACGATCTATGTCAACGACTTTGAACGACCATTGAGCATCGATGGGTTTGCCGAACTGTGGTTCGAGCGGCATCAGTCGAAATGCGACGAGTTCCGACGAGTTTCCGAAGAAAGTGTGTTTGTGACTCAAATTCCAGAAATGATGTTTCTCGGAATTAACGTCATCGTAATCCAGGACAGCCCACGAAAGTCCGATCAATTTGTTTTCAGTCAACTGAGTCTCCACCGCGCGCTCCGGGCCTTCACACCCGGCGTAATCAAATGGGGTAATCCAAAACTCCAGCACAAGCTTCCCTGATTCGCCCGGCTTGAAATTGTATTTCATTGCGTGATTCGCGTAAGGCAGCTCCTTTGTGTATTGGGCGCATCCCCAGTCCATCGCCCAATCTTTTCCCTCCGCAGGCGTGAAAATGTGGTAGTTCTGAGCCTGATCGCCCTGATAAGAGAAGTAAGCATCGGAGCTGCTGATGCGGGAATCGAGATCGGCCATCTCGCCGACCGCTTCCTTCGTCCACACATCGCGGTGATAGATATCGATCAGCGGCCCACCGGACAGATCGCCATCGACGACTACCTCAAAAATGTCGTTGTGCAAGTCAGGCCGTGAGAAGTCCCAGTAGTTGTCGTAGGCCTCATATAGAAAATACAGGCGGTTCAACCCCTTGACCCATCCTACTTTTACCTTCACATCCAGGTCTTTCGCATCGCGATCGGTGCCATGTCCGCCCGGAGCCAATGTATCCTCCAACTGATCCATGCCAATTGCATAGCTGTCGGGAACAATCGCCCAGTCCTCCGCATCCCCATCGATTCGTGGAATCTTATCGGGAGGGAACTGAAAGATCTTGAATGTTACCTCGTGGCGCTCAAGAGCATTCACTGGAAACAGCATCAGAAACAAAGCGCACAGCAGGAAACGGGATCGCAGCATTGCAGGACCTCCATCGAGCATTCATCAGCGGTCGATTCGTTTGGTCATGTTGTCCAGCGCGTCCATGTCGAGGGGATAACCCAGGCCGGGGGCCGGGGGCGCATGCACATACCCGTCTGCATCGATGCGGAATTTGTCCTTGTAATAAGGACGATCTGCATACTCGGCAGGAAATGGCATCTCGAACCAATTCGAATTTGGCAACGCCAACTCCACATGGAAGTGCAGCGCCATATCCCCGGTGTTGCCCCAGTTATGTGGTGTGCATTCCAAACCGTGTGCGTCTGCCAAGAGCCCTACGCGCATCGATCCGGAAATTCCACCCACGTTGTCGGCAATCAGGCGCACAACATCCAACGCGCCGCGCTTGATGTACTCGGCGAAATCGGAAATCGAATACAGAAACTCTCCTACATGGATGGGAAGGTTCAAGGCAGAGCATAGTTCGATCAGGCCTTCCTGATCGATTGTCCGCACCGGATCCTCAAACCACGCATAGTTCAGCTCGTCCAGCAAGCGGCCGACCGCCATCGCCTCAAACCGGTTATACTGCTGCACCGGATCGTGCATCAGGACGAATTCATCTCCCACAGCTTTGCGAATTTCGCGAATTTCCTCCATGTGTCCGATGTAGCTTGGAATCTCTGGCCCACTGGCGTGTTGTCCCTGGCCGGGGTGAATCTTATAGGCTCTGTATCCAAGCTTCTTGGCATTCAACACGTCAGGCACATAATCTTCAACTGCCGGCAAATGCTGCGAACTCGCATAAGCCATCACGCGCTCCTTTGTGGGAGCGCCTCCCGACAGGATTTTGTAGATAGGCCGGTTGACCGCCTTGCCAAGAATATCCCACATGCAAACATCGGCTGCAGCAGTGTAGTAATTCGGCCAGGAGCCGCCTCCGCGCGTGAAGACTCCCGACCCCGCGGCCGCGCCGCCGTAACCCGGTCCCGTTCCCTGCCGGGCAGTACCCGCACCTGCCCCAGGCCGCGGCGGAATCGGCCCGTCAAATCCTGCGCGAGCCTTCATGCCGGTGGTTGAAGTAAGAGTCGGCAGCAGATCGATCACGCTTTTCCCCACCAAGACCGGCTTGGCCCATTCGAGCCACCCGGCGGTGATGTCGCGATCGCCAATGGTGTAGTTCCCTTCGATGCCGCTGTTCGTAACTACGGAGATCAGTTCCCCAGTCTCCGAACCGTTGAGTTTGTGCACCTTGCTGATGTCGGTAACATAAACCTTCACTTCCTTGATGGTTAGGTCGGGAAGGTCACCCGGTTTCGCGCCCGCTGACTGGGCAGCCGCAGCAATGGGATTGGCCAGAGTAGCGAAGCCGGTCGCCGCGATTCCAGCTGAGCCTGCTAGAAAATTCCGTCGCGATGTCGTTGCATTCATGGTGATCTCCTGGGCATTACTTGGGCAGAGCAAATGAGAGGATGTTTGATCCCGAAGCGATGGCAATATATTACCTGCCGCCGATTGCGTGCGTCATGGGTGAGGCCTTGATAGCATGGTTGGTTACGAAATGCCAAAGATACCTTTCCGAGTTGGCTTCAACGGCGGCAAATCCTCCGCTGCTTTAACTCAAGAACACTAAGCCGCCGGAAGTGGTGCATGGAGGCCAGATAAAAGCGACGACGAAGGTCGAACCATCGAGCTGAAATCGCAAAAAATTGCCTCCAAAAAACTCCGGATCCCGCGAATTTCACATCTGGCAGCAATATCTTCAGCCGCGCAGGTAAGGTTTCAGATAAGTGTCAATCGCCTCCCGAACAGCTTTCTTATCCTGTTCGGTCAGAGGCGATGGCTTGTTGGCAGGATTCCCCATTCCCGGCGTCGGCCGCGACTTGGTGTTCTCTTTGAAGATGCCGCGCGCCACCAGCAGAAATTGATCCGCATGCGTGATGGAATCAAAAGCCAGGACGCGGCCAAACATATCGAAGGCTTCTGTTTGCTTGCCCGCTTCATAAAGTTCAAAGGCCTGCTGATAGACATCTGCGAGTGCCACCACGGGACAATATCCGGCGAACCCAAGTTGCATTTCGTCGATCATCGTCCGAACTCCCTTGCCTGCAAAAACACCAAGTTTGTCAGCCGTCTTCTGCCTGATCTCTGTGATTCGCGCCAATGGATCGCCTGCTTCATCCTTCACCACGCGCATGGTAGGAATGGTGCGGAACATTTCGACGATCAGTTCCACTGACATGTCACCGATCGTCTGCACGAACAAGGGAAGATCCGTCGCATTACCGATCGCTTTGTAATAGCTGAGCATCGCTGCATCGTCTCCCGTCGGAGGCAGCGAGCAGATTGCGTCCGCTCCGTGCTGCGCTGCGTATTTGGCAAACGCAATCGCGCCGGGGAGGTCGTTGTTCTGCGTTTGCACTCCAATGACCAGCGCCGTCTTGCCGCCTTTGCCCGCCGCCAGGATCGCCTCGGTCCCTGCATAGCGCTCGTTCGTTGACAACGTCGACCAGCCACTGGCAATCTGCGGCCAGATAAAGCCGGGAACCGACGCGCGGTTGCAGAACTTCACCTCGGCTTCCAGGCAATCGAAGTCCAATTTATCGTCTTGGGTGAACGGAGTTTGGCCGATCGGAAAAAGTCCGCGCATAGGCTTGGATGCGGAACCGGTGGCTCCTTCCGTGAAGGAGGATCGCGGCAAAGCGGCTCCCGCGGCGACAGCTCCTAGCGTCTTCAAAACGGCGCGCCGATCCAGTTCGTGAGTCATGAATTCCTCACTGATTAAGTTTCGGTATTGATATACAGTTCGCAAGTGGCACTGTCAAGGCATTTAATTTCCGTGAATTGACAGTCCTGATCTCGGTTCCTATAATCCGCCCTCAGTACGATTTCCCCATGCAGCTCCATATGGATTGAGGCTTCACGCCGCTCATCCGGTATGCCGGCTGATTATGCGGAATCTCATCGTCACCAAAAAGCCGTTGCATTCATCAAGCAGATAGCGAAGGAGACGGATTTGTCGCATCGGACCAGGAATTTGCCCAGAGTCTTTTTCGTTACCGCGATCCTGGCCGCTCATGGCCTTGATGTGCCTATGGTCGCCGCACAGAAAGCGCCTCCGCCACAGAGTTCCAGCATCAGGATTGCAACCGGCAGCGGAGTCCTCGCATTGCCGCGGGTAAGGAGACCGATGTTCGACATCGGGGCATTCGGCGCCGTGTCCAACGGACCTGCGCTCAAAAATCAAGCGGCAATCAACGCGGCAATCGACGCAGCCGCAAAGGCTGGAGGCGGAACAGTCGTCATCCCGGCAGGAACCTTCAAAACCTATTCGATTCGGCTGAAGAGTAATGTCGGCCTGCACTTTGAATCGAAAGATTCCATCATCAAAGCGGGTGTTCCGGGTACCGGCGCAAACCAGGATGGAGGTTTCTACGACGCCCCAGAGCAGGATCTGTTTGTCGGTTTGCAGGATCAGGGACACTCTCACTGGGCCAACAGCCTTATTTACGGCGTAGGTGTTGAGAATGTGATGATTTCGGGCTCTGGCCTGATCGATGGGAGTTACATCGATTCAAACGGAAAGACAGTTGACGTGCTCACGACATTCGATCCGCGCGAGGTCAGCTCTAGAATTGCGTCAGGAACTCCCGGCGCTGGAAACAAAGCCATCGCATTGAAAGATGCAAAAAACATCGTCTTTCGCGACTTTCATCTTAAGAACGGCGGCCACATCGCCATTCTTGGCACCGCGGTCAACCGCTGGACAATCGACGGCGTTATCGTCGATACGGATCGCGATGCGATCGACATCGATGCTTGCCAAAACGTAACTGTTCGAAATTCGGTGTTCAACTCGCTCACCGACGATGCAATTGTAATGAAGGGCTCATTCGGCGCAGGTCGATTTCTGACTTCAAGAAATATACTCGTTGAGAGTGACACAGTCAGCGGATATGATGCTGGCTCGGTCCTCGATAAGGTGTATTCCACTCATAAGCTGATTGCCACGGATCGCGACGGCCCGACCGGGCGCGTCAAATTCGGGACGGAAGGAACCAGCGGCCTCGATACCGTCACCATCCGCAACGTCACCTTCGATCGGTCCCGCGGATTCGCCCTTGAGTCCGTCGACGGAGCGGAACTGAAGAACATTCTCTTCACCGGCATTCGCATGAAGAATATCAGCAGCGCTCCCATCTTCATTGTGCTTGGCGACAGAGGCCGGGCGCCCGTCACTGGCATAGGCGCTGCTCAGGGCGTGATGGCCTCGAAGAATGTGCGCCTGACCGAGACCGGCTGGATCCTGCCTAACCTGCCCGGCGTCTACGGCAACTTTCCGCCAGTAAGATACGTCCCCTCCTACGACAAATCGACGCCAGTTTCGATTGGCGGAGGGACCTCTGGTGCAATTCCCTACGGAGGAGATACATTCGGCTCTGCTTCAATCGGAGACGGGCCTCGTCCGATCACTATCGTCAATCCAACCGCGCCGGCGCGGCTCAATCCGAATTCCATCAAGCCAGATGATCCCAAATTCGCGAATGCGGTGGGCGTGGGCTTTGCCCGCGTAAAGAACATCGTGATCAGGAACGTGGTAGTGGAGGACGCCGATCCACGTTACCCGATTCTGCTCAGTGGCCTCGTCGATCACCCGATTGAGAATGTAAGCATCAGCAACGTCCGGGTCGAATATCGCGGCGGACTCAAGATGGAAGATGCAATCGAGCAACGGCAGCTGAACACAACCTGGGCGTATACCACCTATCAGGGATCGCCTGCGACTCAGTCGCTGCCCTGGCTCGTCAATACGTTTTTCAGCAAGAACGAGGCGCTTCTGCCGCGAATAGGCTGGGACACCGCATCGAACGATGGCAAGGGCTCCTGGAAAGACGATCCATACAATATCCCGGAGATGGCGCGCGAATACCCCGAGCCAAGCATGCTGGGAATTTTGCCGGCGTATGGGATCTACGCAAGGCACGTCAAAGGACTCAAGCTGGCAGGCGTCACCCTTAAGTACAAGGTCAGGGATGAGAGGCCCGCCGTGGTTTTGGACGATGTGACGGAGTCGCAGTTCTCCGGTCTGTCTGCGCCGACGGAGCACGGTGTTCCCACGATTGTCGAAGTTACCAACACAAAGAAGCGGGCGCCGGATCAGGAATACATCAAAGAAACTCCTTATAGGACAACCACGGTGAGAAACATCGGCATCGCTCCCCCGCTGCACGCCCAGAAAGTGATTATCGATCGGCCATCTCCCGGAACTCCTCAAGATTCCCTGTACGCCTATCCGACGGCTCCTTCGCCCAGCCATCCTTATGCGTTCGCCATCCCCGACGACAAGTACCCTCTGCCCTTGACGGTCTACCGGCCGAGCTTTGAGCCGCTCCCAGAGAAGAGCGTGGCGGTGAGAACGGAGATCCAATTCTCGGTCGTTGCTGCCACGCCCGCTTCCGCGGCAGAACTGAGATACTCGGCAACTCATTTGCCAGTCGGGTCTAGCTTCGATGCGGCATCGCGAATCTTTTCCTGGACTCCGAGCCCGCGCCAGTTGGGCACGCATCTCGTCACCTTCACCGTAAACGACGGAGTCTTACCGGAGAGCGCAACAGTCACTATCAAGGTATTGGCTCCGGCGAAGTGAATCTTCGCAAGCGACGGGCTCCTAAAGCGGCCCCGGTCCGGGCTTCGCTGAGCTGGCCGCCGGATTTGCCGAAGGCGTCGAACCTGGAGTTCCCGCAGGAGATGCTCCGTTGGTTTCCCCGCGCATGCCGCGCCCGCTTCCGCCATCGTCAAAGAGTCCGTCCAGATTGAGAGAGGCCGGGGAATCGGAGTGCGCCGGATCGAAATCTTTGAAATCTTCAACAATAAAGCTGGCAAGATCGAGCTTGTTCTGTTTGATCCCCATCACGATGCTTTTGGCAAATTCATAGCCGCCATAAGCAGTCGAGTGCGTTCCGTCGGCCAGAATCTTGGCTGCGTCTGCGCCGGCGTTCTCATAGAACACAATACTCATACTGTACAGGTCGATCAGCGGCACATTTTCCTCTGCGGCTACTTCGCGCATCGCTTGCGGATAACCGCCGTGTCCATGGATCGGCGCGCCTGTGCCGCGATCTCCGCGATCCATCGGCGTAACCAGCACTGGAGTTGCGCCGCGAAGCCGCGCTTCTGCGATATAAACCTTTAAATATGCCTTGTAAGTGGTGTCTGCCGCCACGTAAGTCTGTGGCCACAGCTCCTTGGAATCATTGTGCGCGAACTGAATGAACAGATAATCGCCCTTCTTCATCTGGCTCAGGATTTTGTCCAGGCGGAGTGCGTTTGCAAACGACTTCAACGTTTCGCCGGACTGCGCGTCGTTCGATACGGCGACGTCCGGTTTGAAGAAACGTGGCAGCAATTGTCCCCAACTCACGTCGCCGCCGCCATCACGGTCAGTGACCGTCGAATCGCCGGCGATGAAAACCGTGGGGGCTCTTGGCGCCGGCGTGATCTCAATGGCGCGCAAGGCAGCGTGCGGGCTGACGATTTCAATAGTCAATTTACTGTCCCAGTCCCGCGCATTGGCCCTGTCAAACATGTCCAGACTCACTTCTTCGCGCCCAGGGGCATTCGTCGGAAGTTTAGGCAAGTTTGGGGTGCGAAGATTGACCGTGAATGTCCGTTCGACGACCTGGCCTGCAGGCACTCGGACGCGCTCGAGCATCAGCCGGCCAGACTCGGCTTTGACAGTTGTAGTCGTCTCTTGCCGGGAGTCTCCAAACGTGACCGTCACATTGAAATTTCCTTCCGGCATTTGAGCGGAAAACAGGAATGGCTTGTCACTGGTCGTGGTGTTGCCGTCGTCACCAATGGCGAGTTGCGCTCCAGGTTCATAACCGTAACCGGCTTCAGCGGTATAAGTGGCGTTGAGTGCAACGCGCGTATATCCGGCCTTGATAGCACCGGCGCTGAAATCAAACTTCAGGTCGATCGGCGCCGCCTGCGGCGCCGCTGCCTGCGCCGTCGCGTCGACCGGCATAGAGTAGCAAGCCAGGACCGTCAAACAGCGCAATAAGTGAGAGCGTGAGGATTTCATCGAATCGGTTGGCCCTTTCGAGAGTGCACGATCGGAAACTCACGTTTCAGCGTCGCACCGGCTGATTTGCACCCGCACAGTCTACATGGTCGCCGCTCAGATGTCGACCGAGTTTCTTCATCGAAATGTCGCCCGCCGGAAAGAGGAAACTATGCGCGCCAGTGCAAAACTAGGCCACTGTACGCCGCGTGACTACAAGGTACCAAGCTGTGCGGATGCCCTCACGTCATTCAACGGCGCGGGTGTATCGCTCATTCCTTATCGATCACATACTGCCGAAGTGGGGAGAAACCCGGATTCAGGACGTTCAGCCCCGGCCTGTTGAATTGTGGCTCCGCGACCTGCCGCTATCGCCAAAATCCAAATCGCGCGTGCCGTCACTCGTGAACGGGCTCGCGGGGTTTGCGATGTGGTCCGGGTTGTTGAACATCAGCCGCAATCCAATCTCTTTGGTTCAGAACAACGGGACAACCAGAAAGGTACGCCGGGCACGTGGCCTCACGGCAGAACAATTCCATCCATTTCTGAGAGAGCTGCGCGAGCCATTCGCATCCATGTCTCTGCTTTGTGTGTACTTGGGCCTTCGCATCGGTGAGGCTCTGGCACTTCGATGGGCAGACGTGGATATTGGCCAGGTTCAGGGCTGAGCGTACAGCGCGGCATTGTGGAGCAGGTTTTGGCCGACGTGAAGACGGAAGGGTCCGCCCGGACATTCAAATCTTACCGGCGAAATGCTGGAACGCCTGAAGTCCTTCAAACAGCGTTCTGACTTCTCGGGCGGTCATGACTGGATAGTCGCGACCCCCATGAAACTCGGCAGACTGCCGTACTCTTACACGGGCGTCTGGCGGGAACTTGTTTGGGCCGCCGGCGTCGCGAAGATCGGGCGCCTTGGGACGCTTTCTTTCCGGCACACTCACCGCTCATGGCTTGACGCCGTGGGCACGTCTATTGCAGTCCAGCAAAAGATGATGCGCCATGCGGACATCAGAACCACGATGAACATTTACGGGAACGTTGTAACGGATGAGATAACTACGGCGGGCGTCAAGGTATCGCAACTCGCTTTCCAGGGAAACGGAGCGCAAGCAGAGCGCAATGGAAGCTAAGTTGTTGATTCTTTGGCTCCTCAGGTAGGACTCGAATCCGCTTGAGAACGTACTTTCAACAACTTACAGCGCAGCAGATGGCATGATGTACCGCATTTTCTATGTAGCGCAGTGCGAACGGCACGGAAACGGCACGGACCTACCGCGCCTTTTGTGTTGTAGGTTTTGCACCCACGCAAGCGACTATGAGTGAATCCAGCACCATTTTATGAAGGCGATTAGTAGGTAGATTCCGACACCGACGAGAGCTATCCAAAATGCTACTCCGATTGCCGACCACACGGGCTGAAGAGCCGCACTGACCTTTTCGTTCCGCTCCTCTTGCTTTCTGTCTGCTGCTTTTTCAGCCTCCGAGGGACGGTGGTTGCGCCGACACCGTTCGCAATAATAAACAACTCTTCCTGCTGGGTCTGTTATTTTCATCACCGCCGGTCTACCGCACTTCTCTAGGGACGGGGGATTGGCTCCAAGCAAGTCGCACGTACCTTCACCAATTGCAGGAGACGGCTCCCAGAAGTGCTTTTTGCAATACCAGCGGGTGTGTCCATTCGAGTCCGTCAGACCCGAGGAAGCGTCTTGCCCACAGATAGTCCCTTCGATTTCTTTTTCGCACTGATTCATTTGAGCAGATTGTCTTCGACGTGAGCCGCGCCCTTCGGAGAAAGCGTGATGGACTCTGTTTCCCTGTCAAATTCAAGCAGTCGGGCCTTGTGCAACGGCCCGATGACCTTGCTTTTGAACACTCCCGGATTGGAATACTCAACCCACTCACACAGGTCACCAATGAACACGGATGAATCCGCGCACGAATACAAGAGCAACAGAGATTCATCTTTTGCCGCAAGCCCGTCTTTTAGCACTCGTTTTTTCCCGGCAACTTCCCAAATGGTTGGGAGCTGGCGAATTGCAAGGCCGTCAACAATGTCTTGCGCCTCTTCAAGCGAGAGGCCGTGATAAAGCCGGATTAGCTCGCAGATGATCCAATCAGCTAGTTTCGTCATCGCGGCGATGTCAATGGAATTGGCATCCACGTCCCCGCCAGCATGACCGAGGTCCCGCTTGTTTCGCATCGTGTAAAGGAAGACCAAGGCACGCGGCAGGATTATGCGCTCAGACTCCGTGCCACTCGTTATCGGAGACGTCACCAGCTTTCTACATTCATCGGGAAAATTCGGAATCGGCGTGCCAAAAGGCGTGTATGCTCCGAGAATTTTGTTTTGCAAGAATCTCAAGGACGTTTCGCAAAATTTCCCCACTGCAATACCGGCTCCGTCGTGGCGGGATTCCAATGCGTTCTTTTTCAGGTCCAAGTATGACTTGATAAGGCGTGTCCGAAAGGTCTTCGGAATCCCTGCCAGCGCATTATCCAGAACGGGGCTAAGGCTTTTTGTACTCATACTGTTTTTCCGCGTTCTTTACTCTCGTCAACTGCCCCGCGCGGACCAGCTGCGCCAACTTGCCCGATATTTCATTAGCTTTGAAGGACCGCGCTAAGTTGTGCTTACAGTGCTCCACTATGTTGCCGATTGTGCGGGACTTTTTGAAAAAATCTCCAGTAAGCAATTGCGTGACAGTGGCGTTGGGGCCGTTACCGGGCGCTGATTGCTTCTTTTTTGCTTGAGAAGAGCCTTCGCCCTTAACATCCGATTTCTTCGGCTGTTTGCGGCGGCGGGATGGCGGTCTAGAGTTGCTGCCTTGTGGGGGTTGATCCTCGCCGACTTGCGCACCACCTAGAAGGTGATCCAAGAGCCGCAATTGCACGGCCTCCGACTTGAAGCTGTTGAGCACGCTGGCCAGCTCAGTAAGTTGTTTCTTTTTGCCGTCTATGTCTTCAATCGCCATGGTTTCCTCGGGTCAACGAGAGTCCGCAACAGATGCGCCCCAAATCCGCCGCATGATTGTCTATCGAATCTGCGAACCATAATACACCTGCCGTCTCAAAGTACCGTGGGAGCCGTCACCTCAATTTCAAGGCGGTTCCTCTTGTGATCGTATGCAATTTCAAAACGTCCGAACGGATAAGACCAAAGTCCGGTGTTCATCTCAACCGTTAAAAAAAACTGATTGCACTCAATAACCCTGGCCTCTGTTTCCAATTGGTCTAGCTGGAATCCCATACCCGAACGACGAGAGAATGTCCGTACCGTAATCGCTTTCCCAATCCACGCTTGGAGAGCGCGAGCCTTTCCAATGCGAAGCGCAAGAAGCGATTCATGCTGTTCGGCTTTGGCAATTACTGTTTGAGAACCATCCCGCAAGTAGGGCGGCCCAGCGTAATGAGGCTTGTTTGGGCTTCCGGGTACCTCCACGGCAAGGCAGCGACGTCCCTCGTGTTCGACTATTCGGGTCGTGTAATAGATCGGTGGGTACGCGCTTTGAAGTTTTTCGGAAATGGTCCTTTGGAGTTTGTCCAGACTCGCAGCAGTTTCCTCGATTTCCCCTTTATCTGTGACGCCAATAAATAGAACCCCTGTTTGATTGGTTTCGAGAGTGTTTGCAAACCCAACAACTGTTTTCAACCAATCTCTGTTGTCCCCAATCGTCTTCCTTTCCGCAAAAGTGTGTTCTGCAGATTGAAGAAGGCGTAGGAGGTCGGGTTCGTCCATTTCATTACCTCATCTGATTGACACCAAGGTCGGTTGTTACAAGAAGGCGCGTGGTAGCGGTGGAGGCCCACCAACCGGGTTAGTAGGAATATCGCTCGCCCGAAAAACTGACTGCGATCTGAAATCCATCCTTGGTCTGTTTCACGTTCGGAATTGTCATCGCGAATGACTCTGTCTTGCCCGCGCCTAAGTAGAAAATGGTGGTCTGTGCCGAGCCAATATCAAAGCCGTCTGAGATGTAAAAGAAGTATGGGTCCTTCTTTAGCTTGTCCTTGACCTGATAGGGAAATGGCCTTGCTTCCAGCTTCAGATTGATTGATGACAGGTTCAATTGAGTTGGGTTCCCGACTGTACCGCGCACCTCTAGGCCATTCGCCGTATAGCTCAAGCTATCAAAGGTCACGGAGTAACCACGCTTCATGAACTGAATCACACCAACATCCGGGGTGAGCAAATCGTTGGCATTGTCATAGTCGGTGACTTGTTGCCCAAAGTTCAAATCGCCCACTTTGATTGAGAGTCGCCACAGCATAATTCCCGCGAATCCCGACAGTCCTAAACTGACTATCGCGACACCAAAGCAAATCCAAAGAAGGGCGGGACGCCGCGTTTTGCGCGGTCGATTCTCCACGTCTTCGGCCTTTGAGCCAACAGGTTCAGTCTCTTCCGGGGTCATTTTAGAAGAATGCACCTGCCGGGTCTTTGTGGCAAGCCGAATTTCGTTGCTCAGCCTGATTGACGGTGTAGGCCAGCTTAGGTATTCCGGGTGTCTGGCAGGGCAAAGAGCCGCTCCAATTCCTCAACATCCCGGCCATTAAACGCACCCGAAGAATTATTTTCGCCAGAGCTTGAAGCTGTTGAGTTCCTTGGTAAGCATAATCAGTAAAAGGACTTCAGCCAACGTAACGCACTAACGTGACGCGCTAACGTGACGTAACGTCCTTATTTCCATAGTCTTAGCCTTGACATGCGTTTTGGTTGGGCGCATGATGTCCTTTCTTCCCCCACAACCTGAAGGGCACGGCCCTGGAGGGCCAGACTAATGGCATCATTCGTAAATTCAGTGGATGGCAAGCGCATTCCGGGCTGCTATGTCCGGTACATGGGAGCTATCAAGCAGTCGGATTTGCCGACGTACAACCGTCTGATGAAGCTAACGAGCGGCTATCCGCATATTCAGAGACTCATAGAGCCGGTGTTTTTCACGCGCTGAAGCGGCATCATGGGGGGATCACGGGATGCCCCGTGCTTCCTCGCATTCAATGCAATCCTATGCGCATATCGGAAGCGACTAAACACTGTGTAATCAGTCGGATGGTACTGCATCCGGCTACCTTATGGGGCGGTGAGTATGGGGGTAAAAAAGAAGGTTTGGCGTGACCCATTTTACGGGAATGATAGACGCCGTGCACAACAGTATTGGGCCAAACGCTCCGAATTACTAGGCGCTGGCTATATGCTCCCCACGGCAGCAGAGTCCGCAGATTGGGATGCCCGTGTAATTAGAGCGGGACGCGCTGCGGGCGAAGACCTCTCCATGGATGCGGGAAGAGTGCGCCCACCCGACAAAAACGATTCAGACCTTCTTGTGTGGGGGGAAGACGGTTTGCTCGCGTCGGAGATATGCGAAACAGAGGGCAAGTGGTTAGATGCGCCTAAAGACGCGCCTACGATGCAGGCTCTCAGTCTGGAGTGCCGCTCGGATGAATTCTTAGACCGATACTTCAGAAGCGTCATTTCAAAGTAGTTTCTTGAAGTTACGGACAATCCGGTAACTATGTAGAAGGGACTTATGAAACAGAGAGTCAACCAGATTCTGGAAGGCGTTCATACCGGACTGACATCCGTGGCAAGAGCCATAGCAGACTCCCGCATGGTTCGTGAAGCACTATCACACGCGCTAATGGAAGATGGTCAGCCGGATATTGCCGGACAGGTCTTCGCCATTTTCGTGGACATGCACAGCAAAAGAGTCTGCGCCCGGTGGACGCCCCTTGAAGCTGACACGGACGCTGAAGCCGTGGAGCGGTATCAAGGGCGCGTCCCGATTGGCTACATTGTCACCGTTGACACAACCCGAGATGGTGATGAAGACATTTCTGCATTTGCTACTCGCAAGCTGCTACTCGAATATGCGGCGGATATTCTCGCGGATGCGCATCTGCGAATTGGGGCGGTGGTGCGCGATGAACTAGAGGAAGTCTACAGAGTGGAAACGGAGGACGTTGCACGATAATGTGCATCGAGCAACCCGCACAGCCGCGATTTCGTGTACGTTGACACCCGGCCCGTTTCGTATTAAGGCTTGGACTTGAAGGGAGGAATCGAAAGCCTCCCTTGGCTTATCGAGTATCACGATTTGTATTCGCTTCCGCCAATCAGCTTTGGAGAGGGAGCGCATGACATACACAGAGAAGTCCACACAGTTGGCTCTTGATGCATCCGTTGCGGTGCTTGCACTCAGCAACCCGGATTGTACGGAGCTGGAGTTGCTGCCTTTGAAACCCCGCCAGATGTCCGAGACTGAGCGGGCACAATTGGCCGCCCGTTGGCCCGGACGCAATCTCCGGTCAATCGGTGTCATCGGATTGGTGGGCACCACACCCAAGTATGCGCTGAAAGACGCGCTTGAGCCGGAGAGAGTCTCCGCCCTCACTGATGCCTTCCTTGCGTATCTTCACGCACTCTACTGTGACAGCTTTGCCGCTCAGCAAGAGACGGCAGAGATTCGGGAGTTGGGTCGTCTGTGGAGCCTTCCTGATACGCGCATGAACTAGGTTTCGGCGTGGCCCTTCTTCACCACGCCGTAGGGCGGCATCAACTGGCGTGGCGTCGTGCCGCCCAAAGTTTTGCATACGCTTCCGAATCTCGCCTTTCGACTAATCGACAAAATTTCGTCACCCGGCTAAAAAGGGCCGGGCGGCACGTTGGCACCCGGAGTACCCGGACTTGAGACGTGCATTTGCACCGATGGCAAAGGTCACCGAAAGGTGAGGGGAGTTGCCGGGTGGTGCGGAGCTGTGGCTGTGAACGCGGCAAAGGGGAGTTGTCGCCTTAACCAACGCGGGTAGAAAGGCCCACGTTGCCGCATGAGGCGCGGCAGTACGCCGTTGCTGACTCGGATGCATGACCGGCGCAAGCCGAGAAATTCATCCAAGGACTTTCACCATGAATTTGCAGGAACTCAAACAAAGCTATCAACAGCACACCCACGCAGCGGAAGGCATCTTCCTCACAGCCGCAACAGAGAAGCGTGACTACACTGCCAGTGAAACGCGGGACTATGAGCAGCACATGGACCGTGCAAAAGAGTTGCATGAGCAAATCAAAGCCGTTGAGGGCAAAAACACTATCCTCTCAATGATTGGTCCGGGCGGTGTTCCCAAGTGGATACACGACCCTGAGGCCAATGCAACCGCGCCCACGGCTGGCACCATTGTGCCTTCACAGCCTGTGCGTGGTACGGGGGCGCATTTGTCAGCAGATTACCGGGAGGCGTTCTACTCGTACCTGGGTAGCAACGGCACCAAGGTGTCTGCCGCTCTCTATGAGGGCAGCAACCCTGCCGGTGGTTTTGCCGTGCCTCTCACAGTTGAGGGGAACGTGGTGCCATTGGCTCCGGCTGATACTGGCATCCGCTCCATTGCCACGGTCATTCCCACGGCCATGGACATCAAAATCCCGCGTGCAACCACCATCAGCACAGCATCCGCAAAGGCTGAAGGTGATGGCACCGGCACCAACGTCTTTGCTGAGTCAGAGCCGGTGTTTGACCAATTCACCTTGTCCGCTTTCATGGCCGGTGTTCTCCACCAGATTAGTTGGGAATTAGCGGCTGATGTGCCGTCCTTCCAGCAATTCGCAGTTGGAGACATGCTGCTTGCGGCTCAGTTGTACGAAGAGAATCTCTTTGTCAACGGCACTGGCACCGGACAGGCACAGGGAATCAAGGGCAACGTGGGCACTGGCACGGGCGTTGCCGTAGTTGCTGGCTCGGACAACTACGCATCGGAGTTGCTTGACGCAACCTTCGATGTGATGGGCACGCTGAAAGGTGCATATCATAACGGTGCCTCTTGGCTGATGGCCCGTTCCACTGGCATCTTCCTCCGCAAATCACAGAAGCAAGCGAACCTGTTTGCTCCCGTGTTTACAAGCGTGAATGGCAAGGACTACCTTCACGGCTTCCCGGTCACTTACAGTACCAGCGTTGACGCCGTAGCAGCGGGAAAGACTCCCGTCTACTTTGGCGACTTCAAGCAGGGCTATGTGGTCGGGGATAGAGGGGGCAGTGGCCTCAACGTGAAAATTCTTGACCAGCCCAAGGCCACTGAAGGACTTCTCCAGTTGCTTTGCTATCGCAGAATGGATGCGAGAGTGAGGCGCTCTGAGGCCATCCAATCCGTCACGCTCCATGCATAAACCGCGTCAGTCGGCATAACTGACTTGAGGGAAACGGCCCCTAAGCAATATGGGGAGTAGGGGCCGGAGTACCCACACTTTCTCCAAGGCGGGGCCAATTCCCGCGCATTAGACCCTGCCGGGCTTCACTCGCCCACCTCTCACCGTGCGCGGACTTTTTACAGAGGTTCAAGATTCGCGGGGAGACCCGCCACACAGCCCGCGAAGGGTTTGCTGCCCATTCAAACTGTGTGGCGACATTTAGCCCGGCCCGATGTGAACACGCCATTGGAGCCGGGCACTTTTCAAGATTCCTACAGCTTGAATGAACTGCTCAAAAGCACGTTGATATTCCACCAACAGATTGCAGCAACGCGCCCACGGTCAAATGTGGGGCAGCGTTGGGCGTTCTAAGAGCCGGACGGCCTTCACCGTCCACAAGCCAAAAGGTCAATCAAATGGATAACCAAATTTTGGACATGGGTGTTTTTCTGAAGTCACTCACTGAAGAGCAAGCGGACACTTGTGAGAGCGATGAAAAGCAGCTTGCCGAGATTTTCGGTGAGGGTTGGTCAGAAGAGACTTCCGTACTCTTTCACCGCGCCATGCTGCTTACTAGACGCTTGATGCCTGATGTGACAGTCAGTGGAGTCTTTGAGGGGGCATTCCGGCTTGGGCTGTCATTCCTTGGTGATGAGGAAGTTTGCACGCGGGTCAAGGAAGGGCGTGAAGGTGACGTGATTGTGTATGGTGTGCAACGTCAAAACGGCAAGGGTGGCAGTGTGCTCATGGACGGTGCCACGGTTGTGAAAATCAAGCCCAAACGTGTGTGGAAGAAAGGTCAAGTGCGGGGCATCTAGTGGGCAGACCCAAGCTAATCAAAGTTGATGTCAAAGACGGGCGCGGCCTTGGTGGTGCCAAGAATAAGACTGTGACTGTGCAAAGGCGCATTCCAGACATTCTGGCATTCCGGGACACGCCCGGCTTTGCCTATCTGTTATTGGCCGCCAATCCTGATGTGTCCGTCTCCGTTCTGTGTAGTGTGTTGGAGGCTTGAGACCCGCGCCAAGCGCACCCCGAAAAGTGGATGTATGAGCGCCGTGAGTTTTTCAAGGTGCCGTCAATGCCGGAAGGCGTTGATGAGCGTGCAATCCAGTTTGTACGGGACCACATGGGTGAGCCGTCATGGAAGATACACAAGCAGCTACGGGAGCGCCGTATCAAATGCAGCTTGCAGCGAGTGCACCGTATTTGGATGGCAATTCGGTACTTATCCCTAATGGCATGAGTGGATTACGCCCAAGAAATAAACCGTCTTAACATAAAGAGAGAGAGGAAAGTATTCTCCCTCCGCTCACGCTCAGGAGAATCCTATCCTCTCATTAGGGTGAGTAATGAGACGGAAGACCTATGAGAAGAAAGGGTGTACCCCGGCGCTTTGCCCGTTGGGAGCAGGATGGGGTGGGGTTCAAAGTCGCCAAGGCATCCCCTAAAGAGCGCCGCAATCCTTTTATTTACACAAACGAACAATTATCGAAAATGTGTAAATTTTACATCATTCTGTTGCATTTTAACCACACTTCGGAAGGTCGCATCCGCAAATCTATGAAAGAAAAAGGTTTGTGACATGGTCATGGAAACCCAATGGCTCACGGCAAATGAGGCCGCCCAATACCTGAAGGTCAAACCGCGCACCATTCTGTCTTGGGCCAAACAAGGCCGCATCCCCGGACACTCGCTATCCGGTGCTCAACGTATCACGTGGCGATTCCTGAGAACGGAGTTGGATGCTATGCTGGCCGTGCCATCTGCTGCCGAACGTGGGAGGGTTCAATGAGCAGCAGAATAAACACAGGAAGCGTAGTACAGGACAAGCGCGATAAGGTGTGGCGCTTCTATTGGTGGGAAGACGGCAAGAGACGCTCAAAAGCACTCGGGCGTTTCGGCACAAAGGCGGATGCGTGGAAGGCTGCCAAGCCTCTACGTGAGGCCCTCGAAACCAATAGGCGCATCACTACAGGCATACCAACCGTCAAGAAGCTGGTGGAGCACTACCGGACTGAAAAGATGCCTACCCGGAAAGACACAAAGCGCGGCTATGAATCGTGGATTCGCGTCCACATTCTGCCAAAGTGGGGCGGGTGCCCAATCACGGACTTACAGGCCCGGCCTGTGGAGCTGTGGTTGGGGTCTCTCATCCTTGCGCCGAAAAGTCGCACGCACATACGCGGGATTCTCAGCTCACTCTGGAATTTTGCGATGTGGAGGCAGGATATTCCAATCCAAGTCAATCCCATCAGCTTGGTGACGGTGAAGGGTGCATCAAAGCGGATACGGCAGCCACGCAGTCTCACAGTTGAGCAATTCCGTTTGCTCGTTTCTCACCTGAAAGAGCCTTTCGGAACGATTGCTCTGATGTGCGTCTGTTTCGGCCTCCGCATCTCTGAGTGCCTCGCCCTTCGATGGTCGGATGTTGATTGGATCAATGGTCAACTGCGCGTTGAGCGTGGCATTGTTGAGCAAAACGTGGATGATGTGAAAACTGATGAGTCTCGAAAGTCCTTCGCAATCGCGGAAGAGCTGCTTGAACGGCTGAAAGGGTGGAGGCGTACTACTGATTTTCCAGCGGACGGAGATTGGATTTTTGCAAGCCCGCTGAAAGTTGGCAGACTGCCATACTCCTACACCGGGTTTTGGCGAGAGCTAGACCGCGCTGGCAAGGATTGCGGTGTCGGGCACATTGGGACGCACACATTCCGGCACTCCTACCGGATGTGGATTGATGCCATTGGAACACCAATCGGGGTCCAACAGAAACTCATGCGGCACACTGACATTCGCACCACCATGAACATCTACGGTGACGCGGAATCGGGTGACATGCGCAGAGTGAATGGGAAGATTGCGGAGCTGGCTTTCAGTTTGCAATGAGTGGCACGGGAAACAGCACGGAAGGCTTGTAAGTCTATGATTTATTGGCTCCTCAGGTAGGACTCGAACCTACAACCCTTCGGTTAACAGCTAG
>Ga0181516_10000739_pt1 | contig 27682 bp, 27 predicted proteins | sample PEATcosm2014_Bin_25_FD_121104 | JGI IMG/M metagenome (GOLD analysis project Ga0181516, IMG submission 121104) | Peatland microbial communities from MTU Mesocosm Facility, Houghton, MI, USA - PEATcosm2014_Bin01_10_metaG | ecosystem: Environmental > Terrestrial > Soil > Wetlands > Peat | place... | reverse complement strand
GTGGTCGAGTCCAGAATCGCGTTCATCCCAAAGCTCGTGGTAGCTTTCGGCGCTTCCACTTCGTTCTCCGGGATGCTGATTCCCGTCAGTGCGCCGGCCGTATTCACAACACCATTCACGGCCGGGTAGCCCATCACGTTCATGCCCTCTGAAGTAATCAGGTTACCGCTGTTGTCGAGCGAGAAATTCCCCGCCCTCGTCAGATAGTTGGAGCCTCCATTGCCCACGACGAAAAACCCCTGACCCTGCAGCGCCACGTCCGTGTCCACGCCAGTGGAGCTGGGGGAACCGTTGGTGAAATCTCTCTCGATGTTCGCCACCTGCGTCCCCGAGCCCATCTGGACCGGGTCGCCCGATCCGTTCGAGCCCATCTCCTGATAGAAAAGGTCGGAAAAATTTACGGTTTGCGACTTGTAACCGGTTGTGTTCAGGTTTGCCAGATTGTTGGCAATCGTGTTCAAAGCCGTCGAATCTGCAATGAGCCCACTGAGCGGAATGAAAAAACTTGGCATTGACTTTCTCCTCTTTCGATCGAACGTTGACTGAGGCTTGCGCAGCCGGGTGAGAAAACGGCCTAAGGAATCGTCTACAAGGCCGGAAGGTTGATATTCCGCTTGCTATGCGTACCGAGAGACTGCCCCACGCGTTGTGCGGCAGCCGAAGGATCGGGCACGCTGAGATTTCCGGGAGCCAGCTTCAAGGCGCTGGAAATCCGCGAGGCGACACCGCCGGCTGTTTGTTTTACCCCTTCGGTATGTGCCTTGACTGCATCGCCGGCGACACTCTTGCCATTCACGGCTTCGCTTGTGGAACCGCGATCGACATTCGGACCCGTCGTTCCAGTACTGCTGCCCGAAATCCCCAGCGCGGTGGACAGATTCTGATTCATCGATATAAGTTGCTCGAGGCTGTTCACCTGGACAAGCTGCGTGATGTACTGGTTGGGATCGTTGTCGGCGGTGGGGTCCTGGTTCTGCATCTCCGTCACCAGCAGCGTCAGAAAGTCGTTGGCCCCGATGCCGTCCGCACTGCTCGTTGAACTGCTACTTGAACTGCTGCTGCCGGTGGCCTGCGTTGTGGCCGCCACCGCTGCCTTTGCTGTCGTCCCGGTCAGTTCCTGCGCCCGGTGATGGTCTGTGAATCCCGCAACTGCTGTCATTTCGTACCCTGCTTTCTTTGTTCCGGCCCGGTGCGGCCGGTTGCAGCTTGTGACCAAAAGACCTATGCCAGAACCGAGATATGCCCAGCCCGCGCCGGTACGCCATCCAGGCCGGCGTCGGTTCCAGCTTCCCGCGCGCGCGCGCCTCCTGCATTCGCCATCGAAGTCGCCGCCCCATCGGCTCGCCTGTCCATGGGCTGATCGCGGCTTCCGCCTTGCCCCTCCCCCTGGCCGGTTCCTTGCTGAGCGCCCTGGTTGGAGTTTCCAGCCGAGGTCGAACCGGCGTCGTGACCCGTCGGCGCCGCCAGGGTGACCTTGTCCACGCCCGTATGGTGATCGGCCAGGTAGGCATTCAGCCCATCCAAGTGGCCGCCAAGGGCACGCGCCGCATCGGCCGAACCCGGCACCAGCGCGGCATGAATGCCCCCACTCCCGGTTTCCGCGCGGACCCCGACCCAGCCCAGCGTCGCGTCCTGGTATCCGGCCTCGGCGTGTTGCGCCCCGGCATGCACCCAGGTCGTCTTGACGGAAGTAGAATCCGCGTCCATGACAGAGAAAACCTCGCGTTGGCCGGAAGCACCCGTTGAGGCCGAAGTTGTCCTGTGTGCGCCCCCGGCCGCCGACGCAAGAACTGACTGCGGAGTTGTCTGGGCGGCATTGGCCCCGCTTGAAGACGAAGACCCCGGCGCTCCAGCCACGCGATCGGCTGCATGCGGCAACGTAACTTGCTGGGTCGAGCCGTGCGCCATCCGTTGCGGCAGAGCGGTAGAGTCGGCATCCGATTTGGCCGTAACTTTTTCGGCGGCATTGGCCGTGGCCGTGCGATGGCTCGACGAAGCGGCCAACGCAGGACGCGACGAAGCCGCGACCGCTGCCGGTTGCGCCGGCGCATTGGAAGAGATGGCCGCACTCGATCGACGGGCGCGCGCCGCACCCGCGCTCTGGTCTTTGCTCGCCCCGCCAGTTTCACCCGATCGATCACCCGCAAGCCCCGCCCCAGGAATTGGTGCGCCGGTCGCGAAAGCGTCACTCAAAACGCCTCCGGCCACTGGAAACGTAGCCACACTCTCTTGCACCGCGGCAGAAGTTGGGCTGCCGCCAGTGACTTCGTTCTTGCCGGCGCGTCCATCCGCCGCAGCAGAGGAACGGACCCTGATTCCGGCCTGTCCCGCAGGCGATCTTGCCTCTCCTCCGCCCGCCGACGGTGCCAAAGCGGTCCCGACGGGAACCGCGCTCGCCTCTGTGTCAATTCGCTCCGCTGCGCTGCGCTCTCCCACCGACCCCGGCTCGCGCCGATTGGCCTGAGCGCTAACGCCCGTTGCCCCGGCCGGCTCGGCGAGTGACCGCAAGGTTCCCATCCCGGCCTGCTTGGCCTGGGCGTGCGCATCCACGTTGGATGTGCCGAGCGCTCCGGTCCGGCTCGCACCCACGCCGCGATCGGGGCCGTCGCCGAAGTTGACTGAAGCCGCCAGCATTCCATCTTCCGCGCTGGCCGCTGCGGGATGCGCCGTTCCGCCTGCCCCCGATGCAGCCGGCTTGCCGGCGCCCCCGTCCGCCGCCGGTGAAAGACTTGCTGAAGCCGCGCTCCAGGCCCCGCGCATCAACTCCGGACTTGGTTCGCTCGACCCTCGGACGTCGATCGCTGTGCCGGCCGAGATGCCGGCAGAGTTGACGCCCTCCTGCCCTTGCACAAGACCTCGGCCCACCGCCTGCTTTTCCTTCCGCGCGGCCAACTCGGCGCGGGTGTCGCTCGCTTGCGTATCTCCGCTCACGCCGCTGCAAAGGGCCTTCGCCGACTCTTTCAAGCGCATTTCCGCTTCGCCATTGCTCGCCGCCAACTGCCGCTTCTGTGCCGCCTGCTTGTTGGTCCCTGTCACAGTGCCGGCCAATGAGGCCGCGACTTGTTGTGAAGAGACGGGCTTTTCCTCTGGGGCGCCCGATTCGGGCCGGTCAGTCGCCGCGCTGTCCAGGAGGGTCGACGCCGGCTCGGGTTCCGCGCTTTGGCGATCGCCCGCGCCACCCTGCATCGCCGCCAAAAACGACTGCATCCCGACGCGAAAGCTCGCCGCGGCTGGCTCCCCGCCTTGCGGCCACCGCCCTGCGCTCGCCAGCGTCGTTGCTTTGCCCGCTGCCAAAGTCCCTGGGCTTCGAGAAGTAGGTGCGCCCGCTGCGATCACTGCGACCATGGGGGTGTTCATGGAGGGAAGAAGGTGCATACGGTGTGCCAAAAAAAGTCACTCGCGGGTTAAAGCATTGTCAGGATAGGAAGTGAACTTCCCAAATCCGGCGGCTCACCCACTCCAAGAGCCAATTCCCTCTCAACTTCGCCGCCATGCCGCCGATGCATTGCCGGCGGGCGACAAAGTCTCCAAGACCGTTCGCAGATGTTGCTTCAGGAAAACTGCTCAAATGGCTGTTTTTTGCAGGGTGCGGCCCTTAACCCGCGCATCGGCGCCAATTCCTCAGCCGGACATGACATGTTGCAGAGAAACTCTCGATACAGGCTCTTGGTGACGAGGGAGCGGTTCGAGTCGGGCCGACGGGCCATAGGAGGATTTTAGGTTTTAGCCCCTCCTAATGCCCGTGGCACTTTCGTTTCGCAGTCAGGCCTTTTTCCGCGGCCGGCTTGGCCACCGTAGAGTTATTGTCCACTCAAGGGAAGCGTTCGCCGCGGGCATGCAGCCGCGTCCGGTACCAGTCGTCAAGGGCCAACTGCGCTTTGCGGGCCGCCTCCACAGAATCCGCGGCCTCGGCTTCCTTGATCAGCGTCTCCGCCTGGCGCAATTCCACCCGCTTGGCCAGGAACTCCTCGCGCAGCCGGTCCACGTCCTCTCGGCTGGTCTCGATGCGCGTTGCCAGCAAGCTCGCGATCCGCTCGGCGGCGCGCGTCTCCTCAAGCCCGGAGAACCGGTCGGCCAACTCTCCCGAGCGGGCACTCTCTTCGAAGATGCGGCGTCCCCGGCGCTCTCGGCCCGTGGTGGCGGCCAGCGCGCCATGAAGACGGTTCAGTTCCCCTTGCGCCGACTCGAGCGCAATACGGCACTGCTCCTCTTCCAGGTCACGAATACGAAGCAGCCGTCGAAGCGCGCGCGAAACAGGCATCTCTTAGATCTCCTTGGCAAGCGTAGACAGCCGGCGCACGCAATCGGCAAAGGTCACCCGTTCGTGCGCGTCCTGAGTCATAAATGCACGCATGGCGTTCCGCGCCTGCAGCGCCCGGTCCAGGTCGGCGTCGGCTCCCGGCCTGTAAGCTCCAATCCGCACCAGGTCCTCGGAGCGCGCATAGACCGCCATCAGCCGGCGCAGCAGCGCGGCCTGCTCACGGTGCGCTGGTTCGGCCACGGCGGACATCAGCCGGCTGATCGAATCCAGCACTTCGATCGGCGGATACCAGCCTTCGGCCGCCAGCACCCGCGAGAGCATCACGTGGCCGTCCAAAAGCGAGCGCACCGCATCGACAATCGGATCCTGCTGGTCATCGCCCTCCATCAGCACGGTGTAGAAGGCTGTAATCGAGCCCACCGTAAACTGCCCGGTCCGCTCCACCAGCTTGGCAAGCCGCGTAAACACCGATGGCGTGTAACCCTTGGCAGTCGGCGGCTCGCCCGCCGCCAACCCGATCTCGCGGGCTGCCATGGCAAACCGCGTCAGCGAGTCCAGAACCAGAAGCACATTCTTGCCCTGGGCGGCGAAGTATTCGGCAACCGTCGTGGCGGCAAGCGCCGCCCGCATGCGCAACAGCGGAGACTGGTCCGAGGTCGATACCACGACCACCGAGCGGGCGCGGCCCTCCGCTCCCAGCGAGTCTTCCAGAAACTCCACCACTTCGCGGCCACGCTCCCCCACCAGACCCACCACCGTGATGTCGGCCTCGGTGTTGCGCGTCATCATTCCAATGAGCGTGCTTTTCCCCACGCCCGAACCGCCGAAGATGCCGACCCGCTGGCCCCGCCCCACCGTCAACATGGCGTCGATCGCGCGAATCCCCGTGCCCAGCGGGTTGCGGATCGGCACGCGATCGAGAGGCGAACGCAGCACGCCATCGAGCGGAAGAGTACAGGCCATCTCGGGCCGGCGTCCTTCGTCCATCGGCTGACCCAGCGCATCCAATACCCTGCCCATGATTCCCGGGCCCACATCGATTTCAGGATGGACGCCCAGCGCCGCCACAGAATCGCCAAAGCGAACGCCCTCCGCACTCTCAACCGGCATCGACAGCAGGTTCGAGCCGCGAAATCCGATGACCTCGGCGAGGTGGACCTGGTGAAAGCGGTCTTCGATCTCGCAGCATTCGCCCACCGAGGCCATCGGACCACTCGATTCCACCGTGCCGCCGACGGACTCAATGACCTGCCCCCGCCAACGCCACGGCTGGCGCCGGTCGAGGGCAGCAAAATAGCGCGCCAGATGCCGCCCCGCCTCCGCTTTCATCGCCGCATCTCCGCGGCGATGCCTGGCCGGGTGGCGGCGCCTTCTTCCGATTGCTCATTGTGCGATCCGCTGGCCGCTTCCAGTGAGCCCGCCGGCTTCCGGCCCACGCGATCGAAGAAGCCGCGCTCGATCTCGGCAATCTGCGACCGGATACCCAGGTCGACCGAGCCCATTCGGGTCTCGACGATGCACTCCCCCAGCCGCATGCCCTCGCCGGCCAGCACCGTCGGACGATGCGGCAGAGTGGGCAGCAGCGCCATCGACTCCGTCCACAGATCCAGGTCCTCAATCGGAACGCGGAGCTCCACATCGGTAGAGGCGGCAATCTGCCCCAGCGCCACCCGCACCGCGCCGGTCAGCAGCAAGGGGTCCATCTGCGCCTCGCGGCGAAGAATTCTGGCCGCGATCGCAAGCGCCAATTGCACAACTTCCGGCTCAATGGCGTGCAGAAAACTCTCGCGTGCGCGGTCGAAGGTTTCAATCAGCTCCGACAACTCCTTGCGCCGGTGCTTTTCCGCCTCGGCCTGGGCGCCGGACTGCGCGCCGCGCTCCGTCTGGCGGCCCTCTTCGCGGCCTTGCTCGCGGCCCGTCTCAAAGGCGCGCTTGGTCTCGGCGGCAAGCCGCGTGTTGAACTCGGCACGCAATTCGGCGTCGTTGAATTCCGGCCTGGGAGCAGAGAGTGGAGGGCCTTCGGCCGGAACCGGAACCGGGTCCGGCGGCGGCTCTTCGACGAAGCCCGGCCCCCATCCCTCGCAGGCCGGCAAACCGTCCACTTCCGGAGTCCATTCGTACCGGAAGACCTCGACGTACGGCTCCCCGGCTCGGCTGTTCAACGCCTGTTGCACCGCTCCCCTTTCCACGCCCGGCTAGGCCAGCATCTCGTCGCCGGTCTCCAGCTTCAGAACCACCTTGCCTTCGGCTTCGAGCCTGCGGGCGAGGTTCAGAATCTCCTGCTGCGCCGCAGCCACTTCGCGCGAACGCACCGGTCCCAGCACTTCCATGTCTTCCTTCAGCATCTCGACCGCGCGCGAACTCATGGATTTGAAGATCTGCGCGCGCAGTTCGTCGTTAGCGCCTCGCAGGGCCAACGCCAGTTGCCGCTTGTCCACGCCCGACACAATCTCGCGAATGGTTGCCGGCGGCACCGTGATCAGATCCTCAAAGGTAAACATCAGGTTGCGTATGCTCAATGCCAGTTCCGGCTGCCCTTCTTCGATCGTCTCCAGGATCCGCTTGGCCTCTTCGGCATTCTGCCGGTTCAACAGGTCGGCCACCGCCTTGAAGCCGGAATAGCTCTTGCGCGCGGTGTCGCCCACATTCTCCAGCCGCCGATGCAGGATGTGCGCCACCTTTTGCGCCATCTCCGGGGAGAATTGCCGCATCTCCGCCAGCCGCTGCACGGAGACCACCTTGTGCTCCTCGCTCAGATTGTCCAGCACCAGCGAAGCCCGGCGCGGATCGAGGTGCGCCAGCACCAGCGCGATGGTCTGCGGGTGCTCGGCATCGAGAAGCTTGCCCAATTGCTGCGGGTCGGTGCGCTGCAGCTTGGCCAGATTACCCTGGGCCGCCTCCTGGGAACGGCGCACCAGCATCAGCAGATCGTCGGCGCGTTCCTTGCCGAAGGTCTCGATCAACAGGCGGCTGGCGTAGTCCAGGCCGCCATGGACCATGAAGTTCTGCGTCTCCAACAGCTCCCAGAACTCCTCGAGGACCTCGGCCGAGAGTTCCGGCGTGATGCCGCGCAGATCGGCAAGCTCTTCGGTCAGCCGCTGCACGTCGGCTTCCGGCAGCACCTTCAGGATATCTTTGGCCAGGTCTTCGCCAACAGAAACCAGAAGGACCGCCGCCTTGCGCAACCCCGACATGTTGATCGTCAGTTGGCGCGGTGCTGGAACGTTCTGCTTTTCCTGCTCTGCCACGGCCCAGGTCCTTCCCTTCTACCCTCTGCGTTCCCAGCATGGTGCACTTTTGAACTGGCTCAATTCGGCGCTTTGCAACGTTCCGGCATCCTGCGCGTCGCCCTTCTTTTTCAAACAGGGCCCGGGGGCAAACCGGGGACTCGGCCGCCTGGCCCCGATCATCCTTAATCCATGTGAATCCAGCTCTGCAGCAAACGCGAGCTCTGCGTCGGTTCGCGGCGCAAGTGGTCCGTCACCTGCTCGAATATCTCCTGCGTCCTGGTCTTTTCCGGGTCCGGCTCCGGTTCCGGCTTGGGAGCATCCAATGCCGGCTGCAAATCGCTTGCCATGGCGGCTGCCCCGGCGGTGGCCGAAATTTCCTTGGCCGCGGGCGTCTTGACCTTCTTTTCCCTGGGCGGCCGCGCCCTGCGCATGGCCGGCCGCACCCCGAAGGCCAGGATGACCAGGATTCCCATCAGCAGGGCAGCGTATTTCACCAGCACCGGCGAACTCTCCGCGGTTGCCAGCCCTTGCCCGATCAGGTTCACCGGCCCCTGGGTCCGATTCTGGTCAAAGGCCAGGTCCTGCACCGTGAGCATGTCGCCGCGCCCCGGGTCGTACCCTACCGCCGCTTGGGCCAGCGCGGAGATGTTGCGCAGTTCCTCGGCCGAGCGTGCCTGGTACTGCGCCGCCTTGGTGCGGGAGGCTGCCTGGATCAACCGATCGTTCACCACGATCGCCGCAGTCAGCCGGCGCACCCGCCCCGGGCCCTCCACCACGTGCCGCACGCTCTTCGACGCGCCATAGGTTCCCGACTCGCTCTTGGCGCTGGTCGGCGGTGTCGTCTGCTGCGGGTAGACGGGAAGCGCCTGCGAATTGGGCGCGTTCGAAGCCGTACCGGGAACGCCCGCCGCCACCGGCTGCGGCCCCGTCGTCTGCTCGGTCCGCTGCATGGAGAGGGTCACGGTCTGGTCGGGATCGTAGTTTTCCTGCGTCTCCTCGCTGGTCGCCGGGTTGTAATCCAGCGTCACCGAGGCGCGCACGTTGCCCGCCCCGGTTACCGGCTCGAGCGTCGCGATCAGTTTCTCTTCGAGCGCCTGCTCGGCAGTCAGCTTCATGGCGTCGGCCGTCTTGGAACCGAGCGGAAGTCCCGCGGCGTCTACCAGCACCACCCGGTCCGGCGTCAGCCCGTCCACGGCCGAAGCCACCAGGTTGCGAATCGCCTCAGGCTCGCCGTCGACCAGGGTGCGATGACGCAGCTTGAGCACTACCGAGGCCTTGGCCGGCCGCTCCGCATCGCGAAACAGCGAGTCGTGGGCCATCACCAGGTGAACCCGGGCGGAGGCCACGTCGGCCAGCGATCCCACCGTATGCTCCAACTCCCCTTCCAGCGCCCGCTGGTAGTTGACCTGCTCGTCGAACTCCGAGCCGACCCAGTTGGGCTTGTCGAAGATCTCGAATCCCAGCCTGCCGCTCTTCAGTCCCTTGGCGGCGGTGGCCAGACGAGCCTTGTCCAGCTGCGCAGCCGGAACCAGAATGCCGGAGCCATTTGGCGAAGCCTCGAAGGGGATTTGCGCCTGGGTCAGGATCAGGCTGGTCTGACGAGCGTCTTCAGGGTCGAGATCCGCGTACAGGGTGCGCCAGTCGGTCCGCAGCGCGTACCACAGCAATCCGCCCGCCAAGCCGGCAAGCAGCGCCGCTGCCGCCATCGCCCAGCCTCGCTGCGCCGGACGCATCGACGCCCAGCGTATGCGTCCCAGTGTCCATAAAGCGCGCAAGCGGTTGGGCAGCCGGAGCTGGCCCGGGATCGCTGGCGCGGTTTTCTGCAATTCGGTTCCGGTGGCCATTTTCCCGCGCTCGACGCGTTCCCCTATCCGCCCGCTCTCCGGCACCGCACCATGCGGCCTCGCCGGTACCTTAGAACTGCATTCCAATCACCGATTGATAGGCCTGTACCGCCTTGTTGCGCACCGCCAGGGCCAGCTCGAACGAGAGGCTGGCCTTCTCGGTCGCGATCATGGCCTGGTGCACATCCACCCCCGCGCCCGTCATCAGGCCGTTGACCGCGCTGTGCGCCTGGCTTTCCAACTGGTTGATCTGGCCGACGGCGTCGACGACAAGATCGGCAAACGGCGACTGCGACGGCTGTGCCGCGGCGGGCGCCAAAGCAGATGCGATTGCCGGCGCCTTGCCCAGTTGCGGGGCAAGCGCTGTCATCGCCGCGGCCATGGGATCGATTGCTATCTGCATCGCTCCTCCACATCGTTGCTGCCCGCCGCCTAGGACTTGGCAATCTCCAGCGCGGAAGAGATCATCCCCTTCTCGGCCTGCACGGCGGAACTGTTCAGACCATATGCACGTGTCGCCCCCATCAGGTCGACCATCTCTGTGAGCGGATTAATGTCCGGATAGGAGACATATCCATCCGGCCCCGCATCCGGGTGCCCGGGATCGTACCGCTTCAAAGGCACCGTGGAGTCCTCGACCACCTGGGCAATGTGCACCCCCGGCGCGGCGGAGTTCGCGCTGCCCAGAACCGACATCCCCGCCGGCGTCACAACCGGTACCGCGAGGCCGCCGGGGGTAGCGCCGAACCCGGCCATGCCACCCTGCGCCGCCAGCGAATCCGCAAACCCTGCCGGCGCCTGGTTGGCGGCGAAGATCACCTGCTGGCGCCGGTAGGTGCCTCCGGAAGCGGTCGTGGTTGTCTCCGCGTTGGCCATGTTGGCCGCTACCACTTCGGCGCGCATGCGTTCGGCCTGCATCGCGCCTCCGGAAGTCTCCATCAATCCAAAAAGGTTCATCCCCAGTTCCCTCTCGTCCGCCCCGGACTGTCCAGCGCGCTACTTGCCGTCGACGTGAATGGCGTCGAGGACACGCTGATACTCCTGCCGCAGCAGCGTCACCCCGGTCTTGAACTGCAGCTGCGACTTGGCCAGGTTCAGGCTCTCCCGATCCATCGAAACATCGTTGCCGTCGGGCCGCGCAATCAACCCGTCCACTTCCTTGAGGCGAACCGGCTGCGGGAGTTTTTCTTGGTCGACCCTGGTCAGCGCATCCCGCATCTCGGCCTCGAAGTCGAACCCCACCGCGCGGTAGCCGGGGGTATCGATGTTGGCCACGTTCGCCGCCGTCACCTTCGCCTGGCTGGCGGCAAGGTCGAGATAGCGGCCCAGTTGCTCACTCAGGCGAGTATCGATCTGTGTGCTCATCGCGGACTCCTCTCGCCTGGCTTCAAAGCCCTGCCTGGGCTGCGGGCCCGGCCACGGCCGCGCCAAAGTCGATGTCGGCTGCCGTCATCACCGCCGCATCGCCGGCCAGAATGGCTCCCCGCTCGAGAACATGCTCCAGCTCGCGGACATTGCCCGGCCACGCATGAGACCGGAGCAGGGCCATTGCCGACCCGTCGATGCGCTTCACCGGCGCCTCCCGGCTCAACTGGCCGATAAAATGCTCGACCAACAGCGACAGGTCCTCGGTATGCTCGGCCAACGACGGTGTGCGAATCAGGAAGACGGCAAGCCGGTAGTAGAGATCGGCGCGAAAGCCGCCCGTCAGCGTTTGCTGCGCCAGGGGACGATGGGTTGCGGCAATAATCCGCACGTCGACCTTGGCTGTATCGTTGTCGCCGACGCGCTGCAGTTCGCCGCACTCGACAAACCGAAGCAGTTTCGATTGCAGCCCCAGCGGCATCTCGCCAATCTCGTCGAGAAACAGGGTTCCACCATCGGCGGACTCGATGCGGCCCACGCGCCCATGCACAGCCCCAGTAAACGCGCCCCGCGTATGGCCAAACAGCTCGGCCTCAAGCAAAGCTTCGGGTATCGCCGCGCAGTTGATGGCAACAAACGGTTTGCGGCTTCGGCTCGATAGCCGGTGCAGGGCTTCAGCCACCAGTTCCTTGCCGGAACCAGTCGGCCCTTCGATCAAAACCGGGGTATTGCGCGGCGCCACCAGGCGGATGCGCCGGCTCACTTCGAGCATGCAGGGAGCGTTGCCGATCAGCTCCGGCAACCGTTCGCCGGCTGCGCCCGCGGTTCGCCCGGAAGAACTCTCCGTCCGGGCCTCGGGAGCACGTCTTGTCTCTGCCGCCGCGGCCTCAGGCTTTGCTTCCCGGGGCCAGGAACCGGGCATCGCTCCCGCGGGAGGAATGGGCGGGACCACCGGCCAGGGGGTCGATTGCAACCTGCCGGGATCGGACGTCGGCCGGTTCAGCGCAGGCGCCGTGTTCCAGGCCGCCGTATCCGTGTCCTGGCTGCGCCGCAGGGCATACAGCAACTCCTGCCGGTAGGGGCCGCGGGGGCTCTCCTGTTCCGTCGTCCCATTGGTCGTCACCAGATCGACTTCGGGAAAGCGAAGGCGAAAATCACGGAGGAACTCGCCCTGGTCCAGGTCCGGAAGCCAGCCATCCACGATAATGGCCTCGGGAAGATGGGCCTCGGCCTCGGCCCAGATCTGGGCGCCGCCTTCGGCTTCCCGCACCTCCCAGCGCAGACCGGCAAGAATCTCGGAAAGACGCTGGCGAAAACTGGCATCGGCGCTGGCCACGAGCGCGGTCCTGAAGCGGGTACGCGCAACGGAATTCGGAGTCATGGTGGACATCGGAACAGGGTGCATCTGCGTTCTCCTAAAAAAGTCGCAAGGTTAAAAAGGCAGGATGTAATCAGTGAACTTCAACCACGGGCAGCCCCGGCGCCGGGTTGGGTATCGGGACAGCCAGCAGCGCCACCGGGAGGTCCGTCTCCCCGGGAACGACGTAGCCCTGTCCGCGCACCGTCCGAATGAGCTGGCCCGGGGGTGGGTCGCCCAGCTTGCGGCGGAGGTAGTTGACATAGACATCGACAATGTTGGTGGTCTGCGTCGGCTCCAGGTTCCAAACCGAGTCCAGCAGCTCGACCCGCGAAACACACTGGCCGCGATTGAGCATCAGGTGCTCGAGCAGGGCAAATTCCTTGTTGGTGAGCACAATGGCCCGCCCGGCCCGCCGCGCCGTGTGGTCGAGGCGGTCCAGTTCCAGGTCCCCGGCGCGTAACTGCAGCCGGGCCTCGCGCTTGCGCCGCAGCAGCGCCCGACAGCGCGCGCGCAGCTCGTGCAGGCTGAACGGTTTGGTCATCAGATCGTCCGCGCCCAGATCGAGACAGCGTACCCGGGTGTCGACCTCCTGCCGGGCCGTGAGTACGAGCACCGGCAATTCGGCATCGAGCAACCGGATCTCCTCAAGAACCTGTTCTCCGTCCTTGATGGGCAGGTTCAGGTCGAGAATGGTCAGGTCCGGCCTTTCCTGGCGGAACGCCTCGATGGCGGCAGCCCCGTCGCAAGCAACCAGTGTGCGATGCCCATCGGCCTCCAGGCCGCGGCTTAAAAACAACCCAAGCGCCTTATCGTCTTCGGCAATCAACAACCTCATATCAGCTATCTCCGAAGCCATGTCCGCGGTCCGATAGCCGCCGCACGATCGATCTCGCGGACTGGCTTAGATGGCGCTAACAGTGGGCTCCTCTCTACCTTCGTTCGAGGCGGCGAGGAGATCAAGATTGGAGAGTGAAAATGAGGAATTCGGATTCCGCGAATGGAATCCGGACAATCATGTTTCAAAAAGGATGAGGTTGGTTACCTTTGTACCTTGTTGAAAGGCCCCACGAAGATTGCTTTTTTCACAAGGCTGGCATTGGCAAATCTTTGCCCCTTGAGCCCCGCGCGTCGTTGTCGTTTTCGTCCGCGCCGGATGGGTGTCAAGTGTCACTTCACCTACGAAGACCAACCGTCCAAATGGGCAACGGTATCGCGCCTTTGGCCCAATTCAGGATACTGGCGCACGCGCTGCTGCCTTGCGCTGATACATTTCCGCATCGGCGCGCGCCAGCAGGGTCTTGAGCGTTTCGCCCGGCATGTACTCCGCCACCCCGACCGAGGCGCTTACTTTGATCTTGGTCGGACCCGCCTGGCCCTGAATGGTGTAGTTGCCGCAGACCCACTCCATCAACCGCTCTGTCTGCGTCCGGGCGCCGGCCATGCGGCAGTCCAGAAGGATGATGAATTCGTCGCCGCCCCAGCGGCCCGCCACGTCCGTCGACCGGCAGGCGGAGTTCAGCTCCGTTGCAAATTGCTGCAGCAATTCGTCGCCGGCCAGATGTCCCAGGTTGTCGTTCACCTGCTTGAACCCGTCGATGTCGATGATGGCAACACAGAAGCGAAGTTTCGCGTCCAGCCGCCGTTCGAAGTGACCCTCGATGCACAGCCGGCTGCGGAGACCCGTGAGCGGATCGAAGGACGCGATGCGCTCGGCCTGTTCGAGCTTGCCCTGGAAGGTGCTCACCTCGGCGCGAAGCTGATCGATCGCCGCCCGACCCTCCTCGGCCATCCTGTCGATGGAGATCTTGAGCTCCTGTGCGCTGCTTTCGATCGACGAGCGGATTTCGGTCAGATCGTCCAGGTTGGCAATTTGCCTCAGCCGCGTCGTCACGTCACGAATCTGCTGCGCGCACCGCTGATCGCGCGCTCCCACCGATTCGGCGGTGTGCGCCATGACGATCAGGATCTCCTTCACCTCGCCGGCCTTTTCCTGGTAGTGGATTGCGGTTCGCTTGCCCCAGTCGCGGAGTTTCTGGCGAACCGACTTTTCTGCAGTGCTCAGCACTTCCTGGGAGATGGGCAGCGTCAGCTTCTCGGCGAAGTTCCCCATTTCCTGCTTGAGGTCTTCGCCCAGCGCCGGGCACGCAAGCACACTGCTGTTGCCCATCTCGAGCAGCGCGGAGCGATAGGCGGCTACGGAGCCACCCAAGAGCTCCCCTTCGCCCGCGGGGACGGGCGTCTCTGTTCCATGATTTGCGGAATCGAGGTATTTTTTGAGCGAGATCATTCGTCCTCAGAGTGTGGGTATGTGAATTGCGTTCCGTTGCATAAAGCTCAGACTTCACTATCGGCAATCCGCCGCCTTCTCTTTAAGCGAAATGCATTGGGACAGATTGCGCCTCCGCACCCAGGCTCGCCCCGGTCCGAATCGTCCGTTGCCCCTACCGCGGAGTGTCGCCGGCGGGCGCTCCTGAATTCTCTGTTCGGAGCCGAAAGAAAAATGAAAAAAGCGGTTGCGTTTCGCCCTTTATTCGCTATAATGCAACCCATGGCTGTCACACGCAGGCAAAAGGAAGTTCTCGATTTTCTGGACTCTTTCGTAAATCGCAACGGCTATTCGCCGTCGTTTGAGGAGATTGCGCGCGGCATGGGTTTGAAAAGCCTGGCTACAGTACACAAGCACATCACCAACCTCGAACAAAAAGGCCTGTTGGACCGCGTCCACAATCGCAGCCGGTCAATCGACGTGCTGGCCCCGGGTGCACGGACCCGCTCAAGCGACAGGCTGCGACTGGCCGGGCGCATTGCCGCCGGGCTCCCGGTTGAGACCATCGAGAACCCTGAGACCATCTCGCTGCACGATGTGGTAGGAAACCGCGATGTGTTTGCCCTTGAGGTCCGCGGCGACTCCATGCGCGACGAGCACATCATCAGCGGCGACTATGTGCTGGTGGAAAGGGCGCGCACAGCGCAGCAGGGCGAAATCGTGGTGGCGCTGGTCAATGGCTCGGAAACTACGCTGAAGCGGTTTTATGTCGAGGGCAACGTGGTGCGGCTGCAGCCTGCGAATCTGGAAATGGAACCCATCTATGTACCCGCTGCCCATGTCGCCATCCAGGGCCGGGTGCTCGGCGTCTTGCGGAAATACCGCTAAAAAGGCGGAGACGACAAGAACAGGCTGCCGCCCGTCTCGAAGTCTCCGCAATCTCGTTGATTCTTTAAGAGTTGCTTAAGCCAGCAGCTTCTTGACCTTCTCGTCGATCACTTCCTGCGGCACATAACCCACAATCTGGTCGGCAACCTTGCCGCCTTTGAAGAAAAGCAGGGCGGGAATGCCACGAATGCCATACCGCGACGGCGTGGCACCGTTCTCGTCCACATTGACCTTGGCAACCTTCAACCTGCCGGCATAGGTCGCCGCGACGCCATCCACAATTGGGCCTATCGCCTTGCAGGGACCGCACCAAACAGCCCAGAAATCCACCAGCACCGGCTGCTCGCTGCGCAGCACCTCTTGGTCGAACGTCGCATCGCTTACTTCCAACACACCCACTCCTGCCATGATCCTCCTTACGATTCGTTGCCTGTGCAGACTATCTCAAGTGTACCTTCAGACCGGTTTCGATTCACTGGTTGACATCTCAAGATCGTGCAAGGCGGCGTTTTTCGAAGGAAATGCCACTCCGCATCGGATCTCTCCGCAAAGAGCAGAATCGAAACCGTTGTAACACCGCTTTCATGAGATGCGGTAATGAGAGCAAAAGTCGCAAGGGCCAAGTGCGCCGGCAAGATCCCCCGGTGAAGCCCACGCGCCGTTCAATGAAAATGCGTGGATTTGCGCAATTTCGACGTGCCCGCTACCACGTTGCGGCCAAACAGAAGCGCCCGGATCATGAAAGGACCCCGGGCGCTAGAGCAGCCCTCCCCCAGAACTGCCCACGCAGCGAATTTAGGTGTTTTCCGGCCGAATAGCAAGCAATCTTAGGTAATTTAAACAGTAACTGCACGAGGTGACCTTTAAAGGTTATCTGGGGCCGCGACCCGATTACTTATTGGTGATCAAGAGGCGGCCGCAACCCCTCGCTGAACCTGATCCGCAACATCCCGCACCGCTCCGCCGGGCAGAAAACGGCAGACAAGGAGTTCGGGCTCGGGAAGCCCTGCCAACGCGCCCTTGATCGCCTCCGCAGCGTCGGCCAAACTGGCCTCGCTGCCAACGATCACCAGGACCGAAGGGCCGGCGCCGCTGAGTGCGACTCCAATGATGCCGTGGCTGCCCGCCAGTGGCAGCAGACGCGGCAACTGCGGGCAGATCGCCGAGCGGTACGGCTGATGGATGCGGTCGCGCATGGCGAACCGCAGCAAATCTGGCCGGGCCTGCGCAAACGCCAGGCCCAACAGCGCTGCCGACTGGATGTTCGCCACCGCGTCGGCGCGGGAATAGTCTTCAGGAAGAACTGCGCGAGCCTTGCTCGTAGGCAAAGGCTCCGGCTGCAGCACAACGATGGCGCGCCAATCCTGCGGGGGAACAACCCTTGCGACGTGCACGGCTCTGCCTTCAAAAGCCGCGGTGACGAATCCTCCCAGCCAGCAGGCCACGGCATTGTCCGGGTGGCCTTCCAGAGCGCACGCTTCTTCAAGAATTCGGTCGGAACTCCAGTCGAGATTGCCATAGTGCACGGCCAGGGCGATTGCAGCCAGCCGCCCGGCCGCCGAAGAACCGCATCCCATGCCCAGCGGAATCGCGTTGACCATGCGAATGCTCAGCGGGACGACAGGTTTGCCGTGCTCCTTGAGCAGGCGGCAATAGATGCCCAGGATCAGGTTGTCGTCAAGCCGAGCGCAGCGTTCGGCATCCCGGCCGCTGGCAGAGATAGAAAACGCCGTAGCCGGTTCTGCCTCGATCTCCAGAAAAAAATCCAGGGCAATCGCGGCCGCGTCAAAGCCCGGACCCAGATTGGCAGATGTAGCCGGCAAACGAAGCCGCAGTGCCTGGCTCATGGGGCTTGTGTCGATCATCCCGTCTTGCCCTTCAGCATGCCCATCACTGCCGCGGCTGTGGCTTCAACCACAACGGCGTTGCGTTGCAGGCGGTCGATTTCCGCTTCCAGTCCGCGGCTTTCTTCCTGGCTGAGCAAGGCGCCGCGATGGAAGTCGATGGTGTAGTCGGCGTCCTTCAGCGTATGGCCGGTAAGAACAAGCACCACCGTCTCGCCTTCCCCAACATCGCCGCGCGCGCGCAGTTTCTTAAGTCCGGCAAGTGTCACGGCCGAGGCGGGCTCGCAGCCCAACCCTTCGGAGCCGAGTTCCGCCTTGGCAATGGCGATCTCCGCCTCGGTCACGTCGAGGCACCAGCCGCCGGTGTCTTGAATGATGCGTGCGGCCTTGCGCCACGAAGCAGGGTTACCGATGCGGATAGCGGTCGCGCGGGTATGAGCTTCAACCGGCTCCAGCGCCGAAAGATCGCCCGAAGCGAAAATGCGCGCCAAGGGGTTGGCGCCTTCGGCCTGAATCACGGAGATGCGCGGCATCCGCGCCGTCAACCCAAGTTCGTGTAGTTCGCGGAATCCTTTGCCGAGGGCGGAGCTATTGCCCAGATTGCCGCCGGGCACGATCAGATGATCCGGAACATTCCAGTCGAAGGCCTCGGCGATTTCAAACGCAGGAGTCTTCTGGCCCTCGAGCCGGTAGGGATTCACGGAGTTGAGCAGGTAGATCGGCTCTTGCTTCACGATCTCCGTCAACAGCCGCAGGCATCCGTCGAAGTCGGCCTTGAGCTGGCAGGTTACGGCGCCGTAGTCCATGGCTTGCGACAGCTTGCCCCATGCGATCTTGCCTTCCGGGATAAGAACCAGGCTGCGCAGGCCGGCGCGCGAGGCGTAGGCGGCCATGGCTGCCGAGGTGTTCCCGGTCGAGGCGCAAGCGACCCACTCGAATCCGCGCTCGCGGGCCACGCTCATCGCCGCGGTCATGCCTGTGTCCTTGAACGAGCCTGTCGGGTTCATCCCCTGGTGCTTGGCATACAGTTGGTCCACGCCGAGCGCCTTGGCGGCCCGCGTCAGCGGATAGAGCGGCGTGTTGCCTTCGCGCAGAGTTACCGCATTGCCAAAACTGTCCAGGATGGGCAGCAGTTCGCGGAAGCGCCACACGCCAGACTGGTCAACCGTCTCCGATGAGCAGCGGCGCTCGCGCCAAAGCCACTTGAGCGCGCCCGGATTGGGACGGTCCGGCCCCTTGCGCTGGCTCCAACCCGGATACTCCACTTCGAACAGGTCGCCGCAGTGAACGCAACGGAAGTCGGGCTGGGCCTCCGCTCCGGAGATTCGCGCCCCGCACCCGAAACAGCGCAACTGATGTAAATTGTCGTTCATATCTGGTGTTAGCCTACCAGTGTCGAGCGGATTTTGTCCGCATCCTTCGCGCAACTGTGGCGCGCGCACAGCCCCCGCATAGCGGGTGATTTGCCGGGATCAGGGCGCGCCTCGCCTCCGGCCGGCTGCGGAATTCTCCGGTGGGAGGCCGGACTTCACGATGTCGAATAGGTTGCTCCTCTGGCTCTTCACCATCTTCTGCGCAACCAATGCCGCGGCGCAGGCTTCGCTGCGCGTGGCCGCCGCTGCCGACTTGGAACCCCTGCTTCCTCCGCTTCTGCAGCAGTTTGAACGAATCACGGGAATTCACGCCCAAGCCACATTTTCGGCGTCGGCAGTGCTGGCCACGCAAATTGAAAACGGCGCCCCCTTCGATTTGTTTCTCTCCGCCGACACCGGTTATCCGAAGCGGCTCATTGACAAGGGCCTGGCCGACGCGGCCGGCAGCGCGGACTCCTCCACTCCGATCGTTTATGCCCGGGGTACACTCGTGCTTTGGATGAGAAAAGATTCGCAACTCGCGCCTCCCTCTCTCCAAGCGTTGCACAACCCCAATCTAAAGCGGCTCGCGATCGCCAATCCGGAGCGCGCCCCCTACGGCCGGGCCGCTGTGGCGGCGCTCAAGTCGCTCAACCTGTATGACACGCTGAAGCCGAAACTGGTGACTGCGGAGAACATTGCCCAGGCCGCCCAGTTTGCCGAGACGGGCAATGCCGACGCCGGACTGATTTCGCTCACCTCGGCCCTCTCGCCGCACCTGGCTGCTGAAGGCGCGTATTACGTTGTCTCACACGATCTGTACCCCCCGATCGAACAAGCCGCCGCGATCGTCACCAAGACTGCACAACGTCCCGCCGCCCACAAACTCCTCGACTACTTGCTTTCCTCCCCGGTGCAGGCTCAACTTGCCAAGGGCGGGCTCACACCGGTTCACTGATCAACAAGAACGGCAGGCTCACCCATCAACATGGACTGGCAAGCGCTCTTCCTCACGCTCAGGTTGGCAACCGTTACCACGGCGATCCTGCTGGCCCTGGCGATTCCCCTGGCAGCACTGCTGGTGCTGGGTCAAGCGCGCTGGCTGGCAGCCTTGGAGGCAGTCGCCGCGCTCCCTCTTGTCTTGCCGCCCACGGTGCTTGGATTTTTTCTGCTGGTGATCCTGGGGCCGCGAACCGCCGTCGGCCGGGGTATCGCCAGCTTGCTGGGGCATCCGCTGGCGTTTTCGTTTTCAGGCCTTGTGGTCGGCTCCGTCATCTACAGCCTGCCCTTTGCGGTGCAGCCGCTAGTGGCAGGGTTCGCGTCGGTCGACGCCGCCCTGATCGATGCGGCACGCCTGTTGGGCGCGGGTCCGGCACGCATTGTCTATAGCCTGCTGGTGCCGTTGGCACGGCGCTCCCTGGTGGCTGCGGCGGCGCTCAGTTTTCTGCACACAGTGGGCGAATTCGGCGTCGTGCTCATGCTCGGCGGCGATATCCCGGGCGCCACGCGCACCCTGTCGATCGTCCTCTACAACCAGGTGGAGAACTTTGACTACGCGGCAGCCACCCGCACGGCTGCCGTTCTGCTGGGATTGAGCCTGATAGCGCTGATCGCTATCTACGCGGGCGGCCGGCCTCGCCGAGGCCGCCATGCTTGAGTTCGCCATCAAGGCCAGTCGGGGCAACTTCCACCTCCAGGTGGAGTGCAGCTTCGCGTCGCCGTGGACCGTCTTTTTTGGCCACTCCGGCGCGGGCAAAAGCACGCTTTTGCGGCTGCTCGCCGGCCTGGATAGCGCTTCGGACGCGTGGATCTCGTTCGATGGAGAAGTGCTCAGCGATGTCCGCAGCGGCATCTGGAGGAAGCCCGGATCCCGGCATACCGCGCTGGTGACGCAATCGGCAGCGCTCTTCCCGCACCTCAGCGTGGCAGCAAACCTGGCGTACGGGCTCAGGAACCTGGATCGCAAGGCGCAGGCGGGCCGTGTGGAAGAGGCGCTCGAACTGGTGGGCGGCCTGGGGTTGCGGGACAGGCAACCCAGGGACCTGTCGGGCGGCGAGGCACAGCGCGTGGCGCTGGCGCGGGCGCTGGCCGTTCACCCGCGGTTGTTGCTGCTGGACGAGCCTTTCTCGGCGCTGGACGGGAATGCCAGCGATGCCCTCCTTGCCCGGCTGCAGCCATGGCTAAAGCAGACGCGCGTGCAGACCGTGCTAGCCACACACGACGCCGCAGATGCCATCGCCACTAGCTCCGATGTTGCGTTGTTGAAGGAGGGCCGGCTGATCGGATTCGGACCCGCAGCGGATGTGCTGGCTCAAGAGCGCGAGAGATTAAAGGCCAGGCTCGCCGGTCTCTGAACTCTGTCCGGCTTTGAGCGGTTTGGTGGCGATTGATAAAAACGATAGAATCCTGTCCATGCGGAAACTTCGCGTGGTTGCCCTGGTTTCGTGGTTGCCCTGGTTTCTTTCGTACTGCTTGGAATCGCCGTGGTCAGGGTTGCCATTTCACTGGCGCGCTTTCACGCCGTGCAACAAGGGATTCCGTTGGTACAGGTGGGACAATCCGCCACCTCGGTCATCGCGAGCTTCGGTCGGCCGAATTATCGCGAAGGCACGTGCAGCATGGAGTACAGCCCTCCATCCAATTGCGCCCGGGAGTATGTCTACGCCCACCCGCTTACCCCCATGAAAAACGAGTACTATGTGGTTTGGTTCTCCTAGAACGACCGCGTGATTTCGGCACAAAGGCCCAAGACTCCTTGAGCTATCCATCTCCCGCGGGAGGCACGGCATGATAAATCCCTGGCTCAAAATTCCCCTTGCCGACTACGAAGGACATATGGCGTCGCCGGCGGTGTGCCAAGCCTCCGTATTGTCAGACTTATTCGCATCGGTGCTCGCATCGCGCAAGCCGGCGTCTGTTGCCATCTTTGGAATCGCGGGCGGTAACGGCCTGGAACAAATCGACAGGAGCGTAACCAAACGGATAGTGGGACTGGACATTCAAGCTTCTGATCTCGATGCCGTGGGCCGTCGCTACCGAGATTTGCCGGGATTGGAATTGCATGCCATCGATCTTGCCGGCGAGATCGTCTCCCTGGCGCCGGTGGAATTGGTGCATGCGGCGCTGATTTTCGAGCACGCGGGATGCGCGCGGTGTTTGGATAACGCGGTGGCCATGGTGGCGGCCGACGGAGCGCTTTCGGTTGTACTTCAGCTCCCGGGAGAACCAGGAGAGGAGGTCGGCAGGACGGGCTTCACATCCTTGCAGACTCTGGCCGCCGACTTTACCTTCATCGATCCAATTTGGATGAGCCACGTGCTCCGGGAGCGAGGATTGTTCCTCTTGCAGGAAAAGCGGCAATCTCTGCCTGCCGGTAAGGCTTTCTGGATGGGGCTTTTTGCTCGAAGCTGATCAAAAGCCAACCATCACCGGTTCCATCTCCAGGCGTATCCCAAATCGATCTTCGACCGCAGCCACGATTTGGCCGGCAAGGTTGAGGATGTCGGCAGCAGTGGCATGTCCTCGATTGACCAGCGCCAGGGTATGCCGGGAAGAAATGCCGGCGCCCCCCTCTGCATAGCCCTTGGCAAATCCGGCCTGTTCGATGAGCCATGCAGCCGGCACTTTGAACAGCCCGGCATTCTCCGCGCCCGATCCGGCGGGAAAGCGCGGCGGCTCCGTCCTGCTTCGCGTGGAGACGTCGCGGAGTTGGGCTTCGTTGACCACCGGATTCTTGAAAAAACTCCCGGCGCTGCGGCAATCCGGGTCGCCCTCCACCATCAGCATGCCCTTGCTTTGCCGCACTTGCCGGACCACTGCCGCCACCTCAACCAACGTTGGCTGAACACCTTCTGCCAACTTAAGCTGGAAGGCGCGTTGCAGGTCTGTGTAGCGAAGTGTTGGCCGGCCGCCGGAAGTCAGGCGGTAGTCGACGCGGGTGACGATGTAGCGGCCACGATCCACCGAGTTGAATCGGCTGCGTCGGTACGCAAAACCGCAGTCGGAACCGGCAAATTCAACAAATGCCCGCTCTTGCAGGTCGAAGGCACGCACCAACTCGATGGCAGAGGAAACTTCCTGGCCGTAGGCGCCGACGTTCTGCACGGGCGTTCCGCCAACGGTTCCCGGAATGCCCGCCAGGCACTCAATTCCCGCGCAGTTGTCCCGGACGGCGCGCTCGACGAACCCGTCCCAGTCCTCTCCCGCAGCTACCTCATAGCGAACCTCGCTCGCGGGCTCTGCAGGAGGCGAAGATGAAACGCCCCGCAGCCCAACGCGCAGCACCAACCCGTCGAATCCGGCGTCCGCAACCAGCAAATTGCTGCCGCCGCCCAAAACGAACAGCGCAATTCCCTGGTGGCGCGCCCATGCCGCGGCTTCCACAATCTCCTCTTCACAAGTGGCCTCTACGAACCATCGAGCCGAACCGCCGATGCCGAACGTGGTCAGTGGCCCGAGAAGCGTGTTTTCGTGAATGAGCACTCCCTCCAGCCTATCGCACCGCGTTTGACGATAGAATAGGCATAGGCAACTTCCCTGCCGGAGGACATAATGTACCCAGAGCTTATGGTGATTCCCATGCGCGAAGACCTTGTGCGCGCCGGGATCAAGGAAACACGCACCGCCGACGAGGTGGATGTGGCACTGGCCCAGCCAGGCACTACCATGCTGGTAGTGAACTCGATTTGTGGCTGCGCGGCCGGCAAGATGCGGCCCGGCGTGCGCATGGCGCTGACCAATGCAACCAATCTCCCCGACCAGAAGATCACCGTCTTCGCGGGCCAGGACCGCGAGGCCACCGAGCGGGCACGCAGCTACTTCGACGGCAATCCGCCCAGTTCTCCCGCCGTTGCGCTGCTGCGCGATGGCAAGCTGGTCTACCTGATGCAGCGATTCGTCATCGAGCAGGCGACTGCCCAGCAGATCGCCTCTGAATTAGTCCGCGCCTTCGATGAGTTTTGCGCCAGGACCACGGCGTAAGCCGCACTCGAGCGCACGACAACACAACGGCCTCCAGCAAGGAGGCCGTTGTGCTTTGTCTCTTGCCTTTCAGGGTCAGTCCCCGGCGAGCTTCTGCACCTTGCTGTGCTTGGTGGAGTAGCCAAAGTAAATAATCAAGCCGAGGAAGAGCCAGCCGATCATAACGGTCCAGGTGATCAACGCCAGTCGGCTCATGAGATACAGGGCTGTAAGCATGCCCAGGATCGGGACCACCGGAACGAAGGGTGTCTTGAACGGCCGGGGCAGGTTGGGTTGGCGAACGCGCAGCACCCACACTCCCGCGCACACGATGGTAAAGGCCAGCAAGGTGCCGATGTTCACCAGTTCCGACAGCTTGTCGATCGGTAGAAACGCCGGCATGATGGCCGCAAAGGCGCCGAAGATAATGGTGGTGATCCAGGGCGTGCGGAACTTGGGATGAATTGCCGAAGCCCACTTGGGCAACAAGCCGTCCTTGGACATGGAATAGAAGACGCGCGACTGACCGAGCAGCATGACCAGCATCACGGTGGCCAGGCCGAAGATGGCGCCGATCTTTACCAGCATCGAACCCCAGCCGACGCCGGTCGCGTCAATCGCCAGCGCCACGGGTGCGGAAACATTCAGCGTCTTGTAGCTCACCAATCCCGTCAGCACCAGCGACACCAGGATGTACAGGATGGTGCAGACTACCAGCGAGCCGAGAATGCCGATGGGCATGTCGCGCTTGGGGTTCTTGGCTTCCTGGGCCGCCGTGGAGACGGCGTCGAATCCGATGTAAGCGAAGAAGATCGACGCTGCGGCGGTGGGTATGCCCCCCCAGCCAAAGTTGCCGTGCACATCCTTCGGCGGAATGAAGGGATGCCAGTTCAGCCGGGCCACTTCCGGGTGACGGAAGAGAAAGTAACCGCCCACCACCAGGAAGACGCCCACAATGCCGAGCTTGATAATGACGATGGCAGAGTTGAAGTTGGCAGACTCCTTGATGCCGATGACCAGGATCGTCGTAATCACCATGACGATCATGACCGCGATCAGATTGCAGATGCCCGTCACGTGCGGCAGCCCCGCATCGACCACGCCCGGCGGCAGCGACATCCTGTCGATCCACACTCCTTGATACTTCACCAGGACATTGCCCGTCGTCGTCGTAAATGCGGGCGGAAAAACTATGCCAAGTTGTTGCAGCAGGCTATTGAAGTAGCCCGCCCATCCCGAAGCCACCGTGGACGCGCCAAATGCATACTCGAGCGTCAAGTCCCACCCGATAATCCACGCCACCAACTCGCCCAGCGTCGCATATCCGTAGGTATAGGCCGAGCCTGCAATCGGGATGATCGAGGCAAACTCCGCGTAGCACAGACCGGCAAACGCGCAGGTGAGTCCGGCCAGCACAAAACTGAGGGCCACGGCTGGCCCGGCGTGCAGCGCCGCGGCTTGTCCCGTGAGCGTAAAGATGCCCGCGCCGATCACCGCGCCGATACCGAGCGTGATCAGGTTCAGCGCGCTGAGAGAACGCTTGAGGGTATGCTCGCCCTGTTCAGCGGCCTCTTGGGTGAGCATCGACATCGGCTTGATACGCAGCAGTCTGGACATGTATGAGGGACTTCCTCCTCAAGAATTGGTGTCGGGTTGAGTCAGGCCGCCATCTGTGTGGCTTCCGCCGTTGTTCTGATATGCCGTTCGGCGCGACCAGAAAAGGTAGACGGGAATGCCGAGCAGGACAAGTACCAGACCCGGCCACGTGTACTGTGGCTTGTAACGTAAGAGTACAACACAAATCCAGGAGGCCATCACCAGGTAGAGCGCCGGCAGAACCGGATAGCCCAGCGCCTTGTACGGCCGCGGCGCGTCTGGCCGCTTGAATCGCAACACAAACAGCCCGACGATGGTGAGGATATAGAAGACCAGCACGGCGAAGATGATGTAATCGAGGAGCTGGCTGTAGGAACCGGAAAGGCACAGCAGGGTGGCCCAGATGGCCTGCACCATCAAGCCGGCCGCCGGCGTCTTGTAGCGCGGGTGTAGCTTGCCCACGGATTTGAAGAACAGCCCGTCGCGGCTCATCGCGTAATAAACCCGCGCCCCGGCCAGCGACATTCCGTTGGCGCAGCCGAAGGTCGAAATCAGGATGGCCGCGGCCATCAAATAAGCCCCGCCGGAATGGAAAATCTGTTCGAGCACGGCCGTGGCCACCCGATCTTCCGTTGCGTGCTGGATGCCGCGCGCCATCACGGTGGCTCCATTGGGATCGCCGTGCAGGGGCAACACCAGCAGGTAGCTCAGCGATACCAGGAAGTAGACCGTCAGAACAAACCCGGTGCCGAGGACGAGCGAAAGCGGTATGTTCCGCTTGGGGTTCTTGATCTCTCCCGCTGTGAAGGTCACATTGTTCCAGGCGTCGGAAGAGAATAGCGAGCCAACTTGCACCACCGCCAGGATCACCAGCAGGTTGACGAAGACCATCGGTCCGCCCACGCCCACCTCGACGGGATGCAGTGAACTCCAACTTGCATTCCTCCAAAGCTCGTTAAGACCGGTTCCAAAGTTGGCATTCCACGCAGTGGCGTTGCGACCGACCGTGAACGCAAGCAGAATCAGGGCCCCCAGCGACAAGGCCTTTGCCGACGTGAATACGTTCTGGATGAGCGCGCCCAGCTTGACCCCGAAGATGTTGACGATCGCCAGGAGGAAGACAATCACGATCCCTGTAAGGTTGGCCGTGTTCAGGCCGATTTCCATGTTGCCGAGCACCATTGGCCCCACGCGAAGGGCAGGAACATGGGCGATATGCCACAACCAGTGCGTCGTCGAGACCGATGGAAAGAAAACGCCCAGAAATTTGCCGAAAGCCACGCAGACCGCGGCAATCGTACCCGTTTGGATGACGAGGAAAAGCGTCCATCCATAGAGAAATCCCCAAAGCGGCCCAAGCGACTCGCGCAGGTACACATATTGTCCGCCGGCTTTGGGCATCATGGCGGCAAGCTCGCCGTAGCTGAGCGCGGCGGTCATGGTGAGGATGGCCGTAACGATCCATGCGCCCAGGAAGAGAGCGGGCGAGTCGGTTCCGCGCGCGATGTCGGCGTCCACAATAAATACACCGGAACCGATCATGGAGCCGATGACGATGGCGCTGGAACTGAACAGGCCCAGCGACTGAACCATGCCGGTTGAATCGCCTGAGGCGCCGGCGCCGCGGGTGTTCGGAGCTGAAATGGAGTTTTGAGTCGTCACGGAAGAATGGTCACCCAGCTTTTGTACGAGTAGCTTTGGGTTTCTGCAACCTCGGCAAATTCGCCGGAGTAAGGCATTGGCTGTGCGCAGCTTACGGACTGCGATCAGCCCAATTTCGCCACCCAGCGGCTATACTCGGCAGCCGGATCAGGCTGACGAAAGATGGCTCCGGCCACGGCCAATACCGAGGCGCCGGCGGCGAGGATCTCGGCTGCGTTGTCCAAAGTGACGCCGCCGACTGCTACCAGCACAGGCCCAGGGCCGGCCTCGGCGCGCAAGCGGCGTACCCCTTCCACCCCGATCGACGGCATGGATGTCTGCTTGGTGCGGGTGGGAAAGACGGGACCGATCGAAAAATAGTCGGCGCGGCTAAGCAGGATGCCGGGGAGGAGAGCTTCATTGCCGCCGAACGTGCCAATGATCCGATCCTCGCCGAGATAGCCCCGCGCGGCGCTGGGTTCGGCATCGCCGCTATCCACATGCACGCCGTCAAAAGAAAGCTGCTCAACCAGGTCGACGCGATCGTCGAGAATCAGCTTTACCTTCGACGACGGCATCACCGCGCGCAGGATGCCCGCGTCGTCGAGCAGTTCGGCGTCTTTGCCCGTCTTGTTGCGATACTCGAGCAAGGTGACGCCGGCCTCGGTCAGCGCAGCGCCCAGGTTGCGGAGAAACTGAGTTCTGCCAAATGTGGGAATCGCGGATGCATCCAGAATGGGGTAAACCTTGGGAAACGAGATTCGCATGCAACTAGGTTAATCTACGACAGCCAGCGCTGTGTTTGCGCAAAGGTTGTGCAATTCAGGTTTTTGTCGACGACATGTCGCGGAACGCTCGGGTTCATCCATGCGTGAGAGGTCTGGCATGGATGAACGCCGAATGTTCCACTCGTTGCGGCAGAGACTACATTTCGTCCGCGGATGGGCCATAGGTCCCGGGCAGGCGCTTGTCCAGCACGCGCAGGTAGACGCCGAGTTGGGCCCGATGGTGCACCAGGTGGTTGAGAACCCATTCCCGCCACACACGGTACTTGGTGTCGTCGATCCAGGCCTGGC
>Ga0181516_10000738_pt1 | contig 27704 bp, 26 predicted proteins | sample PEATcosm2014_Bin_25_FD_121104 | JGI IMG/M metagenome (GOLD analysis project Ga0181516, IMG submission 121104) | Peatland microbial communities from MTU Mesocosm Facility, Houghton, MI, USA - PEATcosm2014_Bin01_10_metaG | ecosystem: Environmental > Terrestrial > Soil > Wetlands > Peat | place... | reverse complement strand
TCCAGCTCCTCGTTGATCTTGGCGTCCTTGTCGATGAACAGGTCCCGTTCCGGCACATAGGCCTCGGGCTGGTAGTAGTCGTAGTAGCTGACGAAGTACTCCACCGCGTTCTCGGGGAAGAACTGCTTGAACTCCGAGAACAGCTGGGCCGCCAGGGTCTTGTTCGGCGCGAAGATCAGCGCCGGCCGGCCCAGGCGGGCGATGGTGGAGGCCATGGTGAAGGTCTTGCCGCTGCCGGTCACCCCCAGCAGGGTCTGGAACCGGTCCCCCGCCTCGATCCCCTGGACCAGCTGCTCGATGGCCTCCGGCTGGTCGCCGGCGGCCTGGTACGGTGCCTGGAGCTTGAACGAAACGGGAGTCGCCATGCCCTAGAGTCTACATCCCGCCCATCAGGCGAACAATCGGCGAAACCCATAGCCGATCCGTACGATCCGCGCATGGATCCGCCGGATGGTCCCCGGAGAATAAGGACCCTAAAGTTTGCGCAGCACGAGGCAGCCGTTGGTGCCGCCGAAGCCGAAGTTGTTGTTGAGGGTGTACTCCCCATCAAAAGTGCCGGCAACGTTTGCGGTGACGTCCAGGTCGCAGGCGGGATCCTGGTCCACCAGGTTGATGGTGGGGGGGATCTTGCCGGTCTGGGCGACCAGGGCGCAGACGATGGTCTCCAGCCCGCCCGCGGCGCCCAGCAGGTGCCCGGTCATGGACTTGGTGGAGCTCACCTTGAGCCGCTTGGCGTGGCTGCCGAACACCCGGTTCAGGGCGGTGCACTCGATCCGGTCCCCGGCGGGGGTGGAGGTGCCGTGGGCGTTCACGTAGCCGATCTGCTCAGGGGCGATGCCGGCATCCTTGATGGCGGCGTTCATGACCCGCATGGGGCCGTCGCCGTCCTCGCTGGGGCTGGTGATGTGATGGGCGTCGCCGCTCATGCCGTATCCGGCGACCTCAGCGTAGATCTTGGCGCCGCGGGCCTTGGCCAACTCGTACTCTTCCAGGACGACGATCCCGGCGCCCTCGCCCATGACGAATCCGTCCCGGCCCTTGTCGAACGGCCGGCTGGCTTCGCCGGGGGCGTCGTTGCGGGTGGACAGGGCGCGCATGGCGGCGAAGCCGCCCACGCCCAGCTGGTTGATCACCGAATCGCTGCCGCCGGCCAGCATCCGGTCGGCATAGCCGAACATGATCTGCCGGGCGGCGTCGCCGATGGCGTGGGTGCCGGTGGCGCAGGCCGTGGCCACCGCCGAATTGGGTCCCTGCAGACCGTAGCGGATGCTCACGAACCCGCCGGCCAGGTTGATGATGAGGCTCGGGATGAAGAACGGGCTGGTGCGGCGGGGGCCGCGGTAGCCGTTGGACTCCTCGAAGATGGTGGACAGGCCGCCGATGCCCGAGCCGATGGAGATGCCGAACATCTCCCGCTCGGCCTTGGACAGGTCCATGGCGCCCAGCCCGGAGTCGTTCATGGCGTCGAAGGACGCGGCCATGGCGAACTGGATGAAGATGTCCATCTTCTTCTGGTCTTTTTTGTCGATGTAGCGGTCCGGCTCGAACCCCTTCACCTGGCCGGCGATCTTGCAGGCGAAGTCCGAGGTGTCGAACTTGGTGATCAGCCCGATGCCCCCCCGGCCCGCCAGCAGGTTGTCCCAGGTCTCCCCGACCGTGATGCCGCAGGGGTTGAGCGTCCCCATCCCGGTGATGACAACGCGACGGCGCTGGATTGTAGTCATGACGTCACCTCGATGCATGGATAAGGATGCCACAGGACCCATCCGGAGCCGGCCGCCTTGCGCGACCGCCGCGGATCCGGGGCACCGGGACCGCGGTCCCTCAATGAAAGGCTAACAGCAATCGCCGCAGAGGGTTCAGCCCTGCGGCGATGGATGCGGTCCACGGAACCGATCAAGCCTTCGCGTTCTTCTCGATGTAGGAGATGGCGTCGCCGACCGTACGGATCTTCTCCTGTTCGCTTTCAGGGATCTCGATCCCGAACGCTTCCTCGATCGCCATGATGATCTCGACGGTGTCGAGACTGTCGGCACCCAGGTCATCCACGAAGTGGCTGTTTTCTGAGATGGAATCTTCGGGCTTGGCAAGTTGTTCGGCAATGATCGCAATTACCTTTTTGCGGATTTCAGCCATGATCTCTCCTTAGAACCCGGTGAGGCTATCACGCCGAAGCCGGGATGCCAAGCGGCTAGACTTGTCACCATGACAAAAAATCCAGGATTTTCCGAACCTGACGGCGGCTGGCCCCTGGGCTGGGGCGGTTCCCTGCGCGAATTCCAGATCCACCTCGGGGTGGAGCGCAGCCTCTCGCCCAACACCGTCTCCGGCTACCTCTCGGATCTCCGCCCGCTGGCGGCCTGGGCCTGCGAGCGCGAATGCTCCCCCTCCGACCTGGACCGGGACCTGGTTTCGGCCTTCCTGGTGGCCCAGCAGGGCGCGGGCAAGGCGGCCCGGAGCTTGGCCCGCCTGTCCTCGGCCCTGCGCCAGTTCCTGGGCTTCCTGCGCATGGAGGGCGCGGGCGCCGCCGGACCGGAGGCCGTGGTCAGGCCGGCCCGGCCGCCCCGGATCCTGCCCAAGACCCTCACCGAAGCCCAGGTGGAGGCCCTCCTGGCGGCGCCGGACCTGAATGTCCCCCTGGGCGTGCGCGACCGGGCCTGGATCGAGCTGCTGTACGCCTCGGGCCTGCGGGTGTCCGAACTGGCCGGCTTGTCGGCCCGCACGGTGTTCCTTGATGAGGGGTTCCTTAAAGTGCTGGGCAAGGGGAAGAAGGAGCGGCTGATCCCCTTCGGCGAAAGCGCCGAGCACTGGATGCGGGCCTGGATCCGGCTGCGCCCTTCGTTCAAGCCCAGGGAGGACACCCTGTTCGTGGGCAGGCTCGGGGAGTCCCTGTCCCGGCAGCACCTGTGGCGGATGCTCAAGGCCTACGCCCGCACCGCCGGGATCCGCCCCGGCGCCGTGAGCCCCCACGTGCTGCGCCATGCCTTCGCCACCCACCTCCTGGACCACGGCGCCGACCTGCGTTCGGTCCAGGCCATGCTCGGCCACGCGGACATCTCCACCACCCAGATCTACACCCACGTGCACCAGGCCCGGCTCAGGGCCCTGTACGACCGCCTGCACCCCCGTTCCGGCCCCGAGTGACCGTTCCGCCGGCGGAAGTTCTTCATTTGCTCATACCTACTCCATTGGTGGACGTTGCTGGTGCTTGGGGCCATGATGGGTCTTGGAGAACCAGCCGATGGCCCCTCGCAAAACCTTGAAGCCCGATTCAGATGTGCAGCCTGATCCCATGGAGGCTCCGAAGGCCTCCGCCCGGCCTCGGATGAAGAAGGCCGTAACCGTGGCCGCTCCCGCGGCGGAGGCGCTCCAGCTGGAGGCTTCCCCCGCCGCTCCGGTCGCCGCCAAGGCGTCCAAAGCCGCCAAAGCCGCCAAAGCCCCCAAGGCACCCAAGGCGGCCAAGGCCGCCAAGGCACCCGTGCCCGCCGAGGCCGTGGCGAAGAAGCCGCGGAAGGCCAAGGCCGCCCAGGCCGAGGCGCCCGCCCCGGTCCCGGCTCCCGCCGTCGAGGCCGCGTACGCCGCCGAACCCGACGCCCCCGCGGCAGCGCCCGCACAGCCTTCCCCCGAGCCCCTGAGCCTGGTCACGGAGCAGGCCCAGGCGATCCTGCTGGCCATCCAGGAGGGCCGGGCGGTGGAGCTGATCTTCGCCGACGCGGACACTAATCCCCCGCGGACCTTCGAACCGCGCCAGCTGATCTTCGACACCTTCGCCAAGGGCTGGTACGTCTGGGGCTGGGACCGCCGCTACAACGCGGAACGGCACCACCTCCTCGCCCTCATCGCCCAGGTCAACGCCGTGGAGGGCATGGGGCGCGCCGCCCAGGGCCCCTACAAGGACGGCACCCCCGCCAACCTCATCGGCGGCTGGCTGGGTGGCGAAGCCATCCACGTGAAGGCGGTCCTGCTCAAGCAGTGGATCTTCGCCGTGCGCCAGGCCCCCGCGCCGTTCCCGGACTTCCGCCTGGAGGACCTGGAGGAAGGCAAGGCCCAGGTCAGCTTCACCGCCACCGATCTCCGGGCCATCACCCGCTGGGTCATGCAGTTCGGCGACGGCATCCAGATCCTGGAGCCCCAGCGCCTGCTGGACCGCATCAAGCAGGTGGGCCTGGCCTGGGGCGGCAAGCCCGCCCTCCCCGCCCCTGCCCCCGCCCCCAAGGCCCAGCCCCGGCAGGAGCCCAGGCAGGAGCACCGCTCGGAGCACAAGCAGGAACACCGCGAGCACCGTTTCGAGCCCAAGTCCGAGGCCGCGGAGCGGAAGACCCCCGACCAGGCGCGCCACACGCGGGAGCCCCGGGAAACCTACGACACCCCCAAGCCCTCCAAGTCCGGCAAGATCGAGATCCGCATCGACCGCCTGTAGGCGGCGTCAGCGCCATCATTCAGCTCCCCCCATCATGCGTCCGGCCAGGCGGCGGAAGGCTTTTTCCCGCCGCAGGATGGGGCTGAAGCCGCTGCAGGTGCCGGGACCCGGACGCTCCGGGCAGGCGGCGCAGGGGCCCCGGTGCGGGCCCCGCCTGCGGTATCGGCGCTGGAAGGCCAGCGCGGCCAGCAGCACCAGGGCGGCCCGGGCCCAGCCGCACGGCCCGGCACGGAGCCCCTGGACGGCCAGGAACGCGGCGGCGGCGACCGGGGTGAACCGGGAACCGAGCTTGGCGGCGGCGCTGCGCACCCCGGAAGCCGCGGCCCAGCCGGCCAGCGCCGTGGCCAGCAGGACCAACTGGGGCCAGGGCCCGGCCAGGGGCGCCCAGCCCCCGGCCAGCACCCCGGCGCCCAGGCCGAGGCCGGCCAGGAGGCAGCCCCGGCAGACCCGCACCCGGGGCCCCAGGCGGACCACCTCCGCCGCGTAGGCCGCGCACAGGGGGTGGTGGGCGTACCGGTGGAAGCCGTGGGCATGGCGGCTGAGGCGGTCCAGGCGCCGGACCAGGTCCGGAGTCAGGCGCGGCATGGGCGGGTGGTCAGGACGGGAGCCGCTTGAGCACCACCGCGGTGCCGTAGGCGACGATCTCGTTGGTGTTCTGCATCAGGTCCCCGGAATCGAAGCGCATGCCCAGGATGGCGTTGGCCCCCATTTCCCGGGCGTGCTTCTCCAGGCGGTTCATGGCCTCGTTGCGGGAGTCTCCGGCCAGGTCGGTGAGCATCGTGATCTCGCCGCCGAAGATCTGCTGGCAGCCCGCGCAGGCGGTGCCGACGATGCTGCGGGAGCGCACGGTGATGCCCCAGCACGGCCCGATGATCCGCTCCACCGCGGAGCCCGGGGGAGGGTCGAAGGTGGTGAGGATGGGCATCTGATGGATGGTGATGACGGACATGATGGACGCTCCGGGGGTGCGTCCATTATGCGATGCCCGGGCCCCATCTCCACCGGACTTAGCCACCTGGAAACGCGATTGGATACTTATTTTTATTATGCATTATACATATTTAATGGCAGTCGGAACGTTAGGCTCGGTCGCCGCATACCGTGGGCATCGGGGGAACCTGCCATGACCGTAGATCCAGCCCTTTCCAGCCGCCTCATCGACCAGGAAACCCGGTACGGGACCCACCACTGCCAGCCCTTCGACGTGGTCCTGACCCGGGCCGACGGCGTCTATGTCTGGGATGTCCAGGGCAACCGCTACATGGACTTCCAGGCCGGGTACGGGGCGGTGGCCCAGGGCCACAACCACACCCGCATCGCCGCCGCCATGGTCGAGCAGTGCCTCCGCCTCGGGCTCACCTCCCGGGTGTTGCGCAACGACCGTCTGCCCCCGCTGCTGGAGAAGCTGTGCACCCTCTCGGGCTTCGACCAGGCCATGCTCGCCAACAGCGGGGCCGAGGCGGTGGAGGCCGCCATCAAGGCGGTCCGGAAATGGGGCTACCAGCAGCGGGGCATCGCCCCCGGCCAGGCCGAGATCATCGTCTTCTCGGGCAATTTCCACGGCCGCACCACCACCATCATCAGCTTCAGCGACACCCCGGAATCCACCCAGGGGTTCGGCCCCTTCACCCCCGGGTTCCGCATCCTGCCCTTCGGCGATCTGGCCGCGGTCAAGGCGGCGGTGGGCCCCAACACCTGCGGCATCCTGGTGGAGCCGGTGCAGGGCGAGGCGGGGGTGGTCCTCCCGCCCAAGGGTTTCCTCCGGGGACTCCGGGACCTCTGCGACAGCCGGCGGATCATGCTCATCGCCGACGAGATCCAGTGCGGCCTTGGGCGCACCGGCAAGCTGTTCGCATTCGAGCACGAAGGCATCCGGCCGGACGGGATCACCCTGGGCCAGGCCCTTTCGGGGGGATTCTACCCGGTGAGCGCCTTCATCGGCTGCGCGGACCTGCTGGGCGTCTTCACCCCCGGGACCCACGGTTCCACCTTCGGCGGCAACCCCCTGGCCTGCGCCGTGGCCTCGGCCGCCCTGGACGTGCTGGTGGACGAGAAGCTGGTGGACCGCTCGGCGGAACTGGGCGCCTATCTGCTGGAGCGGCTCCGCGCCATGGACAGCCGGAAGGTCAAGGAGATCCGCGGCATCGGCCTGTGGGCGGGCATCGAGCTGCGGCCCGAGGCCGGCGGGGCGCGCGCCATCTGCGACGCCCTGCGGCAGGAGGGCCTGCTCTGCGCCGAGACCCGCAAGCACACCATCCGCCTGGCGCCGCCCCTGGTCATCAGCCGCGAGCAGCTGGACTGGGGCCTGGCCAGGCTGAAGCTGGTCCTGGGCGGCTAGTCAGTCGGGTCCCTGCCTTTCGCCCTGTTCGTTTGCGAGAAAACCGCGCTCGTCAGGGTAGGTATCGAGGCTGGCCGCGAGGTCCAACTGCTCCACGACCAGGTCCCGAACGAGATGGTCCTTGGACGCACTTGTCCGCGCAGCGGGCACGTGTGGAGACACGCCCCTTGGAATCCTGCACCTACGCTTTCAGAGAAGCGCGCGCATGCGCGCTTCTCTGAAAGCGACCACGGGCGAAAGTCCGGAACCCGAATGAATGCGTAGACGGACTCCTACCCCTGGACCCAGCGGGCTTCCAGGCCCAGCAGGCGGTCCACGGCGGCCCGGCCCCGGGGCCCCGGGTCCACGGTGAAATCGTTCACCCAGGCCCGCACGTAGCGCCCCACCATCTCCGTGTCCATGCCCCGGCCGAACGACTGGGCATAGGCCACGCTCTCGTCGTGCCGGGCCATGGCCAGTTCCACGCTGCGCCGCATGAGCCCGGCGAAGCGGTCCTTGACCACCTGGGGCAGGTTCCTGCGGATGGCGTTGCCGCCCATGGGCAGCGGCAGGCCGCAGTCCTCCTTCCACCAGGCGCCCAGGTCCATGACCAGGTGCAGCCCCTGCTGCTGGTACATGAGCTGGCTTTCGTGGATGAGCAGCCCGGCCTGGTAGCGCCCCTCCTGCACCGCCGGCATGATCTGGTCGAAGGGCAGCAGTTCCACCTTCAGGTCCGGCATCCACTTGCGCATGGCCAGGTAGGCGCTGGTGCGCAGCCCGGGGATGGCCACGGTGACCCCGCGCAGGTCCGCGCCGGTCATGGGCGTGCGGGAAACCACCAGGGGCCCGGTGCCTTCCTGGATGCTGGAGCCCGCGGTCAGCAGCTCGTAGCTGCCGGCCAGCTCCGGGTAGGCCCCGAAGCTGATGGCGGTGACTTCGTAGCGGCCCTCCAGGGCTTCGCTGTTGAGGGTCTCGATGTCCCGGCGGACGAAGCGGAAATCGAACCCTTCGGGGTCCAGCCAGCCCAGGGCCAGGGGCGCCATCATGTAGGCGTCGTCGGAATCGGGACTGTGGGCGATGGTGAAGGGCATCAGCGGCCTCCGGTGGATGAAGCGTTTTCCCGGAGCGCACGTTTCTCCTTGACCCGCTCCACGGCCTTGGCCGCGAGCGCGTACCCCGGGTTCTCCCGCAGGGCGCTCAGGTAGTGCTCCAGGGCCTGGTCCAGGCGGTCCTGGGCTTCGAACGCCCGGCCCAGGTTGAAGTGGGGATAGCAGTAGCTTTCGTAGCGCCGCGCCTTGAGCGCCATGTGCAGCCAGGGGATGGCGTCCTCGAACTGGCCCAGCTCCAGGTAGTAGGCGCCGATGTCGTTGTACGGGGCGCCGAACTCCGGATCCAGGTCGATGGCCCGGTGGCAGTCGGCGATGGCCGCCTCGAAGTCCTTGCGGTAGGACCGGGCCCAGCCCCGGTAGGTGTAGGCTTCGGGGGTGCCGTGCAGTTCCAGGGACTTGGTGTACAGCTCGATGGCCCGCTCGATTTCCCCGCGCATGTGGTGCTGGTAGGCCTTGCCCACCAGTTCCATCGCCTCTTGTTTTTTCTCTTGGTTGCTCATGGAGGCCTCAGCGGCTAAAGCATAGGCTGGTTTGGGGCGCAGGGGGTTCCGGGATTCGGGACGCCTCCGGGGACATCATAGCGGACCCGGGCCGGCCCACAGGCCCGCGGTTGGTTGTATCCTGGGATCATGGCCACTGATTCACCAGGAACTTACTGCCAGAATTGCTTCACCTGGAACCCGGGTGAGCGGGAAGTCTGCCGCAAGTGCGGGACCCGCCTGCTCATCGTCGCCGGGGACCAGACCTGGGAAGAAGAAGAGCCCATGGAGGCCGAGGACGACCTGGACGAGCACCTGCTCGAGCGGATCACCGGGCTGGAGGAGACCCTGCGCCGGGTGGAGACCTACCTGGAGACGGTGTCGGACCAGCTGGGCCGCCTGGAGCGCTCGGAGGTGATGCTCAGGAACGGCCTCATGTCCCTGGTCCAGGAGATGGAGCACAAGGGGCAGCTGGACGGCCACGCCTTCTCCTCCCGCTGGGAGCAGCTGGTGGAGGAGAACCTCCAGCTCATCAGCGCCCGGGAGATGTTCACCCGCTACCGCGCCCGGATCCTGCCCATCGCCAAGCCCAAGGCGGCCTCCCAGCTGAAGCGGGCGCTGCTGGAGACCTCGGCCCTGCTGGACAACGGCCTGCTGCCCGAAGCCGCCACCCGGCTGGGCGAGGCCCTGGCCCTGGATCCCAAGAACTACGAGCTGCTGTTCACCGTGGCCTCGCTCAAGGAAGTGGCCCAGGCCTGGGACGAGGCGGAGCAGCTGGCGCGCCGGGTGGTCCAGCTGAGCCCGCGCCACTACGAAGGCTGGATGCTCCTGGCCAAGATCCTCCAGGACGATCCCGAGCGCAGCGCCGCCGCCCTGGAGACCCTGCGCACCGCCGCCGAGCTCCGGCCCGACGAGGTCGCCCCCAAGGTCCAGCTGGCCGAGCTGCTGCTGGACCAGGACGAGCTCGCGGCCGCCCAGGAAGCCGCCAAGGAGGCGGTGGCCCTGCAGCGGGACGGGGAGACCCTCAGCCTCCTGGCCGAGACCTTCCTGGCCCGGGACGAAGCCGCCAAGGCCATCACCCTGCTCAAGGAAGCCTCCGGCTTCCTGCCCGGGGACCTGCGGGTCCGGGAACTGCTGGCCGAGGGCTACGTCCTGGCGGACGAGCGCCCCAAGGCCTTCACCATCCTGCAGGAACTGCTGCGCCAGCACCCCGGCGACCACGACCTGCTGCTGCTCCTGGACGCCGAGAACGCCACCCAGCTGCGCTCCGCCCGGGGCGGCAAGGCCCAGTCCGCCTTCCTCCTGGACGAGGTGGAGGACTACCTGGCCGAGGGCGACCTGGGCGAGGCGGAGACCGCCCTGAAACGGGCCCGGCGCAAGGACCGCAGCGAACGCCTGGAATGGCTGGAACTGCTGCTGGCGTTCACCCGGGATCCCCGGGCCAGCCTGGCCAAGGCCATCGCCTTCGCCGGCTCCGGGCGGCATCCGCGGCTCTGCTTCCAGGCCCTGCACCTGGCGGTGGACCACTACATGGACAAGAACGACGAGAAGGGCCTCAACCTGGCCCTGAACACCTTCCTGGCGGTCCATCCCAAGAGCAGCGGGGCCTGGGAGGCGGCCATCATCCGCCAGGCCTACCGCCTGATGAACGGTCCGGTGAGCGACGACGACCTGCGCGAAGTGCGCCGGCTCCAGGCCAACCCCCTGCCCGGCCAGGAGCCCCGGGCCCGCACCCTGCTGGGGCAGTACCTGCTGGAGCTCAAGCGCCCCAAGGAAGTGGTGGAGCTGATCGACCCGGTCATCGCCGCCGAACCCACCATGATCAACCACTTCCAGCTGGGCAGCGCCCTGGTGGCGCTGAAGCAGCGGGAGCAGGGGCTGGGCGTGCTGGTGGACGGCCTGGACGCGGATCCGGGGGATCTGCCCGAGGACCAGGCGGGGCTGCTCCGCACCAAGATGCAGACCATGGTCAAGGACCTGGAAAAAAACTTCGGCCACGGTTGAAGCCATCAATTGAGTCCGTGACAAAGTTGACAAACCCGGTCATGATTACAGAATAAAGAAGCAAGGGGAGTTGGCCATGAGCACATCGCTGCAGCAGGTCACCAGTGAAGAATACAAATACGGGTTCGTCACCGACATCGATTCCGACAGCGTCGCCCCTGGACTGAGCGAGGACGTCATCCGCTTCATCTCCGCCAAGAAGGGCGAGCCCGACTGGCTGCTCGAGTTCCGGCTCAAGGCCTACCGCCACTGGCTGACCATGACCGAGCCGGCCTGGGCCAACGTGACCTACGCCCGGCCCGATTTCCAGAAGATCGTCTACTACTCCGCGCCCCGGTCCAAGGCCCCCAAGCTGCAGAGCCTGGACGAGGTGGACCCGGAGCTGCTGCGCACCTTCGCCAAGCTGGGCGTGCCCATGAACGAGCAGAAGGCCCTGGCCGGGGTGGCGGTGGACGTGGTGTTCGACAGCGTGAGCGTGACCACCACCTACAAGGCCAAGCTGGCCGAGGTGGGCATCATCTTCTGCAGCTTCAGCGAAGCGGTGCGCGAGCACCCGGAACTGGTGCGCAAGTACCTGGGCTCGGTGGTGCCCACCAGCGACAACTTCTACGCCGCGCTGAACTCCGCGGTGTTCACCGACGGCTCGTTCTGCTTCATCCCCAAGGGCGTCACCTGCCCCATGGACCTGAGCACCTACTTCCGGATCAACAACAAGGAGTCCGGCCAGTTCGAGCGCACCCTCATCGTGGCCGAGGCGGGGGCGTCCGTGAGCTACCTGGAGGGCTGCACCGCGCCCCAGTTCGACGTGAACCAGCTGCACGCCGCGGTGGTGGAGCTGGTGGCGCTGGACGACGCCAGCATCAAGTACAGCACGGTGCAGAACTGGTACGCCGGGGACAAGGACGGGGTGGGGGGGATCTTCAACTTCGTCACCAAGCGCGGCATGTGCAAGGGCCGCAACAGCAAGATCAGCTGGACCCAGGTCGAGACCGGCAGCGCCATCACCTGGAAGTATCCCAGCTGCGTGCTGCTGGGCGAGAACAGCGTCGGCGAGTTCTACTCCGTGGCCCTCACCAACCACAAGCAGCAGGCCGACACCGGCACCAAGATGGTGCACATCGGCCGCAACACCCGCTCCACCATCATCTCCAAGGGCATCAGCGCCGGCGAGAGCGCCAACAGCTACCGGGGCCTGGTCAAGGTCATGGGCAAGGCCGAGGGCGCCCGCAACTTCAGCCAGTGCGACTCCATGCTCATCGGCAGCCGCTGCAGCGCCAACACCTTCCCCTACATCGAAGTGCAGAATCCGTCGGCCAAGGTGGAGCACGAGGCCACCACCTCCAAGATCGGCGAGGAGCAGCTGTTCTACTTCCAGCAGCGGGGCATCCCCGCCGAGGACGCCATCTCCATGATCATCAACGGCTTCTGCAAGGACGTGTTCCGCGAACTGCCCATGGAGTTCGCGGTGGAGGCCACCCGGCTGCTGGGCCTCAAGCTCGAAGGCAGCGTCGGCTAGCTCACCCGCCCCACCGCTTCTGACATTCATCTCGGAGTCCAGCATGCTTTCCATCCGCAACCTCACCGCCCGCATCGGGGACAACGAAGTCCTCAAGGGCATCGACCTGGAGATCCAGGCCGGGGAAGTGCACGCCATCATGGGCCCCAACGGGAGCGGCAAGTCCACCCTGGGCAAGGTCCTGGCCGGCCACCCGGCCTACGAGGTCACCGGCGGCGAGGTGCTGTTCGAAGGCAGCGACCTGTTCGCCCTGAGCGCCGACGAGCGGGCCCGGGCCGGGATCTTCCTGGGCTTCCAGCACCCCATCGAGGTGCCCGGGGTGAGCAACGCCTCGTTCCTGCGCCTGGCCTACAACAAGAAGGCGGAGGCCGCCGGCCGGGAGGAGCTGGATCCCCTGGAGTTCGACGACTACATCCAGGAGAAGCTGCGCATGGTGAAGATGGACGGCTCCTTCCTGGACCGCAGCCTCAACGACGGCTTCTCCGGCGGCGAGAAGAAGCGCAACGAGATCCTCCAGATGTGCGTGCTGGAGCCCAAGCTCTCGATCCTGGACGAGCTGGACTCCGGGCTGGACATCGACGCCCTGCGGGTGCTGGGCGAGGCGGTCACGGCGCTCATGGGCCCGGACCGGGCGCTGATGATCATCACCCACTTCCCCCGGATCCTGGAGACCATCCGCCCGGACCAGGTGCACGTGCTCTCCGCCGGCCGGATCGTCCGCACCGGCGGCATGGAGCTGGCCCTGGAACTGGAGGAGCGCGGCTACGACTGGCTCAAGGCGGCGGCCCCGGCCGAGGCGGCAGCGCCCGGGAGGGCATGATGGCGGCCGTGATGGAGCAGCCGCTCCTGCCCGGCATCCTGGCCCGGCCCCGCCCCGCCGGCTGGGGCGCCCGGCGCGACCAGGCCGAGGCGGCCCTGGAGCTCCGGCCCTGGCCCAGCACCCGCATGGAAGCCTGGAAGTACACCGACCTGGCCGCCCTGGCGCCGCTGGCGTTCACCGCCGGGCCCCTGGCGCCGGTGGACATCGGCCCGTTGATCCTGCCCGAGGCCCGGGGCTCCCGGCTGGTGTTCGTGAACGGCCAGTTCGACTCCCACCGCAGCAACACCTCCAACCTCCCGGCCGGGGTGCGCCTGCTCAACCTGGCCGCGGCCTCGGAGATGGCCCACGAGCTGGGCAGCCTGGCCGGCGGCGAGGACCTGTTCGCCGACCTCAACACCGCGCGGTTCCAGGACGGCGCCCTGGTGGTCATTCCCAAGGGCGTCCGGGTGGCGGCGCCGATCCACGTCCTGTTCGTCAGTGACAACGACGGCGCGGACGGCACCGTCACCGCCGCCCTGCCCCGGCTGTTCGTGGTGCTGGAGCGGGGGGCTTCCGCCACCCTGGTGGAGGAGTACCAGGGCCGGGGCCGCTACCTCACCAGCGCCGTGACCGAAGTGATCGTGCGCGAGGACGCCAGCCTGGACCACGCCCGGATCCAGCGGGAATCCGCCGAGGCCTTCCACTTCTCCCGCCTGGCCGGGCGGGTGGAGCGCAACGGCCACTATGCCTGCCGCACCATCACCTTCGGCGGGCGCCTGTCCCGGTCGACCCCGCACCTGGTGCTGGCCGCCGAAGGCGCCAGCCTGGTGCTGGACGGCCTGGCACTGCTGGGCGACGCCCAGGTGGCCGACACCCACTCCTTCATCGACCACACCATGCCCCACGGCACCAGCCGGCAGACCCACAAGACCATCGCCGACGGCGCGGCCCTGGCGGTGTTCAACGGCATCATCTATGTGCGCAAGGACGCCCAGGGCACCGACGCCCAGCAGCAGTGCCGGGGCCTCCTGCTGTCCACCCAGGCCCGGGTGGACGCCAAGCCGCAGCTGGAGATCTACGCCGACGACGTGAAGTGCGCCCACGGGGCGGCCATCGGCCAGCTGGACCCGGAGGCGCTGTTCTACCTCCAGAGCCGCGGCCTGCGCCCGGCCCTGGCCCGCAACCTGCTCACCTACGCCTTCGCCTCGGACCTGCTGGCCGGCATCCCCGTGCCCAGCCTGAGGCGGCAGCTGCGCGCGACGGTGCTGGCCCGCACCAGCGCCGAGCACCTGGAGACCCTGCCATGACCACCCAAACCGCCCTGCCCCTGGACGTGGCCCAGGTGCGCAGGGATTTCCCCGCCCTCTGCACCCCCTTCCACGGCCAGCCCCTGATCTACCTGGACAGCGCCGTGAGCGGCCTCACCCCCCGGCCGGTGGTGGAGCGGGTGAGCCACTACCAGTCGTTCGAGCACACCAACGTGCACCGGGGCGTCTCCACCCTCAGCCAGGAGGCCACCGACCGCTTCGAGGAGGCCCGGGAGAAGGTGCGGGCCTTCATCAACGCGCCCTCCAGCACCCAGATCGTCTGGACCCGGGGCACCACCGAGAGCATCAACCTGGTGGCCCAGACCTTCGGCCGCCAGCAGGTGCACGCCGGCGACGAGATCCTGCTCTCGGCCATGGAGCATCATTCCAACATCGTGCCCTGGCAGCTCCTGGCCGAAGAGAAGGGCGCCCGCATCCGGGTCATCCCCATGAACGACGCCGGCGAGCTGATCCTGGACGGCCTGGAGCAGCTGCTCACCCCGCGCACCCGGATCCTGGGCGTCACCCACGTCTCCAACGTCCTGGGCACCATCAACCCGGTCAAGGAGATCATCCGCCGGGCCCACGCCCAGGGCGTCCCGGTGCTGGTGGACGGCGCCCAGGGGGTGCCGCACCTGCCGGTGGACGTCACCGACCTGGACGCGGACTTCTACGCCTTCAGCGGGCACAAGCTGTCCGGCCCCACGGGCATCGGCGTGCTCTACGGCCGGCGCGAGCTGCTGGAAGCCATGCCCCCCTGGCAGGGCGGCGGCAGCATGATCCTCTCGGTCACCTGGGAGAAGACCACCTTCTGCCCCCCGCCCACCAAGTTCGAGGCCGGCACCCCGGCCATCGCCCAGGCCATCGGCCTGGGCTCGGCCATCGACTACCTGCTGGGCCTGGGCCTGGACCGGGTGGGCGCCCACGAGCACGCGCTGCTGGCCTACGCCACCGAACGGCTGCAGGGGATCCCCGGCCTGCGCATCATCGGCCAGGCCAAGGCCAAGGCCAGCGTGCTGTCCTTCGTCCTGGACGGCATCCACCCCCACGACATCGGCAGCATCCTGGACAGCGAGGGGATCGTGGTCCGGGCCGGCCACCACTGCGCCCAGCCGGTGATGCAACGCCTCGGCATCCCCGCCACCACCCGCGCCTCCTTCTCCTATTTCAACACTCGGGAGGAGATCGACGCCCTGGTCTCTGGCATCCTCAAGGTGCAGGAGATATTCAAGTGAGCGATCCCCGGGAGCTGTACCAGCAGGTCATCATCGAGCACAACAAGAAGCCCCGGAACTACGGGGACCTGGAGCCCTGCACCCACCACGCCCACGGACTCAACCCCCTGTGCGGGGATGACATCGTCCTGAAGGTGGTGGTGGCGGACGGCGTGGTCCAGGACCTGCGCTTCCTGGGCGAGGGCTGCGCCATCTCCAAGGCCTCGAGCAGCCTCATGACGGTCAACGTCAAGGGCAAGTCCCTGGCCGAGGCCGAGCTGATGGTCGAGCAGTTCCGGGCCATGATCCGGGGCACCCTGGACACCGCGGTGCAGCCCAACGTCCTGGGCCGGCTCAGCCTGTTCCAGAACGTCAAGAACCTTCCCAGCCGGGTGAAGTGCGCCGTGCTGCCCTGGGCCACCCTGCACAGCGCCCTCCACGGCCTAGAGACCGTCAGCACCGAATAGGACCCCGCCCATGCCCAAGATCGCGGAAATCGAGTACACGCCCAACCCCAACGCCGTGAAGTTCGTGCTCAAGGAACCGGTGACCACGGGGTTTCCCAAGGCCTTCCGGGACCGGGAGATGGCCGAGTTCGACCCGCTGGCCAAGGGGCTGTTCGCGGTGGAGCACGTGGCTTCCGTGTTCATGCAGGACAAGTTCATCACCGTGACCAAGGACGACGGGGTCGGCTGGACCGAGCTCCTGCCCAAGCTGGCGCCGCCCATCCGCCAGGCCCCCTCCGCCACCGGCCAGGCCGAGGGTCCGGCCCCCCACTGGGACAAGCCCGAGGTGGACGAGAACGATCCGCTGATCCAGTCGGTGCGCCAGGTGCTCGCCGCAGCCATCCTGCCCGCCCTGGCCGCCGACGGCGGCGGGCTGGACATCATCGGCCGCCACGAGAAGCAGATCATGATCCGCTACCAGGGCGCCTGCACCTCCTGCCCCTCGGGCCTCACCGGCACCCTCATGGCCATCGAAGGCATCCTGCGCAAGGAAGTGGACCCCGAGATCGTGGTGATCTCGGTCTGAGGGATGTGCCGATCCATCGAATCAATGGCACCATTTCGATTCGGCTGAAAGAACGGAACCATAACGGTCCCGGTGTTTCCAAGGCTCGGCAACAGGCTTCAGGACCGGCTGCGGCGGCGGACCTTGCGCAGCCGCGCGACCCTGGTCACCCTGGCCACCCGCACCACCCGCTGGGGCTGCGGGTCCGCCCCTTCCATCCACTGGCGGATGCGGTCGGCGTCGCCGAAGCGGGAGCCGCGGCCGGTGGAGTCCAGCAGCACGATCAGCGTGGGCCGCTCGTTGAGCTGGGCCTGCATCACCAGGCACTGGCCCGACTCGTCGATGAAGCCGGTCTTGGACAGGCCGATCTGCCAGTGGGAGCTCTGCAGGAGGCGGTTGGTGTTGTGGAACTCGATGGTTCCGCGGCGGCCCTGGATCGAGGCCTCCTCCCGGGTGGTGCAGCTGCGGATCAGCGGGTAGTGGTGGGCCGCGTCGACGATCCTGGCCAGGTCCCGGGCCGAGGATACGTTGCCGCTGGAGAGCCCCGCGGGATCCTCGAAATGGGTCATGGTCAGGCCCAGGGCGGCGGCCTTGGCGTTCATGGCGGCCACGAAGGCCTTCAGCCCCATGGGCGAGGTCCGGCCCAGGGCGTGCGCGGCGCGGTTCTCCGAGGCCATCAGCGCCAGCAGCAGGGCGTCGCCCCGCTCGAGGGTGGTCCCCACCGGGAGCCGGGACCGGCTGTGCCGGAGCAGGTCCTTGTCTTCATCCAGGATGGTGACGGGGGCGTTCAGGTCGGGCTGGGCATCCAGCAGGACCATGGCGGTCATGAGCTTGGTGATGGAGGCGATGGGCAGGGCCGCGTCGCTGTTCTTCTGCAGCAGCAGCTCGCCGGTGCCCTGGTCCATCACCAGGGCGGAAGCGGAGCGGAGCACCAGCCGCGGCATGGCCTGGATCCCGTGGGCGGCCAGCAGGCCGCTGCCCAGGAGTGCCGCCACCATCATTCGTCCCAGCCTGAACCCCATGCATCGTCTCCTTGTCCCGACCGGGCAAAACCAGCGCTTGCTCAATTGACCCGTCCAGTGGCGGAAAAGTTGACTGGTAGGGTAACCCAGGAACCGCCCCGAAGCCATAAGCCAATTCGGACAGTGAAAGTCATTTTCTCAAGGCTCGAGGAAGTGACCATGAGTCACTTGCATTCTGCATGAACCCGATTGGTCCCCGGTGCGCACATCTCAGGACAAGGGGCTGGCCATGCCCCTGGAATGGTCCCATGCCAACCGCGAACGCCCATCCATGAACCCTGACTTGCCACCCGCCCTCCAGGTCGATGTCCTCGAATGGCTGCGTGCGCCCCGGTGCGGCGGGGCCGGCCATCTGGTCGCGGGGCTCCAGGCCGGGTCCGCCCTGATCGGCGCCCTGGCCATCGGCTACCTGGCCTGGAGGCGCAAGGACCGCCAGGACCGGCGGCTCGCGGCCCTCGGCGCCTGCGCCTTGGCCCTGTTCGCGCTGACCCGGCTCCCGGACGCGGCCGGCACCGCCCCCGCCTCGCCGCTGCAGGTGGGCGGCGCCCTGGTCTTCCTGTTCGCGGCCTATGCGTTCGCCCGGCTGGTGGTGAGGATGGCCGCGGCCCCGAGCCTCAGCCAGGCGCGCGCCCTGGGTGAAGCGCACGCGGAGCGCCGCCTGGAGTCCCTGGCCGCGGAGCTGGAAGCCAAGGTCAGGGCCCAGACCGCCGAGCTGCACGAGACCGAAGCCCGGCTCACCGGGTTCATCCGCCACGCCCCCGCCGCCATTGTCATCAAGGACCTGGAAGGCCGGTTCATGCTGATCAATCCCCGTTATGCGGCCGTCCTGGGCCGCCCGGAGGCGGAAATCCTCGGCAAGACGCTCCAGGAGCTGGTCCCCCTGGAGCTCAGCGGGCCATGGCTGGAGCGGGAGCGCCGGGTGACCGAGCTCGGCGAGGAGGTGCAGTACGAGGAGGAGTATCCCCGCCCGGACGGCTCCGCCAGCCACTACCTCGCCCACAAGTTCCCCCTGGTGGACAGCCAGGGCCGGTGCTGGGGGGTGGGGGTCATCCTCACCGACATCACCGGGCACAAGGAGGCCGAGCAGGCCCGGCTCCGGGACCGGAAACTGGAGTCCCTGGGCATCCTCGCCGGCGGGCTGGCCCACGATTTCAACAACCTCCTGGGCGCCATGGAGGGCAACGTGGAGCTGGCCAAGCTGGCGGCGGAGCGGGATGGCCCGGTGCAGTCCTACCTGCGGACCCTGGACGGGCTGATCACCCGTTCCGCGGACCTGGTGCAGCAGATCCTGGCCTACGCCGGCCGGGGCAAGCGCCAGGTCGTGCCCATGGACCTGAACCGCCAGGTGGAGGAGATGACCCGGCTGCTGCGGGCCAGCCTGGCCCGGAAGGCGGCGCTGCGGCTGGCCCCGGATCCGGCCCTGCCCCCCATCGAAGGCGACCCGGCCCAGGTCCAGCAGATGATCATGAACCTCGTCATCAACGCCGCGGAGGCGGTGACGCCCCCCGACGGCGTCATCACCATCCGCACCGGCCAGGAGACGCTGGACGAGGCGGCGCTCTGCGGCCCCTTCCAGGGCCAGGGCCTGGAACCGGGGCCGCACGTGTTCCTGGAAGTGGCCGACAACGGCCCCGGCATGACGCCGGAGGTGCGCGAGCGGATCTTCGATCCCTTCTTCAGCACCAAGTTCGCCGGGCGGGGGCTGGGCCTGTCGGCCGTGCTCGGCACCCTGAGGGCCCACCGGGGCGGCATCCAGGTGCGCAGCGAGCCGGGCAAGGGCACCAGCTTCAAGCTGCTGTTCCCCGCCGCCGCGTCCGCCGAGCTTCCCGAACCCCGGGAAGCCCAGGATTTCGAAGCGGCCATCGGGACCTACCGGGGCGCCGGCATGGTGCTGGTGGTGGATGACGAGGAACCCCTGCGCGCCACGGTGGTGGAGGCGCTCCGCTTCATCGGCTTCAAGACCCTGGAGGCCCGGGACGGCCTGGAGGCGCTCCAGGTGTTCGAGGGCAACCGGGAGCAGATCCGCCTGGTGCTGCTGGACCTCACCATGCCGCGCCTGGACGGCGAGGAGACCTACCGGGAGCTCCGCGGCAACGGCATGATGGCCCCGGTCATCCTCACCAGCGGGTTCTCGGAGCAGGACGTGCGCCAGCACTTCCGCGCCAGGGGCATCGCCGGGTTCCTGCAGAAGCCGTTCCGGCTCCCGGCCCTGGTGCAGATGATCCGGAAGATCATGGACGACGAGGACCACGCCGGGGAAGCCCGGCCCCTGGAGGCGCGCAAGCCGCTCGTCGCCGAGGCGGACATCCTCCTGGGCACGCCCGTCCTGGACCAGCAGCACCGGCAGCTGCTGGACGCGTTCAACCTCCTGGTCGGCACCCTGGGACCGGGCGGCCGGAAGCCGGAGCAGGAAAAGGCCGTGGCCAACCTGAAGGACGTGGCGCTGACCCATTTCGGCGTGGAGGAGACCCTCATGGAGAGCCGGTCCTACCCGCGGACCCGGGAGCACGTGCTGGGCCACGTGCGGCTGATCCGGCAGATCAACGAGGTGAGCGAGCGGATCCACCGGGGCACCCTCGGCATGTCCCCGGCCCTGCTGGACTTCCTGGAGAGCTGGCTGATCCACCACATGCAGGACGAGGACCGGCGCCTGGCCCAGTTCCTGCGGGCCAAGGGGCATTGATTCTGTGGGGGGACCGCGCGCTCGCGCTGCTCGCTCTCCGTCCCCCCACCCCCCCACTCCATGCCCGGGCGGAGCCCGGACATGGAGTCCAGCCCGGGAAAATCCGGCCAGCCGGCCCCGGCGCCGCGGCTAATTTCCTGGTATCCTGGTCAGGAATTGTTTCCGGAGGCGTCATGGGTTTGGGCGGCAAGATCGCGTTGGGGTGCGGCGGACTCCTGGTGGTGCTGGTGCTGGTGTTCGGCCTGGCCGCCATGGGCTCCTACAATTCCCTCATCAGTCTCAGCCAGGGCGTGGACGCCCAGTGGGGGCAGGTGGAGAACGTCTACCAGCGCCGGACCGACCTGGTGCCGAACCTGGTGGCCACGGTGAAGGGCGCCGCGGCTTTCGAGAAGGACACCTTCATCGCCGTCACCGAGGCCCGGTCCAAGGTGGGCCAGGTCAATCTGGGCGGCAAGGCGCCCACCACCCCCGAGGCCATGGCCCGCTTCCAGCAGGCCCAGGAAGGCCTGGGTTCCGCCCTGTCCCGGCTGCTGGTGGTGGTGGAGAAGTACCCGGACCTCAAGGCCACCCAGAACTTCCGGGACCTGCAGGCCCAGCTGGAAGGCACCGAGAACCGCATCGCGGTGGAGCGCATGCGCTTCAACGAGGCGGCCCAGGCCTTCAACACCCGGCGCAACAGCTTCCCGACCGTGATCCTGGCAGGGTTCTTCGGCGACCGGTTCCGGGAACGGGCCTACTTCAAGGCCCAGCCCGGGGCCGAGGCGGCACCCAAGGTCGCCTTCTAGTCCCCCATGCTGAGCCTGCGGCGGATCCTGGTCTTCATTCTGCTTCTGGCCGGGCTGTGGGGCGGGGTGACCCTGTCCGCCCAGACGGCCGTTCCGCCCGCGCCCACCCGGTGGGTGACCGATGCCCCGGGCCTGCTCTCCGCCGCGGTGCGGGAGAACCTGGACCGGCAGCTGGAAGCGTACCAGAAGGGCACCGGCCACCAGGTGCTGCTGTGGATCGGCGGCACCACCGGCGGGGATCCCCTGGAGGACTGGACCGTGCGCGCCTTCGCCGCCTGGAAGGTGGGCCGGGCGGGCCTGGATGACGGCCTGGTGCTGTTCGTCTTCACCGGGGACCGCAAGCTGCGCATCGAAGTGGGCTACGGCCTGGAAGGGCAGGTGCCCGACGCCGTGGCCTCCCGGATCATCCGGGAAACCATCGTGCCCGGATTCCAGGCCGGGGACCCGGACGGCGCCCTCACCGCCGGGGTGGCCCGGATCCTGAAGGTGGTGGGCGGCGATGCCGCCGCCGCCCAGCCCCAGGACCCGGGCCAGCGGGGCGGCCCGCTGCCGCCCATGAGCCTGGGCGCCAAGATCCTCCTGGCCGTCCTGGGCCTGGGCGTCCTGGTGCTGGTCATCACCCATCCTGGCCTGGCCGTCTGGCTGCTGTTCAGCCTGCTCAGCGGCGGCCGGGGCGGGGGCGGCGGGTTCGGCGGCGGAGGCGGCGGCTGGTCCGGGGGCGGCGGCCGGGGTGGCGGCGGCGGAGCGTCGGGATCATGGTAAATGCTGCTGTATCGCCCGCCTTGGCCCCAGGGGGGCGTCCCAGTAGCATGAACCACGGAGGCACGGCATGTGGCACCTAGGCACGAACCTCCACCGGAGCGTGGACGCCGCCCGCGTGGAGCAGGCCATCCGGGAGGCGGAACGGATCACCTCCGGCCAGATCCGGGTGTCGGTGGCGCGGTTCTTCTACGGCGACGTGGCCAAGGTGGCGGCCAGGGCCTTCCGCCGCCTGGGCATGGAGCGCACCCGGGAGCGCAACGGCGTGCTGATCTTCCTGGTGCCCAGCCGCAAGCGCTTCACCGTCCTGGGCGACGCCGGCATCCACGCCCAGGTGGGGCAGGCATTCTGGGACGACGTGGCGGCCTGTTTGTCCGCCCACTTCCACCGGGGCGAGTTCACCGAAGGCCTGGTGGAGGGGATCCGCCTGGTGGGGCAACGCCTGGCGGCCCACTTCCCGGCGGAGGCGGGGGCGGAGCGCAATGAGCTTCCGGACGAGGTGGATTTCCATTGAGGCATTTGCCCGTCAGGAATGAGCCAGCTCCCGGGTCTGCCGAATGGATATCGTTTGAATTACCAAATCCTTCAATCCCCCAGCCTGGCCCGGACGCTGGCCAGTTTTTCCGACATGTGCTGGTCCCGGTCCGACCGGGTGCCCAGCTTGAGGTCGGTGTGGATGCGGGGCACGCCCATGGCATGGACCGCCTCGTGGCAGGACCGGATGACCGCCATGACCGCGTCCCACTCGCCCTCGATGTTGGTGCCGTTGGCGTGCATCTCATGGAACAGCCCGGAACGCTCCAGCACCCGCTCCACTTCGGCGATGTAGGGGGACAGGGACACCCCGGTGCCCACGGGAACCACCGTGAAATCAACAATGACCTGCATGGAAGACCTCCAGCCCCAGGATGAGCCAAGCCGGGCCCAAGTGTCACCGGAGACTCGGCCGGACGAGCCGCATCAGCGAGACCATGACCGCCACGGTCGCCAGGTAGGCGGCGAGCTGCGCGCCATCCGGCCGGGCGGTGTAGCCGATCAAGGTGTGCACCAGCCGCCCGCCCAGGCTGTCGTCCCCCAGCAGCCAGGACGAGTCCCACACGGTGCCGGTGAGCCTTTCCAGGTAGCCCGCCTGCTGCACCAGCGCCACGGCCTGGGCCGACAGCCCGGCGGCCAGCAGGGTGATGAGGCCCGCGGCCACCCGGAACAGATGGCGGGCGGGCACCGCCACCAGGCCCAGATACATGAGCGCCGACAGGCCGGCGCCCCCGGCCAGCCCCAGGGCGCCGCCCGCCGCCAGGGCCGCCGCCGAGGTGCGGCCGGAAGCGGCGATGCTGTACAGGAACAGGACGATCTCCGAACCCTCCCGGAGCATCGCCAGCCCGCAGACGATCGACAGGGCGGCCAGCGGCCGGCGGCCGGACGCCACGGCCGCGCCCACCCGCTTCAGGTCCCGGGCCAGGGCCCGGCCGTGGCTGGCCATCCAGACGTTGTGCCAGGTGAGCATCCCCACGGCCAGGAGCAGGATGCCCGCGTTGAACAGCTCCTGGCCCGATCCGGCGAACAGACTGGCGATCCGGCCGGCGCAGGCGGCCACCAGGCCAGCGCCCAGGGCGCCCCCCAGCACGCCCCAGGCCACCCACCAGCCCCGCCGGGGCACCCCCTGGGTGGCGGCGAGGACGATGCCGACCACGAGGCCGGCCTCGATCATCTCCCGGAACACGATCACCAGCGCCGCGAGCATGGCTACTCCGCAATGACGGCGCCCTGGGCCGTGTCCTGGTGGAACTCGCCCCGGAACGGGTAGCGCCCCGGGCCCAGGGGCCTGAGCCGGACCTTGCCCTGGCCGCCTCCCGGGATCACCTTCTCGATGGCCAGCTGCAGCAGCTCGAACTCCTCGGGGGTGGCGTCCCGGTTGGTCACCGTCAGGAAGGTGGGCTTGCCGGCCTTGACGTGGATCTCCGCCGGCACGAACCGGTGGTCCTGGAGGGTCACCTCGACGCCGGCGACCGGGTCTTCCGCCAGCATGGCGGGGGCGGCGCCGGCCACGGGCGGCTCGAACAGCCGCTGCCCGATGAACTCGCCCCTGGCCACGCCGCCCGGGCAGGCGAACAGCGCGCCGCCGGTGCCGGTCACGAACTGGTTCAGCAGGTCCAGCTTCGCCATCTGCTGGAACATCGGGATGAAGCCGGTGCGGGGATCCCGCTGGTAGCAGATGAACAGCAGCCCGGCGTCGTATTCCAGGCCCTGGCGCCAGGGCGGCCAGCGCTCGGCGGTGAAGTCCAGGCCGTCGTTGTAGTTGTAGGAGCGCCGGAGGATCTGCATGCCCCCGTTGCGGTCCCGGTTGCCGAGCCGCACGTGGGCGTTCTCCGCGATGACCGGGTTGCCGTCGCCATCGGTGGCGTCCAGGCGCACCGGGTCCTTTTCCCGCCGGCCGCCCAGGGGCGCGCCGGTGCGCTTGCGGCGGCCGAAGGTCTGCTCCTGGAAGGCGACGTTCATGCGGTCCCAGTGTTCCAGGGCGATGCGCGAGCGGCGCGCCACCACATAGCTGCCGCCCCGCATCCAGCCGGGTCCCTCGCTGCCGACCCAGACGAACCGGTCCATCAGCCTGGCATCGCCCACCGCCGGGTTGCCGGTGCCGTCCAGGAAGCCCATCAGGTTGCGCCCGGTGGCACCTCGCCCGAAATCGCCGAAATGCCCGGCCTGCACCCAGCGCAGCTGGGCCACCCCCTCGGCCAGGCGCGCCAGCTGCCGCACGGCGTGGAAGGCCACCTGCGGCTCATCGGCGCAGGCCTGCACCGACAGGTCGCCGCCGGTGCTCCCCGCCACCAGCTGGTCGCCGGCGAAGGCGGGCAGGTCCACCAGGGCCTCGGGGCGCCGGGCCGCCAGCCCGTAGCGGTCCACCCCGTCCTTGACGAACAGCCCGGCCCCGAAGCCGAAGGTGAGGGTCAGCCGGGACGGCGGCAGGCCGAGCACATCCAGGGTGTCGCCGGCGGGGACCCCGGGGTCCTGGCCCAGGGGCCCGGCGGTGCGCCCCTGGCTCATGCGGGCGGCCGCGGCGGTCCACCGGCGCAGCAGGGCGATGACCTCCTCCCGGCTGGCGGTGACCAGATCGAAGGCGGCGAAATAGGTGTCGGTCTGCTGCGGGGTGACGATGCCGCCCTGGTGCCGCCCCCGGAACGGCTCCACCCGGCGGCTTCCGGCCGCCGTGGCCGCCGCACCCGCCGCCAGCGCCGCGGCGCACAGCAGGCCGCGGCAGGCCTGGCGCGACCAGCCCGCGGTCATCGGGAGGCCTCCATGAGGAAGTTGGTGTCGTCCTCCACGTAGTAGAAGCCCAGGCCGTCCGGGGTCATGGCCAGGCCGAACAGATCGCCGTTGCCGGGCGGGGTCTGGGCCTGGTTGGCGTCCACCCACTGGGCGTACAGCTGCCGGCCGGTGGCGGGATCGATTTCCACGATCTGCCCGTTCCTGCCGTTGCACGCCAGGAGATGCCCGCCGGCGGTCATGGCCAGGGCCAGCGGCCGCTGCAGCAGTCCGTCCCGGGTCACCGGCCGGCCCGTCCCCGCGCTGCCGGTGCGGGTGAGTGCGTCCGGCACGGCGACGATCCGGTTGCCCAGGGCATCCGAGACATAGAGCGTGCCGTCGGCCCCCAGGGCCAGCCCGGTGGGGCCGACGAGGAAGGCGTCCCGGTCCGCCCGCTGGCCGAAACCGTCGGCGACCACGGTGCGGCCGGTGATTGCGGGCGGTTTCCCCTCGGCCATGGCCAGTTCCAGCCGCAGCACCGTCGCCCGGTTCACGGTCACCGGGAAGCCCGTGCCCGGATCCCGCACCTCCGGACCGGGAACCCCGAACCCGGCCATGCTGACGAACAGCGTCGCCGTGGCGCCGCGGTCCACCAGGGCGATGTTGCCCCAGGGCGCGCTGATGTCCGGTCCGGTCCAGGCGGTGACGAACTGGCCGTCGGCGTCCAGCACGATCAGACCGCCTTCGCCCCGGGTGCGGGTGGTGCCGTCGGTGCTGGGAGCGCTGCCGACGATGACCCAGCCGGACTTCAGCATGGTCATGGCGGTGGTCAGGCCGACGCCGCCGGGAACCTGGGCCAGATGCTGGGGCAGCCGCGCGAACAGGGCCGTCTTCCGGGTGGACGGGTCGTAGGCGACGATGGTCCCGCCGGTGCCCTGCAGGTTCGAGATGTTGTTGAAGTTGTCCACCAGCACGTCGCCCTGCCGGATCCGCCCGGCCGATACCGGCGCCACCACCACGGCATAGGGGTTGAGGTCGCCGTTCTCGGTCACGGTCGAGGTCAGGGTGCGGTGGCGATGGAGGGTTTCCAGCAGCCCGGCGGGCTCTCCCGCCCGCCCCGGCAGCGCCAGTGCGGCGAACGCCAGCAGGGCGGTCCCCCGCAGGTTGCGACGTGGATGCAGCATGGTTGGTCCTCCTTCAGGTGGAATGCCGTCGCGCCCCGGGGTGCCGGGCCCGCGGCCGCCGGTCAGAACAGGATGGTGGTCCGCAGCCCCAGCACCGTCTCGTTCCGGATGGTCCGCCCCGGGGTGCCCGGGTCCAGGACCCCGGCCCCGGGCCGGATGACCACCTGCAGATCCGGCTGCAGCTGCCACCACGGCGTGGCCTGGTACTGGTAGGTCCCTTCCAGGAAGGTCTCGCCCCCGCGCACCGGGTAGAAGGCCCGGGCGAAGGCGCCGGTGTCCTGGTCCAGGCCCCGGGCATGGCTGCCGACCTTGGCATAGCCCATGGCGATGCCGCAGGTGTCGTCGTCACGGTGGTTGAAGGGCTCGTGAAAAGTGAACCCGGCGTTCAGGCTGAAGGTGATCAGGTTGCGGTCGCCTTCGGGCGTGCCCATGACCCGGAGGAAGCCGTAGAGGTTCCGGTCGGGCTCCCCGGGGTCGCGCCAGAACATCTGGTCGGCCACCGCATAGGCCGCCCAATCGCCGCGGTGGGTCATGGGGATGCCGCTGCCCGCCGGGTCGGCGAGGGACTGGCCGGCCGTGTCGTAGCGCAGGTCCGCGAAGCGCTCGGTGTCGTACCAGATGCCCGCCTTGTACAGACGGGCCAGGGGCTCCGATTCGCCGGCCCGGATCATCGTGCCCAGGGACGGGTAGGCATACTGGACTTCGGCGATGGCCAGGGCCCCCCCGCGCAGGGGGAAGCTCGTGCCGGCGGGATCCTGGCGCTGGGGGTCGCCGCCGTTGCCGGCGGTGGGGCTGCCATTGAACACTCCGGCCAGCAGGGTGACGGCGTCGGCCGGGCGGCCCCGGAAGCGCACGCCCAGGGCCGACAGGGGATAGGCCGGACCGCCGCCGGGCAGATCGGCCGAAGGCAGCATCGGCCAGCCGAACATGGTGTTGACGAAGCTGTTGGCGTTCTGGCTCACCATGAATTCCTGGTCCAGGCTTTGCTGGCCGACCTTGACGTCCAGCCGGTCCTCCTCCAGGAACTTCTGCTGATACCAGATCTCCCAGAGACGGGTGGCCCGGTCCGCCTCGATGCCGCTGGCCGTCTGCAGCGTCCCGAGATTGCTGGCGCTGAGGTTGCTTCCATGGATCTGCAGGGCGCTGAGGTTCACGGTGCCGCCATGCTGGTTCCAGGCCCGCTGGGTATCCAGCTGCAGCACCGCCTGGGTCAGGCCCTCGTACTTGAAGCCCTGCTGGATGCCGCCGCTGACATTGCCCAGCAGCTCGCTGGTCTCCTGCAGCGAGAGCGTCAGGCCGGAACGGCTGAGCCAGGTGCGCAGGCCCCAAAGGTCGCCCAGCAGGGTGCTGCTGCGGGAGATGCCGTCCAGGAAGCCGAACGGCCCGCCATGGCCCTGGCCCGGCTGGGCCGTGCCGGGCTCCGCCGGGGCCGGCACCGGCGGCGGCGCCGCCGCGGCCGGCCCGGTGCCCAGCGCCGCGGCCAGGCCCAGGAGCGCAAGGACCCGGCGCACGCTCACGCCACTGTCCCCGGACAACAGGTGTCTCGACATGATGATCCCTTTGGTCCGGCTCACCCCTCGACCGGCTGGTCAGGAACGGTTCACCGTTCGCAAATGATAATGAGACTCATTCTTAAATTCAACATGAATGTCACCTTCGCCGCCGTCCGGCCATCCAACGGGATATTTCGCTGCATCCGACTTGTCCGCGCTGCCCTTGAACAGGGAGACCATGCCTTGAAAACGCCGTGCCTGCCTCTCTGCCTCGCCGCCCTGCTCTGGGGCGGCCTTGCCCTGCCCGCGGCGGCTCCGCTGGAGGTGGACCCGTTCATCGGCACCGCCGCCCACGGCCACAC
>Ga0181516_10000737_pt1 | contig 27706 bp, 26 predicted proteins | sample PEATcosm2014_Bin_25_FD_121104 | JGI IMG/M metagenome (GOLD analysis project Ga0181516, IMG submission 121104) | Peatland microbial communities from MTU Mesocosm Facility, Houghton, MI, USA - PEATcosm2014_Bin01_10_metaG | ecosystem: Environmental > Terrestrial > Soil > Wetlands > Peat | place... | reverse complement strand
CGCGCCAAAAATCCCTATGCCAGCCAATGGGATTTTGGCGGCGAGGTGCGGTTGCGTTTTGAAGCGAAGGAAGGCATTGGCATCGCCGGCACCAAGGGTTCGGTGGATTTTCTGGGTCACGGCAAGGACGTGGACAATGAGTATTTGCTGACGCGCATCCGGTTTCATGCCGGCTACACGGAAAAATGGTGGAGTGTTTACGGCGAAGGCCAGAGCAGCCTGGCAACCAGTGATGAACGGTTTGCCTATTTTGCCAATCCGCTTCCCGCCGGCACCAGCAACAAGCGCGGCTACGGCCCGGAGTCGGACACCATTGATCTGCATCAGGCGTATTTCACCCTCGGCAATCACAAGGAATTTCCGCTGTCGCTCAAAGTCGGCCGGCAGGAACTGACCTACGGCGACGAACGGCTGATCGGGGCGTTTGGTTGGAATAATATTGGCCGCGCGTTTGATGCTGCGAAGATTCGCTGGCAAAACGCCTGGTTCGGCGTGGATTTTCTCGCCGCCATGCCGGTGGTGCCGCGCGACGGCCAATTCGACATGCCGAACAATCAGGACGTGTTGTCTGGCGCGTATGCGACGAGTCTGAAAATTCCCAAAACGATTCTGGAAGGCTATTTTCTCGGGCGCAATGCTTCGCGCTCGGCGATCAGCTTTGATTCCGATCCGCAATTTCCCCAGCCGACAGCGCGGGACATTTACACCGTCGGTGGACGCCTGAAATCCAAGCCCGGCGAACTCGGCAATTGGGATTACACGCTGGAAGGCGCGTATCAATTCGGCGATTTCGCCGCCACCGCGACGGGCAAGCGGCTGACACAGGATGCCTACATGTTCACCGCGCTGGCTGGTTACACTTTCACCGATGTTTGGGCGACCCCGCGCCTCGGCGCGGAATTTGATTATTCTTCCGGCGATGATAATCCCAACGACGGCACGCATGGCACCTTTGATAATTTATTTCCGACAAACCACAAGTTCTACGGTTCGATGGACATGGTTTCACTCCAAAACATTCAGGATCTCGGCGTGAACCTGACGTTCAAGCCAACGTTGCGCACCAGCGTCGCCTTCATGGGCAACGCGCTCTGGCTGGCAGACAATCACGATAATTTTTACACCGTTACCGGCGGAACCCGGCCGGCACCTTATGCTGTCAATTCGACTTACAACAATTTTGTCGGCACAGAATTTACCGCTGTTGCTGGTTATGCCGTCACGCGGTTCGCGCAGGTTGAGGCAGGCTACGGCCATTTCTTTGTCGGCGATTACGTTGATCAAACGCTCAAATCGCCAACGTTCGGCACCCGCGATGCCGACTGGGTTTATGTTCAAAGCACCATTAAATTTTAGTTGCGACGTGGTTCCTCCCGTCGCCGCGCCCTGTCGTTCAACGGGGCGCGCTCCCATTTCATTTGGCAAAACATGAGCTGTGTTCCGTTCATTCCTGAAACCGCGCCGTTCACCGTAGAACAGCGCGCTTGGCTCAACGGTTTTCTGGCCGGGTTATATTCGCAGGGCGCGCCGGCAGCTTTGCCGAACGCGGCTCCGGCGCAAAACGCCGAACCTTTGCTGGTGTTGTTTGGCTCGCAGACGGGAACGGCGGAAGGGCTGGCGAAGAAGCTGGCGAAGGAAGCCGGCCAGCGCGGCTTTGCTCCGAAAATTCTCGCGCTCAACGACCACGTTCAGGCAAACCTTGCGGCGGGTGGCAAGGCGGTCATCATTTCCAGCACCTGGGGCGATGGCGAACCGCCGGACAATGCCGCCAATTTTTGGAACTGGATCAATGCTGATTCCACGCCGCGCCTGGAAAACCTGCACTTTGCCGTGCTGGGGCTGGGCGACAAAAACTATTCCGATTTCTGCGGTGCCTCGAAAAAATTTGATGCGCGCCTCGAATCGCTCGGCGCAAAACGCCTTGTTCAGCGTGGCGAATGCGACGTGGATTACGAAGTTGCCGCAAAAAATTGGATGAATTGCCTGTGGGAAAAACTTGGCTTGGAAAACGGAGCGGCAAACGGCAGCAGCGGCGACATCCCGCTGATTTCGTCGAATGGCGTTGCCAGCGACGCCGGCAAACCGGCTTACGACAAGTCCAATCCTTTTCCTGCCCGGCTGCTGAAAAACGTTTTGCTGAACCGGGCCGGCTCCAGCAAGGAAGTGCGCCATTATGAAATCAGCCTCGTTGGCAGCGGCTTCAGTTACGAGGCTGGCGATGCGCTCGGCGTGGTGCCGGTGAATTGTCCTAGATTAGTGAATGACCTGCTGACATCACTAAAATGCACCGGCGACGAACCGGTGAAAATGGGTGAGACGGAAATGCCGCTGCGCGAAGCGCTGACCCGGCATTACGAAATCACCAAGCCCACGCAGGAACTGGTCACGCTGGTTGGCGAACGTGGTTTCGCCAACGGTTTGTCGCCGTTGCTGGCACCGGACCGTCGCGATGATCTGAAACGCTGGATTTTTGGCCGCGATGTTTTGGATGTTATCGGCTTGTTGCCGGCTCCGATGACGCTGGCCGAATTTTTGCCGCTGCTGCGCAAATTGTCGCCGCGACTTTACTCGATTTCATCCAGTCCCAAGGCGCATCCCGGCGAGGTGCATTTGACGGTCAGCGCCGTTCGTTACGAAAGCCACGGTCGTTCGCGCAAGGGCGTGGCTTCGACCTTCCTCGCCGACCGCGTGGGCGATGCCGAGTTCGTCAAAGTGTTCGTGCAGGCATCACATGGCTTTCGGCCGCCAGCAAACACCGACGCGCCGATGATCATGGTCGGTCCCGGCACAGGCATCGCGCCGTTCCGTGCGTTTCTGGAAGAACGTCAGGCCATCGGCGCCACGGGCAGAAACTGGCTCTTCTTCGGCGACCAGACTCGCGCGGCTGATTTTCTTTATGAAGAACAGCTCACAGCTTGGCAGAAATCCGGCTTGCTCACCCGTCTTGATCTGGCGTTTTCGCGTGATCAGGCCGAGAAAGTTTATGTCCAGACGCGGATGCTTGAAAACGCCGCCGAACTGTGGTCGTGGCTCGAAGCGGGCGGCCATTTTTACGTTTGCGGCGATGCCAGCCGCATGGCCAAGGATGTGGATGCCGCATTGCACAAAATTGTTGAAACCGCCGGCGGAAAAACTGCCGTCGAAGCCAAGGCTTACATCGAGAAGATGAAATCCGAGAAGCGTTACCAGCGTGATGTTTACTAAATGTGCGCCATTTTGCCAGAACCGCTTGCGACCGCCGGTTTCACGTCGGAACAGAAGGAGTATCTTTCCGGCCTGTTCGCGGGCGTCGCGCTGCGCGGACAAAAATTCAGCGATGTCGAGCCGGCACCGCCGCCTGAAGAATTGATTCTTGAAGAACGCATCAAACGGGAGCTGCATCCGTTGGACTCGTATGATCAGATTATTGAAAACGCCATTGGCAACAAGGCTCCGGACAAGGAGGACATTTTTCGCTTCAAGTGGAACGGCCTGTTTTTTCTTACGCCGGTCAAGGATGCCTTCATGTCGCGGCTGCGGATTCCGGGCGGTTTGCTGACGACGTTCCAGCTTCGCGAGCTTGCCCGCATTGCCCAGGAACTCACCAGCGGTTATGCCCAGATCACCACGCGCGCCAATCTCCAGTTGCGCCTGATCCAGCCCAAGGATTGCCCGGAATTTCTCCGCCGCGTGCAGAGTGTCGGCCTGCACACTCGCGGCAGCGGCGCGGACAACATCCGCAACCTCACGATGAATCCCACGGCGGGCATTGATCCGGTCGAACTGATTGACGTGAATCCGTTCGTGCAGCAGCTCGCGCAGATCATCATCAACGACCGTGCATTTTACGATTTGCCGCGCAAGTTCAACATCGCCTACGACGGCGGCGGGCTGATCGGTTCCGTGGAGGACACGAACGACATCGGGGTGAAGGCGGTGAAGCTTGGCGAAGAAGTTTTGTTCCGCATCGCGCTCGGCGGCGCGACCGGTCACAAGGCGTTTGCCAGCGATCTCGGCGTGGTCGTGCCGCCGGCTGAAATCAACAAGGTCGTGGCGGCCATCGTCCGGGTGTATATCGAAAGCGGCTGCCGGACGAATCGCAAGAAGGCCCGGCTTAAACATCTGCTCGAAACCCTGCCGCTGGCGGATTTTTTGACGCTGGTTGAGAAGAAGCTCGGCAAGCAACTCCGGCGCGTGGCTTACGACGCGACGCAAATGCGCTGGGCTTCGCAGGAGTTGGCGCATTCGCACGTCGGCGATTTTCCGCAGAAGCAACACGGTTTTAATTACGTTGGTGCGACCTGTCCGGTCGGCCAGATTACGCCGAAGCAGATGTTACGCCTTGCCGAACTTGCCGATCTCTACGGCAGCGGCGAAATCCGCCTGACCATCTGGCAAAATTTTATCATTCCGAATGTGCCCGACGCGTTTGTGCCGACGCTGAAGCACGCGCTGGAAAAAGCCGGGTTCGCTACCAAGCAGTCGCACATTGCGAGCGGCGTCATCGCCTGCACCGGCAACAGCTATTGCAAGTTTGCGCAGGCCAATACCAAGGGGATCGCGCTCGAACTCATCAAGCACCTGGAGAAAAAACTGGAGCTGGACCAGCCGGTGAACATTCATGTCACCGGCTGTTCGAATTCCTGCGCGCAACATTACATGGGCGACATCGGCCTATTGGGCACGAAGGTTGGCGGCGAAGACGCCTATCATGTTTTTGTTGGCGGCGGTTTTGGTAAAAACCAGGCGGTCGGCCGGCAGGTTTTTTCTGGCGTGAGCGCGATGGAATTGCCTTTGACACTGGAAAAAATGCTGCGCGCGTATCTCAAAAACCGCGAGGGCCGCGAGCCGTTTCAACAGTTCACCACGCGCCACGATTTGAACGCGCTACAAGTCCTGTTCACCCATGGCGAATGATTTATCCATGCCCGGTGCGCCGACGCGGAACGTGAAAACGGTGTGTCCGTATTGCGGCGTGGGCTGCGGCATGATTTTGCAGGCCGAAAACAACCGCATCGTCAAAGTGCGCGGCGACCCGGAACATCCGGCCAACTTTGGCCGCCTTTGCACGAAGGGAAATACCGTTGCGCTCACGCTCAATTCTTCTGACCGGCTCGCGGCGGCGTGGGTGCGCAGCCACAAAAATTCAGAACGCGAGTCAGTGCCATTACAAACGGCGTTGCAGCAAACTGCCGCGCGGTTACGTCGAATTATTTCCGAACACGGTCCGGACGCGGTGGCGCTTTATGTTTCCGGCCAGTTGTCCATGGAATCGCAGTATCTTGCCAACAAATTGGCCAAGGGATTTTTGTGCACCAACAACATTGATTCCAACTCGCGCCTGTGCATGTCGAGCGCGGCGAGCGGATACAAACTGTCGCTTGGCGCGGACGGACCGCCCGGCTCGTATCAGGACATTGACCGGCTGAACTGCGCGCTGGTCATCGGTGCAAACATGGCCGACTGCCACCCCATCCTGTTTTTGCGTCTGCTCGACCGCCAGAAGCAAGGGGCGAAAATCATTGTGGTTGATCCGCGCCGCACGGCAACGGCTGAGAAGGCGGATTTGTATCTGCCAATCAAACCGGGCACCGATCTCGCTCTGCTGAACGGGCTATTGCGATTGCTGCTGGACCACGGCCACGTTGACGAGAAGTTCATCGCGCAGCATACCGACGGTTGGGTAGAACTTTGCGCGCTGCTGAAAGAATATCCGCTGACGCGCGTCGCCGGAATCACCGGCCTGCGTGAAAAAGATATTTGCACCGCGGCAAACTGGATCGGCGAATCGCCGGAAGTCACCACCTTCTGGACGATGGGCCTGAACCAGAGCACGCACGGCACCTGGCACACGAACGCGGTTTGCAACCTGCATTTGGCGACCGGGAAAATCTGCCGGCCGGGCAGCGGACCGTTTTCACTGACCGGTCAGCCGAACGCGATGGGCGGGCGCGAAGTTGGCTACCTGGGCCACGCGTTGCCGGGCCAGCGCGCGGTGACGAGTTCGGCAGACCGTGCGTTCATGGAAAAACTCTGGGGCGTGCCGGCTGACACCATTCGTCCGGAACCGGGACTGGATGCGGTTTCGTTGTTTCAAAAACTGGAATCCGGCGACGTCAAAGCGGTGTGGATCATTGGCACCAATCCCATTGCCTCCATGCCGAATCGTCAGCGCGTGATCAACGGGCTGCGCCGCGCGGAGCTGGTCATCGTGCAGGACGCTTATCATCCGACGGAAACGACGCAGTTCGCCGATATTTTGCTGCCGGGCGCAGTGTGGGCCGAGGCCGAAGGCACAATGGTCAACTCTGAGCGCAACATCACTTTGATGCAGCCGGCGGTGAGCCCGCCCGGTGAAGCGCGCGCGGATTGGTGGCTGCTCACGCAGGTGGCGCGGCAGCTTGGGTTTGAAAAAGCGTTTCCCTACGAAAGCGCCGGCGAAGTGTTTGATGAAATTCGTGAAACGTGGAATTCCAAAACGGGCTACGATCTGCGCGGCATTTCTTATGAACGTTTGCGGCAGAAATCCCGGCAGTGGCCCTGTGCGCCGGATTCTGACGATGGCCAAAACATCCGCTATTTGACGGCCGAAAATTCAATTCATTTTCCAACCGCTTCCGGCAAAGGCCAGTTTCTGGCGCGGCCATTTTTGCCCCCGGCCGAATTGCCGGACCAGGATTTTCCCTTCGCGCTGAATACCGGCCGGCTCGCGCATCAGTGGCATACGCTCACAAAGACCGGCAAAGTTCCAGCCTTGAACAAGCTGAATCCCGGACCGTTTGTGGAGATTCATCCGGAAGATGCCAAGGCGCTGGGCGTTTACGCGGGTGTCTTGGTCAAAGTCAGTTCGCGGCGCGGCTTTGCGATTTATCCGGCGCAGATTTCGACCCGGGTGCAACCGGGCAACTGCTTCGCGCCCTTCCACTGGAATGATCAGTTTGGCGAAAACCTGGCGGTGAACGCCGCCACCAGCGAGGCGGCGGATGCGATTTCGCTTCAACCGGAATTCAAGTTTTGCGCGGTGGCTTTGAGCCGGGCACCGGTGGCGTTGCCGGGCAACTTTTCGCCGCATCAGAAAGAGTATTTGCAGGCGTTCCTGGCCAAATTTCATCACCGCGGTTTGCGGTTGCACAACATTCCCGCCACGGCGCCGTTCACGCCCGGCGAGCGCGACTGTCTGAAGGCGATAATGGATCAAATGACGGCTGACGGATAGGTGCAAAAATGTTTTTCTTTGCCGAAAAAGTTGTCACGCTAACGGCATGAAAGTTCGCCAGCTCTTCATTTCGCCCGGCCATAATTTTTTCGGCCATCAGGGCCACGCCGCCGGTGAATATCCGCTTGTTGCCTGCGGGGAAATCCATTGCGTTGCCGGCCGCGGCATCACGGGCGACCGTTTTTTTGATTTCAAAAACAATTACAAAGGGCAGATCACCTTTTTCGCCGCGGAAGTTTTTGAAGAGGTTTGCCACCAGCTTGGAGTTGGCGGCAAATCGCCCGGCGCTGCCCGCCGGAACGTGATCACCACCGACGCAGATTTGAATTCCCTCGTCGGCAAAAAATTCACGCTGCAAGGCGTCGAGTTTGAAGGCGTCGGCGAATGCAGTCCGTGTCATTGGATGGACGTCGCCATCGCCCCCGGCGCGGAGGCGGCGCTGCGGGGGCGGGGCGGACTGCGCGCCCGGATTTTGACGGACGGAATCCTGCGCGTGGACGCATGAATTTTAGCGCCGTCATTCTGGCCGGTGGCCAGTCCCGCCGAATGGGACGCGACAAGGCGTTTCTTGAAATTGATGGAAAAACTTTGCTGGCGCGGCAGTTGGAAACCGTGCGTGTCGCCGGGGCCGCAGAAATGTTTATTTCCGGACGCGTTGATGCGGACTACTCGGCATTCGGCTGCCGCGTGTTGCCGGATCAATTTACCGATGCCGGCCCGCTGGCAGGCGTCGAAGCCGCACTGGCCGTCGCCACTAATCCTTTGTTGCTGGTGCTGGCCGTGGATTTGCCGGGAATAACCGCGAAGCTTTTGTTTCAGTTAAAGGCTGGATGCCCGGAAAAGGCAGGTGCCATTCCCCGCGTCGGAAAAAACCTAGAACCGCTGGCTGCCTTTTATCCAAAAACCGCCCGGCCGATCGCCGAAAAAAGGCTGCGCCACCACGATTGCGCGGTGAAAGATTTTGCCGATGAATGTGTGCAATCCGGTTTGGCGCAGTTCGTTGATTTCCCTCTCGCCGATGCAATTCATTTCAAAAATTACAATTCGCCGGCGGATCTGCCATGCCCGGTTTGACTTTCAGCCGCGGCGCACGGTGGCGGCGCAACCTTGTCTTCGGTCGCGGGCGGCCGGACGGTTTGGTCATTGCGGCCGGAAAACTGTTGCTGAAATCCGGCGCCTAGCCTTTCATTGGCACATGCGCGTTCTATTTTTCGCCCAGCTCAAGGATGTGACCGGCTGTGACTCGATGGAACTGACGATCAACGAGCCGTTAAATTCTGACCAGCTTTGGGTCGCTCTGCTCGTGAAGTTTCCCGCGCTGGCCAAGCATCGGGCCAGCGTGCGGCTGGCGTGCAATTCTGAATACGCCGGCCCGCAAACTCAATTTAACCAAGCCGATGAAGCCGCTTTGATTCCGCCGGTGTCGGGCGGTTGAAAGATGGTGGCTTATGGAAATTTTCATCCAAATCATCAATTCGCCGATGGCTGAAACGCTGCCATCGCCACCGCCCGGTCCGGCTGGCGCGTGGGCGGAATTTCGCGGCATCGTTCGCGCCCAAGAAAACGACCAAACCATTTCTGCCCTGGAATACGAGGCTTATCCCGCCATGGCCGAACGCGAAATCCGCCGGCTGCTCGAAGAAATTGCGGTGCGGCATCCGTGCCTGGCAACAACGGTCATTCATCGGATCGGCATCGTGCCCGTCGGCGAAACGGCGGTTTACGTCGGCGTGGCCGCCAAACATCGCGGCGCGGCGTTCGCGCTGCTGGCGGAGTTCATGGACCGGCTCAAGCAGGACGTGCCAATCTGGAAACGGCGCAGTTTGCCGGCCGCACCCACGGCCATTCCGCTTCCGGTAAATTCCCTGCGCGTCCCTCCGGCTGGCCAGCCGATGGCCATACCCGTGTCACTCGCCGAAGCGATGGCGGAAATTTATGAACGGAGCAAGCCGCTGCCACCAATGCCGGTTTCGTTGGAGGAAGCGTGCGGCCGGATTTTGCGCCAGCCAGTTTGCGCGCCGGAGGATATGCCGTCCTGCGACCGTTCAACGCGCGACGGCTATGCAATTTTGCAGAATGATGCACAAAACGAATTTCGCATTGTTGATGTGGTTCACGCCGCCGACTGGAAGCCGCGCCAGCTACAATCCGGCGAAGCGGCGCGCGTGGCGACCGGCGCAGCGTTGCCGTGCGGCGGCTTGTGCGTGGTGATGCAGGAAAACGTCGAGCGCAAAGGTGACGCGATAAAAATCCTCCGGCGCGAAACTGTGCTGAATCTTCGCCGCCGCGGCGAGGAGGCGAAGGCGGGCGAACCACTCCTGCAAACCGGCATGCGGCTGGACCCCGGCAAACTGGCGCTGCTCGCCTCGGCTGGCTGCGCGCAGCCGCTCGTGAGCCCGCGTCTGCGGGTGCTGCATTTTACCACCGGCGATGAAATCATTCCGCCGGGAAAGATTCCGCAGCCGGGACAAGTGCGCGACAGCAATTCCATTTTGATCCGCAGCCTGCTGCAAAAGTTTTCCGGCACGGTGGAATCAGCGCACCTGCCGGAAGATTTTGAAAAAGCCAAAGCGGAAATTTCAAATTTCAAATTTCAAATTTCAAATGCCGATGTCGTGCTGGTTTCCGGCGGCGCGAGCGTGGGCGAGAAGGACTTTACGCGGTCGTTGCTTGCCTGGCTCCGTTTTGAAATCGTCTTTTCGCAGGTCAACATTCGTCCGGGCAAGCCGTTGATTTTCGGCACCAATGGAAATCGCGTGGCCTTCGGTTTGCCGGGCAATCCGCTGTCGCACTTCGTATGCTTTCATTTTGCGGTGGCGACAGCGCTGGCCAAACTCACCGGCGAAAGTGCGCCAAAGTTTTTGCGCGGCCGGCTCTCTGCGCCGTTCGTTGACGCCGCCTGTGCCCGCGAAACGCTCTGGCCGGCGCAGCTTGGCCCGGCCGGCTTGCGCCCGCTGCCGTGGGCGAGTGCCGGCGACGTGACCAGTTTCGCGACTGCCAACGCGTTGCTCCGGATTCCTGCTCGCTGCGATTCTTTGGAGTCAGGCACGGAAGTGGATTTTTTGCCGGCGGGCGATATGCTGGACGCGTGATTTCATGAAAAAGAAATTTTCCCATCTTGATGCAAAAGGTGCGGCGCACATGGTGAACGTGGGCGCAAAACCGCTTCAACGCCGTCGCGCCGTGGCGGCGGGAAGCTTGGTCTGTGCGCCCGCCACCATTCGCGCGCTCAAAAAAAACGCGTTGCCCAAAGGCGATGTTTTGACCGTGGCGCAAATCGCCGGCATCCAGGCGGCGAAGCGGACGAGCGAATTGATTCCGCTGTGCCATCCGCTGGCGTTGAGCCAGGTCGAAGTCAGTTTCGAGGTGCGGCGCGCCACGATTGACATTGTTTGCACGGCGGAGACAAGCGCCCAAACCGGCGTGGAGATGGAAGCGCTGACCGGCGTGAGCGTGGCGGCGCTGACGCTTTATGACATGTGCAAGGCGGTGGATAAAACGATGCGGATTGAAGGTGTCCGCGTGGTGGAGAAAATCAAAGAATGAAAATTGGGCGCATCACCATCAGCGACCGTGCGAGCGCGGGAATTTATGCGGATCGCAGCGGGCCGGAGATTGAAACCATGCTGCGCGACGTTTTTGCGGACGCAAATTTTGAATCGGCCATTGTACCGGACGAGGTTGAAATGATTTCGGCGGCGTTAAAAAAGTTTGCGGACGAGCGGGGCTGTGATTTGTTGGTGACGACAGGCGGCACGGGCATTTCTCCGCGTGACGTGACGCCAGAGGCCACGAAAGCCGTGCTGGAAAAAGAACTGCCCGGTTTTGGCGAAATCATGCGGGTGCAGTCGTTTGCCAAGGTGCGGACGGCGGTTTTGTCGCGCGCCGTGGCGGGCACGCGCGGGAAAACTTTGATCGTGAATCTGCCCGGCAAGCCGTCGGCGGTCCGCGAATGCCTGGAAATTCTCGCTCCCGCCATCCGCGAAGGCGTGGCGCATTTGCGCGGTGACAATCCGCACGAAAACCCTCAATCCAAATGAACGATCCGCTCGGAAGCCAAAGGAATTACCGGCGTATCGCGCATGGCAGCCGGTGTGGGTTTCCGCAATTTCGTCCTTCGCATCGAAGCCTTGAAGTGGCTGCCGATTCTGCTTTCTTTGCTCGACGCAATTGCCCTAGATTCAGCCCATGACAATCTCCACGAAGGAATTTCGCGTGCGCGAAAGCGAGAAGGTGCGGCTTAAAAAATTTCCGACCAAGGTCAAACCTTTTTACAAATCCGACGAACACTACAAAGAGCTGCTGGCCGCGCACATCAAGGAATTGAGCGGGCGGCAGGAGCTGCTCTACGCGGATGGCAATTATGCATTGCTGCTGATTTTTCAGGCGATGGACGCGGCGGGCAAGGACGGCGCGATCAAGCACGTCATGTCCGGCGTCAATCCGCAGGGCTGCCAGGTGTTCAGTTTCAAGCATCCGAGCGCGGAGGAGCTGGCGCATGATTTCCTCTGGCGCACCACGCGCGATTTGCCTGAACGCGGGCGCATCGGCATCTTCAACCGCTCCTATTACGAGGAAGTGCTCGTGGTGAAAGTGCATCCCGAAATTCTGCAGGGGCAGGGCATCCCGCCGGAACTGGTCGAAGACAAAAACTTTTGGGACAAGCGCTACCGTTCCATCAACGACCTTGAAAAACATCTGCACCGCAACGGCACGCGCGTCATTAAATTCTTCCTGCATTTGTCCAAGGAGGAACAGCGCAAACGGTTCCTGCGCCGCGTGGAAGACCCGGCGCGCAACTGGAAGTTCAGCAAGTTCGATCTGGTGGAGCGCGGTTTCTGGCAGGAATATCAGGCGGCTTACGAGGACTGCCTGTCCGCGACCAGCACGGAACACGCGCCGTGGTTCGTGGTGCCCGCAGATGACAAATTGAACGCGCGGCTCATCATCTCGCAGGTCGTTTCCGATGCGTTGCGCGATTTGAAAATGGAATATCCCAAGGCCGATCCGCAACGGTTGAAGGAATTGAAAAAATTGCGCAAGGAGTTGGCGAAATAAGATCGCGGGATTGACACGACGCCGGTTGCCGTTGCCCGATGCCGGACCATGGCCCGGCGGGGAATCCGAGGCAGAACTGCGCGAGCTGGTTGCGCGCATCATCGGCAATTGTTCCACCGACCGCAGCTATCCCGAATGCGTGTTCCGCCCCTTGACCAGTCTTTCTCATGCCTCCCTCAAAAACCTGCTGAACGGTCTGAGCCGGGAAGCCGGTTTGAAAATGCTCCAAGGCGAATGTTCCTGCCGCAATCTGGTCGGCGGGCATAACTGCCAGAGGCGTTAATTTGCGTCGCGCGAAAAATGGTTTGGACGCCCCGGCGACGGCGAAATACAGCTTAATTTTCCGGCGGCGTTTTCGGGGGATGACAAGGTGATTCCTGCTGGGAACGGCATTTCAATTCCATCTCAAACAAATTCAGGCACGATTCGCGCGGCAGGTTTTTCACGAGATTGGCGATCGCGTGGAACGACAGGCCGGACATCGTGCGAAATGGACAATGGGCATGATTGTTTTTGGCGGGGCAGGCATGGCACAAATGGACAATAATTTTCCGCAATTCCTCCACAGTCTCACTGCCGGTGAGCAGCGAAAAACGCTCCCCGTTCGAACCTTCGGCGACGATCCGCCTTTGAAGATTTTTATCCAAATCGTTCATGATAATCCCTGACTGACTGGCCCTGCCAATGGCGATTCAATCGTTTGATTAGATTCCTCCATTTGTCAAGCGCGAATTATATTGGATGGCAGTTCCATTTTCATCCTGATGACCAGCCGTGTAGCGAGCCTCGATTTAACTCGCTTATCAAGCACCGTCGTGCAGAATAGCTCATGTTGAAAACAAAAGCCGCACCTCGCGCCCGCATGGAACCGCTGGCTTCCGGCCAGGTCTGGCACATGCCGGAATTGCGCATGAAAGTGGATCTCGTCGGCAAACTTCTCGTCCATTACAAGCTCGCCAAACACAACGCCATCCGCGTGCCCAACTCCATTGGCAGCATCGTCAGCATCGAAAAATTTCTCAAGAAGAACAAGGCGGTCCTAGTCAAAGAGGAGGAAAAGCCGGTCGCCGTCAAAAAATAGATTCCGCATTTTCACGACTGCCGGGCCGCAGCGGCCCGGCTTTTTTTATGTGCCCGGTCCAAACCTACGCTACTTTGTCGGCTATGAATTCTTGGCGTTTCAAATTGTTATACGATGGCGAGTGTCCGCTGTGCCGGCGCGAGGCGCGTTTTTTGCAACGCCGCAACCGCCATGGCTGGCTCGCCTTTGAAGACATCGCCGCGCCGAATTTTGACCCGGCGCTTTATCACGCGACCCGCGAAGAACTGATGGGCGTCATCCACGGCGTTTTTCCGGATGGCCGCCTCGTGCGCAAGCTGGCCGTTTTCCGGGAAGCCTATCGCGTCATCGGGCTGGGCTGGTTGCTCGCACCCACCGGCTGGCCGGGTTTGCGCTGGCTCGCTGACCGCGGTTACGAATGGTTTGCGCGCAACCGGCTGGGCATCGGCAAATTTTTCGGCCGCCCGGAATAACCGGCGCCGCAGCTTGATTCTTTCGGCCAGCCAGCCGGCCAGGCGAACCGGTTTTATTTCAGCTTGCTTTGGGCTTGTGATTTTCATGACAGCTCCTAATTTGATTTCATGAACACAAATGACGTCAGCGAACTGCTCGACAAAGTGAATGCGTTTTACAGCAATTCCTTTTCCGTGCTCGTCAATTACACGCTGGCATTGGTCGCGCTCTTCGGCGTGCTGGTTCCGGTCATCATCCAGTTCTACCAGAACAAAAAACTGGCGCTGCAACGGGACCAGCTGTTGAAGGAGCAGGCGGCGTTGGTGCAGAAGAAGGAGCAGGAGTTCATCGAGATCGCCGCGAAAAACACCGCGAGCGCGGTGAAAGATGTGGAGCTGAAGCTGCAAACCGCGTTGGAAAAAACGAAGGCGCACCTGGAGGACACGTTGAAGGACGCGCAGCTGCAGCTCCAGTCCGCGTTGGAAAAGACGAAGGCGCACCTGGAGGGTGCGGTGTGTTTCCAGCAGGGCAAGACGGCGGCGATGGCGGGGAAAATCCCGGCGGCCGTGATGAGCTACATTGACGGCGCGCGCCGGTTTTTGCAGGGCGATGACGAGCTTAATTTTCGGAACATCATCATTGACCTGGTGCTGGTGCTGCCGCAATTGACGAAGGCGGACATGGCGGCGTTCAAATTTGCGAACATCCAGGCGCTGCATGACCATTTGGTGGTGCTCATCCAAAGCCGGAACTCGGACAAACGGTTCGACGGCGTGCTGGTGAACATCAAGGACGCGATGGACAAGGTCAAATAGCGCGCCAAAGAAACCTCTGCCTGCAAATTTCCTTTTCATCAAGCGTTTTCCCGCTATTCTGTTGCGCTCGATGTTCGTTGAATCGTTGAACGGTCAAGCCGTTGAATTATTTCCCGATTTGACGATTCACGCATTGAACGATTTAACGAATGGACGCCGCACACATACGAAATTTCAGCATCATTGCCCATATTGACCACGGCAAGACGACGCTCTCCGACCGCCTGCTGCACATGACCGGCACCATCGCCACGCGCGATATGTCGGATCAACTGCTCGACGCGATGGATCTCGAACGCGAGCGCGGCATCACCATCAAGGCGCATCCGGTCACGATGACTTACAAGGCGCGCAATGGCGAGACCTACGAGCTGAACCTCATTGACACGCCCGGCCATGTGGATTTCGCCTACGAAGTTTCCCGCAGCTTGAGCGCGTGCGAAGGCGCGCTGCTGGTGATTGACGCCGCGCAGGGCGTCGAGGCGCAGACGGTGGCGAATTATCATCTCGCGGCGAAATTGAACCTGACGATCATTCCCGTCATCAACAAAATTGACCTCGGCCATGCCAATGTGCCGCAGGCCAAGCAGCAGTTGGAAGAAGTGCTGGCCGTGCCGAGCGAATGGGCGATTCCGTGCAGCGCCAAGCAGGGCATCGGCATCGAGGACATTTTGGAAGCCATCGTCGCGCGCATTCCACCGCCCAAGCCGACGGGCGAACCGAGTTTGCAGGCGCTGGCGTTTGATTCGTATTTCGACACCTACAAAGGCGTCGTCACGCACGTCCGCGTTTTCAACGGCGAATTAAAAGCCGGCCAGCAAGTGAAGCTCCTGCACTCCGGCAAAAACGTCGAGGTGAAGGAAGTCGGCAGCTTCAATCCCAAACCTTACGAGCGCGAGAAACTGCAAGTCGGCGAGACCGGCTATTTCACCGCCAACATCAAGTTTGCGTCCGATGTAAAGATGGGCGACACCATCACCGATGCGCGCAATCCATCGCCGGTGCTGCCCGGCTTCAAGGAAATTCATCCGATGGTGTTCAGCGGGATTTACCCGATCAACACGGCGGACTACGAACAGTTGAAGCAGTCCATGGGCAAGCTCAAGCTGAACGATTCGGCGTTTGTCTATTCCTCGGAAACCTCCGTCGCGCTCGGCTTCGGCTTCCGCTGCGGCTTTCTCGGCCTGCTGCATTTGGAGATTGTGCAGGAACGGTTGCGCCGCGAATACGACATGGACATCATCGCCACCTATCCTAGCGTGGTGTATAAAGTTTATCTCTCCGACGGCACGATGAAGCAGGTGGACAACCCGGCCTTCATGCCGGACGTGACCTACATTGCCAAGATCGAAGAGCCGATGGTGAAGGCGTTCGTCATCTGCCCGAACGAAAACATCGGCGACATGATGTCGCTGATTTCCGAAAAGCGCGGCAACGTGGATCACACCGAGACGCTGGATTCCAAGCGCGTCATGCTCACGTCGCTCATTCCGCTGAATGAAATCCTGATTGATTTTCACGACCGCATCAAAAGCATCACGCGCGGTTTCGGTTCCATGGATTACGAACCGGATGAATACCTGGAGAGCGACATGGTCAAGCTCGACATGCTCGTCAACACCGAGCCGATGGACGCCTTTTCCTGCATCGTGCACCGCACGAAAGCCGAGGGCAGGGGACGCACGCTCGCCGAGAAGCTCAAGGAAGTGATTCCGCGCCAGCAGTTCCAGGTGAAGATCCAGGCCGCCATCGGCGGCAAGATCGTCGCGTCCGAAGTCATCAGCGCCTTCCGCAAGGACGTGACCGCGAAATGCTATGGCGGCGACGTCTCGCGCAAACGCAAGCTGCTGGAGAAGCAGAAGGAAGGCAAGAAGCGCATGAAATCCATCGGCAACGTCAACATCCCGCAGGAAGCTTTCATCGAAGTGCTGAAAGCATAATCAAATATGACCAAGAACAAATGGTATCGCGCGTTCGGATTTGTGATGGTGCCGCTCGGCATGTTTCTGGTGGCGAAGGCATTTGCCGCCCAAGGCCATCCGGCCGGTTCGGTGCCTTGGTTGAAGCTGGGGCCCGTGGGCCTGATGTCTATTGTCGGCGGCGTGGCGTTCCTGTTTCTGCCGTCCAAAATCAAATTCAAATAAGCGGAAACCAAACGGCTGCCAATCCCGGCGCCGCAGTTTCCAAAGACGCGCCGCATGGTTCCTTCTCACTTGGGAAGAATCGCCTCTTGGATTTATACCACGGCAAATTCGCGTTAGAACAAAGCTTTTGTGCCAGTTTATCCGGTCGCTCACGGGTTCGACAAACGTCCGACCCGGTAAAAACTGGAATCGGCCGGGGCGTTGGTGTCTGTGAAATTGACCGGATTGCTCACCGCCAGATTCGTTGCCAACGCGAGCCAGTTGGTTGCCGGTAAAATGCTTGACCGCTGGACGAGGTAGCGTAATCCCACATTTGCCGAATAGCTGAATTGAAAATTACTCGACGATGTCCGTGACAAAAAACTAAGAGTGACCGGCACCGGGGTGACGACGCTGACGGTGGCCGTATTCGTCGCCTTCAATCCGTTGTTGTCCGTCGCGACGGCGGACAACAGGTAACTGCCCGCCGCCAGGTTATTGGTAACGGCGGAAAATGGGGCGGTCGTCTCGTTGGTCAAAACATTCGAGCCGACCAGAAACTGAACATTCGTGACCGCGCCGCTCCCGCTCGTCACCGCCACTTGAATGCTCACTTTGGCCGGCACGGCGAAAACAGTGCCGGACGCCGGATTGGTGATGGTGACGGCTGGCGGCACCAAGACCACCGTCGGCGAAAACTCGACGCTGTGCAGCGAGTTGTCCTCAATCGCAAACTGCGAGGCATTGACACCGTAGGCAACCGACTGCCCCGCCGCGCCCGACATGAATTGCGCCGGCGTGGAGGTGCTGTCAAAAGTGAACATCCCCGAACCGCCCGCCGGGATGGTTGTTTCCGCTGAAGATCCTCCATACTTGACGGAGTTGCCATCCACCACGTTGGCCCAGCCCAGATTGTTCCCCGCAGCCGTCGGATTTAAAACATCAAAAACGGGAGACGAACTAAGCGCCCAGCCCAACCAAAGACTCTCGACGGCCTCGGAGCCGGTGTTCTGCATGGTCAAGGTATAATCATAAACGCCGCCACCCGCCGCCACATAGGTCAAAGTGGCGGTGACGGCGACATCCTGTGCGCGGGTGGAAATGGCAGACAAGGTCAATCCGGCTGCGACGATTAATGCGAGACTTTTCATAATGGTTGTTTTCATAAATTCAAACAAGTTTCAGTTCTGGGCCACCCATTGGTTGTATGATATGGCCGCAGTTGCTAGGTAAGAGTGCCGCACGACGTTTTTGTTCCCCAAGAAATCGGAAAATTGAAACTCGCATTTTTCAGGAACAAATGTTGCACTGAGGTCTCCTATCCATGATGAGCCGGCATGGCTGACAACCTGAAATTTGAAAGCTTGGTGGAACGTTACTACGCGCCACTGTATCAATTCGCTTTCAGTTTGACGCGGGCCGAGGCCGAGGCCTGCGATTTGACGCAGCAGACGTTCACGGTTTGGGCCACGAAAGGCCAGCAATTGCGTGATGCTTCCCGAGTGAAAACCTGGCTTTTTACCACCCTCCACCGCGAGTTCCTGCATTCCCGGCGCCGGCAAACGCGTTTCCCGCATTTGGAACTCGCCGCCGCCGAGGCCGAATTGCCGAGCGTCGCGCCCGTGGCCGTCAGTCAGCTTGACATTGCGCAGGTGCTCGCCGCCCTGACGGAGGTGGACGGAGTTTATCAGGCCGCCGTGGCGCTGTTTTATTTGCAGGATTGTTCCTACAACGAAATGGCGGAAATCCTGGGCGTGCCGCTGGGCACGGTGAAATCACGCCTGGCCCGCGGGATCAGCCAATTGCAACAACTGCTGGCGCGGGATATTGCCGCCGGCCAACCGCCCAACCCTTTGTGAACGTAAACGAAGCCAAAACCATTCTGCTGTCTTACCGGCCGGGATCGTCGGATGCGGAAGACCCGCAGGTTGCCGCGGCGTTGGCGCTCGCAAAAACTGATCCGGAACTGGCGCGCTGGCTGGAGGCGCACTGCGCCCGGCAACAGGCCATTGGTGAAAAATTTCGCCAAATCATTGTTCCCGCCGGCCTGAAAGAACAGATCATCTCCGAGCGGGCAGCTTCGAACAAAGCAAAGTTTTGGCAGCCCAAACCGCTGGCGGCCATGCTGGTGGCGCTCGTTCTTTTGCTCGGGGTGCTGGCATTTTTCTGGCTGCCGAAGCGCGGCCATGATGATCCGCTGGTTATTTACAAAAACCAGATGGTCAGCATCGCCCTGCGCGGCTATGGCATGGATTTGTTGACGAACAATCCGGTGCCGATCCGCACCTATCTCGCGCAAATCCAGGCGCCGTCGGATTATGTTTTGCCGGCCGCCCTGCAAAAAACCGCCGTCGTCGGCTGCGCGGTCGAAAGCTGGCAGAACGCCAAAGTCTCGATGATCTGTTTTCGCACCGGCAAGCCGCTCGCGCCGGGCGCTCAGAGCGACCTTTGGCTGTTTGTGGCCGACCGGGCTTCGCTGAAAAATCCGGCGGGCGGAGAATCGCCGCAATTTTCCAAGGTCAGCCGTTTAATCACCGCGATCTGGACGAAGGGCGACAAAATTTACCTGCTCGGCACCGAAGGCGATGAAGCAACCATCCGGCAATATCTCTGATGAAAATCCCGGTCACCATTTTTGTGTGCGTCAGTTTTCCTTGCTCATGTGTTCCATCATCCAATCAAAGTCGGCCGCCGCATCGGCCGGCGAGGAAGGAATCTGGATGGGCAGATAGGGGACATTCGGCTGGACTGGAAGAACGGTGGTTGATTTCAACCAGCGATGCAGCGCCGCGTGTCCATCGGCAAAGGAAAATGCGGTGGCGCCGTTATGGTAGGAGGCGGGCAGATCGAGCCATTGATCCGTTGCCGCGTTATTCCCACCATAACCGCTTTTGGACGACGGCGTGTCCTTGTTCAAAAAATAGCCGTCGTCAATGCTGTCTGGATGTTCGTCCAGAAACACAAAAATATCGGACGGACGCCGAATCTGGGTCGTCTTGAAAAATTGGATGTAATCCGGGTTGTTGACGTTGACCCCGTTGGTAATGAAGCCGCCGGCATCGCCGACCATGGCGTTCATCGAATAGCTGCGGAGGCGCGCCGTCCAGCCGGCGGCCCTTTGAGCCGAACTCAACGCTTGATCGGACGGACAATGATAGATGCCGGTGTTGCCGCCGACATAGGCGCCGAGGCTCGCTTTCGTCAGCGTGGCCGGATTGGTGTTGTCGGAACTCAAGTCCCAAGTCATCACGTTGTTGACCCAGTTCAGGTCCGTGCGGAACGGGGATCCCACCATGCCCAGGTTATACGGCAGCCGGTCGCCATTGTCGCCGGCGTAAATGCTGCACGCCAGCTCAAGCTGTTTGGTGTTGTTCAGGCAGGCGATGCCCCGCGCCCGCGCCTGCGCCTTGGAAAGCGCCGGCAACAATATGGACGCCAGAATGGAGACAATCGCAATGACTGTGAGCAGCTCGATCAAGGTAAATCCATCGCCGCCCCGCCAGCCTGAGCATGACGGATTTCTGGCGAGGCGCGGAAGATTCATGGTTTTGGCAACAGCCGCCGGCTCCAGTATGATATAAACGGTTAAATAAATCCATCGCCTGTTTTTGTCAATAGCCACGAAGTCGGAGCGACGGCAAAAAACCAAGCCCCGGCGGCACGTGGGCGGCCGGGCTTGGCTGATTTCAATCCGTTCGTCAAAGTTCGCTTAACGCTCGAAGTTGCAGAAATCTTCCGGGGGCGTCAAGCCGGTATAATCACCAACCACTTTGGCGTCGTAGGGCGCATACAAACCATTTTGTGAGGTATGGGTGTCATAGCCGGCATTGTTTCCAATCGCACCACCGCCGGCCAAGGGCAGTCCATAGCGGGCAACAATTTTCCCGGCCGGGCTGACCCGGATGACACGGTTGTTGAACTGGTCGCTGATCAACGTGTCGCCGTTTTTCAGCCGCACCGCCCGCGTGGGCAGCGGGGCGGGAACGCTGTTCGGGTCGGTGTCCGTGTAGTATTGCCAGACGACGTTGTCGTTGGCATCCACTTCGACGGCGCGGGAATTGCCGGCATCGGTCAACAGCGTGTCGCCATCGGGCAGGCGGCTGGCAAACGCCACAATGCTGACCGTGCCGCCGGCGCTGAAAGTTTTGACAATTTGATCGTGCCGGGTGACTTCAATCGCCCGGTTGTTGGCCTGGTCGGCAATCAGGATGTGTCCGTTCGGCAGCAGTTCGGCGGAGTTCGGGCCATTGAGCTGGTCGGCCTCATTCGTGTTTGACCCCGGATACTGCCAGACGATTTTCTTCGCCAAGTTCACCTCGATGATCCGGTTGTTCGCCTGGTCGGTGATGAGCACGTCAAAATCGGGGAGAAACGTGCATTGCACCGGCGTGTTCAACTGGTTGTGGCCTGAACCGGTCTGACCAAACTGACCGTATTGCCAGACAATTTTGCCCGCCTGATCCACCAGCATGACGCGGTTGTCCACCGCGCCCGCCGGCGCCTGCGGAATCACCCCGGCCGGCGTGCCGGTGCCAGCCATCAGGGTTAATGAGCCAACCCGTTGCGCGTCGTTGACCCCAATCGGGGAGCGCGCGGAAAAATCATCCGGCCCCAGTCCGAAAGACCAGACAATCTCGCCAGCAGGATTGATCTCAATGACCCGGTTGTTGAACTGATCGGCAATGAGCAGGTTGCCCGGCTCGTTAAACTCACGGTGCAATTTCAGGTTGTCGGCCGGCACGGTGCCCGCCAACGCCAGCACGCCAAAGGCGGTGAGGAGGGAACACCAGTTCCGACGGGTTGTTAGATTTTGATGAAATGTTGTTTTCATACGTTTTTTTGTTTGTTTGGTTAGTTTTCCGATCGTAGGAGGAACTGACCATGAAAATGTTCCCGGCAATTTGGTTTTGACCCGTTCAAGGCCCGGCCAGCCTTAACAGGACTATTTTCCCCCTCAACCGGATTTGGCTCCCTGAAATACGACCTTGTCCAGCGATCCCAAAATCTCCGTCCTTGGTGGGAAATAAACTTATCAATGCAATCGGAAGAATCGGTTTTCTCCTAAAATTGTATTGGTAAGAAATAGTTTGTTGCCATTTGTAATTGGCTCGCCAAGAGAAATCCAACTGCCCGCAGCAAGATTTGTGGCAGATTGGAGATTTAATCCCAGATTGAAAATGGACCACGACAATATAACTTTGCCGCCTTGCCGCGTTAGGCTCACAACGGGTGGAATTATTTCAAATGCGCCAATGTCTGAACCATCCCCCGAATACAAGCCATTTGAAAAAACAGTTGGCCGGGGTGCTCCTCGTTGATCGGTTGAGGTGCCGAAACTGTTGCCTTGATCCGCTGCCGGGCTGTTGGTGTGCAAAACCATTGTTGGCGTTTGCCCGCCATTGTCCAGAAGGGGGCCAAGCAGCGGGTCAATGACTTGATCCAAATTGCCAACTTGGTCGAAATTCATGCCAAAACCTGTGCTGCCGTTGGTGACGGCAACCAAGTTGAATCCGGCCGAGGAAAAATCACCCGAGACATCCTTAGCCTGAAGGGCGGTGTTTCCGGCAATGATGGTGTTACCAACATTCAAATTCTCTCCACCATTTCGTATGCCGCCGGCAAACGCTCCACCTTGGATGCCTGTCCCGCTTGGAAAAGCGCCGCCGCCATTGCCACCAACAGCGGTGTTGCTGGCGATAGTGGAGCACATGATTACCGATTGGCCGGCATTGTAGAATCCCCCGCCTTCGCCATTTCCTCCCGCACCGGGAGAGCAGAAGTTGCATGTAGTTTCGCCCCCGATTCCTCCCACTGCTGCATTGGTTGCAAACGTGCAATTGGTCGAAATGAACAGGCCTGAATTGCACACGCCACCCCCTAGGGCGGCACCGGCTGCTCCTCCGGCAAAGCTTCCAGATCCGCCATTTCCGCCGATGGCTTGATTCCCGGCAAAGCTACAATTCTTCATAACGAGGGTGCTGTTATTGAACACCGCGCCCCCATAGGCATTGCCGCCGGCTGATCCATTTCCTGGAAAGGCTCCGCTGCCGCTGCCGCCAATAACTGCATTGGCCAGAAACAGACAATTGCTCACCGTCACGGTGTAGCCATAAACGGAATCAAGCCTTAGAAGTCCCGCCCCGAAAATAGTTTCCCCCGCGCCGCCCGCAATCCCGTTGGTGCCAGCCACACGGCCATTTGCTATCGTCAAACCGGAGAGGCTGACGTTTGCATTCGTGATGTTGAAGACACGATTGCTATTGTTGCCGCTGATGGTAATTACACCGGCTCCAGGTCCTTGCAGAACGATGTCTTGCTTGATCAGCAATTGACCGCCATTGGTCAGCGAGAGGGTGCCGGAAAGTCCATTGCTGAAAACAATCTTGTCACCCGCCGACGAATTTGCGATGGCCGAGCGCAGCGTTCCGGCAGTCAATCCGTCTTTGAGATTCAAGACGGTGTTTGTGGCGGCATGGATCGGTTGCGGGCAGGCCCATCCTAACGCAATCAAACACGCCAAAACCATTCCATATCGTAGTTTCATTGTTAAATAAAAGCTGCCGGTCTGTTTGAGGACGCGCGCCAACTGTTCGCCGCGCAGCCGCAATTGCAGCCCATGACAACCATATTGACGGATCGGGTGGCAGGGTGGCGCGGCTGCGCCGCCGGATTGGCTGACAGGCCAGTGGCGTTGCCGGTGAGAAGTTTTCCCACCCGCAATCTTTTGCCATGCGGGGAGTTTAGAAAACGCGTGCGAAATGAAAAGCGTTTTGCCCCGGCCTGATTTTCGCGGATGTGCAGGCGCATTAAAAAAACTCCGTAGCCGGGGACGGCATGGCTGCCGCCAATTATTTCACGGCATTGCCGGCGTCACCGCCGGCACGGTAGGCACCGGTGGCTTGGCGGGCACGGACGGCACGACCGACGATCGTTGCGACTCAAGATGCCGCAACATGTTCATGCGATTATGTGGTTTCTTAACCTTGGGGGCAGGCTTTTTGGAGTGAGGCAATCGGACGCGCGAATATTCGGGACTTTGCGGGCCAAAATAACCCTGCATCCCCAAGCGGACGCGGCTGGCCATTTTCCCCACCTTGGACACCAGCCGCCAGCGGGTGGTTCTTAATTCATGCAATTCCCGGATCCGGGTCTCAATGTCTTTGACTACCTTGTCATACTCGCAGGATATTTTTTCAAAGTCCTCGAATTTGGTTTCCTTCAGTTCAAACCGCCGGTTGTCTTTCCATACCGTCAGGATGCTTTGCGTCTGCTGTTGGACAAAATCCGGCAAACTACCATTAGACTTTTCCAAGGGGTTATTTTCGCTTTTATTCATGATGATATTTATATGCTGATGAGTGGTTGAGTTTATTCCAGTGCCACCTTTCGCTCAGGATTTTTTCCGCCGCTTCGCCGGTTGGGCGGCTTTGGCAACTTTCTTTACCTTGACCACGGCTTTGGCGGGCTTGGCCGCTTTTCGTTTCAAGGCCGCCGGCGGGGCAGGGGGCGTGGCGGTGGCGGTCGCCGTATTTTTTGCTACGACATTGAACGGACGTTTCACGGGCAGTCCAAATTCGCGCCGGATGGGGGCGTTGGCGGCATCGTCAAAAGTCCATTCGCCATCCACCGCGAACTGGACGATGCGTCGGCGGCTGTCAATGCTGTTGACCAAAGCCGCCACGGCGATATGGCCCTTTTGTTTGTCCGATTGGGCGGTGGTTTGCGCTTTCCACGCGGCGGTGTAGTCATCCAAGGCGCCGGCCAGCGCGGCGATTTTGCCGGCCGTCACACCGGGCAAAACATCGGCGGCCGGTGCGGAATCTTTGGCCCCCGTCGCGGCCGTTTCGGGCGGGGAAATTTTATCGAGGACGGCGGTGCCGACCTGTTCGAGCGTGTCCTGGTTGGCGTCAATTTTATCCCCGACGTAATAGTCGGCGAGCATGGCGGGCTGGCTGCCGGAGTATTTTTGTTTGGCCGCCGCCTGAATCTTGCGGATGGCCTTCATAAGCACTTTCTTGGTGCCGGCTTTGCCACCGGTGGCCACGCGTTTGGTCACGGCATGTTCCACCACCTGGCCCAACCCGCCGCGCGCCGTGACACAATCGCCGGCCAGTTGGGCGATGAAATCGGGCGTGATTTCGTGCTCGGTTTCGAGGGTGGCGGCGTATTCATCCTTGACGGCGGCGGTGGTGACTTTTTCGGCCACAGCGAGGGATTTCTGCTGCTTTTTATTGACCACGCCTTGCTTGCGGGTTTTGACCGCAGGCGTCGGTTCCGGGGTTGGAGTTGGATCAACCATAAATAATGCCTTTGTTGAATGTGTGCCCGATGTTACACCCCTGGCCGCCCAGCAGTCAACAAATAAAATTATTAATCTGTAATGTATTAATTCCTTTCATTAATACTATTTTGCGCTGGTGAAGACAGTTTTTGGTAAGTCGGCCGTGCGACCATGGATGATTTGGAGTGCGCGGACAGGTCCACGCTCTGAAACTGGGAGACATGTCTCCCAGTCGGAAAGCGGCGACGTGTCGCCACACTCCCCAGGCCTTTTTCCCGCGTAGCCAAGGCTTCCAACGTCGCTGTTTGCCCTTTTGATTTTGTTGCCTGAGAGCTAAATTTCGTTTCCAGGCGCAGCGACATCATTTCTTAACAATTTGACTACGCGTATTTTCAAGTCGGCGACGAGGTTGCTTATTTTGGCTTCATTTCTTTTCATGTCGGTTTTATTTCCTCCGACGATGGTTTCATTTCCTCCCACATTGACTTCATTTCTTCCGGCGAAGTTTTCATTTCCAGTCGCGTTGGCGTCATTTCCAATCGCGGTGACGACGTCGCTTGCGCCTATGAAATGCCACCGATTTATCAGGGCTTGCCGGCCATTGGCCGGAGCCGGAATGGGTAGCTGCTACGCCTCGTCACAGAAGGTGCTGGCGACGCCTCGTCGCCGAAATCAGTCACCAAAGCAAAGGGCAGTCCTGATTAAGCACGCGACGAGGGCGTCGCGTTCACCCTCTGCAACGGGGCGTCGCAGCTACGTTCACCGCCGCGCGGCAAGGCCCCAGCATGGCTCCGGCTCGGTGCCGCCGCCGCCGACAGCCTCGGCCGGGCAGGGGAATAAGCTTTCATTCATGGGCAGCGCGGCTATTTTGGCACTTTATTTTGTGAACATTCGCGCCATTTGTGTCCAAAGCAGACTTGTATGATATACCGCTGGTTCATTTCCAAGACGGTGCGCGAGGCCTGCGCGGTGCATAAGCATTATCGCCGCCTGCTCGCGGCGCAATGCGACCTGCTGTCGCCGCCGGCCATCGGCGGCATGACGGTTGCGTTGGAGAATTTGCAGGCCGCCATCGCAGCAGGAAGTTCCGAAGATCTGCACGCCAAGGCCGGAGAATTGCAAACTATTGCCGCGAAATGGCTCAAGCCGTATCCGCACGCCGCGTGGCGCGAGAATGTGGAAGTGCTGCTCGTGGCGCTCGCCGTGGCGCTGGCCATCCGCACGTTTTTTTTGCAGCCGTTCAAGATCCCCACCGGCTCGATGCAGCCGACGCTGTTCGGCGTGACCTCGGTGCCGGATTTCAGCCAGAGCACGATTCGTTTCTGGGCGCAGTATGCGCGGCCCGCCGTGTTCGAGGCCGACGTGAAGGAGCAGTTGCGCTTGCGCGATGCGCTGCAAATCCCCACCGGCTGGCAGCGCGTCAAGGAATGGTTCGCGGGCAATTCCTTTGTCCACGTCGTGGCGCAGGCGGATGGCACGATTGAGCAAATCAGCCCGATGGCGACTTTTTTGATTTTCAACCTCAAGCAGACGTTGTGGATCGGCGGCGTGCCGCACACGATCTGGTTTCCGCCTGACTTCGGCGAACAAACCTTGGCGAACCGCGCGGCGTTGAACCGCGACCACGTTTACCACAAGGGCGACGACGTGGTGAAAATGAAGGTCAGCGCCGGCGATCATCTGTTCGTGGACCGGCTGAGTTACAATTTTCGCAAGCCCGAGCGCGGCGAGATTGTGGTGTTCGCCACCGTCGGCACGCATATTGAGAAGCAGGACCAGTTTTACGTCAAGCGGCTGACGGTGCTGCCGGGCGAGCGCGTGCAAATCGGCGACGACCGGCATCTGCGCATCAATGGCCAGCGGCTCGACGCCGGCACGCCGCATTTTGAAAATGTTTACAGCTTCGATCCGAAAACGCCGCCGCACGAAAGCCGCTATTCCGGGCATTTGAACAACACCGTTGCCAATGCCGATGATATTTATCCGGACATCGCGCCGCTGTTTCCGGATGCCGACACGGTGTTCACCAACGGCGACGATTCCTACATGGTTTTCGGCGACAACACCTGCAACAGTTCTGATTCGCGGTATTGGGGCACGTTCCCGGCCCAAAACATCATCGGCAAATCCTTCTTCGTTTACTGGCCGCTGACGGACCGCTTCGGCTGGGGCAACCGGTGAACAAACAATTCTGAAACGCTGAAAATTAAAATGCTGAAATTTCAGCAGATGATTTCTGCGAAGACGCCAGCCCGCCGGAGCGCGGAGCAATGCTCCGCGTGAGCGGTAAAATTTTCGAGCGGAGCAATGCTCCGCGCTCCGGTCAATTTACGTGTTGGAACCAGCTCTCGCAGGGTGAATTGTAAATTTCGGATGAACCATTCCGGTCATATCTTGTCTTTTATTCGGCCCGTAGAATTCGTAATTTGAAAGCAAATGATATTGCGCTGGTTCACTTCCAAGACCGTCCGCGAGGCGCTGACGGTTCACAAGCATTACCGCCGCCTGCTCGCGGCGCAGCGCGACATCCTGTCGCCGCAGGCCATCGCACCGGTGCAAGGCAAGCTGGATGAATTGACTGCGGCGATCAAGGAAGGCCACAAAGGCCGCATCAACATCAAGGCCGAGGAATTGCAGTTCGCCGCCGAGAAATGGCTCAAACCTTATCCGCACGCGGCGTGGCGCGAGAGCGTGGAAGTGCTGCTGGTGGCGCTCGCCGTG
>Ga0181516_10000736_pt1 | contig 27739 bp, 23 predicted proteins | sample PEATcosm2014_Bin_25_FD_121104 | JGI IMG/M metagenome (GOLD analysis project Ga0181516, IMG submission 121104) | Peatland microbial communities from MTU Mesocosm Facility, Houghton, MI, USA - PEATcosm2014_Bin01_10_metaG | ecosystem: Environmental > Terrestrial > Soil > Wetlands > Peat | place... | reverse complement strand
TTCGATCAGCAATGGTCGCTGCGGCTGCAGCAGATCATGGCGTTCGAGACCGACCTGCTCGAATACGGCGACATCTTCGACGGCAGCGTCGAAGTCGAGCGGCGGGTCGAGGCGCTCGAGGCCGAGGCCAAGGCCGAGCTCGAGGCGATCGCAGCCATGGGCGGCGTGATCGCGGCGATCGAGTCGGGCGAGTTGAAGCGGCGGCTGGTCGAATCCAACGCGCGGCGGATCGAGGCGATCGAACGCGGCGAGCTCAAGGTGGTCGGCGTCAATTGCTTCACTGCGAGCGAACCCTCGCCGCTGACGGCGGGCGAGGGCGCGATCCACGTCTCTTCGCCCGAAGCCGAGCGGGAGCAGATCGAACGCCTGCGCGCCTGGCGCGCCGAACGCGACGCAGGCCGGGTCGAACGCGCGCTGGCGGCGTTGCGCGCTGCGGCCAAGAGCGGCGCGAACATCATGCCGGCGTCGATCGAGGCGGCCAAAGCCGGCGCGACGACGGGCGAGTGGGGCGCGGCGCTGCGCGGCGAATTCGGCGAATATCGCGCCCCGACGGGCGTCGCCAACCGCGCCCGCCAGCAGTCGGGCGACCTCGATCCGTTGCGCGGCGAAGTCGAGCGCGTGTCGATCAAGCTCGGCCATCGGCTGAAGCTGCTGGTCGGCAAGCCGGGTCTCGACGGTCATTCGAACGGCGCCGAACAGATTGCGACACGCGCGCTCGACGCCGGGCTCGACGTCGTCTACGACGGCATCCGCCTGACGCCGCAAGACATCGTCGCGCGCGCGCGAGACGGCGTCGATTGCATCGGCCTGTCGATTCTGTCGGGCTCGCATCTGGCGATGACGCGCGAAGTGCTGGCGCTGATGAAGGCGGCGGGCCTGTCGCGCGTGCCGGTGGTCGTCGGCGGCATCATCCCGCCCGCCGACGCCGCAGCCTTGCGCGCCGAGGGCGTCGCCGCCGTCTACACACCCAAGGATTTCGCCGTCAACGCGATCATCGGCGACATCGTCGGACACGTGGAGCGGGCGTTCGAGAAGGGGGCGTCGGCGCGTTGACGCGCGCCGATCTGTAGACGCGGCCGTTGGCCGCGTCCCGTTTTTCGCTCTGTCTCGAGACCGCGGGCCGCCAACGCGCCACAGTCGCCGCCCGCGCCTACAGACGCGCGCTTGGCGGGGGAGGCGATGGCTGGATCGAGCAGGGGCGGCGCCATTTCCGGGCGCGATGGCCTGTTTTCAGCGGCTTGCGCGACAATTTTCCGCCGTGGCGGCGCAATGAGGCGGTGAGGAAACGAAATAGGACAATTCGTATCCTGTCGCCGTAAAGCCGCAACCGTCGCCGCTTGGGCGCCCGGATCAAGTCCGGGCGTGACGCAGAACGAGAGAGGGCGTCGCGAGCGGAGAAAGACGCTGGCGTCGCCCTCACGCCATGTACTGCCCGCCGTTGGCGGTGAGCGTCGAGCCGGTGATGAAGCCGGATTCGTCGGCGGCGAGGAAGACGACGCAGCGCGCGATTTCCTCGGGCTCGCCGAGCCGGCGCACCGGGATCTGCGGCAGGATCGCCTTCTCCAGCACATCTTTCGGCACCGCCATCACCATTTCGGTGGCGATGTAGCCGGGGCAGATCGCGTTGACGGTGACGCCCTTGGCGGCGTTCTCCTGCGCCAGCGCCTTGGTGAAGCCGAGGTCGCCCGCCTTCGAGGCGGAATAGTTGACTTGCCCCATCTGGCCCTTCTGGCCGTTGATCGACGAGATGTTGATGATGCGGCCGAAGCCGCGCTCGCGCATGCCCTCGATCACCGGGCGACACATATTGAACAGCGAGTTGAGGTTGGTGTTGATGACGCCGTACCATTGCTCGGGCGTCATCTTGTGGAACATGCCGTCCTTGGTGACGCCGGCGTTGTTGACGAGAATCTCGACTGGGCCGAGGTCCTTGGCGACCTGCGCCAGGCCCGCCGAACAGGCCTCGAAGCTGGCGACGTCCCACTTGTAGACGCTGACGCCGGTCTCGGCCTTGAACTTCGCCGCTGCGGCGTCGTTGCCGTGATAGACGGCGGCGACGCGGTAGCCGGAGGCGGCGAGCGCTTTGGAAATCGCCGCGCCGATGCCGCGCGTGCCTCCGGTGACGACTGCGACTTTACTCATGGTTTCCTTCCCTTATTGGCCCTTGGGCCGCGGGCGCCGCCAGCCGGGCGGCGCGCTCATTTGCCTGTCTTGGTCGCGACGGCGCTCTTCTCAGCGCTCGACCGTCAGCGCGATGCCCATGCCGCCGCCGATGCACAACGTGGCGAGGCCCTTCTTGACGTTGCGGCGCGCCATCTCGTGCAGAAGCGTCACCAGCACGCGCGCGCCGGAAGCGCCGATCGGATGGCCGATGGCGATCGCGCCGCCGTTGACGTTGACGATCGACGGATCCCAGCCGAGGTCTTTGTTGACGGCGATCGCCTGGGCGGCGAACGCTTCGTTGGCCTCGACCAGGTCGAGATCCTTGACCGACCAGCCGGCGCGTTCGAGCGCCTTGCGCGAGGCGGGGATCGGCCCACTGCCCATGATCGCCGGGTCGACGCCGGCGGTCGCCCAGGAGGCGATGCGCGCCAGCGGCGTGAGGTTGCGCCGCTTCGCTTCGGCGGCGCTCATCACCACCAGCGCCGCCGCGCCGTCGTTGACGCCCGAGGCGTTGGCGGCCGTCACCGTGCCGTCCTTGGCGAAAGCGGGCTTCAGCTTGGCGACGGAATCGTAGGTCGCGCCGGCGCGGATGTATTCGTCGTCGGCGACGACGACGTCGCCCTTGCGGCTCGCCACAGTCACCGGAACGATCTCGTCCTTGAAGCGGCCGGCCCGCTGAGCCGCTTCCGCCTTGTTCTGCGAAGCGACGGCGAAGTGGTCCTGCTCCTCGCGGCTGATCTGCCACTTGGCGGCGATGTTCTCCGCGGTGATTCCCATGTGATAACCATGGAAGGCGTCGATCAGTCCGTCCCTGAGCATGGTGTCGAGAAATTTCATCTCGCCCATCTTCACGCCGGCGCGCAAATGCGCGGCGTGCGGCGCGAGCGACATCGATTCCTGGCCGCCGGCGACGACGATCTGGGCGTCGCCGTTGGCGATCTGCTGCAGCCCGAGCGCCACCGCGCGCAAGCCGCTGCCGCACAATTGGTTGACGCCGAAAGCGGTCTTTTCCTGGGGAACGCCGGCTTTCATCGCCGCCTGACGCGCCGGGTTCTGCCCTTGCGCGGCGGAAAGGATCTGGCCGAGGATCACCTCGTCGACCTCGGCCGACTCGAGCCGCGCGGCCTCGATCGCCGCCTTGACGGCGACCGCGCCAAGATCGTGGGCGGGCGTGTTGGCGAAGGCGCCGTTGAACGAACCGACTGCGGTGCGCTTGGCGCTGGCAATGACGATATCGAGTGCCGACATGGTGGGGTTCTCCCTGGGACGCGATCCCGCGCCTCCGTCGCCGAAACGCGGAGCGCCGTTCGCCGGTCTTCTATGTCACGAGGATCGTTGGGCCGGAAGCCGCAAGCCTCTCGGCAATTGGTCCGATCGATCCGGCGAACGCTCGCGAGAAGACCGCGCTCGGGCGTTCGGACGAGGCAAGCGTGGAAGTTGAAAGAGCGTCCCCTGTCTTCGAATGGATGACGCCATAGGCGCAGGGATAGCGGCCAAATTGAATGTGAGCAGCCACTACACAATCTCAAATTAAATGTGCCGCACATACATAAATACGCGGTCTGAGCCGAAGTTCCGACTGGGGAGCGGAGCGACGATCGCCGACCTCGCCGCGACGATCGAAGCGCCGAAGCCGCTCATGGCGGATGAATGGCGAAAACGCCCCTATTCGCCTTTCGAACGACGCGTTGCGGTGCAAAAAACTGTTCCGGCAGCGCAAAAAAGGGCCTATCGTGACGGCGCCCGAGCCGCAGACGAGCGTAGCGTCGAGACAGTCAACGATGACGAATCCCAGCGCCCCGATCACGATCAAGAAATACGCCAACCGCCGGCTCTACAACACCGCGTCAAGCGCCTACGTGACGCTCGCCGATCTCGCCAAAATGGTCAAAACCGGCGAGGATTTTGTCGTCTACGACGCCAAGACGAACGAGGACATCACGCGCTCGGTCCTGACCCAGATCATCTTCGAGCAAGAGGGAATCGAGGGCCAGTCGCTGTTGCCGATCACCTTCCTGCGCCAGCTCATCCGCTTCTATGGCGACAGCGTTCAGGCGTTTCTGCCGAGCTACCTCGAATATTCGATCGACCAGTTCAGCGGCGAAACCCAGGCGATCCGCGAGGCGGCGACGCGGGCCTTCGGCCAGGGGCCGTTCGCGCCCGCCTCATTCAACGCGCTGCAGGAAATCACGCGCAAGAACCTCGCCGCCTTCCACCAGGCGCTCGGGCTGTTCTCGCCCTTCGCCGGCGCGAAGACCGCGCCGCCGAACGGCGCGGCGGCCGAGCCGCCCAAGAACGAAGCCGCGCCGGCCAAGCCCGACATCGACGAATTGCGCACGCAGCTGACGGAGATGCGCCGCCGCCTCGACAGCCTGACCGAAAAGCCCGAAAGCTGACGACTCAGCCGGCGGCGAGGGCGCGCGGCGAGGGCGTCGCGGCGGCGGCCGGCTCGTAGATCTCCGGGCGGCCGAGCAACCGGCCCTGCAACAAATCAACGCCCCAATCGCGCAGCAACCGCCGCGCTTCCTCGTCCTCGACCCATTCGGCGACCGTCGTTAGGCCCAGGTGGCGCCCGAGGTCGGCGAGACTGCGGACAAAGACGCGGTCGTCGAGCGAGCACGCGATGTTCTGAACGAAAGCGCCGTCGATCTTGACGATGTCGATCCCCAGCCGGCGCAGGTTGCGGAACGAGGTGTGACCGGCGCCGAAGTCGTCGATCGCGATCTTCAACCCGAGCGCTTTCGTCGCCGCGAGCAGGCGCTCGATCTCGTCAACCGGCTCGAGCGCCAGCGTTTCGACGACCTCGACGATCAATCGCGACGCCGTGCCGGGATGGGCGCCGAGCGCCGCCTTGAGCCGATCGAGCCAGCCCGGCGAGCGCAGGGTGGCGACCGACAAATTGACCGACACCCGCAAGCCCGGGTCGGCGACGAGGCGGTCGAGCGCGAGCGCGAGCACGCGCTGATCGAGCTGGTCGATGAGCCCAACCTTTTCGGCGACCGGCAGATACGCCGCCGGACCGACGATTTCGCCATCCTCCTGCCTGACCCTGAGCAGCGCCTCGTAAAACGCGACGCGCCCGTCGGCGGCCGCGACCACCGGCTGGTAGGCGACGAGCACGCGCCGCTGATTGAGCGCGGCGAGGATCTCGTCGGCGACCGCCGTCTCGCGGCGCTGCGCCTCGCTGATCGCATGACCGGGCGTGTAGACGGCGAAACGCCCGGGTTCGCCCGCCGCGCGTTCAAAGGCTTCTTCGGCGTGCTGCAACAGGCGGCAGGCGCTGCGTCCGTGGCGGGGCGCCAGGACTGCGCCGGCGCGCACGCAAACCTGCAAGGGTCCGGCCGAGGTGGCGATCGGCTCCGCCGACACGCGCTGCATCAGGCGCGCGGCGGCGATCGCCAAGGGCTCCTCTGCGCCCGCCGACAGCAGCGCGGCGAACTTGCCGCCGGCGAAATGGGCGACGACGTCGACCGCGCGAACGTTGGCGGCGAGGCGGCGTCCAACCGTCGCGATCGCCTCGTCGGCCGCCTGATAGCCATAGCGACGATTGAGTTCGCCGAGATTTTCGAGCCCAACGATCGCGGCCGAAAAGCCGGCGTCGCCGGGCCGCTGCTGGCTGAGGCGCGCTTCGAGCGCGCGGGCGAACGCGCGCCGCTCCGGCAGGCCGGCGGCGTCGCCGACGCTCGGCGTTTCGTCCTCGGCGACGAACCGCATCAGACCATGGGCGCGCGCCGGGCGCCCGCCCGCGTCGCCGCTCCAGCGGCCCATATCCTCGACGACGCAAGCGCCGCCGCCGGGCGCCGCGAGGCGATAGACGGCGCGATAGGGCGCGCCGTCGCCGCCGTCCCGACCGCTCGATTGCTGGATCGCGAGATAGCGCGACGACGGCGAATCGGCGGTTACGAGTTCGGCGAAACCGGCGCCGGTCGCCAACGCGCTCGACGGGAACGCGGCCAGCGTTTCGGCGGCGTTGGGGCCCCAGGTCAAGCGGTCGCTGACGATGTCCCAATCGTAAATGATCGCGCGCAGGCGGTTGAGGGTCGAGCGTGGGTCGAGCGCATACGCGTCGGCGACGCCCGCTTCGCTCGATTCGCTTGCCGCCCGCGCCGATCCATCGCTCGCGCCCGAGCCGTCCGTTTCGTTCAGCCGATCCATCGCCCGCCCGATCTCCGCGCCGCCGAGGAAATCTATCGGCGATCGGTTAAGGCGAGGTTTCCGTTTAACGTTTCGGCAACCAAACGCGACCGGCGGCTCAGAAGTGATCCTTGCGGGCGCGGATCTCGGCGAAGGCCGCCGCCGGATCGGCCCCCGCCATGCCGATCGCCGCCTGCACCGACGGCTCTTCGGCGCGCAGGAACGGATTGGTCGCGAGCTCGGCGGCGATGGTGGTCGGCAGCGTCGGCCTGCCGGCGGCGCGCAGCGTCGCGACTTCGCCGGCGCGCGCCTTGAGCACGGAATTGTCGGGCTCGATGGTCAGGGCGAAGCGCGCGTTCGCCTCGGTGTATTCGTGGCCGCAGTAAATCTGGGTCGAGCCGGGCAGCGAAGCGAGCTTCAACAGCGATCCCCACATCACCGCCGGCGGCGCCTCGAACACCCGGCCGCAACCGAGCGCGAACAAGGTGTCGCCGACGAAGGCGATCTCGTCCTCCTCGAACCAATAGACGATATGGCCGGCGGTGTGGCCGGGCGTCTCGATGACTTTCGCGGCGAGACGGCCGACGCGCGCGTAATCGCCTTCGGAAAGCGGCCGATCGACGCTGGCGATGCGCGCCGCCTCCTTGGCCGGACCCGAGACGCTGAGCTTGGGGTAGCGCGCGCGCAGCGCCGGCAGGCCCTGGATGTGATCGGCGTGATGATGGGTGACCAGCGCGTCAGTGAGCGTCCAGCCCTCAGCCTCGGCGGCGGCGATGACCGCCTCTCCGTCCGGGGCGTCGATCGTCGCGGTTGCGCCGGTCGCCGAATCGTGGACCAAAACGCCGTAATTGTCCTTCAGGCACAGGAATTGACGCACATGGGTGGTCATAGCCGCCTCGTTGATTTCCGCCGTGAGGCGGCGTTTGCGCCACGGCGGCGAAAGGTCCACATTCGCCGCGCTTCGCCACAGGCCTAGCCAACCATGCCGCTCGACGTCAACGACCTCGTCGCTTTCTATGCTTCGCCGCTGGGCGACGTGACACGGCGGCTGATCGGTCGCGTGCTGCGCGCGCGTTGGGACGATTGCCGCGGTCTGTCGATTCTCGGCCTCGGCTTCGCCGGTCCGCTGCTGGAGCGATTTCGCGAGCAGGCGCAGCGCACGCTGGCGTTCATGCCGGCCGAAGTCGGCGTGACGCGCTGGCCGGCGCAGGGACGCGCCGCCGCGGCGCTGGTCGAGCTCGACATGCTGCCGCTGCCCGACGCTTCAATCGACCGCGCGCTGGTCGTTCACGGATTGGAGACCGCCGAGCATCCGGGCGGGGTGCTGGAGGAAGTTGGACGCGTGCTGGCGCCAGGCGGCCGGGCGATGTTCGTGGTGCCGTCGCGCCGCGGCGTTTGGGCGCGGGTCGACGGCAACCCGTTCGGCCAGGGCCAGCCCTATTCGCGCACGCAATTGCGCGACCTGATGCGCGAGGCGCTGTTCTCGCCGATCTTCTGGGGCGAGGCGCTTTATGCGCCGCCGTTCCGCCGCCGCTTCTTCCTCAATTCGGCGCCGGCGATCGAGCGGGTCGGCGCGGCGATCGGCCTGCCTTTCGCCGGCGTCCTGATCGTCGAGGCGACCAAGCAGCTCTACCGACCGGTCGGCGTCCGGCGGCTGGCGCGGCGCGAGGCGATGCCGCTGCCGCCCGGTCTTGCGCCAGTCGCCCATCGCCAGCCGGCGGTGAGCCGTTGAGCGGGCGCAATGCGCGCGCCCGTTTTTTGCGATTGTCGAGGGCGGCGGATCGTGCTTTGAACCCCGCGCCCCGCCCTGGAGATTGACCTCATGCCGCAATTGGAACGTCTGCTCGTGCTGCTGCGCCACGGCCAAAGCGAGTGGAACCTCAAAAATCTGTTCACCGGCTGGCGCGACCCCGACCTCACGCCGCTCGGCGTCGAAGAGGCGAAAGCCGCAGGACGGCGGCTGAAGGCGCGGGGCCTGCAATTCGACGTCGCCTTCACTTCGGCGCTGACCCGCGCCCAGCACACGCTGGCGCTGACGCTCGCCGAGCTCGGCCAGACCGGCCTGCCGGAGACGCGCGACCAGGCGCTCAACGAGCGCGACTACGGCGACCTCTGCGGACTCAATAAGGACGATGCGCGCAAGAAGTGGGGCGAGGAGCAGGTCCATCTGTGGCGGCGCAGCTATGACGTGCCGCCGCCCGGCGGCGAGAGCCTCAAGGACACGGTGGCGCGCACGCTGCCCTATTACTGCCAAAACATCCTGCCGGCGGTGCTCGGCGGCAAGCGCGTGCTGGTCGCCGCCCACGGCAACAGCCTGCGCGCGCTGGTGATGGTGCTCGACCGCCTGACGCCGAAGACAATCCCGACGATGGAACTGGCGACCGGCGTGCCGCTCGTCTACCGCCTCAACGCCGATTCGACCGTCGCGTCGAAAGACGTGCTGACCGCCTGACGCGGGTCCGCTCCCCCTCGTCGTGAGGAACGCCGTCTTGGCGGCGCGTCTCGAACGATCAGGGGGAGCGCCGCGCAGCGGCGATTCCCTCGCATCGCGACGGCATCTACACTTGCGCCGGTGATTCGCTTCCAGCGCGAGGTCCGGCGATGCGACGCTTGCTCTTCCCTCTTGCCGCCCTCGTCGCGGCGATCGACCCCGCGGCGGCGGCGCCGCAGTTCGAATTCCTCGCTGCGCCACAGATCAACCTGTCGCTCGTCTATCGGCTCGACAAGCTGACCGGCGACGTCATCGCCTGCCAATACGCTCACAATCCCGGCAAGACCGACATCGAGCCAGGCGCGTTCGGGATCACGGTGTGCTACCGCAGCGGCGACGGCGCGACCAAGCAAGACCCCGGCGACTACGGGCTGATTGCGACGCGCCATGAGCAGGAGGGCGGCGTGTTCCGCGTCGACTACCGCACCGGCGCGCTGAGCATCTGCTATCTCTATTTCCAGCGCGAGAAACAGGGCGACCGCGACGTCATCGCCGACCAATACGTCGTCTGCACGCCGCCGTATAAGTGATGACGCCCCTGCCGCGTCGTGCGCGTCCTCGGAGGCGATCCGAGGATGCGCGTGAGGGCGTTCGGCTTCAGGCGCGATCGGTCAATCCCGGAATGTCCGGCCCGAGCGGCGTGATTCCGTTGGGGTTGAGCGACCTGATCGCATAATAGCCGCGCTTGATGTGGTCGATCGACACGGTCTCGCGAATCCCGTTCCAGTCGAGCACGCGCAGCAGATAGGCCTGCAGCGCCGGGTAATCGACGATGCGCCGGCGGTTGCATTTGAAGACGCCGTGATAGGCGACGTCGAAACGCACCAGCGTGACGAAGGCGCGGATGTCGGATTCGGTGAAGCGATCGCCGAACAGGAAGCCGCGTCCGTCGTCGAGCCGCGCCTCGAGCGCGTCGAGCGTCGCGAACACCTGCTTGAACGCGTCTTCATACGCGATCTGGGTCGTCGCGAAACCGGCGCGATAGACGCCGTTGTTGAGGCCGTTGTACATCCGCTCGTTGAGCGCGTCTATTTCGTCAGCGATATCAGATGGATACAGGTCACGCGACGATTCCGCGAGCGCGCCGAAGCCGGCGTTGAACATCCTGACGATGTCGGCGGATTCGTTGTTGACGATCGTCCGCTTCGCTCGGTCCCACAGCACCGGCACGGTCGCGCGGCCGGTGTAATGCGGGTCGGCGCGCGTGTAGATCTCATGCAGGTAGGTCGCGCCGTTGACGAGGTCGGGGCCCGACCCCGGATAGTCGCCGAAGCGCCAACCCTGTCCTGTCATCACTGGTTCGACGACCGTGACCGCGATGACGCCCTCCAGCCCTTTGAGCCGGCGCGCGATCAACGCGCGCGACGCCCACGGGCAGATCAGCGCGACATAGAGGTGATAGCGCCCCGCCTCGGCGGCGAAACCGCCGTCGCCGGTCGGGCCGGGACGGCCGTCGGGCGTCACCCAATTGCGGAATGTCGACGTCTGGCGGACGAAGCCGCCCTTGGCGTCCTTGGCCTGCACCGGCTGCCAGTCGCCGCTCCACCGTCCGTCGACCAGCATCGACTCACTCCGCGAATGGCTCCGCCTGCATTTGGCGAGTTTGTCGGGGCAATGCAATCGACGGCGACGCAATTCGTCGTGTGCATTATAGAAGGCGCCGCCGCGCCGTTCCGGCGCGCACAGGATCTCGCGATCATGGCCGGCGCGCCTTTCCTTCCCGCTTTGCGCGACACGATCTTCGCGCCCGCCTCGGGCGCAGGGCGCGCGGCGATCGCCGTCATCCGCGTCTCAGGCCCGCGTAGCGCGGCGGCGCTGGCGGCGCTGGCGCCGGGCAAGGCGTTCCCTGACCGCGTCGCAACGTTGGCGACCTTGCGCGATCCTGCGAGCGGCGAAACGCTCGACCGGGCGCTGGTCGTCCGTTTCGTTGCGCCGAAGAGCTTCACCGGCGAGGAGATGGCGGAGCTGCAGGCGACCGGCGGCCGCGCGACGGTCGCCGGCATTGTCGCCGCGCTGGCGCGTCTGCCTGGCCTGCGCCCGGCGGAAGCGGGCGAATTCGCCTGGCGCGCGTTCGAGAACGGCAAGCTCGATCTGTCCGAGGTCGAGGGCCTCGCCGACCTCGTCGACGCCGAGACCGAGGCGCAGCGGCGGCAGGCGCTGAGAATCGCCGGCGGCGCGCTGAGCCGCGACGCCGAGGCGATCCGCGCCTTGCTCGCCGAAGCGATGGCGCTGATCGAGGCGCAGATCGACTTTTCCGACGTCGAAGATTCCGACGCGCTGTCGCTCGACCAAGCGCGCGTGATCGCCGCCGCGGCGGCGGCGCGAACGCTCGCGGCGCTCACCGGCGCCGAGGCGGGCCAACGATTGCGCGAGGGCTTCACCGTCGTCATCGCCGGCCCGCCCAACGTCGGCAAATCGACGCTGATGAACGCGTTGGCGCGGCGCGAGGTCTCGATCGTCTCGCCGATCCCCGGCACGACCCGCGACCTCGTCGAAGCTTCGCTTGATCTCAAAGGTTTTCCGGTCACGCTGGTCGACACCGCCGGCTTGCGCGAATCCGACGATCCGATCGAGCGGGAGGGCGTCGCCCGGGCGCGGCGGCGCGCCGAACGCGCCGACCTGACCTTGTGGCTGCGCGATTCGACCGCGTACGACGCGCCGCCCTTCGCCGGCCAAGGCGCCGCGATCACGGTTGCGACGAAGTCCGACCTTGGCGCCTGGGCGGAGGCGGGGGCGATCAAGGTGTCGGCCCTCACCGGCCAGGGAATCGAACAATTGCTTGACGCGATCGCCGAAGTCGCGGCAGAGCAGATGACCGGACCGGCGCCGGCGCTGATCACGCTGGAGCGGCACAGGGTCGCTTACGCGGACGCGCTTGCGGCGCTTGAGCGGGCGCTCGACCCGGCGCAAGGCGAGCTGGAGCTGGTCGCCGAGGACTTGCGGCTCGCCGCGCGAGCGTTGGAGCGGATCGCCGGACGAATCGACGTCGAGGACGTGCTCGGCGAAATCTTCAAGCGGCTGTGCGTCGGCAAGTGAGGACTGTTTCACGTGAAACAGCCCATCCCGGTCAGGCCGGGCTTGACCCGGCCAGCCAGTGTGTGTCGAAGGGTGTGGCGGCGCGCGCTCGTCCATGTTTGAGCGGCGGTTGGACGACCGAGTCAGGCCCGGTCATGACGAGCTAATGTTAGTGCCATCGATGTCCGGTTCTTACGACGTCATCGTCATCGGCGGCGGCCACGCCGGCTGCGAAGCCGCGGCGGCGGCGGCGCGCGTCGGCGCGCGCGCGGCGCTGGTCACCCAGCGCTTCGACACGATCGGCGTCATGAGCTGCAATCCGGCGATCGGCGGCCTCGGCAAAGGTCATCTGGTGCGCGAGATCGACGCGCTCGACGGGTTGATGGGCCGCGCCACCGACGCCGCCGGCATCCAGTTCCGCGTCCTCAACCGCCGCAAAGGCCCGGCGGTGCAAGGGCCGCGCGCCCAGGCCGACCGCAAACTCTATCGCCTGGCGATGCAGCGGCTGATCGCCGGGACCGACAATTTGACGGTGATCGAGGCCGAAGCGAGCCGCTTCGTCATCGCCGACGGCGCGATTGTCGGTCTCGAACTCGCCGACGGTCGAACGCTCGCCTGCGCGGCGGCGGTCGTCGCGACCGGCACCTTCCTCAAGGGCGTGATCCATCTCGGCGAGCAGCGGACGCCAGCTGGACGGGTCGGCGACAAGCCTTCTGTCGAACTCGCCGGTTCGCTCAGCCAGGCCGGCTTCGCGCTCGGCCGACTCAAGACCGGCACGCCGCCGCGGCTCGACGGGACGACGATCGACTGGGCCCGGCTCGAAGTCCAACCGGGCGACGACCCGCCCGAGCCGTTCTCGGCGCTCACCGAACGAATCGTCACGCCGCAGGTCTGCTGCCACATCACCCGCACCAATCCTGCCGGCCACGCGATCGTGCGCGCCAACGCCCATCGCACCGGCGTCTATTCCGGAGCCATCTCCGGTCGCGGCCCGCGCTATTGCCCGTCGATCGAGGACAAGGTCGTCCGCTTCGCCGACCGCGACAGCCACCAGATCTTCCTCGAGCCGGAAGGGCTCGACGACGCCACCGTCTATCCCAACGGCATTTCCACCTCCCTGCCGGCCGAAGTTCAGGCGGCGCTGGTGGCGACCATTCCGGGCCTCGAAAACGCGCGCATCGTCCGGCCGGGCTATGCGATCGAATACGATTACGTCGATCCGCGCGAACTCGACGCCAGCCTGGAGACGCGACGCGTCGCCGGGCTGTTTTTCGCCGGCCAGATCAACGGCACCACTGGCTACGAGGAGGCGGGGGCGCAGGGACTGGTCGCCGGCCTCAACGCCGCGCGCAAGGCTGGCGGCCTGGAGGCGGCGCGTTTCGACCGCGCCGAATCCTATCTCGGCGTAATGATCGACGATCTCGTCACCCGCGGCGTCAGCGAGCCCTACCGCATCTTCACTTCGCGCGCCGAATACCGGCTGTCGCTGCGCGCCGACAACGCCAGCGAACGGTTGACCGACACGGGCGTCGCGCTCGGCTGCGTCGGAGCGGCGCGCGCCGCCTTCCACCGCGCCGAGACGGCGAGCCTGGAGGCGGGCCGGGCGCTGATGAAGGCGGCGAAAGCGGCGCCGACCGCGCTGGCCGCCGCCGGCGTGGCGAGCAACCAGGACGGCGTGCGCCGTTCCGCCTTCGAGCTCGCCGCCCAGCCGCATCTGACCCTCGAGACCCTCGCGCGCGTTTGGCCGGAGCTCGCTGCGATCCCGCCGAAACTGGCGCGGCGGCTCGAAGCCGACGCCAAATATGCGGTCTATCTCGACCGCCAGGAGGCCGACATCGAACGCCACCGCCGCAGCGAGGCGTTGGCGCTTCCCGCCGACCTCGACTATGCGAGCCTGTCGGGCCTCTCCAACGAACTGAAGGCGAAATTCCTCGCCACGCGCCCGGCAAGCCTCGGCCAGGCCGGGCGCATCGAGGGCGCGACCCCCGCCGCCCTGGCGCTGATCGCCGCGCACGCCCGCCGCCGCGCCCGCGACCGCGCCGATGCGTGATCGCCGCTCATCTGGCGCTTCGCGCCGCCCCAGCGTCTCCGCCCGGGAGCAGGCTCCTCTCCGGCGCGCCGGAAAAGGGCGTCCCCCCACTCCCGCTCGTGGGAGTGGGATCGGGCGTGAGGCCGAGTCCCTGTTTCACGTGAAACACCCCGCCCCGGACGCCGACCGCGCCCGCGCGCTGGCGCTGGTCCCGGTTTCGCCCGAAGCCGAGGCGCGGTTGGCGATCTACGTCGATCTGCTCGCCCGCTGGCGCAACGTCACCAATCTCATCTCCCCAGCGAGTTTCGCCGAAGTCTGGACCCGCCACATCGCTGATTCGGCCCAGCTCCCGCCGCTGGCGCCCAACGCGCGGCGTTGGGTCGACCTCGGCTCCGGCGCCGGCTTTCCCGGCATGGTGATCGCGATCCTGCTCGCCGACGTCGCCGGCGCCCGCGTCCACTGCATCGACAGCGACCGGCGCAAATGCGCGTTCTTGAGCGAAGTCGCGCGCGCGACCGGCGCGCCGGCCGAGGTTCACGCCGACCGGGTCGAGCGAATCGCCGCCGAAGGCCTGCTGCCTGTGGACGCGGTCGTCGCCCGCGCCTTCGCCCCCTTGCCGCGCCTGGTCGAATTGGCCAATGTGTGGATCATGCACGGCGCGGTCGGGGTTTTTCCGCGCGGACGCTCGGCCGAGACGCAGCTCGAGGCCCTTCCCGCCGCGCCTGATCTGACGATCGACATCTTCGCCAGCAAGCTCGACCCCGAAGCGGCGATTCTTCGGGCGCGCAGCCGTTTGAAGGCCCGTCCATGACCGACGTCCTGCCGACCGTCAATGAAGCCGCCGAGGCCAATCCGGCGGCGCCGCCGCGCATTCTCGTGCTCGCCAATCAAAAAGGCGGCGTCGGCAAGACGACGACGGCGATCAATCTCGGCACCGCCCTGGCGGCGATCGGCGAACGTGCGCTGATCATCGATCTCGATCCGCAGGGCAACGCCTCGACCGGCCTCGGCATCGACCGCAAGTCGCGCATCGCCTCGACTTACGACGTGCTGGTCGGCGAGCGGACGATCGCCGAAGTCGTCACGCCGACCGCGGTGCCGCGGCTGATGATCGCGCCGTCGACCATGGACCTGCTCGGCGTCGAGCTCGAGATCGCCGGCGACTCCGACCGTTCGTACAAGCTCAAGAATGCGCTGAAGACCTTTTTCGCCAGCGACAATGGCGACGAGCCGATCACCTACATCCTCATTGATTGCCCGCCGTCGTTGAACCTGTTGACGATCAATGCGCTGGCGGCGAGCGACGCCGTGCTGGTGCCGCTGCAGTGCGAGTTCTTCGCGCTCGAAGGTCTGTCGCAACTGCTCAAGACGGTCGACCAGGTGCGCCGCTCGCTCAATCCGGCGCTCACGATCCACGGCATCGTGCTGACGAAGTTCGACCCGCGCAATTCGCTCGCCAGTCAAGTCGTCGCCGACGTGCGCGCCTTCATGGGCGACAAGGTTTACGACACCGTCATTCCGCGCAACGTGCGCGTCTCGGAAGCGCCCTCGCACGGCAAGCCGGTGCTGCTTTACGACCTCAAATGCGCCGGCAGCCAGGCCTACCTCAAGCTCGCGTCCGAGGTCATTCAACGCGAAGGCCGCTGGCGCGCCGCCTGAGCCGCGCGCCGCGCTATGGAGAATTCAATGGCCGATGAAGCCGCCCGCCACGCCGATCACCGCCCGCGCCTCGGCCGCGGCCTCGCCGCGCTGATCGGCGACGCCAGCGAAGAGCCGGCGGCCGGGCGCGGCGCGCCGCGCAAGGCGCCGATCGAATTCCTGCGCCCCAATCCGCGCAACCCGCGCAAGGCGTTCCGCGAAGACGAACTCGACGAGCTCGCCGCCTCGATCCGCGAACGCGGCGTCATCCAACCGGCGATCGTCCGGCCGGTTCCGCGCGTCGCCGACGCCTACGAGATCATCGCCGGCGAGCGCCGCTGGCGCGCGGCGCAACGCGCCGGTCTGCACGAGATCCCGATCGTCGTCATCGACGTCAGCGATCGCGAGGCGCTCGAACTGGCGATCGTCGAGAACGTCCAGCGCGCCGATCTCAACGCGCTCGAAGAGGCGAACGGCTACGCCCAGCTCGGCGCCGATTACAAATATTCGCACGCCGACATCGCCCGCATCGTCGGCAAGAGCCGCAGCCATGTCGCCAACACGTTGCGGCTGATCGGCCTGCCCGACCACAGCCGCGCTTTGCTCGCGGCGGGCAAGATCACCGCCGGACACGCGCGCGCCCTGCTCGCGCTTGCCGATCCCGACGCGGTCGCCGACCGCATCGTCGCGCGGGGCTTGAGCGTGCGCGACGTCGAGCGGCTCGCCGAACGCGCCGAGCATGCGTCGCGGCCTCGCCTGGCCAAATCCGCGGTGCCGGTCGACGCCGACACCCGCGCGCTGGAAGACAAGCTCGGCCTCGCGCTCGGAACGCAAGTGACGATCCGCCATTCCGGCCAGGCCGGCGAGCTCAAGATCGCCTTCCGCGATTTCGACCAGCTCGACGATTTCTGCCGTCGATTGACCCAACTCCCGCGCTGAGCCGAATCGCCTCGACGGCTATTGCACGTCTTCCGTTTGTGTTACTTCGCGCCGCGCCCTGAGTCCCGACGCCAGCGCCCACAGCGCGCGCAGCGCCACCGCCTCGGCGAGCCGCGGATACCGCCGCACCCGACCGGCGAGCGCGGCGACCGCCGGCAGACGTCGCGCCGCCATCGCCGCCGACCATCGCTCCGCCTGCCTCGCCAGCGCAGCGCGAGCCGTCGGCGACAAGCGCAGATTCTGTCCTTGCGCCGCCGTCTCGAAACTCTTGCCGGCCTCCATCTCCAGCCGCAGCCGGTGCAGCAGCGTCAGCCGCTGCGCGAGACGCGTGACCAGAAACCCGGGGTCGCCGCCGTCGCCGAAATAGCGCCCAGCCCCCGCCTCGAGCCCCGCCCTGTCGCCGACCAGCGCGGCGTCGATCGTCGCGTCGAGCGTCGAGGGCGCGGCGTCGGCGACGATCGCCTCGACGTCTTCGATCTCGATGCGGGGCTTGCCGTGCGCATAGAGAATGAGCTTGGCGATCTCGCCGCGCGTGGCGCCGCGGTCCGAGCCCATCAGCCCGACCAGATAGTCGCGCGCTTCCGGGGCGATGGCCGTGCCGGCAGCGCGCGCCTCCGCGTCAATCAGCGGCCCGAGCGTGCGTTTGTCGTCGGGATAGCATTCGATCGACGCGGCGTTGTCCGCCTTCTCGAACGCGCCGCGCAACGCCGTTCCGCGCTTTAGCGATCCCGCCTCGACGACGATCGTGCAATCGACCGGCGGCCGCGCGAACAGCGGCGTCAGCGCCGGCAGCAGGTCGCGCGCCTGCGCTTCGATCCACACGGCGCGCGCGCCGCCGAACATCGACACCGCATGGACTTCGTCGGCGAGCGCGCCGGGATCGCGCGCCACCGCGTCGCCGTCGAGACGGGTCAGCAGCAGCGGATCGGCGGCGCCTTGCAGCGCCGCGCCGACCAACGCCTTGACGCGCTCGTGAACCAGCCCTTCGTCGGAGCCGTGGACGAGGAAGAAGCGCATGTCGCGCGGCGGCCGCTTGACGAAGGCGTCCGCCGTCATGTTGCTGATCGTCGTCACCGCTTCGCCTTCGCGCGCCCTATGCCGCCAACCGTCTAGCACATTCCCGCGCCGCCGCCGCCCAGGCGCCCTCATCCTTCAAGACGCCCGCGCGAGCGCGCCTCTCGAAGCATGAGCAGGCCGCACGCGCTGATTTTTCCTCGCGCCGCTTTTCCCCGGCGCGGAAATCGTCTAGCAAGCGTCGCATCCTAAACAAGGCGACAGCGCGTTATGGCGACTTACAAGCTCTTCCTTCTCCCTGGCGACGGCATCGGCCCCGAGGTGATGGCGGAAGTCGAAAAGGTCGCCAGCGCCTGCGCCCGCCTTGGCCTGGCGCGGTTCGAAACCGAGAAGGGCCTGGTCGGCGGCTGCGCCTACGACGCGTATGGCGCGGCGATTTCGCAAGCGGACATGGCGCGCGCGCAGGCCGCCGACGCCGTGCTGCTCGCGGCCGTCGGCGGGCCGAAATGGGCGGGCGTCCCTTACGAAGTGCGGCCGGAAGCGGGTCTGCTGCGATTGCGCAAGGACCTCGGGCTCTACGCCAACCTCCGTCCGGCGATCTGCTATCCCGCGCTCGCCGACGCATCGTCGCTGAAGCGCGACGTGGTCGAGGGTCTCGACATCATGATCGTGCGCGAGCTGACCGGCGGCGTCTACTTCGGCGAGCCGAAGCAGATCCTCGATCTCGGCAACGGTCAGAAGCGCGCCATCGACACCCAGGTCTACGACACGTTCGAAATCGAGCGCATCGCCCGCGTCGCTTTCGATCTCGCGCGCAAGCGCCGCAACAAGGTGACGTCCTCCGACAAGCACAACGTGATGAAGTCGGGCGTGCTGTGGAAGGAGGTCGTCGTCGCCCTGCACGAGCGCGAATATGGCGACGTCGAGCTCGAGCACCAGCTCGCCGACGCGCTCGGCATGCAGCTCGTGCGTCGGCCGAAGCAGTTCGACGTCATCGTCACCGACAATCTGTTCGGCGACATGCTGTCCGACGTCGCCTCGATGCTGACCGGCTCGCTCGGCATGCTGCCGTCGGCGTCGCTCGGCGACCTCGATCCGCAGACCGGCAAACGCAAGGCGCTCTACGAGCCGGTGCACGGCTCGGCGCCCGACATCGCCGGCAAGGGTCTCGCCAATCCGATCGCGATGATCGGTTCGCTCGGCATGGCGTTGCGTTACTCGTTCGGCCTCGGCGACGTCGCCGCCAGACTCGACGCGGCGATCGCCAGCGTGCTGGCGCACGGCCTACGCACCGCCGACATCCGCTCCGAGGGCAGTCGCGTCGTGTCGACCAGCGAGATGGGCGACGCAATCGTCGCCGCCTTCGAACGCGGCGCGTAAGGGCTCAGTCGAGCGGCGTGCGGCAGGCCGCGCGGCGGGCCGGTCCCGGCTTCAGCACGTCGGCGAACCCCGCCTCGCGCCCCGCCTTGGTCAGGCTCAGGCGTTCGATCACGCAGGCGAGTGCCGCCTCGTCGACGGAAGCGCCGGACGCAGCGCAGACCACGCCCCGGAGGCCGCCGACGCGCGGCGAGACGCGAAAGGCCGCGCAGCCGCGGTCTTTGTCGCCCGTGAGCGTCAGCTGCGCCCATTCGACCGGCCCCGACGCGCTGGCGAGCGTCGAGGGCGCGCCCAGCCGTTCGACCGCGGCGCCGCCGGCCGCCGCCGTCTCCGCAGCCGCGACGAACAGACTGACGGCCGTCCGTCGCCCGCCGTCGCGCCACGCCTCGACCCGCAGCGCCGGCCCGCCGCCTTCGAGACGGCCGATTCCAAGCGCGTCGCTGCGGCCGGGGCCAGCGCGATCGACACGCGTTTCGTAACGGATCTGGTCCGCCGCGACGCCTTCGAGCGCCAGCGCCGGCGCAGCGGAGACATCGACGACCTCGCCCGACGGCGACGCCGCAACGACGCTGGTCCCAGCGCTTTCGATTGGCGACCGCGGCGGCGCCAGCGTCGCGACGCCGACCATCGCCAGCGCCGCGCCGACGCCGAAGGCGAGGCGACGCGGCCAGCCGTAGCCGCGCCGCGGCGGCTTGAGCTCATCCGCCCAGTAGGGGTCGAACGGCCCAAGGCCGTGCGCCGTTCCGCCGCTCATGTCGAGTTCTCGCCTGCTCGAGCTCTCCTCCCCTCGACCTTAGCGTCGCGCGCGTCGGCAAACGGTTACGCCGCCCGCCAATCCTGTCGGCAGTGTCAACGCTCTGTTAACGCCACGATTTCGCTCCACGGTTTCGCGCACAATCGCGCGACCGCCCGCCCAACTTCGTTGACAGCGTCGCTCCCTCACGCCCATTTTGACGAGTTGAATTTCGGAGTTCGCCGCTCATGTCCCTCAACCCTGTCATCGCTGAGCTCGTTCCCGACGCCCAACGCTGGCGCCGGCATCTCCACGCCCATCCCGAGCTTCTCTACGACCTCGATCAGACCGCGGCCTTCGTCGCCGAGCGGTTGCGCGAATTCGGATGCGACGAGGTTCGCACCGGCGTCGGTCGGAGCGGAGTCGTCGGCGTCATCAAGGGTCGCAAGGGCGCAAGCGGACGCGCGATCGGCCTGCGCGCCGACATGGACGCGCTGCCGATCTCGGAGACCACAAACCTGCCCTATCGCTCGACGGTTCCCGGCCGCATGCACGCCTGCGGCCACGACGGCCACACCGCAATCCTGCTCGGCGCGGCGCGCTATCTCGCCGCCACCCGCAATTTCGCCGGCTCGGCGGTCGTCATCTTCCAGCCCGCCGAAGAGGGCGGCGCCGGCGCCAAGGCGATGATCGACGACGGGCTGATGGACACGTTCGCCATCGAGGAAGTCTACGCCCTGCACAACGCGCCGAAGCTCGCCGTCGGCGAAATCTCGGTCCGCGCCGGCGCGGCGATGGCGTCAGCCGATTTCTTCGTGGTCAAGCTCCAAGGCAAGGGCGGTCACGCCGCCTTTCCTCACAATTGCGCCGACGTCATCGTCGCCGGCGCGCAAATCGTCACCGCGCTGCAGACGATCGTTTCGCGCAACGTCGACCCGCTCGATTCTTGCGTCGTCTCGGTGGCGCGCTTCACCGCCGGCAACACCGACAACATCCTGCCGCAGTCGGCCGAGCTCGAAGGCACCGTGCGCACGCTGTCGCCCGCGGCGCGCGACCTCGTCGAGCGGCGCTTTCGCCAGATCGTCGCCGGAATCGCCGCCGCCTCCGGCGTCGACGTCACGCTCAACTATCGCCGCAACTATCCGGTGACGGTGAATCCGGCGAAGCAAGCCGAATTCGCCGCCGGCGTCGCGCGCGAGACGCTCGGAACGGACAAAGTGCGAACCGACGAGCCGCCGGTGATGGGCGCCGAGGACTTTTCGTTCATGCTGGAAGCGCGGCCCGGCGCCTTCGTCTGGCTCGGCAACGGCGACACCGCCGGCCTGCATCATTCCGAATACGACTTCAACGACGCCGCGTTGCCCTACGGGATGACCTATTTCGCCCGGATCGTCGAAACCGCGCTCGCCGCCTAAGCCTCGAGCTCCTCGCGTAGAATTTCGAGCGCCAGCCATTCGTCCTCGGCGCGCTCGAGTTCGCCGCGCTTGTCGGCGTAGACGCGCGTCGCGCGATCGAAAGCGGCCGGATCGCGACCGTGCAGATCGACGTCGGCGAGCTTAGCCTCCAACGCCGCGATCTCATCGCGCAGCGCCGCGATCCGCCCTGGCAGCAGCTCGAGCGCGCGCTTCTGGTTGAACGACAGCTTGCGTTTCGCCGCAATGCGTTCCGTCGCTTCGCGCGCCGGCGCCTTGTCCGTTTTCGGCGCCTCGGCGACGCGCGCGCCTGAAAGCCCATAACCCCGCTGCGCGACGAGATCGGAATAGCCGCCCGCGTATTCGCGCCAGCGTCCGTCGCCTTCGGCCGCCACCACCGAAGTCGCGACGCGATCGAGAAAGTCGCGGTCGTGGCTGACGAGCAGGATGGTGCCGGCATAGTCGCCGAGCAATTCCTGCAACAGCTCGAGCGTCTCGAGGTCGAGATCGTTGGTCGGCTCGTCGAGCACCATCAGGTTCGACGGCTGCGCCAGCGCGCGCGCCAGCGTCAGCCGGCCGCGCTCGCCGCCCGACAGTTTGCCGATCGGCGTGCGCGCCTGCTCCGGTGCGAACAGGAAGTCCTTCATGTAGCCGACGACATGCTTGCGCTCGCCGTTGACCAGCACATAGTCCGAGCCGCCCCCGGTCAGCGCGTCGGACAGCGTCGTCGTCGGCTCGAGCGACGCGCGACGCTGGTCGAGCTTGGCCATCGCGACGTTGGTCCCGAGCCGCACCACGCCGGAGTCCGGCGCGAGCGCGCCCGACAGCAGTTCGATCAGCGTCGTCTTGCCCGCCCCGTTGGCGCCGACGACGCCGACCCGGTCGCCGCGCATCACCCGGGTCGAGAAATCTTTGACAACCGGCCGGTCGCCGTAACGCTTGCTGATCTTCTCCGCCTCGATCACCAAGGCGCCCGACGATCTCGCATCCTGACCCGCCATGGTCGCCATGCCCTCGACCCGGCGCGCCTCGCGTCGCTCGCGCCGCATCGTCGCCAGCTCGCCGACCCGACGCATGTTGCGCTTGCGACGCGCCGTGACGCCGTAGCGCATCCAGTGCTCCTCTTCGACGATGCGACGGTCGAGCTTGTGACGCGCGAGTTCCTCCTCTTCGAGCAGCGTATCGCGCCACGCCTCGAAGGCCGCGAAACCTTGGTCGAGGCGGCGCGTGCGGCCGCGGTCGAGCCAAACGGTCGCGCGGGTCAGGTCGGCGAGCAGGCGGCGGTCATGGCTGACGACCGCCAGGGCGGCGCGCGACTCCGCCAGCGTCTTCTCCAGCCACTCGATCGCGATCAGATCGAGATGATTGGTCGGCTCATCGAGCAGCATGATGTCGGGGTCGGCGGCCAGCACGCGAACGAGCGCGGCGCGGCGCGCCTCGCCGCCCGAGAGCTTCGCCGGGTCGGCCTTCGGATCGACGCCGAGGTCGTCCATCAGCGCGCGAGCGCGATAGGAATTGTCCGCCTCCCCAAGGCCGGAAAGGATGAAATCGAGCGTCGTCGCATGGCCGCTGAGGTCCGGCTCTTGCGGCAGGTAGCAAAGGCGCGCATTGGGTTGGACAAAGCGCGTTCCCTCATCCGCAGCCGCTTCGCCGGCGGCGATCCGCAGCAACGTCGATTTGCCCGAGCCGTTGCGGCCGACCAGCGCGATGCGCTCGCCCGGCGCGATCGACAGTTCCGCCCCGTCGAGCAGCGGCGCGCCGCCGAGCGTCAGACGGATGTCTCGCAATTGCAATTGAGGCGGCATAGAAGCATGCTCGGCGCGGCCAGACGGGCGCAACGCATAGAGCGCCGCGCCGGAAAGGGAAAGTCCATGACCGAATCGACGCCCGCGATCGTCTTCGCCGAGCTCGCCGCCCGGCGCGCCTCGCTGCTCGCCCGCTCGGTTCCCGATCTCTTCGCCGCCAATCCCGCCCGCTTCGACCGTTTTCACGCGGTCCTCGACGACCTTCTTTACGATTTCTCCAAGCAACGAATCGACGCCGAAACGCTGCGGCTGCTGCTGGCGCTGGCCGAGGCGGCCGACATCCCCGGCAAGCGCGACGCGATGTTTCGCGGCGAACTGGTCAACTCGACCGAGCGGCGCGCAGCGCTGCACAGCGCGTTGCGCGATCTCTCCGGCGCGCCGGTGCTGGTCGACGGCGTCAACGTCGCGCCCGAGGTCAAGGCCGAACGCGACAAGATGCTCGCCTTCGCCGCCGACGTGCGCGAGGGGCGGGTGCGCGGCGCGCACGGCCAACCGATGACCAACGTGGTCAACATCGGCATCGGCGGCTCCGACCTCGGTCCGGCGATGGCGGCGCGCGCGCTGTCGCCGTTCGCCCGGCCGGGTCTGCACAGTCGCTTCGTCTCCAACGTCGATGGCGCCGACATCGCCGACACGCTGCATGGGCTCGAGCCGGCGCGGACCCTGTTTATCGTCTCCTCGAAGACCTTCACCACCCAGGAGACGATGACCAACGCGCGCAGCGCGCGCGCCTGGATCGTCGCCGCGCTCGGCGAGGGCGCGGTCGCCGATCATTTCGCCGCGGTCTCGACGCGGCTCGACAAGGTCGCCGAATTCGGCGTCGAGGCGACGCGGGTGTTCGGTTTCTGGGATTGGGTCGGCGGCCGCTATTCGATCTGGTCGAGCATCGGCTTGCCGCTGGCGATCGCCATCGGACCGGAACACTTTCTCGAATTCCTCAGCGGCGGGTCCGAGGTCGACGACCATTTCCGCGAGGCCCCGCTGGAGCGCAACATTCCGCTGCTGATGGGGCTCGTCAGCGTGTGGAATCGCGACGTGCTCGGCTACGCGTCGCAGGCGGTCATTCCCTATGACCAGCGCCTGGCGCGCTTCCCCGCCTATCTCCAGCAATTGCAGATGGAGAGCAACGGCAAGAGCGTGCGCCGCGACGGCAGCCCGGTCGAACGCGCCACCGGGCCGATCGTCTGGGGCGAGCCGGGCACCAACGGCCAGCACGCCTTTTTCCAACTGCTGCACCAGGGCACCGAGATCGCGCCGCTCGACTTCCTCGTCGCCGCCAACCCGACCGACGCCGACCGCCATCACCACGACCTGCTCGTCGCCAATTGCTTCGCCCAGGGCGAGGCGCTGATGCGCGGCCGCACCCGCGCCGAAGCCGAGGCGATCACCGCAACCCAGGGCGCGGACGCCGCGGAAGCGGCGCGGCTCGCCCCGCACAAGACCTTCTCCGGCAGCCGGCCGTCGTCGACTCTGATCTACGCCAAGCTCGACCCGCGCACGCTCGGGCGGCTGGTCGCGCTTTACGAACACAAGGTGTTCGTCGAGGCGGCGATCTGGGACATCAACCCGTTCGACCAGTGGGGCGTCGAACTCGGCAAGGAGCTCGCCTCACGGCTCGCGCCGATCGTCGCCGACGCCAAATCCGACTTGAGCGCGCTCGATCCGTCGACCGCCGGGCTGATCGCGCATCTGCGTGCGCTGCGGGGATAAGCGACGCGCCTCAACCCATCCGCCGCGTCGCCGCCTTGAGCCATTTGCGCGTCGCCGGATCGACCGCCGGCGACAGTTTGGTCCGCGTCTCGGCGTGGTAGGCGTCGAGCCAGGCGATCTCGTCGCGGTTCATCAGCTTCTTGTCGACCAGCCTGAGATCGATCGGCGCGAACGCGATCGTCTCGAAACCCAGCGTCGGGCGGTCGGCGCCGGCGAGCTTGACCTCCCGCACGACGACGAGATTCTCGGTGCGGATGCCGAACCGCCCCGCCGCGTAATAGCCCGGCTCGTTCGACAGGATCATGCCGGGTTCGAGCACGGTCGAATCGGTCTTCGATAAGCGCTGCGGCCCCTCGTGGACCGAGAGATAGACGCCGACGCCGTGGCCCGTTCCATGGTCGAAATCGAGCCCGGCGCGCCACAACGCCTCGCGCGCCAGCGTGTCGAGCTGACCGCCGGTCGTCCCGCGCGGAAAGATCGCCCGCGCGATGGCGATATGGCCCTTGAGCACGCGGGTGAAGCGGTCGCGCAGCTCGGCGGTCGGTCGGCCGACGCTGATCGTGCGGGTGACGTCGGTGGTGCCGTCCTCGTACTGGCCGCCGCTGTCGATGAGGAAGAGCCCGCGGCCGATCGCGAGATTCGAGGCCTCGCTCACCCGATAGTGGGCGATCGCCGCATGCGCCCCGGCGGCGGCGATGGTGGGAAAGGACACGTCCTTCAGCGCGCCGGTCTCCCGGCGGAACGTTTCGAGCGCCGCCGCAGCGTCGATCTCCGTCACCTCTCCCTTGGGCGCCTCGGCGTCGAACCAGGCGAGAAAGCGCGACAACGCCGCGCCGTCGCGAATGTGCGCGGCCCGCGTTCCCGCGAGCTCGACCGGGTTCTTGACTGCCTTCATCCGCGCGATCGGATCGACCTTGACGATCGCCTTGCCGCCCGCCGCCTCGAGCGCTTGGACCAGACGCGCCGGCGCGCTCGCCGCGTCGAAGACGATGCGCTCGCCCGCCGCGCCGCGCGCCGCGATGAACGGAGCGAGCGCCTCCGGCGGCGCGACGTCGGCGAAGCGCCCGAGCCGCGCGCCGATCGCGCCCGTCAGTTTCCGCGCCGCAACGAACAGGGTCGGCCGGCCCTCGCGCGGCGCATAGGCGAACGCCAGCGGCAGCGGCGTATGGGCGACGTCGCCGCCGCGAATGTTGAACAGCCAGGCGACGGAATGGGCGTCGCTGACCAGCAGCCCGTCGGCGCCCTTCAGCGCCTCGCCGACGCGCTTCAGCTTGGCCGCCGCGCGCTCGCCGGCGAGTCGCTCGGGATGGACGTGAATGGGCGCCAGCGGCGGCCCCGAACGGTCGGTCCAGACCGTGTCGATCGGGTTGGTCTCGACCGCGACCAGCTCGCCGCCGGCGGCGCGGCAAGCCTTCGTCAGCCGTTCGACCGATTCCGGCGTATGCAGCCAGGGATCGTAGCCGAGCTTGCCGTCCGCGCCGAGGTTCGCTTCGATCCAGGCCGACGGCGGCTCGTTGACGACATGCTTGACGGCGAAGACCGAACGGTCGACCTGCGCCGGCGCCTGCAACGTGTAGCGGCCGTCGACGAACAAAGCCGCCTTGTCGGCGAACACGATCGCCAGGCCCGCCGAGCCGGAAAATCCGGTCAGCCACAACAGCCGCTCCGCGCCGGGCGGCACGTACTCGTTCTGATGTTCGTCGGCGCGCGGGACGACGAACCCGGCGAGCCCGCGCGCCCTGAGTTCGGCGCGCAACGCCGCGACGCGCGCCGCGCCGTGCGTCGGCCCGCCGACCTCGGCGAAGCTTTGATAACGGGCGACGAACCTCGTCGGCCGCGCGCTCACGGCCGCTCGGCCTCGGTGACGACGTGACCGATATACGGCAGCTGGCGATAGGAATGGGCGACGTCCATGCCGTAGCCGACGACGAATTCGTCGGGACAGTCGAAGCCGACGAAATCGGCGGTGATCGGCACTTCGCGTTTTCCCCGTTTTTCGAGCAGCGTGCACACCAGCACCCGCCGCGCGCCGCGCGCCACCAGCAGGTCCTTGGCGAAAGCGAGCGTGCGGCCGGACTCGAGAATGTCGTCGATCAGCACGACGTCGCGATCCTTCACCGCGGATTCGATATCGCGCAGGATCTTCACCGTGCCCGAGGACACCGTGCCCTCGCGATAGCTCGACAGGTGGAAGAATTCGACGTGCGGCTCGAGACCGGCGCGATGCATCGCGCGCAGCAGGTCGGCGGCGAACATGAACGAGCCCTTGAGGATCGCCACCACCAGCAAGTCCTTGGGCTCGATGGCGGCGATTTTCGCGGCGAGGGCCGTGACTCGTTCAGCGATCTGTTTTTCCGCGAACAGGACTTCGACTTTGCGGGCGCCGCTCATGATCCCTCATCCCTCCGGGGCGAGGGAATCCTTATCGCCCGGCGCGAAGAATTTGACCAGCGCGTCGACGACGCCGGGCGGCGGCGCGGCGAGGCGGGCGACAAAAGGGGCGCGCTCGCCGGCGGCGAGTCGGTCCTTGGGCGGCCGCGTCGTCCAGACGTAGAGTTCGCGTCCGTCGGCGGCGCGCAACGCGATGCGCAGATTCGGGGCGGCGATCGGCTTGCCGCGCAGGTTGACGAGGGCGCCTTCGACCACGAGCAGCGACTTATCGCCGCCGGCACCGAGACGGGCGCTGACGTCGTCGATCGCCAGTCCGACCGGATTGACCGGCAGCCCGATCGCCGCATAGAGGCCGCCGGTCGCCGGCACGACGGCGACGATCGCCGCCCGCGCCGCGACCGCCGCCATGGCGCCGGCGAGCGCTGCGGCGCAGGCGACCGGAACGACGAGCCGACGCAGGCGCGCGCCAAGCCGACGCAAGGGCGAAATCGTCTTCGCGGCGGTCCGAGCCGCCGGCGCCGCGCCGCGGAACGGCGCCAGCGAACCGGCAAGCGTCGGCCGCGGCTGAATGTCCCAGCTATGGCCGCAGCGCGAGCAGCGGAACCGGCACGTTTCGTCGCCGAGAATCTCGTCGGGAATGTTATATGTAGCGGAGCAGGTTCTGCAGACGACGACCATGGCGAATCAGCCCCGCTCAAGCTCGCAGATGGAAGGCTTGGCATTTGGTCGCGTTCATGGTTAAGGCCGGGTTAAGCCAACATCCCGCGAGGGTCGCCGTTGCTGCGCTTTGACAACGTCGGTTTGCGCTACGGCGTCGGACCGGAAGTGCTGCGCGACCTCGATTTCTCCATCGCGCCGCAGAGCTTCCAGTTCCTCACCGGCCCGTCC
>Ga0181516_10000735_pt1 | contig 27758 bp, 27 predicted proteins | sample PEATcosm2014_Bin_25_FD_121104 | JGI IMG/M metagenome (GOLD analysis project Ga0181516, IMG submission 121104) | Peatland microbial communities from MTU Mesocosm Facility, Houghton, MI, USA - PEATcosm2014_Bin01_10_metaG | ecosystem: Environmental > Terrestrial > Soil > Wetlands > Peat | place... | reverse complement strand
CAACCAAAGGATTATGAGTCCTCTGCTCTGACCGTTGAGCTACAGGCCCGATTGCGAAAGTTCGCGGAAGCTGGCAAACCACTGAACTCAGTTTAACCTAGACCGCGGATCTCATACGAATCCTTCGCCGGCCAGGAATATGCCGTGAGTCGCCGGGAGTTTGCAGGGCGTGACGGTCTGGATTAGCCAGTGGTTACCACCAGCGCCTTGCAGTTGCCCTCTTCATTCACGCGCAGATAGTAGTGGGGCATTGAGCTGTCGAAGTAGATTGCATCTCCTGCGGCTAGCTCAAAATCATCCCCACCGATCTTCAGGTTGAGCGTGCCTTCGATCACAAAGAGAACTTCGATCCCAGGGTGCTGATGCGGCTTCAATTTCTCAGGAGCAACTAGAACGAACTCCGCATAGAACGAGTTCAGTTTGCGCTCACTGGCCTTGAAGTCCAGGCTCTCAAACCAGTATGCGCTGCAGTCGGAACCGGGGCGTTCGGGGAACCGCTTCCGCTCGCTCTTGCGAATGACCTCGACAAGGTGACGATTGCGATTGTTGTCGAAGAAGAACTCCAGCCCGACGCTGAATACCATGGCGATGCGCAAAAGAGTTGGCAGGGTTGGAATCAGTTTGCCGCGTTCAATCTTGGAAAGTAACGCCGCCGAAAGGCTGGTGTGCTTGCCAAGTTCCACCAGTCCCATGCTCTTCTTCAACCTCAGAGCACGGATTTTCTCCCCGATCAGATAAGGCTTGAGTCCCTGCGTGATGGTCTCGTTGATCATTCTTGCCTCTCAATCGTCTTAACGCGGGGCCCAGGATGATGCGTGATAGTAAAACATTCTTGCCTGATCATCAAAGCGCAACAGCTTAACCCGATTGAAATCAGAGTTCAACTGCAGAATCGGTGGCTTGAGCGGTGCACCAGCTGCGGAAACAAGAAGGCTGACCTGGGTCAGCCCTCTCTGGAGAATCCCCGGCCGCTAGTTGGAAAAGGCCAGCGAGATGAGCGTGTGTTGCTCCAACTGGTGAGCTTTAGCAGAGCCTGTAGCTGGGCTTGCAGCGGCCTGCCTCTTGATCGAGAGCACCGGGAGATTTCCACCAACCAGGCGGCGCAAGCGCGGCTTAACAAAACTGTGCGCACCCATGTTGGCTGGCTCTTCCTGCACCCATACCAGCTCTCGCGCATTTTCGTAAGGAGCGATTGCCGCGAGAATGTCCGCCTCAGGGAAGGGATAAATCTGGTCGAGGTACAAAATGGCCGTGCTTGTATTGTTCAGCCGCTTCCGTTCTGCCTCCAGATCGTGCCCTATCTTTCCGGTGCACAGAAGGATACGCGTGACGTCGGCGGGCGCTACCTGCGTGTCCGGGACGACGTTCTTGAAGCGTCCACTGCTAAGATCTGTCAGCGGGCTGGCTGCGTCAGGATGCCGCAACATGCTCTTCGGCGTGAAGCAGATGAGCGGTTTGCGCCATTTACGCAGCGCCTGGCGACGCAGCAGGTGGAAGAATTGCCCAGCCGAGGAAGGCTGGCAAACCTGCATGTTGTCGCGCGCGCATAGCTGCAGGTAGCGCTCGATGCGTGCGCTGGAGTGCTCCGGTCCCTGTCCCTCGTAGCCGTGCGGAAGCAACAGCACCAGGCCCGACAATAGACCCCACTTCTCCTCTCCGGCGCTGATGAACTGATCGATCACGATTTGAGCGCCGTTTGCGAAATCACCGAATTGAGCCTCCCATAGCGTGAGCGCCTCCGGATAGTCACGGCTGAATCCGTATTCAAAGCCAAGAACGGCCGCCTCCGACAGCTCCGAATTGTAGATCTCGATCAGTGCCTGGTCGGGCGAGAGATGCTGCAACGGCATATACTCGCTCTCGTTCTCGATGTCGATCAGGTAGGAGTGCCGGTGGTTGAATGTGCCACGGCGCGAATCCTGTCCGCTCATTCGTATCGGAACGCCGCTGGTCACAAGGCTGGCAAAGGCCAGAGCTTCAGCCATGCCGTAATCAATCAGCCGTTTGCCTGCCGCCATCTCCTGCCGCTGCTTAAGCAGCGCCGCGACCTTGGGGTGAATGTGGAAGCCTGCCGGATACTCTCCCAGTTTCAGCCCAAGCGAGGTGAGTTCCGCCTGAGCAACTCCAGTATCAACTTCACTCTCAGGAAGCCACTTGCGTCCTTTAAATCCGTCCCAATAGTCGGGCAGCTTGTAGAGGACCGGCTTCTTTGTCATTGTCTTGGCATCGGCTTTGGCTTGCTGGTAGCGAGCCCTGGACTCCGCAACCTGGTCCTTCACGTCGATGCCAAGACGCTGTGCGTAAATCTCATAGAGTGGCGGGTGAGTCTTGATCTTAGCGTAGACGATGGGCTGCGTGATCGTCGGGTCATCGATCTCTGAGTGGCCGTGGCGGCGGTAGCCGATCAGGTCGATGACAACGTCGGACCCGAATTGATAACGGTATTCAAGAGCAAGGCGGCCGATGCGAACCACGGCGTCGGGGTCTTCCGCATTCACATGGAAAATGGGAATCGGCAGGCGCTTGGCAAGGTCGCTCGCGTACCGTCCGCTGGCATAATCACTCGGATTCGTGGTGAAGCCAAGCAGGTTATTCACGATGATGTTGATCGTGCCGCCTACATCGTAAGCAGGCAGATAACTCATATTGAGAGTTTCGGCCCAAATGCCCTGCCCGGCGAAGGCCGAGTCGCCATGCATCAGGATGGGAAGCGTCTGACGTTTGCCTTCGGCGCCTCGCCGGGTCTGCTTGGCACGCACCCGTCCCAGCGCGACCGGATCAACTGCCTCAAGATGGCTGGGATTGCTGACCAGGTGAATCCTCATCCTCTGGCCGTTGAATTCGCGGAAGCCTGTGGCGCCCTGGTGATACTTCACGTCTCCGCCACCCAGGGTTGAGCGCGGATCTACATCTTCAAAGCCGCCATAGATGTCGGTTGCCGAGCGGCCCACGGTGCTGCTTACGGAAGTCAAACGCCCGCGATGGCTCATCGCCATCACGCACTCTTCGCATCCGTGACCGGCCGCTCCCGACAGAATCTCTTCCATCAGCGGAATCAGCGCTGTATTGCCTTCAAGAGAGAAGCGCTTGGTGCCGATGTAGAGCGTCTGCAGCATCTGTTCAAAGATGTCTGCCTCCAGCAGTTGCTTCAGAATCGCCTCGCGATCAACCTCTGGTTGCGGGCCTTCCAAACGATCGATGATCCATTGGCGGCGCTCGGGATCGGGAATGTGCATGAATTCAGTGCCAATGGTGCCGCAGTAAATTGCGCGCGCCTTATCCGCGTCCGGGCCGCTGATTTTCAGTTCGGAGTAATCAAGGCGCGGAAAGTGGCCGAGCGGATCGAGGTCTGCCTGGAGGTATCCCCACCGGCGGAAAAGCTCGAAGGTGCGCTCTTTGGATAAGTTTTCAGGGCTGACTTCAACGGATGAACTGGTTTGAGCGTGCGGCACTTTGCTCCTGGCCCGGCATAGTTTTCCGGGGCTTTTCTGGCGTGCACAACGACTTCTGTCCCACTGTTCAGGTTATCAAAAGCGGAAGAAGGCTGCTATGTCCGTCTTTCTACTGGATTTGATTCCAAAGTCCGTTTGCGGGATTTGAAATTTTCTCCATCGCCGGACTGGGCCGGTTCCTCTGGCGCACGCGCAGAGGTTTACGCTTTGAGTGCACCGGTATAAACGGCCATCCCTACTACGCAGTCCACTCCCTCGGCATCGAGCCGGGTTACCTCGTCCATGGACTTGATGCCGCCAGCCACGATCAGTTTGCGGATGGTTGCGGCTTTCAGGCCAGCAACCACTTCAAATGGAAAGCCGCTCATCGTACCTTCCGTATCGATGTGAGTGTAGAGATAGCCCGAACAAAACTCATCGGTCTGGCGCATCATCTCCGCCGGTGTCAGCGTGGTGCCCTCCTGCCAGCCTTTGATCGAAACTCTGCCTCCGCGGGAGTCCACGGCGAAGAGCAGACGCGCCGGAGCAGCATAGTGTGCCAGAGCCTGCGCGAACTCCAGATCGACTGCGCCGTTCTTCAGCAGCGCGGATCCGATGATGATCTTCTTGGCTCCAGCTTGCAGCATCGCCGAGGCTGCCTCCACCGAGCGAATGCCACCTCCAACCTGCACCGGAAGGTGCTGGCAGATGCGATGAATCAGCGTCGTGTTCTCCCCCTTGCCCATAGCTGCGTCCAGGTCGATGAGTTGCACCATCGGATAGGGGAGAAAACGGTCAATCCAATATTGAAGGTCGTCGAATTCCAGCGCCTTCCTCGCACCCTGCACTAACTGGACGACTTTGCCGCCCATAAGATCAATCGAAGGAATCAACATTTACTTAGTCCTAAGTGGTAGAAGTGTGTCGCGAATTTCTTCAGCAGGGAAGTCTTACCGGGATGCCTTCGCGCTGCAGCTCGGCCTTCAGTTCGCGGACGTCGTGGATGCCAAAGTGGAAGATGGAGGCGGCCAGCGCGGCGTCGGCGCATCCATCTTTGAATACATCCACAAAGTGACTGCCCGACCCGGCGCCACCGCTGGCAATGACCGGAATGTTTACCGAATTAGCCACGGCTGCGGTTAGCGGACAATCAAAGCCGGTGCGGGTTCCATCACAGTCCATCGAGGTCAACAGAATTTCTCCAGCGCCCCGCGCTTCGGCTTCGCGCGCCCAAGACATGGCGTCCAGACCCGTGGCAACCCGGCCTCCTGCAAGATAAACTTCGGCGGCCACCGCACCATCTACGGAGCCGTTGACACCCGCTTTTCGCTTCGCGTCAATTGCGACGATCACTGCCTGTGAGCCAAAGCGCTCGGCGATTTCCGTGATAATCTCCGGAGTCTTAATTGCCGCCGAGTTGATGCTGATCTTGTCGGCGCCTGCGTCGAAGAGCGCCGAGGCGTCTTCGAGCGAGCGCACTCCGCCGCCCACCGTGAAGGGTACAAAAAGCTGACGCGCCGTGCGCCGCACTACGTCGATGAGGATGGGGCGAGCGTCGCTGGTGGCCGTGATGTCAAGCAACACAATCTCATCGGCGCCACTGGTGGCGTGGAGATGCGCGAGCTCCGCCGGGTCGCCTGCGTCAATCAGGTCCACGAACTGCACGCCTTTCACAACGCGCCCCTTGGTCACATCCAGGCATGCAATAATGCGCTTCGTGATTCCGGTGCTCATCGTGCGCTCCTATCCGCCGCATAGTTGCAGAAGTTCTTCAGAATGCGCAGGCCGGTGTCGCCGGACTTTTCCGGATGGAACTGCACGCCAAAAACATTCTCCCGCTCTACTGCTGCAGCAAACGTCTCACCGTAGGTTGTAACGGCGGAGACGCCCGTAACGACCGGTGCGCGGTAGGAGTGCGTGAAGTACACAAAGCTATCGTCAGGCACTCCGTCGAGCAGCCTTGAGCGTTCTCCGTGCGTGGTGCGGCGAATCTGGTTCCATCCCACATGAGGTACCTTGAGTTCGGTCTTGAATCGCTCGCATGGACCTTCAAAGAGCGACAGCCCCTCCGTCTCCGGCGCCTCGGTGGATCCCGCGAATTGCCATTGCATTCCCACGCAGATGCCGAGGAAGGGGACGCCGCGCGCGATGGCCTCAAGCACAGCGTCGCGCACGCCGCTGGAAGCCAGTCTCTCGGTTGTGCAGAAGTGTCCGACGCCGGGCAGCACGAGGGCCTCAGCATTGCGCACCAGCGCCGGGTCTTCGGTAACCACGGACTCCTGCCCGAGAAATGTAAAGGCTTTGCGCACGCTGGTAAGGTTTCCGGCCTTGTAATCAATCAGCGTAATCATCTACAGAAGCCCCTTGGTCGAGGGCAGCATCTCGGCCAGCCGCTGATCCTTGCTGCAGGCTGCGCGCAGAGCGCGTGCGAAAGCCTTGAACAGCGCCTCGATCTTGTGATGGTTGGAGCGGCCGTACATAGTCTTCAGGTGAACATTGGCGCGTGCTCCGCGTGCGAAGCCTTCAAAGAAATCGAAGACCAGTTCGCTTTGCAAATCGCCCACCATCCGCACCCGGACTTTTGTGTCGACTACGCAAGCGGCGCGGCCACTCAGGTCCACGGCAGCGATGCCAAGAGTCTCATCCATTGGCATCAGGAAGTACCCGGCGCGCAGAATTCCCTTCTTGTCGCCGAGGGCGCGGTCAAACGCTTCACCAAGAGCAATACCCACGTCCTCGACCGTGTGGTGCTGATCGACGTCGAGATCGCCCCGGCAGGCCAGCGCCAGATCGAATCCGCCGTGCCGCGTGAAAAGCTCCAGCATGTGGTCAAGAAAACGGATTCCGGTTTCCACCTTGTAAATACCCGTTCCGTCGATGTTCAGTGCAAGTGCGATCTGGGTCTCCGTGGTGATCCGTTCGAGTTCTGTGCCTCGCGGCAGTTCCCGTTTTGTGGTCATTGATCCTCCTTGGCAGCCATCGTCGGTCGCGGTTGCGGAGTGAAGCTGATGTTGGCAAGCACCTCGGGTAGTTCACGCAGAAGCCTTTGCGTCTGCAGTCGGTTGCCAAGCGTAATACGTACGCAGCCCGCGCAGCCGGGGTCGCCGTTACGGTCGCGAACCAGGATGCCGCGCTTCCGCATCTGTGCCACAAACTCCTCGCGATAATCTCCGAAGTAAGCGAGCACAAAATTCGCCTGCGAAGGCCAATAATGGATACCTCGCTCGCGGTAGAAGCGCTCCAATTTGCTGCGGCCCTCGAGCACCTGCGCAATGTAGCTTGCAATGTAGTCGGGATCATCCAGTGCGGAGGCAAGACAGGTGAGCGCAACTCCGTTTACGTTGTACGGCGAAGCCACGCGGCGCAGCATCTTCAGTTGTCCGGCGGCGCCCATCAGCGCGCCCAACCGGAACCCCGCGAGCCCATGCGCCTTGGAAAACGTCCGGCTGACAAACAGGTTGTCAATCACGCCAATCTGATCGAGAACGCTCTCGCCGCCGAAGTGAATGTAGGCTTCATCAATCAACACGGCGGCTTCTGGCGCGGCGTGGATAATTGCCAGCAACTGCTCGCGGGAGGCGATTGCGCCGGTTGGATTGTTAGGGTTGGCGATGCAGATCAAGCGCGTCTTCGGAGTGATGGCTCTTAGTAGATCGGCGGCTGGAAAGCCGAGTGCCTCGCCGGATTGAACCGTGCGAACTGCGGCCCCGGTTGCCAATGCGTAGATCTCATACATGCTGAAGGTAGGCACGGCAATGAGCGTCTCGTCTCCAGGCTCCAGATAGGTCTCCGCGAGCAGGTGAATCGCCTCGTCCACGCCATTCGACAGCAGTACTTGCTCGGCAGCAACTCCGAGATAGCGCGCCACCGCAATCTCGCCTGGTTCCCGTTCGGGATACTTATTGAGCGTCTCGGCATTGATGGAATGCAGGGTTTCCAGCACGCGCGGCGAGCAGCCATCCACGTTCTCGTTGAAGTCAAGACGCAGCCCTTCACGCCCTCCCAGTGGAGGGTGATATTCCTTGAGTGTCTCCACGGCGCGCCGTGCGCGCAACCTGGCGCTCATTTCTTCAGCCTTATGCGCACGCTTGCGGCATGGCCTTTCAACCCTTCCGCTTCTGCCAGCAGGGTCACCGTCGGAGCAATCTTCTCCAGTCCCTTGCGGCTTGCCTCCTGGAGGGTGATGATCCTGACGAAATCGATCACGTTCAGCCCGCCGCGATATCGCGCCACGTTGCCCGTTGGCAGAGTGTGGTTAGGACCGCTGGCATAGTCTCCCAGCGATTGTGCCGTATAGTCGCCGAGAAAAATCGACCCCGCGCACTTCACGTCATACACGTCCTCAGGAGGCACGGTGACGTGTTCTCCCCCAAGTTCATTCATCCACTGGATCGCCTGCTTGCGGCTCTTGGCCACCAGGGCTACGCCGCGCGCCTCCAGCGACTGCCTGGCAATCACGTTGTCTTCGGCCATCGCAGTGGCGTGCTTTATCACTGACTTTGCAAGGCGCGTACTGGCTGTAACGAAGATAGCCAGTGCCTCCGGGTCATGCTCAGCCTGTGCTACCAAATCGCTGGCGATGAACTCGGCATTCCCCTCGGTTGCGCAGTAGACAATCTCCGTCGGGCCGGCAAGAAAGTCGATGCCGCAGTCGAAGGAGACCAGCTTCTTTGCCAGCGTCACATACGTGTTGCCAGGGCCGACGATTTTGTTGACCGCGGGAATGCTCTGCGTGCCATAGGCAAAGGCGGCAATCGCCTGCGCGCCGCCAATGCGGTAGAACTCCGTAACGCCGAGGAGAGCCGCCGCCGCCAGCGTTTCCGGAGCGGGCCGGGGTGAAGCAACCGCAATGCGCTTGACGCCCGCAACCTGCGCTGGGATCACCGTCATCAGCACCGTCGAGGGAAGCGGATAACGGCCGCCCGGGGCGTAACAGCCAACCGACTCCAGCGGACGGATTGCTTGTCCAACGCGCATCCCCGGGTGAATCGTGCGAACCCATGGACGCGGCAGTTGCCATTCGGCGAAGTTGCGGATGTTTTTCGCAGCCGCCTCAATCGCGTGGATGAACTCACTGCTCACCAACCTAAGCGACGCTTCCAACTCTTCAGCGGAGACACGCATGGATGCGCCTTCAGCGAGCCCATCGAACTTGCGCGCATAGTCGAGCAGCGCAGCATCACCGCCAGTGCGTACTTGGCTCACTATTCCGGCGACTGTCTTTTCCAACTCGGGATCGAACGACGCGTAGCGATGAGCGAGCGAGACGACAGCCTGCGCAGCCTCCTCACCACTGAGCAGTTTCATTACATCACCACCTTATTCAGCGGATACTCGACGATTCCAGTTCCGCCCGCGGCTTTCAGGCGCGGAATCACGTCCCGCACAACTGTCTCTTCGAGGATCGTATTGACCGCGACCCACTCCGAATTGCTCAGCGCGGAGATCGTGGGCGAATTCAGAGCAGGCAACACTGCGAGCACCGTCTTCAAATCCTTCTGCTGAACATTCAGCATCAGCCCCACACGGCCCTGGGCGGCGATGGCTCCCTGCAACATCAAAGCGACATTATCGATCTTCCGGCGCTTCCATTCGTCGGCGTAAGCCTTCTTGTTTGCGATCACCTGCGTATTGGATTCCAGAACGGTTTCCACAATGCGCAACCGGTTGGCACGCAGGGAGCTTCCGGTTTCCGTCACTTCAACGATGGCGTCGGCAAGCATCGGAGGCTTTACTTCGGTGGCTCCCCAACTGAAATCAACCTGCACCGATACGTCCTTTGAGGCGAAGTAGTTCTTGGTTACTTCGACGAGTTCGGTCGCAATGGTTTTGCCTTCCAGATCTTCGGCGCGTTGCACGTTCGAGTCTTCCGGAACAGCCAGCACCCAACGCACTTTTCCCCGGCCCTGCTTGGAGTAAACAAGGTCGCAGACGGCTTCCACCTGGCGTCCGCTCTCCACCACCCAGTCAAAGCCGGTGAGCCCTGCATCCAGCACGCCTTGCTCCACGTAGCGTGCCATTTCCTGCGCACGAATTAACATGCACTCCAACTCAGGATCGTCGGTAGCGGGAAAGTACGAACGTCCGTTGGCATAGATCTTGAATCCTGCGGCTGCGAACAAGGCAATTGTCGCGTCCTGCAGCGAACCTTTCGGGATGCCAAGTCGAATCTTAGGCATTGGAGACCTCCGGGCTGGCCGCAATGGTCAGCGGTTTCGTGAAGCAGGAGCGGGTTCCTTCGTGGCACACCAACCCGTCGCCCTCAACGTGAACTTTGCAGAGAACGGTGTCGTTGTCGCAGTCGGTTGCGGCATAGGTCAGGCGTAAACGGTTTCCGCTGGTTTCGCCCTTGGTCCACAGCTTGTTCCGCGTGCGGCTGTAAAAGGTCACGTAGCCGGTCTGGAGCGTCTTGTCGAACGCCTCCTGGTTCATGAATCCCACCATGAGAACCTCGCCGTTCTCGGCATCCTGAACGATGGCCGGGGCGAGTCCCCCCATCTTCTCGAAATCAATCTGCATTGTTCTGTTCCTTTTTAGACTGACTCAACTGGCACATTCATGCACAGCGGCAAAAACAAAAAACCCGCTGGGTATGATTGCGCCAGCGGGTCAGTGCTTGGATGATTGCCTACTACAGGGATCCACGCGCCTCCGCCGACACAATCGCCGTATGGTGATGATGGTGGTGGCGGTGATGTAGGAGAGACGTCATGTCTAACGATCCTAAACAGAGAGTGCCGCCGCGGTCAACGGCAAAAAGCAGAAAACTCCACCGTCTAAGAGGTTATTTGCAGAACCGGAAGTAAGGTTGCGCCGTATCTCCAAAGTGTTGCGTCCAATAGACTGGAAGCGAGCGGTCAAGAGAGTAGGGAAGAATGAGCGATGAGTCCGGGGCGGTAGCCATAGAAGCGCAGGGCGCCTGCCGCTACTACACCATGGGAGAAGCCAGCGTACACGCCGTCGAGGATGTAAGCTTCACCATCGCGCGCGGCGAATTTGCCGCGCTCCTCGGGCCATCGGGCTCGGGCAAGTCCACTCTCCTGAATCTCCTGGCGGGACTTGACCGGCTCAGCGCCGGCAGGATCGTAGTGGACGGGCGCGATCTCAGCGCCATGGATTCCGAGGCGCTGGCCCGTTACCGCCGGCACACCGTCGGCATGGTCTTTCAGTCCTTCAATCTTGTGCCCACCATGACCCTGGCCGACAACATCGAATTACCGCTGCGCTTTGCGGAAACTCCGCGCGCCGAGCGCCATGATCGCGTGCTGGAACTGCTCACCAACGTTGGCCTTGCCCATCGCGCCAACCACAAGCCCACGGAACTCAGCGGCGGGGAGCAGCAGCGCGGCGCAATCGCGCGTGCCCTTGCCAATCGCCCTTCCGTCCTTCTGGCCGACGAACCAACAGGAAATCTGGATAGCCGCAATGGTCAAGAGGTGATGTCGCTGTTGCGCGAACTGAATGAGAAGGTCGGAGTAACAGTCTTGATGGTGACGCACGATCCTTTGCTGGCCGAGCGCTATGCACGCAAGTCTCTGCACATGGCGGATGGCAGGCTGGTTTCCACCGTGGAGGCCGTGCGATGAACCGCCAGGATCTCTTTGAACTTGCCGCGCGCAACATGCGCAATGCACGCCTGCGCAACGCGCTCACCACCATGGGGATTGCCGTTGGCGTGGCCTCGCTGGTCGCAATGCTCTCCTTAGGAATTGGATTGCAAAGCTTCGCCAACCATCAGCTTATGAAGTCTGGAATGTTCCAAACCGTCTTCGTCAGCAGCCGCCAGGACATCCGAAACATGGACGAAAACGCTGACGCCAAGCCCGAGGAATCTCCCGCGCTGAATGACGACGCTCGGTCCAGGATTGCCGCGCTGCCGGGAGTCGAGGAGGTTGCTCCCGAAGTGCGCGCCACCGCCGAGGTGGTATACGGGGACAAGACTAACTTCACGATGCTTGCCGGCCTGCCACAGTCAGCTCGCGACGAGGACGCGGTCGAAAAAGTGAATGGCCGGTTCTTTAGCTCGCCGAATGCCAGTGAAGTTTTGTTGCAGCGCGACTTCGCAAAGAAGCTGGATAAGAATCCTGAGTCTGTCCTCGGCAAGACGCTTACGGTGCGTTACGCGCAGCGCCAGAGTGGCGAGGACACGGGCAGTTTCAGCATCGAGCGCCAGGAAAAGCAGTTCGTCATCGTTGGCCTTTTGGATGAGGAACCGTTCGGTGGAATGCGGATGATCAGCCGGGCGCGCGTCTTTCTGCCCACGCAGACCGCCGAGTCCATGAACCTGATGCAACCCGCCGACACTCAGCAACTGGTCCGCTCAACGCCGGGCGCTCGCACGTATACCATGCTCACTGTTCGCATGAAGTCAGCGGCCTACGCGGAGAAGGTGGAAGAGTCGGTAAAGAAGATGAACTACGCCGCGTACTCTTACCTGGATGCGACCAAGAGCATGCGTCGCTTCTTCGCCGTGCTCGATATGTTTCTCGGAATCTTCGGCTCGCTCGCCCTTGCCGTCGCGTCTCTTGCCATCGTGAATACCCTTGTGATGGCGGTGCTGGAGCGCCGCCGAGAAATCGGGATTATGAAGGCCCTGGGTGCAAGCGACATAGACGTCAAGAAGCTCTTCTTCGCCGAAGCCGCGACCATGGGGCTGGTCGGCGGCGCGCTGGGGGTCGCTCTCGGATGGGTGATTGGCCGCGCCATCAACTTCGGCACCAATATCTATCTGCACAAAATCATGAAGATGCCGACCGAAAATCTCTGGACCGTTCCGCTGTGGCTCGTCGCCGGTGCCATCGGCTTCTCGGTACTGGTCAGCGTGCTCGCGGGAATCTATCCGGCGGCGCGTGCCGCGAAACTCGATCCCGTGCAGGCACTGCGATACGAGTAATATGTATCGACATATATCAATGCATAACCTGGGAGCGAAATGAAAGCAGCATTCCGTGGAATTGCCGTTCTCGGATTTCTTCTCATTGCGCTTTCGCTGACTTCCGCCCAGTCCGGCGCCACTCACACGAGGATCGAGTGCGCCACCTTTGAGAGCCGGATTCTGGCGCGGACCGTGCCCTACTGCGTGATGCTTCCGCCCAGCTATGCACAGGATAAGAGCCGCCGCTTCCCCGTGGCCTACTATCTGCACGGATTGGGAGACAATGAACAGTCATTGGTCAACCTGGGAGGGTGGTCGATTTACGACCGCCTGATTCGCGAAAAGAAGATCGGCGAGTTCGCCGTCGTCGCGCCTGCGGGCTTTACCTCGTTCTACCTGAATTCGCGCGACGGCAAATTCCGCTACGAGGATTTCTTCTTCCAGGAGTTTCTCCCCGCGATGGAGAAAAAGTATCGCATCGGAACAACCCGCGCCCAGCGTGGAATCATGGGAATCTCCATGGGCGGCTTTGGCGCGCTCCACTATGGCTTCAAGTATCCCGAAAAGTTCGCCGCCGTCAGTGCTAACATGCCTGCCCTCATCGAGCACCTTCCGCGTGAGCTTACCGAGGAGTGGCAGCGGAAGCTGATGGGTGAAATCTTCGGCAACCCGCCGGATATGGCATTCTACGAGAAGAATTCCGCGTTTCATCTGGCGCTTGCCGCACCGTTGCCGGCGCTCAAGCGCATGACGATCTACTTTGATTGCGGCTCGCATGACCGCTATGGCTTCAATGCCGGGAGCGAGGCGATGGACAAACTGCTCACGCAGCGCGGCGTTTCTCACGAAGCGCACATCTATCCGGGAGGCCACGACTGGCCATTCGTGCTTGAGCATCTAGCCGCGTCGCTTGAGGCGCAGTCGAAGGGCCTGGGAGCCAGGTAGCGATGAGCAAAGCCAGGAAGAAAATTATGATTGGCGCCGAAGACCGCGTCTTTGTGCTGACCGGCGCAGGCATCAGCGCCGAGAGTGGGTTGGCGACATTCCGCGGTTCGGGCGGTCTTTGGGAAGGTGAACGCGTGGAAGACGTGGCATCGCCGGGCGGATGGAAACGCGATCCCGAGCGCGTCTGGCGCTTCTACTCTCTTCGGCGCAAAAAGGCTGCGCAGGCCAAGCCGAATCCCGCCCACTTCGCGTTGGCGGACTTGGAGCAAAGACTCGGCGAACGCTTCTTCCTTTGCACGCAAAATGTGGACAATCTACACGAACTCGCAGGATCGAAGAACCTGGTGCACATGCACGGAGAGCTCTTCCAGTCACGCTGCGACAGTTGCGAGCGCGATCCCTTTGCCGACGGAAACCTTTACGAAACCGAGGCAGAACACCTCCGCTGCGAATGCGGCGGGCGCATCCGCCCGAACATCGTGTGGTTTGGGGAGGTTCCCATCCACATGGAGCGCATCATCGAGGAGTTGCAGCTCTGCACGGTGATGCTGGTAGTGGGAACTTCGGGCGTTGTGCAGCCTGCGGCGAGCTTCGTCCATTGGGTGAAGCAACGGTACGGCGCAGGAGGGGCTGATGCGCGCACTTATTATGTCGGGCCGGAACAACCGGTGAACGCCGGAGCCTTTACCCAGGTCTTCCAGGGCAGCGCTGGTGATGTGCTGCCCCGAATCCTCAAGTGAGTTGAAGAAGATTCTGGTTGACCTTGGGACGCCTTGGGAACGACAATCGGATTTCCTGCCGAGATTGGCAGGTCCCCCAAAATGCTGATTTATCTATGTGGTGCCATCGAATATTCCCCCGACCATGGCAAAGCCTGGCGGGCTGAGGTCACGCGTTTTCTCCACGAGTTGGGACATGAGGTCTATGACCCTGCGCTCGACGAGAAAAAAGACCTGACCGAGCAGGAAGCCCGCGAATTTCGCGGCTGGAAGCAAACCGACTTCCCGCGTTTCCAGCAAACCATCCGCAAAATCATTCAATACGATCTCGACTGGGTTGAAGAGCGCTGCGATGCGCTGGTCGCCTACTGGGATGAGCACGCGGGCAAGGGCGCGGGTTCGCAGGGCGAACTGACCATGGCATACCGTCGCGGCTTGCCGGTTTACCTTGTGACCAAATTGCCGGTCGAGCAGGTAAGCGGTTGGGTGCTGGGATGCGCCTCGCAGGTATTCTCAAGCTTTGAAGAGCTAAATGAGTACCTTTGCACCAAGCGCTCCCGCGCACTTGCATTTGCCTGACGTTTGCAGAGAATTGTTTTGTGTGCCGCGCGCATGTGAGTCCGGTCGCGCGATGGTTGGTGGACTCAATTTGCGCGGAGGGAAGCATGGAAGAAGCAAGCAACATCCCGGACGAAAAGGCAGTCTCTGATGCGCGCCGCCGCCTCGGCTTCGTGGCGCTCCTGTGGTGGATTGCCGCGCTCGCCGGAACGGTTGGCGTGGTGGAAGGGCTCTCCGCTGGGGTGGTGCGGCGGTTGTTCATCGGCAGTGCTTGGGTGCTTGCGTTGTTTTTCAGTTATGCATGGTGGGTAGTTCGCAAGGGACGGTTGTCGCAATGAATTTCACAAAGGGAAACATCGGCTGGATCGAGGTAGTCTGCGGTCCCATGTTCAGCGGCAAGAGCGAAGAGTTGATCCGCCGGTTGCGCCGGGCAGAAATCGCGCGTCAACGCGTACAGGTCTTCAAGCCGGGAGTGGACAAGCGCTACTCGAACGACCAGATCATCAGCCACAGCGATTTCAAAATCGCCAGCGAAAGCGTGCAGGACGCCGCCGAAATGGAGGCGCGCCTGGACTGGCGCAGCGAAGTCATCGGCATCGACGAGGCCCAGTTTCTTGGCGATGGAATCATCGACCTCTCGGTGAGACTCGCAGACATGGGCAAGCGCGTCATCATCGCCGGGCTGGACACAGATTACCTGGGACGCCCGTTTCATCCCATGCCAGAACTTCTGGCAGTGGCCGACGAGATACAGAAGACACTGGCTATCTGTATGCAATGCGGCAATCCCGCAAAGCACACGCAGCGCCTGGTGGAGAGTGACGAACTTGTTGTCGTCGGTGCCGCCGGAATGTACGAGGCTCGCTGCCGCCGCTGCTTTGAACCGAACCTCGCGAACCTGCAGAAGCAACGCGAGTCCGCCTCGGCGGCCATGGGTCGCGGATCGCTGAAATAGAATCTCCAAGGACTCAATAAAATGCGCAAGGGTATCGTTGCTATATTAATCGTCGTGGCAGCCGTGCTGCTGCCGGTGCTGGCTCCGGGGTGGGGCGACGTAGGACATACGACTATCAATCGCGCAGCTGCCGAGAAGATCCCCGCCGATATGCCCGCGTTTCTCAAGGTCGCTGCCCCCCATGTTGGTTGGCTTGGTCCAGAGCCGGATCGCTGGCGGTCTAATCTCGAGAAGCCGCTGAACGATGCGCAGGCTCCGGATCATTTCATCGATCTTGAGTATGTGGACTGGCTCAACCCTCTTCCGCCAGATCGCTACAAATTCATCCAGGCCGTCTATGAATATCGTGCGCGGCACCCGCAGGCGGACATTCCCCTGCCGGAAAAAATTGGCTTCCAGCCCTATATCACCATCGAAGTCTTTGATCGCCTCAAGGTTGCATTCCGTGAATATCGCCATGCCAAGGCCGAGGGGCGCTCGACTGCTGACGCGGAAGCCAACGCTATTTTCTATGCTGGTTGGCTTGGCCACTATGTCGGCGACGGCTCAAACCCCATGCACACCTCCATCCAGTACAACGGCTGGACGGGGCCGAATCCCAAGGGATACTCCACCACTCACGATGTTCATTCGAAGATGGAAACGGCATTTGTGAACGCCAATCCCGAGGTCACGCAGATCAGCAATTTAGTGGGCGCTCCCCGGCATCTCGAGCATCCTTTCGAGGACTACATCAGTTACTTGCGGGAGTCGCAATCCAAAATCGAGCGCGCCTACGAGTTGGAGAAGCTCTGCGGTTTTGATGGCAAAGGCACGGCGGAATCGCGAGAGTTCATCCGTCAGCAGCTTGGTCGAGGCTCGCAGATGCTGCTGAATATGTGGTACACCGCATGGGTTGACTCCGCGCACGAACCCGAGCAGTGGCACGGCGAAAAGCGCGAACCGCGTGTCTGCGTTGCGCCAAGAGAAAGCCCCGCGGCCTCGGCCGTCAAGGAATAATCAGTGGAATCGTTGAGCAGTCAGCAGGTGACGCAGTTGCTGGAGGCGGCGCAGGCCGCCGCCGCAAAAGCCTACGCGCCGTTCAGTCACTTCCATGTGGGTGCCGCAATTCTTACCCAGAGCAGCGAGATGTTTACCGGCTGCAACGTGGAGAACTCTTCCTACGGACTCACCAACTGCGCCGAGCGAACCGCCATCTTTTCCGCAGTCGCCGCTGGAGCTTTAAGCTCCGAACGCGATCTGGTTGCGGTCGCGGTCGTGAACCGGGAAGGTGCGGCGTGTTCGCCCTGTGGAGCCTGCCGCCAGGTCATCTTCGAGTTCGGACCCGAGGCTATTGTCATCTATCGCGCGAACAGTGGAGAGATCGCGCAGAGCGCGGCGAAGGACCTGCTCCCGGAAGGCTTCCGCATGCGCTGAGGAGATTCCCCGCAGAAGCACAAAGGCCGCCCGCGAATGCAGGCGGCCTTTGCATCAGCGTTGTTCCTAAAATCTGTTCTCAAAGTCCACGAAGCGGTGTTCCAACCTCCACTCTTCGCGTGCCTTTTCGCTGCCGTTCAGGAACTTCATACAGGCCGAAGCCGGAACCGCGGTTGGTTTTTCACCCGCGCACTCGTGCACGGGTGTGAACTTGCGTGCATCGCTCCACAGGCTGGAGCCAGGCAAGAAAGAATGTTCAATGCTGGTGCGCGCCAGTTTCTTCAGCAAAACGTAGTCCAGCCCCTGCTCCTGCACGGCGCGCTCATATTCGCGCGTCATCTCAGAGCGCGAAACACCCTCGTCGTCGGTTGCCAGTGCCACGGGTACGCCCGCCTTCAGGTACATTGCCAGCGGATGCTGCCGTCCGCGGATGCCAAGAATGCCTTCGTTGGAGGTCAGGCAAATCTCAACCATCACGTTCCGCCGCGCCATCATGGCCAGCAGTTCGTGCGGATTCTCTTCGTACATTACATCCACGCCGTGGCCGATTCGCTCGGCCCTCCCCACCTCGATTGACTCGCGGATGTGGAAGCGCAAGCCGTCAGGAGGCACTATGCCGGGCTTCAGTTCGCCCGCGTGCAGCGTAACGTGAACGTTCGGATACAGGCCCTTCAGGTAGCCCACCATCTGCATGTGCAGGTGGAAATCATGCATCGGCACATACCAATCTTCGGGTTGCACCAGGTTGAGAGCCACCACCCGCGGATCGTGGCTGGCCAGTTCAAAGCCCATCAGAATCTGGGCGAAAACCTGGGCCGGCTTTGCGGCCCGTGAGACGCTGTAGATATAACGAACGTGAACTCCACAGCCGCCCCCGTGGATTTCAGGCTCACTGGCGCACTTGAGCTCTTCGTTCTTGCCGCGCTCCATGGCGTCAAGATTCTTCCGCGCCTCTTCCACCGCCGCGGCGAAATCCGCCGCCAGCAACTGTTGGCGCATCGTGCCAAAATCAGGGTTATAGCCAAGCTTGTTGCCAAGCGCGGCGGCGCGCCCGTGATCCGGGGAGAGCATCAGTTCCACGTATTGCACGTTTCCGTCGGCGGCGCGCTGGGTCACTTCTGCCAGAATCTTCCCCATGTGCGGCTCAGTAGCAGGACCAAATTTAGAGAATGTGTCGAAGAAATGATCGTGGCCGTCGGTTCCCGGATTTAAGCCCCGCATGGACCATGCGTCGATGGCGTTCCGGTAAAGCTCCGGGTCCGTCAGAGCCTCGCGCGCTTCGGCCTGGCTGGGCAGGCAAGGAGGCTGGGCCAGGGCCAGCGACTGCCGGTCGATGCACAGCCCGGAGTCAGCCGCGAATTCTACCAGGCTCTCTGCGTATACTGCCCCGGTAATGTGATTGTGGAGATCGCCGCCCTTTGGCATCTCCTTCAGCAGGGCATAGATCGCGCCGCTATTTGCGCGTGCATCAAGCAATGCCTTCTCCACGCGCCCTTCCGGCGTATCGGGAGTGTGAACTTCGGTCTGCTGTTGTTCCTTGGCAACTTCGTGGGCAGCGGTCGCTGGCCGCGCCGGAGAGTTCTTAAAAGCCTGGATCTGCGACGCGTAGGCGCCGACGGCTAGAACTGCGACGAAGAGTCCCAACAGCTTTCCCGCGCTGCGCTGGCGCATGGATTCCTCCAGGGGCGGTCCGGCCCCATTTCTGATTGAACACTTGATGATATCGCGAATTCACATTTCGGGTCCTGCGTCAGGCGTTCCGCCGCCGCTTGGACGACTTACGGTCTTGCAACTTTCCTCGATACCTTCTACCATCCATTTTCTTGATTTCTGCCAAAACGGCAGCGCCTGGAGCAATTCATCGTGCCGGAACTGAAAGTACTTTTCTCCCGCGAGCAGATCGCCGCTCGCGTCGCCGAAATCGGCCAACAGATTACAAAGGATTTTGCCGGAGAGCCCGTCGTCCTGATTGGTGTACTCAAGGGCGCGGCGATCTTTCTCAGCGATCTTTCCCGCCAGATCGACCTCGATTCCACCTTCGATTTCATTGCTGTTTCCAGCTATGGCAACCAGAAGCAGAACAGCGGCGAAGTCAAATTGCTCAAGGACGTAGACCAGTCCATGGAGGGCAAGAACGTGATCCTCGTCGAGGACATTCTGGACACTGGATTGACGATGTCCTACCTCAAGAAGATGATCCTCGCCCATCATCCCAAGGCATTCAGGATCGCGGCGCTGCTCGACAAAAAGTGCCGCCGCCAGCAGCCCATTCAGGCTGACTACGCCGGCTTCGAGATTCCCGACGAATTCGTTGTGGGATACGGGATGGACTATGCCGAGCGTTACCGGAATCTTGCCGATATTTGTGTTGTACCTTAGCGACGGCGTGCCCGCTTGGTCGTACACTAGGGGAGCCATATTCTCGGAAGCAGGGCCGCGTCGCGGTCGAAGCAGGTAATTGGATGTTGAATACGATCTCGTTGAATCCCTCCGCGGAAGCCATTCGCAAAGATTGGCGCCTTGCGGCGAAGCTCATTGACCACACCCTTTTGAAGCCGGATGGAACCCACCCTCAGATTGCCGCGCTTTGCCGTGAGGCTGCCGAATACGGCTTCTATTCTGTGATGGTGAACCCCTCCAACATCGCGCAATGCAAGGCCGAGCTGCGCGGCACGGATGTCGTTGTGGGCACTGTGATCGGTTTTCCCCTCGGCGCCACCACGTCCACCTCCAAACTCGCCGAAGCCGGAGACTCCCTGCGCCTGGGCGCAACCGAACTCGACATGGTTGTCAACGTTGGAGCACTGAAGAGCGGCGATCGCGACCTGGTGCAGATGGAGATGCAATCGCTCGTCCACCTCTGCCATCGCTCCGGCGCGCTCCTCAAGGTCATCATCGAAACCGCCCTGCTCACCACGGAAGAGAAAATTCTGGTCTGCCAGCTTGCGGCGGCCGTGGAAGTTGATTTTGTGAAAACCTCCACTGGTTTTGCCAGCGCCGGAGCCACCGCCGCCGATGTCTCCCTGATGCGCGGCGTGGTGGGCAACAAGATCGGAGTCAAAGCCGCCGGCGGAATACGCACCGCCTCCGACCTGCTGGCCATGGTTGAGGCCGGTGCCAACCGGGTTGGAGCCAGCGCCAGCGTGGCCATCGTCAAGGAGCTGGGAGCGAAGTAGCTTCCATGTATTCCACGTCCGCCAAGCGCGGCAGACGTGGGATGCCTCCATGTCCTCAGTCGCCGCCTCCGGTTGAGTTTCCTTCGGAACTCACTTCTGCGACCCGTGCGCCTGTCAATCGCCCCGCGGCTGCTAAACCGTTGCCGCGTACCCGGCGCATGGGATATTCTCAAGTCGTCCCTTGCAGATTGACTGTCGGCGCGCAATCCTCGCCTTCACCGGAATGGCCCCTGATGCTTTTTGTCGAACTGATCCGCAAAAAGCGCGATGGCAACGAACTGTCGCGCCAGGAGATTGATTGGATCATCTCCGCCTGCTCCCGCAGTGAGGTTCCCGACTATCAGGTCTCCGCATTCTTGATGGCTTCATTCCTTCGCGGTCTCAGCCGTCAGGAGACCGCCGCGCTCACCAGCGCCATGCTGCACTCCGGCCATGTGCTTGACTTCGCGGAGATCCCCGGCGCCAAGGTGGATAAGCACTCCACCGGTGGCGTCGGCGACAAGACATCGCTCATCCTCGCCCCTGTTGTGGCTGCCGGCGGCGTCAATGTGCCCATGGTCAGTGGCCGCGGCCTTGGCCACACGGGCGGCACGCTGGATAAGCTCGAAGCCATCCCCGGCTTTAACGTCAATCTCGATCTCGAAGAATTCCGCCGCATCCTCGCCAAAATCGGCTGTGCCATGATCGGCCAAACCGAAGAACTTGTCCCGGCAGACAAGAAGCTCTATTCCCTCCGCGATGTTACCGGCACGGTCGAGAGCCCGGCCCTCATCTGCGCCTCCATCATGAGCAAGAAGCTCGCCGAGGGCATCGATGGCCTCGTGCTCGACGTTAAGACCGGCTCGGGCGCATTCATGAAGGAGCGCAAAGACAGTGAGTCTCTGGCCGAGTTGATGGTGGAAACCGGCGAGCGTATGGGCAAGAAAGTAGTCGCGCTCATCACCGATATGGATCAACCGCTGGGCCGCTACATTGGCAACGCCCTCGAAGTCGTTGAGTGCGTCGAAATTCTGCGCGGTAACTTTGCCGGCTCGGAAGACCTTGTCGAACTCACCCTCGAACTCTGCGGCTGGATGTTCTACCTCGGCGGACGAAGCGCAAATAAAGACGAAGGCCGCGCGCTTGCGCATTCGCTCATCCAGAGCGGCCAGGCGCTGGAGCGCTTCCGTGATCTCGTGCGCGAACAGGGTGGCGACCCTCGAACCATCGACGACCTTGCGCTCCTGCCGCAAGCCGCGCATCGCGAGGATATCCTTGCTCCGGAAAGCGGATTCATCGCGGCCATCGAGTGCGAGCGCATGGGAGTTGCGGGAGTCATGCTCGGCGGCGGCAGATTCACCCGGGAAGATACAGTCGATCCCGCTGTTGGAATTGTGCTCCACAAAAAAGTGGGGGATGCGGTCTCGGCGGGCGATCCGCTTTGCACGGTTCACTATAATTCCGTGGCGCGTTTTGACGAAGCGAAGCCGGTCATTGCAGCCGCGTACTCCATTGGCGACCAGAAGCCGCCGCTGCGTGCGCTGATTCAGAAGGTGATTCAAGGCAAGTCGGTCTGAGTTCATCTCGAGCTGGATGTGAGAGGGAAGTGATGGGACGATTCACTGGAGTACTTGGCCTGCTATTTATGCTCGCCGCCGCCTGGCTGTTTTCAACCAACCGCAAAGCCATCCGCTGGCGAGTGGTCGCCACGGGCATCGGGTTGCAGGTGCTCTTTGCCGTCTTTGTGACCAAGGTCTGGTGGGGTCAACTTGCCATTGCCAAGGCGGGAGAAGGGGCCAAGCGCCTACTAGCCTGCTCCTTCGCCGGTTCAAGGTTCGTCTTCGGAGAGGCCGGCGCGCAGAACTCCAATCTCGGCTTTATTTTTGCCTTTCAGGTTTTGCCGGCCATCATCTTCATCGCGGCATTTTTCTCCATCCTGTATTACTTCGGCATCATGCAGTTTCTGATTCGCATCGTAGCCGTGGTCATGGAAAAAACCATGGGCGCCAGCGGTGCTGAGTCGCTGAACATCGCCGCTTCCATCGTCATGGGCCAGACCGAGGCTCCGCTTACGATCCGCCCGTTTCTACCGCGCCTCACCCAGTCGGAACTCATGGTGGTGATGACCGCCGGCATGGCGCACGTTTCCGGCAGTATCATGGCCGCCTACATCGCCACCGGCGTCGCGCCGGAGCACCTGCTCGCCGCCGTTATCATGACCGCGCCCGGAACCCTCACCGTGGCCAAGATGCTCGTGCCTGAGACTGAAGTTCCCGAGACCGCCAGTGGAGCCAAGTTGCCGAAGGAAGAGCGCGCCAGCAATGTGCTGGAGGCGGCGGCCAAGGGAACCAGTGACGGTCTTGGACTGGCGTTGAATGTGGCTGCCATGCTGATCTCTTTTCTGGCGATCATTTTTCTTATCAACTCACTCCTGGGCGGCACACACAATTTCTTCGCCGCGCACGGCTTCGCCTGGTTCCCGGCGAGCCTTGAAAAGATTCTCGGAGTGGTCTTCGCCCCCATCGCCTTTATCATCGGAGTACCGTGGCGCGATTGCGCCGCGATTGGCAATCTGCTGGGTACTCGCATGGTGCTGAATGAACTGGTCGCATTCTCCATGCTGGGCGCGCAGAAGGCCGCTTTGGACCCGCGTTCATTTACCATTGCAACGTTCGCGCTCTGCGGCTTTGCCAACTTTAGTTCCATCGGAATTCAGATTGGCGGTCTCGGTGCGCTTGCTCCGTCCCGCCGCGCCGACCTTGCCCGGCTTGGCTTCAAAGCAATGATCGCCGGGACCATGGCGAATCTTATGTCAGCTTGTATTGTAGGAGTACTGTTATGAGTTCGCATGCCGACGTAAAGCACATGGCAATGGATGAGTTCACCCGCGCCGAATCCGCGGCCATGGTGGTTCGCATGCAACTGTCGCAGAAGCCCCACCTTGGAGTGCCCGAGATCGCCGTCGTGCTCGGCTCCGGGCTGGGCGCCTTTGCCGATGAACTGCAGGATTCCGTCGTCATCCCTTACGGAGACATTCCAAACTTTCCCCGCTCCACGGCCATCGGCCACGCTGGTCGGCTCGTCGTCGGCAAGATCGGCGAACTCACGATCGCAGCCATGCAGGGGCGCGTTCATCAGTACGAGGGATACAGCGCGCGTGAGGCTGGCTTCCCGGTGCGAGTGCTGGCGCGGCTCGGCGTAAAGAGCCTGGTGCTTACCAACGCGGCTGGCGGTATCAACTCCGCGTACGCGCAGGGCGCACTCGTGGTCCTCAGCGATCACATCAATCTCCAGGGCAGCAACCCGCTCAATGGGCCCAACGATGATCGCTTTGGCCCGCGTTTTCCGGGCATGAGCGAAGCCTATTGCAGCAGCTATCGCCAACTCGCTCAACAGGCGGCCCAGGGGCTGGGCATTGACTTGAAAGAAGGCGTCTATGCGGCGCTCTCCGGGCCGAGCTATGAGACTCCGGCTGAAATTCGCTACCTGCGCGCGATTGGCGCCGATCTGGTGGGCATGTCCACCGTGCCGGAGGTGATCGTCGCGCGTCACATGGGGATCGATGTGCTTGCGATTTCATGCGTCACCAACATGGCGGCGGGACTGTCTGCCGGCGAGATCAATCACGAGGAAGTGCTGGAAACCGGCAAACGCGTGCGCGGAACCTTCCTCGCTCTTCTGACAGCAATCCTTCCCGGAATTGCTGCAGCGGGCAAGTAACCTGGCGGCCTCTTGAGGCCGCTCACTTTTTAGAGCTACGGACATGAAGCCTTATTTCATCGGAGTTGCGGGACCATCGTGCGCGGGCAAGAGTTATCTTGCCGCGCATCTCGCCGAGAAACTCGACGCGGCGCTCTTTCATCTCGACTCCTACTATCGCGAACTCAACCACCTCAGCCTGGTGCAGCGGGCGCACTACAATTTCGATTCGCCCGCGGCGCTGGACTCCGAGTTGCTCCTGCAGCACGCGCACCAGTTGCACAAAGGTGAAACCATCGCGCGCCCGGTCTATGACTTCACCACCCACACCCGCACCGGAGAAACTCTCGAACTCGTGCCCAGACCTTTCGTGATTGTCGAAGGGCTCTTCGCGCTTCACTGGGAGCCGCTACGCAAAACCCTGGGTACAAAAGTCTTCGTCGATCTCGGGAATGAGATTTGTCTGGAGAGGCGAATCGAGCGCGACATACGTGAGCGCGGGCGAACCCGTGAAAGCGTCCTCGAGCAATACCACACCACTGTTCTGCCCATGGCGCTTCAGTATGTCTATCCCGCACGGGTGCACGCCGACATCGTGGTCACGGGCAATGACGAGATTGCCCGCGAGGTCGATGCCGTGCTGTGCCACGTCCGGCGCGGAGCCGGTATGAACGCAGCGCGCTGATCATTCGCGCGCTGGAGGACTTGCTTTCACTTCGCGTGTATTCATCCTGCTGCAATTCGGCGGGTGTAAGGTTGTGCAAACCACATTTTGAGATCCGGAGGAGCCAGGTGAAAAACGCGATCGCCGCTCTGTTGTTGTCCACCTGCGTTGTATGCCTGGCCGGCGAGCGTCCTGTTGCGGCCCAGAAGGTTCAACTGCCAAGCAGCAAAATTCTGTTTACACCCGCGCCCGGTGGACCGCGCCGAACCAACAGCCTTCCTACGGCTGCCGCCGTTTCGCCTAGCGAGCGCTACGTGGCGTTGCTCAACGCCGGCTTTGGCACGGCGGAGTCACACATGGGCCAATCCATCACGCTGCTGGATCGCACCACCAACCAACTCACCGACTTTGCCGACCCGCGCCTGCGGCCGCGCTTGAAGCAGAGCTACTTCTTCGGCCTCGCCTGGAGCGCGAGCGGCGATGAACTCTATGCTTCGGTCGCCTCGCTCTTTGATTCCGAAGGAAAAACCGAAGGTGATACAGGCAGCGGCATTGCCGTCTATTCCTTCCAGGATGGCAATCTCACTCCCAGCCGATTTCTGAAGATTCCGCCGCAGACGCTTCCGGCCGGCAGAAAGTATCCTGCAAAGTCTCCCCTCGCCAAGGGGCTCATGATCGCCTATCCGGCGGGCCTCGCCCTGCTGCCGGCCTCCGGCGCAGAGCCCGAGCGCCTGCTGGTTGCTGGAAACATGAGCGATCAGGTCTGGCTGCTCGACGCACATTCCGGCGCGATCCTCAAGACCTTCGATGTCAGCGACCCACAGAGCGAGTGGATTCCTGCGACCATGCCCTACGCTGTGGCCACTGACGGGCACCAGAAAGCCTGGGTCAGCCTCTGGAACACCGCGGCGGTTGCCGAATTGAATCTCGCCAGTGGAGAAGTCCGCCGCATTGAACTCGATAAGCCAAGTGGATCTCCGACCTCCTCGGGACACGCAACGGCCATGCTCTATGAGCCAACCGCTCACAGGCTTTACGTCACGCTGGCCAACCTCGACGAAGTCGTCTCGCTCGACGCCGCGACCTCGCAGGTCGTCGCCAGGGTCAACGTGCGCCTGCCAAGGCAGCGCGCCGGCGGAGCATATCCCAACGCGCTTGCCCTCAGCCCGCGCGGCGAACTCTACGTCGCCGAGGCCGGAACCAACTCCGTCGCAGTTCTTTCCGTAGGCGCGCACTCCGCTCTTGCCGCGCCTCGCGGCTTCATTCCCACCGAGTACTATCCGACTGCGCTGGCCTTCGCCGGCGGCGACCTCATCATCGGCAGCGGCAAGGGAAGAGGAACGGGTCCCAACGCGGGCGCGCCAGATCCGGAGTCCAAGAACGCCAGGGCTAAGAAGAACTGGAAGTACATCGGCGACCTGACTTACGGCTCGGTTGCGCGCCTTGCGGAAAAGGAAATCGCCGCTAATCTCACGGCCTACTCCGCGGCGGTGATGCGCAACAATCTCATCGAGGAGAGCCAGCCGCGCATCGACTTCCACAACAGCGCACACAACAGCAATCCGATCCGCCAAGTCATCTACATCATCAAGGAAAACCGCACCTACGATCAGTTGCTCGGCGATCTCGGCACAGGCGACGGCGACGCTTCACTCGCAATGTTCGGCGAGGAGGTTACGCCGAATCATCACAAGCTCGCACGCCAATTTGGAGTGCTTGACAATTTTTACGACTCCGGAGAAATCAGCGGCAACGGCCACGTATGGTCCACGGCGGCGATCACCAGCGACTACACGGAAAAAATCTGGCCCATCAATTACCGCAACGGCCAGCGCACGTACGATTTCGAGGGCGCAGTCAACGGTGAGTATCCGTTCCTGCAACACATCGCCGACGTTGACGAACCATCTACGGGATATCTCTGGGCGAACGCCGCGCGCGCTCATCTGCGCTACCGGCACTACGGCGAATTTATTGACACGGAGTGGTGTACCGAACCCGGTTGGGTGAACTCTCCGGCCTCGACCGGCACCAGCACGGGGATGTGCGCGAAGAAATCCGTAGCCCCCGGCGAGCCGCTGCCAGCGGGCCTCGGAGCGACTCCCGGCAAGCCCAGCCCGTGGCCGTGGGCGGTGCCGCTCATCGCGCGCAACGTGCCCACCAAGCCTGAACTGGTTGACCACTTCGATCCTAACTTCGCCGACTTCCGCCTCGAATATCCTGACCAGTATCGCGCTGACGAATTTCTAAACGAGTTCAACGAGTTCGTTCACGCGCGCGCACACGGCCACACGCAGTACGAGTTGCCGAACTTGATTGTGATGCGTCTGCCGAACGACCACACGTACGGAACACGGCCTGGAATGCCCACTCCGCAGGCATCGCTGAAAGACAATGACCTCGCGCTGGGTCGCGTGGTGGAAGCGGTTTCGCACTCGAACTACTGGGACGATACGGCGATTGTGGTGCTGGAAGACGACGCGCAGGACGGGCCGGACCATGTGGACGCGCATCGCTCGATCGCGTTTGTGATCAGTAAATACGCGCCCCGGACGAGCACTCCGCATGTGGAGCACGGCTTCTATACGACGGTGAACATGATTCGCACGATTGAGGATCTGCTGGGGATGCCGCCGATGAATCACAACGACGCGCAGGCCGCGCCCATCGCGGGAGAGTTTGCCGGCAAGGGCGATCAGCCTCCGTATGAGGCCGACCGCAGACACGAAAACGACGGCAGCCTGTATGAGGCCAACCCCGCGGAAAACAAGGGTGCGAAGCAGAGTCTGCTGATGGACTTCAGCAAGGAAGACAAGGCCGATCCGGCGAAGCTGAATGCCATTCTGTGGCATGCGACGATGGGAAAACAGCGGATGCCGAAGCCGAAACACACGGTATTTCCGGCTTCGAAAGACCGCGACGAAGATTGACGAAAATCAAGTTGAAAAAGACGGCATTTTGCACCGTTAACGGTGCAAAATGCCGTTGACGATTGGCGATGTGGTTAATCGTTTGGCGAGGCGTGTTTATGTAATGGTCAATCGTTGAGGGAGGTTGCGAACGATTGGCGGAGTGGTTCACATTGCAAGCCGTGCGTATTGGCGGAAGAGGCAATGGTTGCTGTGCCAGGTCGATTCGGCTCACAGGCGCGTGTGAGATGGCGCACCGGCGAGGGCTGAATTGGAGACGGAAGAGTCGTCATCGATGAGAAGTGTGGGCGCGAACCTGGAGACCGCGGCATCGATTCAATGACAAGAGCAACGGCAGAGTCAAAAACCCCGCCCTAACCAACAGCGGGTTAGGACGGGGCACCCTGAAGAGTATCGATGAATGTGAATGTT
>Ga0181516_10000730_pt1 | contig 27858 bp, 30 predicted proteins | sample PEATcosm2014_Bin_25_FD_121104 | JGI IMG/M metagenome (GOLD analysis project Ga0181516, IMG submission 121104) | Peatland microbial communities from MTU Mesocosm Facility, Houghton, MI, USA - PEATcosm2014_Bin01_10_metaG | ecosystem: Environmental > Terrestrial > Soil > Wetlands > Peat | place... | reverse complement strand
TACTGGGCAACCAGAAGATCTCGGCCGAGGACATCCCCGTGGTCGCCTTCTCGGTGGGCGAGGAGGAACTCTCAGGCCTGGATGCCAAGCCGCTGGTCGGACATCTCGCGGCGTGGAATTACTTCATGAGCATCGACACCCCGGCCAACAAGGAGTGGATCAGCAAGTGGCATGCCTTTACCAAGAACCCGAAGCGCACCTTCAATGATCCGATGGAAGCGACGGTGATCGGCTTCAGCCTCTGGGTCAAGGCCGTGCAGAAGGCCAACAGTACCGATCCTGAAAAGGTCATCGCGGCGCTCCCGGGACTGGAGGTTGCCAACCTGACGGGCGGCATTGCCAAAGTGCTGCCGAATCATCACATTACCAAGCCGGTGTACATCGGCGAGGTGCGCGCCGATGGCCAGTTCGATGTGGTCTGGAAGACCCCGAGCACGGTGCCCGGTGAAGCCTGGTCGCACTACCTGCCGGCCGACAAGGACATCGTCGCCGACTGGGTGACGCTCAAGTGCGGCAACTACAACACCGCTACCAAGGTCTGTTCGGGGCAGAACTACAAGTAGCCGCGGGCAAGCCTGCATTGAAACCGGAGGGCTGCGGCCCCGATCGCCTGCCGGGTGGTCGGGGCCGTTTTGGCTCGAAGATTGCTTGAGGTGCATGCATGGGGTGCTTTGCAAGGCTGGCGAAACTGACCAGAGGACTGACAACAGTCGGGGTGCTCGCGGTTCTGCTGCTGGCAGGCAACCCTCCGGCCCGGGCCGACGCAGCACCCGAGGCCGCCGCTGAGGCGCCGGCGAACCTCTCGGCCGCGCTGGCCGCATTGCCCGCCGCCGATTACCCGACCAAGCAGACCCTGATTCGGCAGATGGCGGAACTGCACGACCCGCGCGTGCGCGCGGTGCTCGGGGCGCTGCTGGAAGGTCATCTCTACGCCGGCGGTGAGGACGGTCGCGTGCTCATCTCGCAGGATGCGGAACAGGGCATCGTCATCGATCCGCTGACCGGTGCGTCCTCGCGCGTCCCGCCCGATTCGCTCACCCGCATCGGCGTCAACAATCAGCTGCGCAAGGCCCTGCGCGTGGCGCTGGCACAGTTTGATCTCTCGGATCCGGATGCCGGCAAGCGTCTGGCAGCGGTGCACGAGATGCTGCGCGCGGTCGATGCCGACAGCCTGGGGCTATTGCGGGCGCGCCTGGCGCAGGAGAAAAGCGCGGCGGTCAAGCGCGAGATCCAGGCAGGCTTGGCGCTGGCCGATCTCGACAGCAGCGAGGCCGACGTTCGGCTGGCGGCCGTCAAAACGCTCTCGGGCAGCCTCAACACCGATGTTTACAACCGACTCTCGGCCATGATGCAGCGCTCGGCCGATGGCAGCTTTGGCGAAAGCGACGAGCGCGTGCGCGCAGCGGCGCAAGTCTCGCTGAACACGATTGATCGCCAGCGCAGTCTCTATTCCATGGTGCAGACACTGCTGTTTGGCCTGAGCCAGGGTTCGGTGCTGGTGCTGGCCGCCATCGGTCTCGCGATCACCTTCGGCGTCATGGGGGTCATCAACATGGCCCACGGCGAGCTCATGATGCTCGGGGCCTATACGACCTACGTGGTGCAGCAGCTGATGCCGCAGCACATCGGCGCCTCGATCCTGGTCGCCATCCCGGCGGCATTCTTCGTCTCGGGACTGGCGGGCGTGGCGATCGAGCGCGGCATCGTGCGCCATCTCTATGGCCGTCCGCTCGAGACCCTGCTGGCCACCTTTGGCCTGAGCCTGATCCTGCAGCAGGCGGTGCGCGACATCTTCTCCGCCAACAATCGTCCCGTGGAAACCCCGGCCTGGCTCGCCGGCTCCCTCGACATCAACGAAGTACTGTCGATTACCTACAACCGCCTCTACATCATCGTGTTCACGTTTGCGCTGTTCCTGGTGCTGCTGGCAGTGCTCAAGCGCACGCGGCTCGGGCTCGAGGTGCGCGCCGTGTCGCAGAATCGGGCCATGGCCAAGGCCATGGGTATACGCACGGAGTGGGTCGATGCCATGACTTTCGGCTTAGGGTCAGGGATCGCCGGCATCGCCGGTGTGGCATTGAGCCAGCTCACCAACGTCGGCCCCAACCTGGGCCAAAGCTATATCGTGGATTCCTTTATGGTGGTCGTGTTCGGCGGCGTCGGCAATCTCTGGGGCACGCAGCTCGGCGGCAACGCGCTCGGCATCGTCAACAAGGTGCTCGAGCCTTATTCGGGCGCCGTGCTGGCCAAGATTTTCGTACTCGTGTTCCTCATTCTGTTCATACAGCGGCGGCCGCGGGGACTGTTCCCGCAGCGCGGCCGCGCGGCCGAAGGCTGAGTTGGACAAGGCCGTGCAAGGCTCGCCGCCACGGCTCGTTGCGCACAGCCGCCTGCTGGCGGCCATTCAGGCCGATCGCGGCGGCCGCATTTTTCTGGGGTTGTTGCTGGCTGCGGCGGTGCTGGCGCCGGTGCTCAACCTGCTGGTGCCCGATACCTCGGCGCTGCATCTGTCCGGTTACACGGTCACGCTGCTCGGCAAGTACATGACCTACGCGATGCTGGCCATCGCCGTGGACCTGGTGTGGGGCTACTGCGGCATCCTGAGCCTCGGACACGGCGCCTTCTTTGCGCTCGGCGGGTACGCCATCGGCATGTACCTGATGCGCCAGATCGGCACGCGCGGGGTGTACGGCGATCCGGTGCTGCCGGATTTCATGGTGTTCCTGAACTGGAAGCAGCTGCCCTGGTTCTGGCACGGCTTCCAGTCCTTTCCCTTCGCCTTCGCGATGATACTGCTGGCGCCCGGATTGCTGGCGCTGGTGTTTGGCTGGCTGGCGTTCCGCTCGCGGGTGTCGGGAGTGTACCTCTCCATCATCACGCAGGCCCTCACCTATGCGCTGATGCTGGCCTTTTTCCGCAACGACATGGGATTCGGCGGCAATAACGGCTTCACCGATTTCAAGGACATCCTCGGCTTCAGCCTGTCCTCGGCGGGCACCCACATGGTCCTGTTCCTGGTGACCGCGCTGGCGCTCGCGGGCAGCTACCTGCTGTGCCGGTTCGTGATCGCCTCGCGCGCCGGCCGCGTGATCCAGGCCGTGCGCGATGCCGAGAACCGCGCGCGCTTCATCGGCTATCGCGTCGAATCCTACAAGCTCTGGGTGTTCGTGCTCTCGGCGCTGCTGGCGGGCCTGGCAGGCGCGCTCTACGTGCCGCAGATCGGCATCATCAACCCGAGCGAGTTTTCGCCCGCCAACTCCATCGAGATCGTCATCTGGGTCGCCATCGGCGGCCGCGGCACGCTCTATGGCGCGGTGGTCGGGGCCTTCATCGTCAACTATGCCAAGACCTATTTCACGGCCGCGCTGCCGAGCATGTGGCTGTATGCGCTCGGCGCGCTGTTCGTCACGGTGACGCTGTTCCTGCCCCGGGGCGTGGTCGGTCTGCTGGCCGCGCGCCGGCATACGGCACGCCCGCCGCCGGCGGCCGAGGTGTCGGAATGATCCGTACCGTGCTCGATCGCTTCTCGGGGCGCTCACGCAGCACGCGCCCGCCGCGCGTGGGTCCGCTGCTCGACAGCGACCGTATCGAGACCGGGCCGGATTCCTCGCGCGGCATCATGCTGTATCTCGAGGACATCACGGTCAGCTTCGATGGCTTCAAGGCCCTCAACGCGCTCACGCTATATGTGGAGGTCGGCGAACTGCGTTGCATCATCGGCCCGAACGGCGCCGGCAAGACCACCATGATGGATGTGATCACGGGCAAGACGCGGCCGGATTTCGGTTCCGCCTGGTTCGGTCAGACCATCGACCTGCTGTCACTCAACGAGCCGGAGATCGCGCAGGCAGGTATCGGCCGCAAATTCCAGAAGCCGACCGTTTTCGAGCACCACACGGTGTTTGAGAACCTCGAGCTGGCGATGGCGGGCGCCAAGACATTCTGGAAGTGGCTCTTCGTTCAGTCCACGCCCGCGCAACTCGAACAGATCGAACAGGTGCTCGAGACGGTGGGACTGACGCAGCGCCGCTACGATCGCGCCGGCGCGCTCTCGCACGGCCAGAAGCAGTGGCTCGAAATCGGCATGCTGCTCATGCAGGATCCGCAGCTGCTGCTGGTCGATGAGCCCGTGGCAGGCATGACGCCGCAGGAAATCGAGCGCACCGCGGAGCTGCTGGTGTCGCTGGCCGGCGCGCACTCGGTGATCGTGGTGGAGCACGACATGGATTTCGTCCGCTCCATCGCCAAGCGCGTGACCGTGCTGCACGAGGGCAGCGTGCTCGCCGAGGGCAGCATCGAAGAGGTGCAGAGCAATCCCAAGGTGATCGAGGTATACCTCGGTGAATAGCGCCTCGGTGAGCAGTACCTCGGTGAACAGCGCGCTGCAGATCAAGGGCCTGAACCAGTTCTACGGCGGCAGTCACACGCTCTGGGACATCGATATGAGCGTGCCGCGCGGCTCCTGCACCTGCCTGATGGGCCGAAATGGCATGGGCAAAACCACCCTGCTCAAATGCATCATGGGATTGCTGCCCGTAAGCTCAGGCTCGATCGATTTCGAAGGCCGGGATCTGCGTCCGCTCGCGGCCGAGGAACGCGCACACCGGCGGATCGGTTACGTGCCACAGGGGCGCGAGATCTTTTCCCAGCTGACGGTGGAGGAGAATCTGCGCATCGGCCTGTCCGTGCGACGGCCGAAACTGCGCCAGGTGCCCGAACATCTCTACCAGCTATTCCCGGTACTCAAGCGTATGCTACGGCGGCGCGGGGGGGATCTGTCCGGGGGACAACAACAGCAACTTGCGATCGCGCGCGCGCTGGTGCTCGATCCGACGCTGCTGATACTGGATGAGCCGACCGAGGGAATTCAGCCCAATATCGTGCATGAGATCGGGGATGTGATTCAGCGGCTCAACAAAGAGGCGAACCTGACGGTGCTGCTCGTGGAACAGAAGCTGCCCTTCGCGCGCCGCGTCGCCACCGAATTGCGCGTGCTCGACAAGGGACGGCTCGTGGTGTCGGGTGACATTGCCGCACTGACCGACGAACTGGTGCACACGCATCTAACCGTATGAATAGCGTGGCGCAGGTGGCGCGCGGCTGGCGTGCGCGCCTGGCGCTGGGCTTCGAAGCACGCGGTGCGCGCACCTGCCTGACGCACCGGGCGCATGTCGGTCCGCTGCTGGTGCAGCGGGCGTTCTATCCGGAAGCACCCGCGGCCGGCACGGTCGCCGCTGGCGCAGCAGAACCCTGCCACGTCTACATCATTCATCCCCCCGGCGGCATTGCCAGCGGCGATGAGCTTCGCCTCGATGTCGATGTGCGCGCCGGCGCCCATGCGCTGCTGACAACCCCGGCCGCCGCCAAGTTCTATCGCCGCGGCAGCGCCGGCCTCGCGCGCGTGGAGCAGGCGCTGCGACTCGAGGGTGGCGCGCTCGAATGGCTGCCGCAGGAAAGCATTTTCTACCCCGATGCGGCCGCGGAATTGCTCACCACCGTGCGCCTGCCCGAGCCGCCGGCCACTGCCGCCTTCATCGGCTGGGAGATGGCCTGCCTGGGGTTGCCGGCCAGCGCGCAGGATCTGAACCAGGGTGCCTTGCAGCTGCGGCTGGAACTGTGGCGCGGCCGCAGGCCGCTGCTGCTGGAGCGCCTGAATATTTCGCAACAGTCGCTCGCGGCGCGGTGGGGCTTGAGAGACCATGTGGCCTTCGGCACCGCACTGGCCTGGCCGGCCGGCCAGCCAGAGCTCGAACGGACACTGGAGCTGATCGCGCGTACGCCGCGCGATTGTGCGGAGCTGCTGCTTGCCTGTACGCTCATCGACGGCGTGCTGATTTGCCGCGCGACGGCGCGGCGAACCGATCGCCTCAAAACGGCCTTCGTAAACTGGTGGCAGGCTTTGCGGCCTGCCATTCTGGCGCGCGAGGCGGTGATCCCGCGGATCTGGTCAACCTGAGCACGCCATGGAGCTGTCGCCAAGAGAGAAAGACAAGTTGCTGCTGTTCACCGCCGCCCTGCTGGCAGAACGCCGCAAGGCACGGGGACTCAGGCTCAACTACCCCGAGGCCATGGCCTATATCTCCGCGGCCATCCTCGAGGGTGCGCGCGATGGGCGTACCGTGGCGGAGCTCATGAGCTATGGGACCACCTTGCTCACCCGCAGCCAGGTCATGGACGGTGTCGCGGACATGATCGCCGAAGTGCAGGTGGAGGCGACGTTTCCGGACGGCACCAAGCTGGTGACCGTGCATCACCCGATAACTTAAGGTCCCAATGATCCCCGGTGAAATCATGACGGCCGAGGGCAGCCTCGAACTCAACGCGGGGCGGCAGACGCGCCTGGTCACCGTCGCCAACACCGGCGATCGGCCCATCCAGGTGGGCTCGCACTATCACTTCTATGAAACCAACCGCGCACTGGAATTTGCCCGCGAGAGTGCGCGCGGCTTCCGGCTCAATATTGCTGCCGGAACCGCCGTGCGCTTCGAGCCGGGCCAGACGCGCGAAGTTGAACTGGTGGAGCTCGCCGGCGACCGCATCGTGTATGGCTTCCAGGGCCGCATCATGGGAGCGCTCTGATGGTGCGCATGGAGCGGCGCGCGTATGCGGAGATGTTCGGCCCCACCGTCGGCGATCGCGTGCGGCTGGGCGACACCGAGCTCGTGATTGAAGTCGAGCACGATTACGCCATCTACGGCGAGGAAGTTAAGTTCGGCGGCGGCAAGGTCATCCGTGACGGCATGGGCCAGGGACAACGCGGGGCGGCCGAGGTGGTCGACACCGTCATCACCAACGCGGTCATTCTCGATTACTGGGGCATCATCAAGGCCGACGTCGGTTTGAAGCACGGCCGCATCGCAGCCCTTGGCAAGGCGGGCAATCCCGATATCCAACCGGCCGTGAACATCGTGATCGGCCCGGGAACCGAAGTGATCGCCGGCGAAGGCCTGATCCTGACCGCCGGCGCGGTCGATGCGCATATTCATATGATCTGTCCGCAGCAGGTCGAGCATGCGCTGATGAGCGGGGTCACCACCATGATCGGCGGCGGCACCGGACCTGCGACCGGCACGGCGGCCACCACCTGTACGCCTGGCCCCTGGTTCATCGCGCGCATGTTGCAGGCAGTGGAGGATCTGCCGGTGAATGTCGGCTTGCTGGGCAAGGGCAATGCCAGCCTGCCGGAGCCGCTCGAGGAGCAGATCAGCGCGGGCGCCATGGGGCTCAAACTCCACGAAGACTGGGGCACCACGCCGGCGGCGATCGACAATTGCCTGGGCGTCGCCGACCGCTACGACGTGCAGGTGGCGATTCATACCGACACGCTCAACGAGAGCGGCTTCGTCGAGGACACGATCGCGGCCTTTAAAGGCCGCGCCATCCACACCTATCACACCGAGGGCGCGGGCGGTGGTCATGCGCCCGACATCATCAAGGCCTGCGGCGTCGAATACGTGCTGCCCTCATCGACCAATCCGACACGGCCCTATACGGTCAATACCATCGATGAGCACCTCGACATGCTCATGGTGTGTCATCACCTGGATCCCGGCATTCCCGAGGACGTCGCCTTTGCCGAATCGCGCATCCGGCGCGAGACCATCGCCGCGGAAGACATCCTGCACGACCTGGGCGCGTTTTCGATGATCTCCTCGGACTCACAAGCCATGGGACGGGTCGGAGAAGTGATCACGCGCAGCTGGCAGACCGCGCACAAGATGAAGCTGCAGCGCGGCGCGCTGCCGCAGGACTCCGAGCGCAATGACAATTTCCGCGCTCGGCGCTATGTCGCCAAGTACACGATCAATCCTGCGATCACGCATGGCATCGCGCACGAGGTCGGATCGATCGAAGTCGGCAAGCTCGCAGACCTGGTACTGTGGCGGCCGGCCTTCTTCGGTGCCAAGCCGGCGCTGATCATCAAGGGCGGCATGATCGCCGCGGCTCCCATGGGCGATCCCAATGCCTCGATTCCCACGCCGCAACCGGTGCATTACCAGCGCATGTTTGGCGCCCTCGGCGGCGCGCGCACCGCCACCTCGGTGAGCTTCGTCAGCCAGTCGGCGCTGGACGGCGATGTGGGCACCCGTCTCGGGCTGCGCAAGCGCCTGGTCGCGGTCTCGGGTACCCGCAAACTGCGCAAGCGCGACCTGATCCTGAACGACTACCTGCCGCATATCGAAGTCGACCCGCAGACCTATGAAGTGCGCGCCGATGGTCAGCTGCTGACCTGCGAGCCGGCCAGCGTGCTGCCGCTGGCGCAACGCTATTTTCTGTTCTGAGTCGCGCGTGCTGCGCATTCTCCAACGCCTGACCGGCACCCGGGATGCGCAATTGCAGCTGGTGCTGCCTTTCGAGCTGCGTTCACGCAGTCGTTTCCGTGCGCGCCTGGTCAGCGGGGAGGAGGTCGGCGTACAGCTCACCCGCGGCCAGATTCTGCGCGGCGGGGATAAACTGCTGGTGGAGGATGGGCGCGTGGTCGAGGTGCGTGCGGCGCCCGAATCGGTCAGCACGCTGCGCACCAGGGACGCGCGACTGCTGGCGCGCGCGGCCTATCATCTGGGCAATCGTCACGTCGCGCTGCAGATCGGCGATGGCTGGTTGCGCTACGGGCACGATCACGTGCTCGATGACATGGTGCGCGGGCTGGGGGCGGAAATTACCGCCGAGCAGGCGCCCTTCGAACCCGAAGCGGGTGCCTATCAGGGCGGACACGAGAACGCCTCGCACGAGCACGCGCCACACGAGCACGATCACGAACATTGAGCCGCTGGCGCTGCTGCGCCTGTTCCACCTGGTGAGTCCGGCGCTGCCGGTGGGTGCCTATGCCTATTCGCAGGGACTCGAATACGCGGTGCAGGCCGGCTGGGTCGCCGATGAGGACGGCACGTTCGACTGGCTGCAGGGTCTTTCGCGCCATACTCTCGGGACACTCGACCTGCCGATTCTGCTGCGGCTGCAGGCAGCCTGGCAGGCCTGCGACACGGATGCCGTGGAGCGCTGGAACGGCGAGCTGATCGCCGCGCGCGAAAGCGCCGAGTTGCGCGCCGAGGAGCGGCATCTGGGGACCGCGCTGGCGCGCGTGCTGATCGAACTGGGCATCGCCGAGGCGCGCGACTGGCTGGAGCCGTCACCGGCATTCGCAACCATGTTCAGCCTGGCGGCCGTGCGCTGGCAGATTGCGCCGCAGGCCACCTTGAGCGGTTACCTATGGGCGTGGATCGAGAACCAGGTGCTCGCGGCCATCAAGCTGGTGCCGCTGGGACAGTCCGCGGGCCAGCGGCTGCTGCACCGGCTTACCGAAACCTTACCGGACATAGTGGAGCGTGCGCTGATACTGCCGGAGCAGGCCATCGGCGTGAGCGGGGTGTCGCAGGTGATGGCGAGCGCGTTGCACGAGTCGCAATATTCGCGCCTGTTTCGCTCGTAGACGCGCCGATCTGTTACTTTGCCGTAGCAGCACGGGGGTATCCGAATGTACAGCAAACCCGCTTCGCCGCAGACCATCGGCGGCGTTCTCGATGATGCCGTCAAGCTCTACCGCGCCTCCTTTCGCGCCTGCTGGCCGGTCGCCGCGGCGGCGGCTGTCATCGGCGGCGCGCTCAACATCTACCTGGCGCTGCATCTGCTCGGCAGCGTGGTGTTCAACGCCCGCAATCCGATGCAGGCGCTGGAGGTGTATCGGCAACCCGGGGTTTACCTGATCTGGCTGGCCGACATTACGGTGCGCCTGGCCGCTTATGGGGCCATGCTCATCTACCAGGACGCGCTCGCCGGCGGTGAGAGCACCCCGTCGATGAGCGAGGCGCTCGGGGTGATGCGGGGCCGGCTGGTCTGGGCGCTGCTGGCGAGCCTCGCCTGGTGGGTGGTCCTCACGGTCGGGCTGGTTCTGCTGCTGGTGCCGGGTATCTACTTCCTGGGAGCCCTGTGTCTCTGGCCGGCCTGCCTCTTCGTCGGCGGAGCCGGTCCGCTGCAGGCCCTGCAGCAGAGTCGGGAACTCATCAGGGGTCATTGGTGGCGCACGAGTACTATCCTGACGGTGGCCTTCATCCTGGTGATCGTGCTGTCGTCGGTTGCCGGCGCGCTGGTTGGCGGAATCGTCCCGGTTTTTCGGCGCGATATCGTGGATCTGCAGGTCGCGTTGCAATTGGTCACGGTGATTGTCTCGGTGTTCACACTTCCGGTGATGCCGGCCGTGCTGATTGCCATCTATCGCGACCTCAAATTGCGGCGTGAGGGTTCCGACCTTGCCGCACGACTCGGGGCGCTGGCCCCGGTCTGAATCGTGCGGGCACTGCTGCCCTGGCTGATCCTGCTCGCGCTCTCGCCGACGGCGTTTCCGGCGGCAGCGGCTGGGCCTGGGCGCGCACCTGCGCCTGCGCCTGAGGCGGTGCTGCAGGCATGCGCGCAGACCGGCCCGCCGATGGGACGACAGTTCAAAGGGCTGGAACAGCTTGAAACGCCTTGCCCGGGGCTGACACAGGCGCTGACGGAACTGGGAGTCACGCAGCAGATCGGCGAGGAGTGGCGCGGCCGCCTCGAACCGTCGGCGATCGGACAGCTCGCCGATTTGCGGCGCTTCTACGATGGCGAACCGCGCTTCGAGGCGCCACGCATCGAATCGCTGGCAGCGGCGGTGAGTTCGCTGCACGTTCAGAGCGCGCCGCAGTCCTGGTGGCAGCGCTTCAAATCCTGGCTGTGGTCGCTGTTGCGCCGGGATGAGCTTCCGGCGCGGGATAACGGCTGGCTCGAGCGTCTGCTCGCGCACCTGAAGTTTGCGCCCTGGGTGGCACAGACAATCGGTTACACGACCATCGCATTGGTCATCGCGCTGGCGCTTTGGATCATCTGGCGGGAGCTGCGCTACGCCAACATCCTCACGCGGCAGCGCCGGCCTTCCAGCGGCATCGCCCGCACCGAATGGACGCCGCAGGCCTTCGCGGCCGAGGTACGCGCCGGCGATCTGGACGCGCTGCCGCTATGGGAGAGACCCGCATTGCTGCTGCAACTGCTGGTGCAGGCACTGCGGCAGTCTGAGCGGCTGGGGTTTGAGCGCGCACTGACGTTTCGCGAGCTCGCGCAGCGCGCCCAACTCGATGATGAGTTGCAGCGTATGCGCTTCGAGCGCATCGCCCGCCTGGCCGAACGTCAACGCTACGGTGCGCGCGGCCAGTCGCCCGCTCCGGATTCGGATGAGCAGCTGCGCGCGACGCTCGCTGACGGCCTGTCCCTGTATGCGCAGCTGCGCGCTACCGCGGGCGCCCATCCATGAGGGAGCGGCTGCAGACCTTCGGTTTTGCGCTCGGCGCGCTGCTGTGCTTCTACGTGCTGTTTGTGCCGCAATCCCCATCGGCGCCCGATCAGTCAAAGCCGCTCAGTACCGACTCCGGCGCCGATGGTTACCAGGTGGCCTGGCGCTGGCTGACGCAGGAACACATCCCGGTCGCGAGCCTGCGTGAGCGCTACGATCGGATTACGGATGTCGCACTGTCTCCGGCTGCCTTCGGCAACGTCCTGATCGTGACCCTGCCGTCGGAGCTGCCGTTCCAGGCCGGCGAATGGGCCGCGCTCGATCGCTGGACCGCGGCCGGCAATACGCTGCTGGTGCTGGCGGCGATGGACGACACGCCCCGCTGGGCGCAGGGCCGTGACCCGCGCACGGCGCTGCAACGAATCAGCGGCCTGCGTTTCGACCCCGATCGCACCCAACGCAACGAATCGGAGGCGCAACAGCTGCGCGACTGGCTTGCGCCGCGCCCGATCTCGTTCCAGCCGCAGGGCCAGCACCCGCTGCTGCGGGGCGTGGGATCTCTCTATGCGGTCTCGGATCTGCCCGCGGCCAGCTGGCTGGCCCACCCGCTGGATCTGACCCTGGCGCTGGGCATCGCGCGACGCCCCGACCTGGATCAGAGCGTGCTGTGGCTGAAGCGCAAGGGCAGCGGGCAGCTCATCGTGTGCGCGTTTGCGACGCCGTTCAGTGATCGCGCCATCACGCAGGCGGACAACGCCCGGCTGCTCTCTAACATCATCGCCTGGACCCGGGCGCCTGCCGGGCGCGTGATCTTCGACGACGCGCACCAGGGCCTGGTGTCATTCTATGATCCGGTACATTTTTTCGCCGACCCGCGGCTGCATCGCACCCTGTGGTGGGTATTGATCCTTTGGCTGGTGTTCGTGCTCGGGCCGCAGCGGCTGCGAAGCGCGCGGGATTCCTGGCATGCCCTCGATGAGACCGCGCTGCTGGAAGCCAGTGGCCGCTTCTACACCGCCGCGGTCGATCCGGCCGATGCGCGCCGCACGTTGTTCGAGAACTTCTTCAATAGGCTGCGTCGGCGCATCGGCTGGGTGGAGAACGGTGAACCTGTCTGGGAATGGCTGAACCTGCAGGCCACCATTACCACCGCCCAGCGTTCCGAACTGCAGGAGCTGTACGCGCAAGTGTGCGCGCAGCAGCGCGTGAGTTTGACGCGGCTGCATAATTTTCTGATCAGACTGGAAGGACACTTACAGTGAGCAGTGCACTACAGGATCTGGAGCAGGCGCTGCAACAGGCGCTGTCTGCGAACGTCGTGGGATTGCAGAGCGCCATCCGCGCGTTGACCATCGCCGTCGTGGCCCGCGGGCACGTGCTCATTCAGGGAGCTCCGGGCCTTGGCAAGACGCTGCTGTCCAAGAGCCTGGCGGCCGCCATCGGCGGCAATTTCAAACGCATCCAGGGCACCGCAGACCTCATGCCCTCGGACATCATCGGTGTGCACGTATTCGACACGGCGCGCGGCGAATTCGTCTTTCGGCCCGGCCCGCTGTTCACCGACGTGCTGCTGTTCGATGAGATCAATCGCGCGGGACCCAAGACCCAGTCGGCACTACTGGAGGCCATGGAGGAGCGCCAGGTGTCGGTCGATCGCGCCAACTTCCCGCTGCCGTCGGGGTTCCTGGTCATCGCCACGCAGAATCCGCGCGATTTCGAGGGCACCTATCCGCTGCCCGAATCGCAACTGGATCGATTCATGCTGCGCGTCGAGCTGGACTACCCGGTGCGCACCAGCGAAGCGGCAGTGCTCGAGCGCTACGGTGCCGTTGCCGTCAGCGGTGGCGGTGAGGTGTTCCCGATACTGCCCGTGATCGATGAGCAGCGCCTGGCCGCCGCGCGCGTTTGTGCCGATCAGATCCATGTGGCGCCGGAATTGCGCAGCTACGTGCTCGACCTGGCGCAGGCCACCCGCGAGCATGCACAGATCGCGCTGGGCTTGTCGACGCGCGGCGCGCTGGCGTTGCTGCGAGCGGCGCGCATCGAGGCCGGCCTGCGGGGCGCGGACTTCGTCAGCCCCGATGACGTCAAAGCCGTGCTGGCAATGGTGGTCGCGCACCGCCTGGTGCTCTCCAGCGAGGCGATACTGGAAGGCACCACCGAGGTGGCGCTGATGCGGCGCGTGGCCGAGCAGGTGGCGGTGCCGCGTTGAGCCTGCGCCAGAACGCACTGCTGCTGGTGCTGCTGGCGGCACTGATCGCCATCGCGGGTGCCTGGAGCGACGATCCATCGCTGGAACGCTGGTGGCGCGCGCCGGTGGGGCTGCTGCTGCTGGGCCTGGCGTATGAGGCCGCGGTGACTCGCCGCGCACGGCTGCAGCTCGTGGCAGACGGCGCGCCCCGATGGCTGCTGTGCCGTTCAGCGCCGCTGCGACTGGAAGTGCGCGCAGCGCTGGCGCGCACGGTGTCGGCCGACATCGCCGTATCGGCGCCCAGCGAATTCGCCATGCCGCGCACCGTCGAATCGCTTGCTATTCCAGCCGCGCAAGCGGGCGTGCTGGCTCTCCATGCGACCCCGCGCCGTCTGGGCAGCTTCGAGTGGCCCGGCCAGCAAGCCCGGCTGCACGGCGTGCTCGGGTTGGCCTCGTGGCGGCAGACCGTGGCGGCGAATTTCCGGGTCGAGGTCGTGCCCGATGTCGTCCACCAGGGCGAGCGTGCCCTGGATGCCACCGCGGGCGGTGCGCGCGCCACCGTGCGCGCCGGTGCCGGCGGCGAGATCCTGCAATTGCGCGACTATCGCCTGGGGGATGCGCCGCGTGCCATCGACTGGAAGGCCAGCGCGCGGGCCGCGCGGCTGATCAGCCGGGACTTTTCCGAAGACCAGCACCTGGAAATCATCGTCGCGCTGGATGTGAGTCGCAGCAGCGGACTGGCCGCCGGCGGCAGCGATCGGCTGGCGCTGTACGTCAATATTGCCGCGCGCCTGGTGCAGCGTGCCGCGATGCTCGATGACCGCGTCGGCCTGCTGCTGTACGCCGATGCGCCCATGGCGGCGCTCGCGCCGGGTCGCGGCTCGGCGGCCGTCACCCGCGTTCGCAGCCTGCTCTCACAGGCGCACACGCAGCCGGTCGAAGCCAATCCGGCGCTCGCCGCGATGCGCATTCGCGCGCTGGCGCGCCAGCGATCGCTGATTGTGATGCTGACCGACCTGGACGATGCCGGCATGGCCTCGGCGCTGATCGGGGCCGCACGCCTGCTGCGCCCCAAGCATCTGCCTTTCTTCGCCAGTGTGGCGAGTGAGGGCGCGCAGGCTTTGTCGCAGCGCTACGCCTCGGACGAACTCGATGTGTTCCAGGCCATTGCGGCGCAGCGTTACTGCTCGGGCCTGTCGCGCAATGTCGATGCCCTGCGGGCACTGGGCGCGGCCTGTGTGCTGGCGCCCGCGAATGCGCTGGATGCTGCGGTGCTGGAAGCCTATCTAGAGTTTCGCCGGCGGCGGCGCGTGTAATCCGCCCCGCAGCAGCAGCACCATCGCAATCCAGTAGCCAAAGCCGATCACCACGCGCGGCATGAAGGACACGTGCGGATTGGGAGACACGAATCCCTCAATGAAGCCGCAGACGATCAGCAGCAACGCGCAGGCCAGCAGTGCCGGGCCCAGCTCGCCGGCGGTGCGCTGAAAGGATTCACGCCGCGTGGCTGCCGATGGCCGTATCAGCGACTCCCCGAGCGCAGTGCCGGCCGCTGCCGCAATGCAGATGACCGAGATCTCGACCGGACCGTGCGCGACCACGAACTTGAGCAATGCGCCATCGAGCCCGTGCTGGTGCGTGAAGGCCAGCAGCGCACCCAGCATCAGGCCATTCAGCGTGGTGATGTAGAACGCACCCAGTCCGAAGAAAATCCCCGAGCAGAACGCGAACAGCGACACCGCAATGTTGTTCGAGAGGATACGCACCGACATCACGGAGGAGGGCGTGATATTGAAGATGTCATCGGTCCAGAGCTGACCGGACTCGACCTTCTCGATCATCGTGCCGCTCGCGACCAGCCGCACGAGGTCAGGATACTGCGACACCAGCCAGTAGCCGGCCGCCGTCGCCAGCACGAACAGCAAACCGATCCAGAGAATGATCGGCGCCAGCGCGCCCATCACCGCCGGAATGCGCCGCCGAAACAGCAGCGTCAACGCGGCGAGCGTCTGGCGCCGCGAACGATCGATCGACGCGTGCGCATCGGCGTAAAGCGCCTCGAGTGCGGCCGTGGTCGCGCTGCCGGGCAGCATGCGGCGCGCGGTGGCCAGGTCTGCCGCGAGTGCGCGGTAACGCTCGACATAGTGCTGAGCCTCCGCCACCGCGAGATTCCGCGGCCGCTGCCGCCGGCGTAGCCATTGCCCCCAGGCGTGCTGGCGAGAGCTCAGCCATGCATTGGCCAGCGCGGAGCGTGCGTCACTCATGCGGCGCCTGCGAGCAAGGTGCGCAGCCGTTGCTGCAATTCCGGTTCCCGAAGCGCGGCGAGGGCTTCGCCCTCCTGCGACGGAACCGCGCGTGCGAGCAACGAGCGCGCCAGCGCCTGGCGACGCTCCGGAGTCAATGACGGCCAGCGATCGAGCAGGTCCTGGATCAACTCGAGCAGGCGCGGATCCAGGCCGGTGTGCGTGGCCAGTCCCGGCATGAGTTCGAGTACCCGCGCCGCCCTGGTGTTCTCGAGCACCAGCACGGTGCCGGCCGCGAGATCACCGACGCGAACGCGGTCCCTGGTGAACATGCAGCAGGTCAGCCCGATCATGTAGAAAGCCGGCGCCGAATCGAGCAGGCGAAACACATTGCGGATCAGGATGGCGCTGACCGAGGGCTGTCCGCCTCGAAGCGTTACCAGCCGCACCCCGGCGGTACGTTTGCCCGGGGTTCGACCCTGCATGAGTATCTCGAGCACCGGGTGATAGAGCAGGTAGATCGCCAGCGCCGGCCAACTGATGAGCGAAGTTATCGCGGGTATCTTCAGTACCCGCAGCAGCAACCATACGCTCAATATCCACGCGAGACTCAGCAGCACCCGGATATGCCAATCGATGATGAAAGCGTAGCTGCGGCTGCCCGGTCCTGCAATGGCGAGGTTGAGCTCGATGCCCGTCAAGCCGGTGATGTGAAGCAGTTCGTCGTTCACGAGGCCAGTGTGACTCACTCAGCGGCGTGGTGTCGCGTACGGCGATCACCATTGCGCGTTATAGTGTCGCATATCAGCCACTTCCGCTTGAGCAGTCGCCATACATGTACGAGAAGCCCGGTGCGCCACGTCCGGTCGGCGGAGTCATTGACGATGCGATGAAGCTGTATCGCGAATCGTTCCGCCGCTGCGCTCCGATCGGCGTGCTCGGTGCCATGGTGTCCACCGCATTCGATTTGATGGTCATCGAATTGGCCCATCGCGCGGGCCTGCCGCTGACCAGCCTGGAAGCGCTGGTTCGCGTCTACCAGGAACCGCCCGTCATGGCGCTCAATCTGTTGCAGATCGTGCTGTTGCTGGCGCTGTTTGGCGCGCTCATCGTCACGCAGAGCGCCGTTTCCAACGGCGAATCGGGTCCCTCGGTGATACAGGCCCTCGGTGTCGGCTTCGTGCGTCTCGGACGCTGCGTCGTCGCGGCGGTTGTCTCGACGCTGCTGATCCTCGTCGGCTGCCTGCTGATCGTGCCGGGCATCTATTTCTCGGGCATCCTGAGCCTCTGGCCCATCGCGATGTACGTGGACGATGCGGGCGCCATTGAATCGCTCGATGCCAGCCGCAAGTTGATTCGCGGCAATTGGTGGCATGCGTCCACCGTGCTGGCAGTGGTCATGCTCATTGCGCTCGCGTTTTCGATGTTTGCGGGTTTCGTGGGTGGCGTGGTTCAACTGGTCGCCGGGGCAGACGCCGCGGGACAGACCCTCGTGCAAGTCATCGGGGCCGTGGCCAATGTGTTCCTGTTGCCGATGCTGCCGGCCGGCATGATCGCGCTGGCCAACGACCTGAAACAGCGCCAGCGTGCCGCGGGTGCTGCTTAGCGGTCAGGGCGCGGCTGAACTCGTAACAGTATTGCAAGCTCATCGAGGAGCGGCAGTTGACCCGCGTTGATTTTGACCCGGGCCTCATCGAGTCCGAACCAGTCGCCGCGATCCACTTCAGGGAACGATTGCATTTTTCCCGATCGGGGCGGCCACTCCATCGAAAAGAGATTACTCCTCAACGTCGAAGGGTCAAGATCACCGCTGGCCGCCCACCCCCTGATCAATTTGCCGCCGCGCGTTTTGACCGGCGTCAGCGCCTCGAAGGGACCCGCCACCGCGCTGCCGGTTTCTTCGCGGAATTCCCGCTGCGCGGCTTCGAGCGCATCCTCGGACTCCTCGATTTCACCCTTGGGAATGCTCCACGCGCCATCATCCTTTCTGGCCCAATACGGACCGCCCGGATGAACCAGAAAAACCTCCAGCACCCTGGATCGCAGCCGGTAGAGCATTATCCCAGCGCTGGTCCGCACGTTTGCGGGCCCGGGCATGCTAGGGCGCGGGCTTGCTGATGGGGTTCGCCCCGACCGGGCTTAAAGGCACGTCGTAACTGCGCAGCAGCGAGTCGATGCGAGGTTTCTCCTGCGCCAGCACGGTTTCGACCTTATCGCGCAGCGCCGCATCATCTCGACGTACACCGACGGAGATGGAGTAAACCATGGGCCACTGGCCGCCATCGATGCTGGGTACAACAGGTTCGATGCGCAGCGGCACGGAGGAACGGTGCGCAAAGTAGCCGGCGGTGGGGCCCCATACCAGCGCCAGATCGATCTGTTTGCGGGCGACGGCCCCAAGGATGGGCGGTCCGGCACGATCGTCGCGCGCATAGACCATGTAGCCGTGGATGTTGTCGACCAGGCCGCGTCGCGCCAGCGCATGTGCCGGGGGCGTGTTGGTCGCATCATTGCCGATCATCTGCACACCGATGGAGAGCGTGCGCAATCGTGGGTCATCGAGCGTCAGGTGCGCAAGTCCGCGATCCGCGCGCGTGACGAACACGTAGGTCGATTCGTAGTAGGGTGCTGTCGTGAGCAGCGAATCCAGTTGTGTGGCGACGCCGGGCCACAGATCGCATTTATCGTCGTTGAGCGTCTTGCGCACGAAGCCACGAAGCTGCGGCCACCAGTAATACTCGAGCTGTGCGTGCAGGTCATGCGCAAGCAATTGCGCGAGCTTGTTCTCGAATCCTTCTCCGGCGCGGTTGGAGAAGGGCATGTTGTCCGGATCGGCACACACCACCAGGCGCTCGTTCAGGCGCTCGCCTGCGAACAGCGGCGATGACAGCAGCCATGCCGACAAGGCCAGCGCCAGCGGCACCCGCATCACGGGCCCTTGGTGGTGCTCGTGTAGTGATTGGTGGCGTCTTCGGGGGCTGACCAGCCGGCATCCTGCTCGAGATCGAGCGGCAGCGCAGCCGGCCTCTGCGACGGCGTGGATCCGTTCTGCGCCGCCAAAGTTGCCGGCAGGGACATGGAGCGCACATACGCGGTGATTTGCCAGATCTGTTCATCGGGGATCTTGCCGCCCCAGGACGGCATGCCATTCGGGCGTCCCTGGACGATGGACTGATGAATCTGTTCGAGCCGTCCGCCATAGATCCATTCGTCGTCCATGAGGTCGGGTCCCATGCCGCCGCCCCCGTTCGAGTGACAGCCGTTGCAGTTGTATTGAGCGAACAAACGCATGCCCGTCTGCACGGCCTCCAGATTGTCGAGCAGAGCTGCCGCGTGTGGATCGGAAGTCACCAGACTGTGATCGACGCCCGGATCGAGCGCCGAGTCGATGACATCCTGAGTCGGGTTCTGGGCCGCAGCCTGCTGCGCCGGAGCGCGCGATGCCGTGTCCTGGCCGCAGCCGCTCAGCGCCAGAACCGAGATCACCACGGTTTCAATGAGGAAGCGAGAACACATACAGTGTGCCTCCGGCGGTGGTGTACTTGGGCAGATCCGACATCACATTGATCATGCCGAGCGCGGCGGTGCCGTCGCGTGGATCGACCGGTCCTGACACCACTGCGCCCGACCAACCGCCGACCCCGGACAGCACCGCGATGTGCTGATGCCCGTCGGGACCGCGATAGCTCACGGGCTGTCCGATGACTCCGCTGTCGACCTTGAATTGCCAGGCGAGCGCACCGGTGTGCGCATCGACCGCCTTGAACCAGCCATCCATGGTGCCGTAGAACACCAGGCCGCCGGCGGTGACGACGGTTCCCGACCAGATGGGGAAATTCTCCTTGACGGCCCAGACCGGATGCCGCCCCACGGGATCCCACGCCGTGAGCTCGCCGCGATTGCCGCCGGGACCGGGCTTCATGTGAACTTCGGCGCCGACATAGGGTGTGCCGGCGATGTAGCTCACCTTGACGTCCATCTTGTCCATGCACATGTTTTCGTGCGGGATGTAGAGCAGGCCGGTGTCGGGCGAGAAGCTGCTGGGATTCCAGTCCTTGGATCCCGACGCCGTCGGGCAGATGTCGTGGACGTCTTGGCCCTGATGCGTCGCCTTCTCCGGGTTGATGATGGGGCGCCCCGTCTTCAGGTCGATGCCGCGAGCCCAATTGGTGGGACCAAAGGGATCCGCCGACAGCACCTGGCCGGTCCTGCGGTCGATGACATAGAGGAAGCCGTTACGGTCGAAGTGAATCAGGACCTTGCGTATGGAGCCCTGGAAGGGCATGTCGAGCAGGATCTGCTCATTGATGCCGTCATAGTCGTGCTCATCGTGGGGCGAGGTCTGGTAGAACCAATGCGCCGCGCCCGTGGCCGGGTCGCGAGCAAAAATGCCCGACGTCCACTTGTTATCACCGGGCCGCTGATCGGCATTCCACGGCCCGGGATTGCCGCTGCCGTAATAGAGCGTGTTGAGTTCGGCATCATAGGTGACCCATCCCCACACTGAACCGCCGCCGATCTTCCATGCTTCCGGCGGCCATGATTTGATGCCCAGATCCGCGCCGCGCTCGGATTCGTAGAACGGTTTGAAATCCGCGCCGATCAGGACGTCCTTGTCCGGGCCGGTGTTGAACGCTTTCCAGACCAGCTTGCCGCTGTCTTCATCGAGCGCGATGATCCAGCCGCGCACGCCCATCTCGCCTCCGGAGTTGCCGACATAGACGCGCCCGTTGGCCACCGTCGGCGCCATGGTCATGGTTTCGCCGTTGCTCAGATTGAGCAGATGCACGCGCCAGATGGCCGTGCCGGTCTTCGCATCGAGGGCGATGACCTGTCCATCGAGCGTGTCGAAGATGAACTTGCCCTTGTCGTAGGTGCCGCCGCGATTGACCACATCGCAGCAGGCCAGTCCCTGGCTGGCCGGGGCCGGCTTAGGGGCGAACTTCCATTTCAGTGGCGCACCGGGCTTGGTGAGGTCCAGTGCGTAGACATAGTTTGGATAGGCCGTCACCACGAAGAGCGTGTTGTCGGCCATGATGGGAGCGGCTTCCTGGCCCTTGTTGACGGCCAGCGAGAAAGTGAAATCGACCTTCAGATCCTTGGCGTTCTGCGGCGTGATTTCGGCCTGGGAGGAAAAGCGGGTCGAGGCGTAGTTCTTCGACGGCATGGTCCACTGGCCGTCATCGGGCGGCGCGTTCGCCGCGCTGGGCATGGTGCGGCCGGCCTGCGGCGTTGGATCGGCGATGGCATGTCCGATCTCCTTGAGCGTGAAGACCTCATTGTCGGGCACCGGTGCGGGCACGGTCTGCGCGCGCAGCGCCAGCGAAACCATCGACAGCAGCAGGGTGGCAGCGAGGGATCTCATCGGTGCGGGTTTCCATGTGTAGTGGTTTAGCCGTCGCATCGCGGCACCAGCAGAAAGGCTATGGCGGTCAGGCTGGTTGCGACGGCGAAGCCCGCGCCGAGCAGCATGCCCCAGAGCGCGAGGAAGCGAGTGCGCCCGGCGCCGACTTCCATGAGATGCCGATGATCGCCGCCGGTTTCATCTCGCGTGCGCGCATAGGTACGCCACGAAACGCCGAAGGCCGCCAGCGCTACTAGCACAGCGGCAATCAGCAACGCGACCATCACCGGGAAACTCCCGGCGTAACTGCTTTGAGAACGGCACGGCTGGGTGGCGAGTGCGTAGCCCGCGCACAGTTGCACGAACCAGGCGAGCGGACCCCCGAAAACACCGAACAGCGCCTCGCCGATCGACAGCTGATGCCGCAAGGGAGCCGGGTGCTGACTCAGGGCGGTTTGCTGCGTCATTTGGCAAATCCCAGGTAGGGAGTCAGGTAGTAAGTTGTGAACACGAACAGCCAGATCAGATCGACGAAGTGCCAATAGAAGACACCCGCGGTCACGGTCAGTCGGCGTCGCGGACTGAAATAGTCGAGCACCGTCCAGATAAAGAGCGCCACGAGCACCAGCAGCCCGACGAGCACATGCGCCATGTGAAAGCCCGTGGTGAGGAAGTACAGCGAGGCGTAGCTGTTATCGCCGATGCTGTAGGGCTTGGAGTGCCACTCCTGGACCTGGACCAGCGAAAACACCGCGCCCATGGTGAAAGCGGCTGCAAACCCCAGCAGCGCCTGGGTACGCCGGGAAGTCAGGATGCCGCGCTCGCCCCACCACGCGGCGAGACTGGAGGCCAGCAGCAGAAAGGTGTTGGGTAGCGCCAGCTTGAGGCTGGGGTTCGGCTCCAGCAACCACCCGGGATTGGAGATCGCGCCCGTGTAGTAGTAGGCGAACAGCAGGTAAGTGAACAGCGCCGCTTCGCTCGCAATCAATGTGGCCACGCCCCAGGACCCAAGCCCGCGGCGCCCGGTGGGGCCGACCGGAAGATCCCGCGGTTCGGCCAATGCCACCTCAGCCATGGGAGCTTCCGATGGCGGCATCGGCCGCTGCGGGTTCGCGCTCTCTCAACTGCCGGCGCGGCCACATCCAGGCGAGCAGGGCGAGCCCAATGAGCAAAGAGCCTGCCATGACCGCGATCCAGTTCTTGAGCAGCAGGCTCACGAAGACCACCGACAGCGCAATCGTGAGCAGCAGCGGCGCAAAGGTGTCCTCTGGCATTTCAAAAATCATGTCCGGAGCGGCATCGAGCGCCGAGGTACCGATGGTCTCCTTGCCTTCAGCCAGCAGCATGCCGCGGGTAAGCGAGGATTTGCCCTCGCCCTGTTCCTGCAGCCGGTCCTCCCACAGCGGATGTCGCGAGGCGACGGTGGGAATGACGGCAAAGTTGTACGAGGGCGGCGGCGAAGGGACGCTCCATTCGAGCGTCGGCCCGTCCCAGGGATTATCCCCGGCCGTGGCTCCGACCTTCAGGCTCCGGATGATATTGATAAACAGCAGCAGCACGCCGATGGCAAGAATGAAGCTGCCCACGGAAGTTATGAGGTTCAGCGTGTCCCAGCCCATGCCGTCAGCGTAGGTGTAGACACGACGGGGCATGCCGAGCAGCCCCGTCAGATGCATCGGCAAAAATGCGAGATTGAAGCCGATGAACATGGTCCAGAAATTCCAGCGGCCCAGTCGCTCATCGAGCAACTTTCCGGTCATCTTCGGAAACCAGAAATAAACCGCCCCCGCGACCGGGAACACATTGATGCCGACCAATACGTAATGAATGTGCGCCACGACGAAGTAAGTGTCCGTGAGCTGCCAGTCCACCGGCACGCTGGCAGTCATGAAGCCTGAGACGCCGCCGATGACGAACAGCAGAATCATCGAGGAGAAAAACAGGAAGGCCGTCGTGATCACGGGGCGGCCCAGCCATATGGTGGCGAGCCACGCGAACACGGCCACCGCCGAGGGAATCGTGATCGCGATCGACGCGCCGGAAAAGAATGACAGGCCGAGGCCCGGCAGTCCGGTCGCGAACATGTGATGCACCCAGACGCCAAACCCCAGGATCATGGTCGCGACGGTCGATAGCGCCAGTACCGAGTAGCCGACCACGGGACGGCGGCAGAATACCGGCAGCCCGTCCGACACCATGCCCATGGCTGGCAGCACGATCGCATACACCCACGGATGCCCGAAGATCCAGAACAGGTGCTGCCAGAGCAGGGGTTGACCGCCGCCCGCGGTGTCGAAGAAGTGCGTGCCGAACTGCCGGTCCATCCATAGCATCAGGAAGGCCACGCTTACGGCCGGCACGACGATCAGGTTGGCGGCACTGGCGGTGAGCGTGCCCCAAATCAGTATGGGCATACGATTGAGCGACATGCCGGGCGCGCGCGTCCGCATCGCCGTCACGATGAAGTTGGCAGCGCCCACCGTCGTTGAGATGCCCAGAAAGACCATGCCGAGGGAATAGAAATCCTCGTTCAGTCCGGGGTTATAGGCACGTGAAGCCAGAGGCACATAGTTGAACCAGCCGTCGTTCGGACCGTTGCCGGTCAGAAACCCGACGTACAGAAAAATGCCGGCGGCGAGGTAGATCCAGTAGCTCAGCGCGTTGAGCCTGGGGAATGCCATGTCGCGGCTGCCCAGCAGCAACGGCCACAGATAGTTGGAGAAGCCGGAAAGAATCGGCGAGGCATAGAGAAAGATCATCGTCATGCCGTGCGTCGAGAACAGCTGGTTGTATTGCTCGGGGGTCAACAGCGAGAGATTCGGACCGGCCAGCTGCAGCCGCATCACCAGTGCTTCGATGCCGCCGAGCGCGAGGAAAATGAAGGCAGTGACGATGTAGCGGATGCCGATCTGCTTGTGATCAACCGTGGTCAGAAAACCTTTCAGTCCCGGTGCCGTATCCCACAGGCTTACCAGTCGCCTCTGCTGGGCAACCGAGTCGACGCCGATGGCGGGCGTGCGCACATTCGCGGGATTCATTGCAAGGTCTCCAGGTATGCGCGCACATCGACCAGCTGCTCGGCGGACAGGAACTGATCGGGCATCAGCGAACCGGGCTTGATGCCCTGCGGGCTCTGGATCCATGCGACCAGATGGCCCGCGTCGTTCGGGATGGTGCCGGCGGCGAGCATCCGGCGACTCATCAAATGAGTCAGGTCCGGTGCACTAATCGAGCCGGCACTCGTGCCGCGAACGCCATGGCAGAGGCCGCAGCGATACTGCACCAGTTGCATGCCGCGCTGCGCCGACGCGGTGGTCGGCGCCACGGCGGGCTCGAGCTGGTGCGCGCGCCAGCGCTGGAAGTCGGCGTTGTCTTCGGCGACGACTTCGAATGCCATGTGTGCGTGCTGCAGGCCACAGTATTCGGTGCACTGACCCTGGTAACGACCGGGTAGCGTTGCCTGCAACCAGCTCAAGTTGGTCTGGCCCGGAATCGTGTCGGTCTTGCCTGTGAGTTTGGGTACCCAGAAGCTGTGGATGACATCATCGCCGTGCAAACGCACCAGCACCGGCACTCCGACCGGGATATGAATCTCATTGGCAGTGGAGAATTCCTGCGAGGGTTCCGACGAGTCGTATTTGACTTCCCACCACCACTGGTGCCCGGTGACATCGAGCGTCAGCGCCGGATTGCGCGGCGGACCGGCGACCGATGCCAGTGCCACCATGGTCCAGACGAAAGTCACCAGCAGCGGCACCGCCGAGATCATCAGTCCGACCTTGATCCAGCGGATACCATCGCCGCCGCGTGCGACCGGTGCCGCGCGAGTTTCGGCCGCGCCCCCGGCGGAGCGTGCGCGGCGTACGGCTATCCAGAGCAGCGACGCGATGGTGATGCAAACGATGATCGATATGAGCAGTGTCAGCCAGGTCAGCGGTAAAATAATGTCGGCACGTCGGCCGGCGGATACCAGGTAGTTGAGCGGCGTCGCGCTCATGCAGATTTGACTTCCTCGAGATTGCCCCAGAGTTTCTGGATGGCGCGAAGCCCAACCCATAGAAAGAGCGCTATGCCGGGCACCCACATCAGGATGCCGCCGAGTTGCTGGTCCTGGAGAGGCGTGTAGCCCCACGCGGCGCTGGTTGAAATATGTGCCAGGAACATTGGTCTGGCGGCCAGTGTCAAGAGCGCGCCGAGCAGTCCCATCTGCATCGAGCTCAGCGTGCTCACCAGCAGAATCTCGCCCGTGTGCGAACGACGATGATGCAGCAGCTCGCGCCACAAGGCGATGCCGCTGCCGAACAGCGTCACATGCATCAGCCAATAAATGAATGACGAATCAAAAGTGGCGTCATAAGGCGCGGGCATATGCCAGAACCACAGCGCAATGAAAAACGCCGTGGCTGCGGTCCAGGCTGACCAGGCGCTGCCCTGCCTCAAGCGCTTTGGCCACGCCAGTGCAATCAACGGCGCAGCAACCAGCAGCAGGATCATGTGCTGCGCGATGCGCGCGGAGAACAGCGACACGGACAGCGCGCACAGCGGCGAAACGAATGCGGCAGCGGCCACCAGCCAGCCGCAGAGCGCATATTTCTTGGCCCTGCGGCCATGTGCCAGCGCGTAATGCGCGAGAGCCACCAGGACCAGTACCGCGATCAGTACCGGATCGAGGTTGAATCGGTGCAGCAAATCGCCCGGGAAGGGTGGGGCTCCGCAGTACGCTGGTACCGGCGCCACGATCAGTGACTCTTTTTAAAAGCCCCCACGGCTGCGTCGGCGACTTGCGCCATCTTCGCCAAATCACCCGTGGGCACTTGCTGAGGCACGGCTGTTCTCCAATTATTAATTTATATTCAGTTACGGCTTCGGCTGGATCGCGCGCAGGAATCGTCGAGCAGCAGTGGATGCAACGACGTAGGACTATTGCTTGATCCACTGTCGGACGGCTTGCTGCGATAGAAGCACTGCCAGGCGCCCAACTCTGTACGCTGCCGCACACAGGGGGCGCCGGTCGCAACACCGTGGATGCTCCCGGAGCGTCCGTCAGGCAATGAGCGGTGAAATCTCGTCCTTGACCAGCTGCGTGGTAGGACCCCCTAACCAAAAAAAACCCCGCATAGCGGGGTTTCAGGCTCTCAACTCGACACAGGTCTGTCTCGGATGGACATCAATTTGCAGACCTGAGCATCCGGCCTTAAAAGGCCCGCCCCGAAAGTGCGGGACGTGCGCGTCAGTTCGCGCCGCTGACCACTCGCGGCTGGCCACAATGGGGTGCCTTGCCGCAGTCTGTGTCCATCCGGACAGCCCGAGTTTCTTTCAATCGAAATCTGCAGTGGCTCGGTTGTCCGATTTTTGCCGCAACGTCTCGCATTGCGACAATGCCCAACGACTATATCGCCTCCAGTCGGATAAAACTATAACGGATCAATGGATTGATACGCATCCGTCGCCATTATGCGACGAAAGTCTCATTCGGAAATGCCAGACCTGTGGTGCCGATCAGACGGTCCCTGGAGGAAACCGGCTACGCGCAATATGTCAAATTAGCGCTTTTTGACTGCTCCGCCCCCGGGGTTGGCGTACTTTTTTCTGCCAAAACGTCGGCTTAGCGTATTACACATGGTCCAGAGAGACAGCCGCGACAACTATGCCAGGGCAAGCGGCACCGCTTCTTCCCAGCGTCCCTGTGCTTTGAGGATCAGCTCGATGACTTCTCGTGCCGCTCCCCGCCCACCGGGCCGCTGTGTGGTGTAGTGGCACACCTGTTTGAGTTCCAGCGCGCCATCAGCCACGCAAACTCCAAGTCCAGAGCGTCTGGCAAGCGGGATATCGGGTAGGTCATCGCCGAGGTAAGCAATTTCTTCTTCTATGACTCCGGCCAGTTTCATGCATTCCTCATAGGCGTGCGTCTTTGTGGCCTGCCCAAGGCACACGAAGCTGACGTGAACTTCTTTCGCGCGTTGCTCAACCGCAGGAGACCGTCTCCCAGTGATGAACCCGGTCAGGATGCCCATTGTGTGAGCTAGCGAAAGCCCCTGGCCATCGTGAGCGTTGAAGACCTTCATCTCGGTAACGGAGGGGGCCTCGTGCTGTTCTATCGCTAGCGGGGCGATCAGGCACACGCCGCCGTCAGTTAGAGTCCCATCGACATCCATCAAAAGCAGCTTGACCTTGCGGGCTCGTGCCAGGACATCGGGATTAATAAGCGAAGACGCGGACTTCTCAGACATATCTAATGATAGCCTGAGGTACGACAAGGGTAACTGGCTGGCAAAGGCATCTTGACGGATCGAGCGTTCAGGTAGCGATTGGCATCGACTTGGTCTGTACGGAAGTAGAGGGAACCAGTGAATGCCGGAGCTCGATCGCCTTCGTGGTTATTCGGGGTGGTAATCATCAAGGCCACGCGGTTGCGTTTCAGGGATGCCCATGTAGGGGACTGCGAGTCACAAGTAAACCCAAGTACGCCGGTATAAAAGGCGCGAGTCGCGGGCAGGTCCCATGTGCGAAGCATGGGAGTCAGTGCTTGCAGGTCCATGACCGCTCGCTCGCAATTCTTGCGAGTGCCCAATGAATAATAGCCACGCTCATGGATTCAGTTTCACGGCTGCCAATTGCCTCGCCAGGAATTGGATAGTCGACTGTCCAGGAAATGAGCAGCGCTGATCATCGCCAGGTGCGTGAGCGCTTGCGGAAAGTTGCCCAACGGCTCACCGATAACACTCAGTTCCTCGGAGTAGAGGCCGAGATGATTCGCGAATCCTAATGCTCTTTCCATGGCCTGCTGCGCTTCTTCCAGGCGGCCGGCCCGAGCGAGACATTCCACGTA
>Ga0181516_10000729_pt1 | contig 27864 bp, 21 predicted proteins | sample PEATcosm2014_Bin_25_FD_121104 | JGI IMG/M metagenome (GOLD analysis project Ga0181516, IMG submission 121104) | Peatland microbial communities from MTU Mesocosm Facility, Houghton, MI, USA - PEATcosm2014_Bin01_10_metaG | ecosystem: Environmental > Terrestrial > Soil > Wetlands > Peat | place... | reverse complement strand
TCAGCCAAGCCCCCAAAACCCAGCCCCTCTCTCTGCGCCTCCCGCGAGCGCCAGCGACGCGACCGCAACCCCAAACCGCCGTCTTCCTCTGCGCCTCCGCGCCTCTGCGCGAGATCCTTCCCCTCCACCCATGGCCGTCTACCCAACCCCCAGCCCAGCTCACCCAGCGACCCACGAAAACAGCCCCCTCCCACCCCCGCGCCCCCGCGTGAGCCAAACTCTCCCGCCTGGTTTCCACCCCGCCTTCCTCTGTGCCCTCCGTGCCTCTGTGTGAGTCCTTCTTCCTGATCCGCCCCGCGCCCCGCTCTCTACTCCTCCGGCAGGATCACCCAGTACTTGCTCGCGATCATCGACGCCTCCACCTTCTCGCCCAGGAACGTGTGGTCCTTCACCCCCGGCAAGCTGCTGAGCTCGCTGTCGTCGCGCTGCTGCAGCTCGTTGGCCACCCGCGGCACCAGCAGGTTGATGCGCCGTTCGGCCACGTGGGTGAACAGCTTGGCCCGGGTCTGGATGGCCGCGTGCTGCACCTCCTCGGCCGAGACGTCGGGGAACAGCAGGGGAATACGGTACTGAGCCGACAGACGTTTGCACCCTTCCATCAGCACGCGCCACGCTTCCCGGGTGGGGTTGAGGGGGTAGGGGTGCTGGACGTTGAGGGCCAGCAGCTCCTTGCCGTCGATGATGGCCGGGGTGAGGAACATGATGCTGCGGATCTTGTTGTGCTCGTCGAAGGGGTCGAACAGGTCCTTGCTCCCCAGGTAGATCTGCTTCACCCAGGGCGAGCGGATGTAGCCCATCAGGTACTCGGTTTTGCCGGTGCGCGCGTTGATCTTGTCGGGGTGCATGCAGCTCTGCTGGTGGGCCACGTGGGGTTCGTACACCGTGCGCGCCACGGTCATCCAGTCGAGGAAGCGGTCGCTGTCCCACAGTTCGATGCGGGCGTAGATGCGGCGGGTCTCGTTGTTGAGGTAGTTGCGCGACACTTCGATCAGGTAGTCGCGGTTCTCGTTGGTGAGGGGGAAGCCTGTGAACAGGTACTCGAGGGCCCGGTTGGTGCCGTCGTGCTTGAGGTACTGGTCGAACTGCGCCCAGCTCTTGCCCAGCAGGTCCACAAAGCCCTCGAGGCGCTCCCGGGCGTCGTTGCCGGAGCTCTTGTTCCCCGACGCCTTGATATGGGCCAGTAGCTTGGCGTAGTTGATGATCGTGTCGTGGACCTTGGGCTTCTCCCCCTTGGTCTCCTTGGTGACGATGAAATCGAACAGCTTGAGGGCGCGGTTGAAGTTGTACACGTAGATGAGGGTGCGCAGGTAGGCGATTTCCTTGTCGCCGATGAGCGAGGCCAGGACGAGGCTGGCGTTCTTCTCCATGTCGATGGTCATGAGCAGGCGGCTGCGGGCCTTGCTGAAGGCCTCGTAGTTCTCGGCGTTGATGACGTCTTCGAGGAGGGCCTTGCGGGTCGGGTAGTCGTGGAAGTACCGGAACAGCTTGTACTGCATGATGTTGTCGTAGAAGTCCTTGTACTGGCGCCGATGCTGGGTGATGGCCTCGCGAAGGCGTTTTCGTAGCTTCTCTTGCACATCGACGGGGGTGCTTCGCCTGTCGAGGCCGCACCGCTCCAGCGCGGTTTCCACAAGGTCGGGGATGTCCCGGCTGGGCGTCACTCCCATGATCATTTTGGCGATCCGCTCTCGCATGTCCTCAAGGTGGAGCAGGTCTTCCTCGGTGGGCGAGGCAGCGGTGATCTGCAGCCACGCCTCCTTGAACAGTCCGTTAATGCCTTTGACGAACACGCTGTCGGGCTTGGTCAGGTCGTAGCGCACCTCGGCCTGCTCTTTGTAAAACACGATCTTGGCGTGGTGCTGGCTGTCGAGGAGGAGGAAGGTCTGCTCGGAGGGGAGGGGGCTGCCGGCGGCGGAGAGCTGCCGCTTGGTCTCGTAATAGGTGTCGGTGAACGGGTGGGTAAGCAGGTGATGGTAGGCTTCAGGGATGGGGAGGTTGAGGACGGACAGATCGACGTGGGCGTGAAGCTGCTCGAGCCTGTCGATCTCCTCCTGCTTGAGCCGGGGGTCGGCCGAATAGTCGTAGGTGAAGATGGTCTGGGGAGTCATCCAGCGGGTGAGGAACGCGGTGGCGGCCTCCCGGCTCCCCATTTGCCGGGACAGCATGGCGGTGACCGAGGTCTGCCACTCCACGGGGTACTTGAGGGTGGTGATGCTGCCGGTCTGCAGGTACTGGCGCATAAACTGCTGGAGCTGGCGCTTCTGCAAGTCTCCCCATCGGGGCGTCTGAATGTAGCGCAGGTAGTCGGGGAGGACGAGGAGGAAGGTGTCGAGCACCTTCTTGTCGCCGATGGCCTCGAGGTCGTCGGTCTCGGCCATCTCGGCGGCCAGCGTGCGCGCCACGCCCTGGATGCGCTCCTGCAGCCGGGCCCAGGTTTCCAGTCGGCTTAAGTCGATGGTGTGGCCGATCCGGGCCAGGTATTCGTACAGGGTGACGGTTTTGAGCAGGTCGCTGAAGTTCTCGTTCCGGGCCAGCGAGAGCAGGCGGTAGACGATGAGGGGCAGGGGAAGCGAGGTATCGGACTTGGTGAGGATGTCGATGAAGTCGTGAAGAAAGTCCGAGGTGGCGATGTTGGCCTGGCTGAAGAAGCCCACGAAGCTCTGGACGAGGTTGATGAAGCCGGGCCGCTCGGCCTCGGGGATGGACTCGCACCCGACCACCAGCGGCAACACCAGCGCCGCAGGGATGGCGGCCATGTCGCTCAGGGTGTCGCGCTTGGGGAACGCGTCGAGAAAGTACGCCGTCGTCCTTTCGAAATCGAGGGCCAGCACGTATTTGAGCGCCGTCCCCACCTCGGTCGCGGGCAGCTTGAGCGCCAGCTGGCCCAGGGCGTAGTAGGTGTGCTTGATCGAGATGGGGTGCCTGACGGTGAGCAGCAGGTTGTACAGGTCCTCGTCGGCGAGCAGCTTGTCCTTCCACGGGCACTTTTGCAGCAGCTCCAGGTGGACGCCCAGCGACTCCTCGGGCATGCGCACGATCATCTCGCAAAGCTTGTTGTCGGGTACCCTGAAGTACACGATCTGGGCGACGCTGTGGTCCTTCTTCCAGCTTAGGGACAAAAGCGGTAGCGACGTGGCCGACAGAATCATCTTCCCCGACCACGTGGTCTTGAGCGTCAGGGGGCTTGTATTGGGGGGAGGGACCATGCCTCCATTGTAATCCATCTTAGCGAGGCGCGGCCGCCGCGGTTGCCACGAACCGGCCTTTGGGCCTATCGTGATGGCACCGTGATCCACCTTGACGCCATCACCGACCCAAGGAGACCCCAATTGAAAGCCTCAAGCCTCGCCGAAATCGACGCCCTGATCAGCCGCCAGCCCGCCCTCGCGCCCATCGCTGGGGACCTGACCCGGGCTGCCGAGCTTACCGCCAGCGCCTTCCGCGAGGGGCGCAAGCTCCTGGTGTGCGGCAACGGGGGCAGCGCGGCCGATTCGTCACACATCGTGGGTGAGCTCATGAAGGAGTTTCGGCTCAAGCGGCCGGTCCCCGCTGCTCTGCAAGGGGAGTTCCGGCGCTTCCCCGAGGGGGATGTCCTGGCTGCGGGGCTTCAGGGCGCCTTGCCGGCGGTGAGCCTCACCGACGCGCCGGCGCTTTCGACGGCCTTTGCCAACGACGCACGCCCCGAGCTGGTGTTCGCCCAGCAGGTCTACGGCCTGGGACAGCGCGGCGACGTGCTGTGGTGTATCAGCACCAGCGGCAACTCGGCCAACGTGGTCCAGGCGGCCCGGACGGCCAAGGTGTTAGGACTCTCGGTGGTTGCCCTGACCGGGCGGGCGGGGGGAGTCCTGGCTGCGCTGGCCGAAGCGGCGGTGCGCGTCCCCGCCGACGAGACCTTTTTGGTGCAGGAGTACCACCTGCCCGTTTACCACGCCCTGTGCCTGGCGCTGGAAGTGGAGTTCTTCGGCGCCTGACGACCGACCGCGCCCTTACGAAGCGAAGACGGTGATATCGTTGCCCGACCAGCAATGCATTGCCGGCACAAGAGAGAAAACATCATGAAGAGACTCAACCGAGTCTATGCCAGCCTTCGCCAGGATGAGGTCACTGAGATCACAAATGCCGGAATTGACGCCATGAGGAACCTGACCAGGAATGACGCGCGGCGAAGTCGACGATGGCTTGAGGATCGTCTTAGGATTCAAGAGACTGGCCTGAGACCCCTACAGGAACACCTTGGCCTCGACGAGGATCTTCCAACGGAGCCCGGAGGACACTGCGTACGTGCCTGGTGCGCCCCAGGCTCCCAGCCATTGGCCCGAAAGCGACCATTTGTCGGCAGTCCCTGTGAGCGACGATCCCAGCCAGCCCGAGCCGTCTGACAGGTCGGCCTTCACCCAGGCGTCGGCGTCGACGGCCTTGTCGAGCTTGCCCGCCCATCGCACGAAGCCCGTGGGTACCGGCGAGGTTCCCGTATCGTCCCAGGCGAGCTCGGCCATCACAGTCTGGTCGACCCCGGCCCAGGTGGTCCCCCCCATGAGGTCGCCGTGCCAGGCGGCAGGGTTGGCGTCGGCGGCGGCCTCGGCGCGGAAGGTCCACGACTCCCCCCAGCTCGAATCGAGGCCCAGCCCGCCCCGGGTGGGCCCGCTGCCCTGGAATACGAGGCCCCTCAGGTCGGTGGAGCCGAGGGTCACGCCCACCTGGCCTTGCACGAACCCGCCGGGCTGGGTGCTCGTCAGGTATTGGAGTCCCTGGTCGGCGCTCTGGTCCCACGTCAGTGCCGGCGCCCAAAACACCGAGGCCGACACGGCGTCGAGGAACCAGGCGGCTTTCGCCCCCAGCCAGCCCTCCTCCCAGTCCGAGATGGCCTGGGCGCCCGTGGTGTCGCCCCCTCTGTACGCGAAGTCCAAGGGCGCGTGGCTGAAGCCCGACGAAGGGTGGACGACCTGCTTGCCCGCGCCCAGGGTCAAGGCGCCGGGAAGGACTTCCCAGCCAAGCCAGGCTTCGAGGAACTTCGAGGACCACGCAAGGTTGTCTGCGGGCAGCTGCTGAGGGTTCCCCGAGGGCAGCGTGTCGAGCGAGGCCCAGTACGTCCCCTCGGCCGTGAGGCCCTCGGCCAGGGCCTGCCTGTGGCTGACGGTAACTTGGGTCAGCGTGTCGGCGACAGAGACCTGCTGCACCGGGCCGCCCGGACCGGTCACCGAGGCGGCGGCCTGGGTCTGCGAGATCTGTGAATCGATCTCGATTTCAAGGCCCCAGGCGGGAGCCCCCGCCAGCGCGAGCGCGGCTAGGGCGGTCACCAGGCCGGCGGGCCTCACTTGGGCACCCCGGGGACCCAGCCCTCGAGGTAGTCGCGCCGGAAGGCCGAGTCGGGGAAGGCCTGGCTCCCCACCCGGGTGTACTGCAGCACCGTGTGCATCGAGGCGTCCGTACCGTCGGTGATCTCGAGGCGGTACGAGAGCTGCTTGTCGCCCACGGGGCGCCAGTCGGCGTAGACCGCGTGCTTGAGCACCTTGTCGCTCGACGAGTAGAAGTCGGCAGCCACGGGTTTGAGCCCTGCCTTCTCGACCCACAGCTTCACCCGCCGGTAGCTGCTCCCCTGGTGATCGGCCTTGGCGGCCAGGTCGAAGACCCAGCACGGCGTGGAGTCCACGTCCTCGGTGGTGAGCCCCTTGGCGTCGTACTCCTGGGCGAAGCCGGTTCGCGCCACGTCGCCGTTGGAGCTCTGGCCCAGCAGCACCTGCAGCGGCGAAAGCCGGATGGGATTGCGGGTGCGGGGGAACAGCAGGTAGACGGTGGGGCCGTCCATGAGCATCTTGCGGCCCCTCACCGACGCGGGCTCGGCGAACGCCAGCAGCGTCTTGTTGCCCTCGGACGTGGCCTTCACCCAGCCCCAAAGCGTGTTGGCGTCGAGGACGTCCTGCCCTTGGTAGCTTGTGATCACCAGCTCGAAGTCCATGTCGGGAATCGACCGGCGCGCATCGACGTCGACCAGCAGCGCAGAGGCGTCTTGGGCCGCAGCGCGCCCCGCGAGGCCCAGGGTCAGGATTCCTATCAACAATAAGGCTTTCATGCGATTCTCCTTTTCAGACTAAACGGACGCCAGCAACGCCGCAGGGACGCGCCGGGTGGCGAAGTGCGCCGGGAACCACGCCCCGACGGCGGCTGCGACGATGACCCACAAGGCGTTGGATAGCGCGTGGGCCGCGTCGGGTTTGAAGAAGATGGTCAGCGGATCGGTCATTCCAGGCTGGGCCGGCATGGTCACGCCGCCGGCCAGGTTGAAGGCGGCAGTGGCCGCCCACCCGATCGCCGTGCCCAAAAGAGCCCCCAGCAGTCCCAGAAGGGCACCTTCGGCGACGACGAGCACGATGACCCCGCCCCGGCGCGTCCCGAAGGCTCTGAGCGTGCCGAGCTCCCTGAGCCGCTCCAGAACCGACAGGTTGAGCGTCCCCGAAATCGAGAACAGGGCCACCAGCAGGACGATGAACCGCGCGACCCCAAGCACCATCTGATAGGCGCCGTTGGCCTGCTGGAAGTAGGGCGAAAGCTCCTCCCAGCCGCGGAACACGGCCCCCGCCGGGGCCGCGGCCGGCGGGTGGTGCCTTAGGCTCGCCAGCACGGCGTCGGTGTCCTCGGTATGCTCGAGGTAGACCGTGAGCAGCGGCACCCTGTCGGTGCCCATGAGCGCCTGGGCGTCGCCCAGGTCGACAAACGCCGACACGGCGTCGGCGGCGGCGATGCCCGACGAGGCGGTGCCCGAGACCGTGAACTCCTGATTGTTGACGCCGCCGCCGCTTGCCAGGGCGAACATCGTCACGGTCGCGCCGGGGGCAACGCCCAGCTTCGAGGCAAGGCCCTCGCCCAACAGGATGTGCCCGGGCACGCCGGGGTCGAGGTCGGCGCCGCTTCGCACCTTCAGCATCTCGAGGTTGGCCTGGCGCATCGCCGTGGGCATGGCCTGCACCCTGACGGTCTCCATCTTGCCTCCCACGCCCAGCACGGCCTGGAAGCTCAGCGACGGGACGACCTCCTTCACCTCAGGCATGCGCCGCAGCTCCCTGGCAAGCTTGGTGGAGTCGGGCAGCAGGTAGGGGAAGGGGTCGCTGTCGCCCTCGTCGAAGTAGGCGGGGTCGGCGGCGACCTGGAAGTGGCCGGTGCCGCTGCGGATGATGGTTTCTTTCAGGCCCCACATCGAGTAGCTGATGTAGCCGTCGAGGAAGGCCAGACCCACCAGGCCGACCACGATGGCGGCCAGGGTCGAGAGGGTTCGCTGGCGCTGGCGGCCCAGGTTCCTCAGGGCCAGCTTCAGAGTCAGCCGGATCGAGACAAAGAGCGCTTTCATGGGCACCTCAGGGCTTCGGAGGGTGACAGCCTCATGGCCCTCAGGGCCGGGAGGAAGGCGGCCAGCGCCGCGGTCAGGACGACGGGGACGAGGTTCCACCAGACTGCCTGGTCGTCGGGGACAACCTTGATCTGGAGGACGGTTCCCGCGCTAGGGAAGGGGAGGCCCCCGGCAAGGTTGAGGACGAGGCTCACGGCGAACCCGGCGGCGATGCCCAGGATGGCGCCCACAAACCCCTGGATCGCGCCTTCGAGCACCACCAGGACCAGGATGCCGCTGGCCTTCGTCCCCAGGGCGCGCAGCGTCCCCCATTCGCGCATGCGTTCGAACACGATGCGGTTCATGGTGTTGGCCAGGATGAACAGGGTGATGAGCAGCAGGATGACCCGGATCACGCCCAGGAACCCGCTGAACATGCTGTTGACCTGTACGAAGTACGTGGCCAGTTGCGGCCAGGTCTTCACCGCGTGGCCAGCGCCGATGGACGAGGCCAGGGCGTCGGTGTCGCCCAGCGACCGGGCGATCACGTGGAGCACCGGCGCGGCCTTGAGGCCCGAGAAATCGCGGGCGGTGGCGTAGTCGGTGAAGGCGAAGATCTTGTCCCTGCCCGCCGAGCGGTAGACCGCAGCCACCGTGAAATCGCGGCCGTTGAGACCGCCCCCGGGGAGAACGGCCATCAGAGTGACAGTGTCGCCCACCTTGGCCTTGAGGATGCGGGCCGCTGTCTCACCCAACACCAGCCTGTCGGGCCCGCCGCTGGGGTCCCACGAGCCGCTGGTGAGCGCGCCCAGGTTGAAGGCGCCGTCGCCGGCCGTGACCGCGCCGAAGCGCATCCTGGCGCTGGGGTAGGCCTTGACCAGCAGGGTGGTGGCCTTTTCGCCGAGGCCGCCGATGGCGGTGAACCCCGTCGAAGGGAAGACCGCAGTGACCCGGGGGTCGGCGGCCAGCTTGGCCGTGAGCGCGGCCTCGTCGGCAAGGCCGTAGGCGTAGGGGGTGAACTCGCCGTCGGTGAAGTATTTCGCGTCGGACGAGACTTGAAGGTGGCCGATCCCCGACAGGATGGTGCTCTCGCGGAACCCCTTCATGAGCTGGCCCAGGTAGCCTTGAAAGACTACGAGGCCCGCCAGACCGATGACCACGGCGCCCAGGGTCGTCAGGGTGCGGCGCTTCTGGCGGAAGACGTTGCGCCACGCCAGGCGAAGCAGCCTCACGCCGCGCCCCCGTCCTCGGCGAGCTTGCCGTCGAGCAGCTTCACCACGCGCCGGGCGTACCCGGCCACGGTGGCGTCGTGGGTCGAGAAGACAAGGGTCGCCCCCGCCTTTTCGTTCATCTGGACCATAAGCTCCATCACGGCGCGGCCCGTCTTCTGGTCAAGCGCTGCGGTGGGTTCGTCGGCAAACACGATGCGCGGCCGGGTGACCAGCGCCCGGGCGATGGCCACCCGCTGCCGCTGCCCGCCCGAGAGGTTCTCGGGGCTCCGGCGGCCGAACCCGGCCAGGCCCACCTGCTCGAGCAGCGCTTCGACCCGGTCCCGGCGCTCGGAGGCGGACACCTCCTGCAGAAGCAGCGGGTACTCGATGTTCTCGTGGACGCTGAGCACGGGGATAAGGTTGAAGCTCTGGAAGATGAACCCCATGGTGCGGTTGCGGAACCGTGAAAGGGCCACGTCGCGCAGGGCCTTGGTGTCCTGGCCGTCGATCTCGAGGCTGCCGCCGTCGAGGCGGTCGAGGCATCCCATGAGGTTCAGCAGGGTGGACTTGCCGCTGCCCGAGGGGCCCATCAGGGCCACCCGTTCGCCGGCGTCGATATCGAGGCTGACCCCGTCGAGGGCCGTGGTGAGCGCCTTGTCGAGGGTGTAGTGTTTTCGTCCGTCTCGGACTCTGATCAGGGGCATGGTTCCTCCTACTCCGCGTACAGTTCGAGGTCGGCGGCGGCGGCCTTGCCGGCGCCCTTCTTGTCAGGGTCGAGGGCCACGGCGTGCTTCCACGCGGCGATGGCGGGGTAGAGCTGCTTGGCCTTCTTGAGGGCATCGCCCTCAAGCAGGGCCACCTGGGCCTGAACCGAAGCGCTCATGCGCCCGGGGTGGGCCGAGTTCCAGGTGTCGAGGGCCTTGAGGTCCTCCAGCCCCACGGCTGCCTTGTTGAAGAAGTCGGGCAGCGAGGCCGCCACCGAGGCCCGCAGGAGCCGCGGGAGGAAGCTCGCCTCGCCGTACTGGCCCACGGCCTTGTCGAGCAGGGCCCAGCCGTCGTTGACCGATAGGATCTTGCCGGCGGGGTTCCAGTCTTCCTTGCCCTGGAGGGCCTTGGCCGACCCCAGGAATGAAAGAGCGACCACGGCCAGCTCCGTGTCGGTGCCCCCGGCGGCGGCGCTCAGGCGCTCGACGGCCCGGCCCGCGTTGCCGGTCACGCCTCGGGCGCTCAGCACCCGGCTCAGGTTGTGGCTTACGATGCCGGCGCGCACCCACACCTCGGGGGCGGCGCTTTTGAGCTGGGGCGTCAGCTCCTTGTCGAGGGCCTGGAGCGAGGCCGGGTCGAGGTTTTGCATGAGGCCGCCCAAGTCGGTTTCGAGGGCGGCCATCCGCTTGTCGTCGAGGGCGTTGGCCGTGGCCAGAGCGCCAAAGGTGAGGACCAGGGCTCCCAAAAGTCGTTTCATCGTTGTCTCCTTTTTCGTTGAACCGTTGGTTAGAAGGGGGCGCTCACACCGAGGCCCCACCAGAGTCTTTGTTTGTTGTCGAGGGTGGCTTCGAGCCTGACGGGCACCGAAACCGGCACCGCGATCAGCAGCCGCAGAGCCACGCCGGCGGCGCACGCGGCCGTGGTTCCCGTGTCGGACCGGCCCGCCCCCGCGTCGAAGATGACGGCGGGTTCGAGGGTGGCCGGGGCCGCGCCGAAGAACGACCACGTGACTGCCGCCCAGCGCAGTTCGGCCGACGCCCAGGTGATCGAGCGGTCAAGGTCGGCGGCGTCGAAGCTCTTTCGCACGGTGTCGAGGCCCGACAGGACGAGGGCGTCCCGGGCGTCGAAGGCCCCCTGCTGGGTGACGCCGGCCGCCCGGAAGGCCGCCTTCACGCCGCCGCCCAACGGAACGTAGCCCCTGACGTCGGTGCCCTGGCGAAACAGGCCGTCGGGCAGGTACGTGTGCGCCGACACCACCGCCGAGGCGCCGTGGTCGGGGGAGTACCCCGGGGGCAACCTCTGCCACGCCAGCCGCCCGGTCTCAATGGCCCGGGGACGGCCGCCCGTGTACCCAGGATCGAACTCCCACCGCGTCTCCTGGCGGACCTCTGCCGACCAGCCCCAGCCCAACTCCTGGTCGAGGGCCAGGGCGGCACCCACCCCTTGGCGCTCGTACCTTGTGCCGGAGGCGTCGACCCAGTCCAGGGGTTGGTTGCCCGCGGTGAGCGCCCACGACCCGCCCTTCCAGCCGGGGGCGTGGTCGGCCCAACCCACGGCCTGCCGGTTCCAGCCCAGCCACAAGGCCGCGTCTTGGCCCGAACCGTCCAAGTTTTTCAGCCCGGCCAGCGCCCAGATCGAGCCGCCGCCGAAGAACCAGGGGAAGCCGTCGGTGACCTCGGCCACCACCCTGGCGGTGCCGGGCAGCGCCGCCGAAACTACGACGTTCACCTGCACCGACGAAAAGTACCCGAGGGCGGTCAACCTGTCGGCCGCCAGCTCGGCAGCCTCGTTCAAAACGCGCCGGGGGAAGCTCTGGCCCTCGGTCAGCTCGACGAAGGCCTGCCTGACTGCAGCCTCTTTCGTGGTGGTGCCGACAACGACGATCTTGGTGAGGGTCAGATCCTCTGCCCCCAAGGACGCCGCGAGGAACCAAAACAACGAAAAGCACTTTGTATTCATAATGTACTTTAGAATATAAAGTACTTTTGATCGTTGTCAAGTAGGAAAACTCAAAAACATAGAAAGGAGTCTTGGGAGCTACGTCTTGTCGTTGACCCAGGCTGCGACGGAGGCCGTGCCGAAGGTGCCAGCCAGCAGCAGCGGCCGCCAGCTCCACAGCACAGGGAACATCGCCAGCGCGACCGCCGCGGCCACCAGACCCACCCCGCCCAGAATCAGTGTCCTGCGCGCTTTCAAGATTCCCGTCTGGACCAGGCCCGAGGCCAGCACCGAGAACTCAAGCACGGCGGCGCCCGCCGGGGACAGACCGCCGAACGCGGGCGCCCACGATCCTATGGTCCAGGCGGCCACGGCGATCAGCGCCCACAGTCCGTGCATGGGCCACCGCCGAGCCGCCGCACGGGCGTCGGGCAGCCGCGGCAACGCGAGCTGAAGCGCCAGAGTCAGCACGGCGGCGGCCGCGCCCAGGTCGGCCCGGGGGCCCGTCCACAGTTCGACGGTCATGCGCGCCGTGAGCACGCCGGCCCACATCGTCAGCAGGGGGCCCCAACCGAACTCGTCCCATTCCTTGCGTTCCTTGATGATGGCTTTCAGCCTTTCTTGGGCGGTCATAGGCGGGTCTCCTGGCTCAGGCGGTTCTTCACGGCCTCCATGGTCTCAAGATGGGCCGACAGGCGGGAGAGTCCCGCCGGGGTGATGGTGTAGGTCGAGTGGGCCTTCTTGCCCACGAACTCCTTGGTGACTGTCAGGTAGCCGCCGTCCTCGAGCTTGGAAAGGTTGGCGCTCAGGTTGCCGTCGGTGGCCTCGAGCTGCTGCTTGAGAAAGTTGAAGTCGACGCTCTGGTACATGGCCAGCACGGTCACGATGTAAAACCGCAGCTCGGACGTGAGCAGCGGGTCCAGGCCCCCCTTAAGGGGGAGTCCCGGGTCAGGATCTTTCGTCATGCATGCTCACGATACCGGGGACGATCAGACTCAGGAGGTTGCCCGTCGCGAAGATCAGCAGCGCGTAGGCGGGCCACAGAAAATAGGCGGGGGCGGCCAGCCAAAGCACCACCGACCCCAGCGTCAGCACCCAGCGCCGGGTGAATACCCCCGTGGCGTACAGACCCAGAGCCACCCAGACGGAAACGACGGAATTGATCCACGTGATGGGGTAGAGGTGCCACACGTCGGGAAAGGCCCAGATCAGCAGCGGCAGGAACAACAGCACCCCGGTCCAGATGCGGGGGACGATTCGCCGCTCCCAGAGCGACCGGCCGAGGGCTCGCATCTTCCACCTGACCAGGGCGTACTGAAGGATGAGCCCCGCGCCGATCCAGAGCACCCAGAACAGGGTCGAAGGCCACACGAAGGCCTCGATCAGGGAGCCGACGATGTTCATGACGCCCCACTGCACGTAGAACTGGCCGAGAATGTCCTTGTGAGATTCCTGGTCCCGGTGGAGGACCAGGGTTCCGAGCCTGTCAGGGTCGCTCATCGTCGTTTGTGCCCGCCTTTCACTTCTTGGGCTCGAGGACCACCTGGAGCGCGGTCTTCGTGGTCAGCACTTCCTTGGCCAGGGCGGCGACTTGATCCACTGTGACGGCCTGGTAGAGCGCCTTCAGGTTGGCCAGCTGGTCGAGGTCGTAGCCCTTGAGGGTGTACTCGGGCAGGATGCCGCTCCAGAAGTCGTTCTGGGTCAGGTACGACTCCACCTGCCTCACCTCAATGGCCTGCGCCTTCTCGAAGGTGGCGGCGTCGATGGCTCCGTCGGCCACCGAGGCAAGCACGCCCAGGGCCTTGTCGGCGAGTTCGACCTGGCGCGCGGGGTCGCACGTGAACTCCACCTCCACCGTCGCCGAGGGGTAGGGGAGGGGAGACAGGGCCACGGCCGACGCAGCGTCGTAGGTGCCCCCGTTCTCGTTGCGCAGTACGTCGCGCAGGCGGATGTCGAGCACTTCGCGCAGGATGTTGGCCGCGAACCGATCGTTGGCCGCAAAGGGGCGCGGGTTGATGATCACGAAGGTGTTCTCGGCCTTCTGGTCGGCGCCCAGGTCGAGTTCCGACCGGACGGGGCCCGGGGCGGGGCGGATGCCCAAGTCGCGGACGGGGGTGGCCGGGCCGGGCGGCAGGCTGGCGACGTAGGTCTCGATCAGGCCGCGGATGGCCGCCTCGTCAAAGTCGCCCACGATGGAGAGGACCAGTCCGTTGGGGTTGGCCAGCAGGTCGCCGTACACTTGGGCGGCCCTGTCGAGGTCGACCTGGGCGAGCCTGTCGGTGGTCAAGGGCAGCGACCTCGCGTTGCCGTTGGTCAGCAGCCGGTTGATTTCGTTCTCGGCAAGGGTGGCCGGAAGGTTCTGGGAATTGGCAAGGGTGTTGCGCGTCTGGTTGAGCCACGCGGCCTCGGCGTTGGCGTCGCGGTGGGGAGGGCCCAGCTGTTCGTGGAGCATCTGGAACAGGGTCTCGACGTCGGTCTTCGTCGACACGCCGTTGAACGCCAGGCCGTTGGGCCCCAGGTTGGCCTCGATCTGCACCTGCTTTCCCGAAAGGAAGTCTGACAGCTGGGTGGCGTTCAGGCGGCCCAGCCCGGTCTGGCCGAACACCGACGAGGCCTGCGACACGCTCAGGTAGTCCGCGTCGCTGACTAGGCTCAAGCCGCCCAGCCGCTGGCCCCTGAGCTGCACCTCGTTGGGGGTGAAATCAGTCTTCTTGGTCATCACCTGGGCCCCGTTGGCCAGCTTGTACACGGTGACTCCCAGGGCGGGAAGGGTCTTCACCTCGGTGATGGCGCCGGCGGCGGGGGGCGAGTCAAACAGGGGCAGCACCTCCCGTTCGGCGGCCGCCTCGACCGTGGACGACTGAACCTGGGCGATGGCCGCCAGAATTTCGGGCACCGACGGGGGCGACACCCCGGGCTTGTCGGGTGACAAAACCACCCCGCGGAAGTCGGGGAAGGCAAGGGTCCTGGCGGCAAATGCGTTGAGCTCGTCGAGGGTGATGGTGGCCAGCTGCGAGCCGGCGATGCGGTACGCCGCCTCGTCACCGGGGTTGGGAACACCCTTGAGGAAATAGTCGGCCAGCGCCGAGACCCTGTCTTCGTTCGCGGTCGCGTTCCTTTGGGCGTAGGTGTTTTCGATCTGGGACTTCAGCTCCGACACCGCCAGGGCGAAGTCGGTGGCGGTGAACCCGTGCGACCGGGCACGCTCCAGCTCGGTCACGAAGGCCTTCACGCCCTCGGCTGCCTTGCCGTCGTAGGGCTGCACAGCGAAGGTTCTCTCCCAGCTCTGTCCGAACGACAGGCGGCCGTAGACCCCGGCGTCCTGGAAGGGCGGCGCGGCCGAGCGGGACAGCTCCGACAGCCGGGTGTTGAGGACGCGCGATTCCAATTGGTCGAGCAGTTGAAAATGCGAGTAGGCCTCGGGCGTGGCGAGGGGGGCGGGTTCGACCGTGTTCCACTCGATCTGGGCGACGGCCATCTCCTTGTCCTTGAAGTCCTTCATGATCCGGCCGTCGCTGGGGACCAGGGCGGGGTCCTTCACGGGTTGGCCCGCCGCGCGGATGGGCGAGGTGAACTGAGTCAGCAGAGCGCGCTGCACGGCCACGGGGTCGATGTCGCCGGCGATCACGATGGCCATGTTCTCGGGGCGGTACCACGTGTGGCAGAACTCAAGGACCTGGTCGGGGGTGGCGTTGCGCACGATGTCCATGCTTCCGATGGGCAGGCGGTCGGCGTACGCCGAATCGCCATAGAGCACGGGCACGGCGAAATCTGTCGACCGTCCCCGGACATTGTTCATCCGAAGACGGCCTTCTTCGATGACGACCTTCTTCTCGTTCTCAAAGGCGGCGGGGACGATCTTGGGTCCCTTGGCCCAGTCCTCGAGGATCTGGAGGCCGGTTTCAAAGATGCCTGGCTTGTCGGTGGGCAGGGCGAGGAAGTACTGGGTGGCCGTGAAACCCGTGTTGGCGTTCAGGTCGGCGCCGAAGCGCATGCCGTTGGACTCGAGGAAGCTCACGATGGCCTGGGGAGCGAAGCGCTCGGTGCCCTGGAACTCCATGTGCTCAAGCAGGTGGGCCAGGCCCCTCTGGTCGGGCCGTTCGAGCACGCTGCCGGCGTGGACGATCAGGCTCAGCTGCACCCGGTGGACGGGTTTGCTGTTCTTCTGGACGTAGTAAGTGATGCCGTCGGGGAGGACCCCGGTGAGCACCTCGGGCGCCAGGGGCGCCGTCTGGGCCGCCAGCCACGCCGAGCCCAGCAGAAACAGGACAATAGTCGAAAGCAGAGTTTTCATCATTCCCCTCGCCGCGGTTTAGGTCTTGAAGCGGCTGACCTGGGCCTCGAGCACCCCGAGCACCTGACTCAGGTTGAGCGCGGTTTCGCGTACCTGAATCGAGGCCTCCGTGGATTGCTCCATGCCGATCTTCTGTTCCTGCATCGAGTGGCTGATCTCGCGGCTCGAGTTCTGAAGCGATCCGAGCACTTCGCTCACGCCCTTGCTTTCGTCGATCTGCTTGTCGAGGGCCTCGGACAGCTGGCTGTAGAATTCGGCAAACTTGTGAAGTCCGTTCGACAGCGCCTCGTCCTCGGCCTCCTGGGCCGCCATCTTCTCGGCAATGTTGCTGCTGGCGTTCTTGACGGTGGTGATGTCAAGCCGCAGCCGTTGGAAGCTCTGCGCCGTCGCCTCCGAGTCGGTCAGGGAGCGCTCAACCACCCCCGTGATAGAGTCGAGGATGCCCTGGATGGTCTGCGCCTGCTTGGCGCTCACCTCGGCCAGCTTGCGGATTTCGTCGGCCACGATCGAGAAGCCCCTGCCGGCGGCCCCCGCATGGGCGGCCTCGATGGCGGCGTTCATCGAAAGCAGGTTGGTCCTGTCGGCGATATCGAGGATGAGCTGAACGATCTCTTGGATCTGGCCCGTCTTGTCGACAACGCCGCCGATGGACTTCTTGAGCGCTGCCACCGACTGCTCTCCCTGATCGCCCGTGCGGTCAAGGCCCTGGGCGAGCTGCCCCGTCGTCTGGGCCTCGGCGGCGGTTTCGCGGATCCGGTTGCGGTTGGCTTCCATAGACTGGCTGAACAGGAAAAACTGCGTCGCCATGCCCTGGGTTAGGTCGTTGGACTGGGCGATGCCCGCGACCATGTCGGCGACCAGGCCGTTGGCTTTCTCGGTCTGCCCTGCCTGCGACTCGGCTGCGTGGGCCACTGTCGAGGTGATGGCCGACATCTGTTCGATGGCCGCCGACGACTGTTCGGCCGTGGAACCCAGGGTGGACCCGATCTGCGCCAGGTCGTTCGCCACGGTGCCGATGCCGACCACCTGCGCCTTGAGGTCGGCTTGCAGCTTCTTCACGGAACCTGCCAGGCGGCCCACCTCGTCCTTGGAGGCCAGCAACTTGCCCGGCACCTGGAGGGTCAGGTCGCCGGCGGCCAGGGAGCCCAGTGACCCCATGAGGGTGAACACCCGGCGGCGGATGCCCCCGACCACGAGGAGCATGAGCGTGCCCCCCACGGCTAGGCCCAGCCCCGCCCAGACGAAGGACGTGATCAGCTCCAGCGAAGCCTCGCTCAGGCGCCGGGCCAGCATGACCTTGAGCGCCTTGGTCCCCTCAGCTTGGAACGTCCGGAGGCTGGAGAGAAGCGCCAGGGTCTTGGACTCGATGGTCGCCGAGTCGAAGGCCCCGCCCAGGGCCGGGGGCCCCGCATTGTCCTGAATGGCCGCCGCCACGCTGCTGACGGCCTTGAGCACAATGTCCATCGACGCCGCGTAGCCGACCACGGGGTTGGCGGCCTGGGCCCGGACGGAACGGCCCACCTGGTCTGTCAGGTACGAGGCTTGGAAGGAGAGTTCCCGGGCCCGCGAGTACAGCAGCAGGCGGTCCTTGTCCGAGAGTTTGGGAACCTCGGTGCCGAACAGGGGCTTCAGGTCGGTCAGCTTCTCGAGCATGTTCGGTACGGTCTGGTACAGGGCCAGGATCAGGTAGTAGCTGTCGAGGTCGGAGTCGAGCACGAGGCCGCTGTGGTCCGAGAGCAAAACGATATCGCTGATCAGGGCCTTGTGGAACTGGGCGAACCCCTCGGGAGTGGAACCATCGGCCTGCTTGGCCGCGTCGGCCAGGGCCTCGGGCTTCTGCCAGCTCGCACCCGCTGTGGCGTCGGTTTCGGGGGCAAGGGATTTTGCATCGCCGGCCATCAGGGCCGTGAAGTCTTGAAGGTTGCTGGTGACCGAGTCGGTCACCCTTCCCCGGATCTGCCATTCGTAGATGGCGTTCCAAACCGGCTCCATGGCCGCCACACCCAGGGACTTCTTGCGGGCGTCGGCGATTTGGGCAGAACCGTACTGGTAGACAACGGTGAGCGCTACCGCCAAGGGGATGACCAGGAGCAGCGAACCCAAGAGGACTTTGGCCCGCAGACCTAGGGAAACTTTTATCATACTAGCATTACTAGACTGTGATTACGTTTCCAGTCAAGGCAGAAGTTTCCGCGGCCAGCGTGACGCGGAGGGTCTGAACGCCGTCGCGGTAGGTCGATCGGATGCCCGAAACGTCGCCCGAGCGCACCGCTTCGACAAAGGCGCGGTCCTGCACCTCGAAGATGTCTTCGGCCGATTCGACAACGGCGCCGCCGCCCTTGTTGTCCTTCCACGCCAGGTCCATGGCCCAGCCCGTGAGGGTGCACTGGGTGGACCGGGACGAGAAGGTCATTCCGACGCCGTCGGTGCCTCGACCCGACGAGGGGTTGCCCTGGGGAAAGCACCCCGTCGTGAAATTGCCCAGGGCCCCGCCGGCGAAGCGCACGTTGACGGTCACCGCGTCGTCGACGCTGTAGTCCTTCACGTCGTTCACGAACCCGCGGGTGGTGAACGCCGACACCGAGGTGATCTCGCCGCCTATCCACCGCGCCAGGTCGACCAAGTGCGTGCACTGTTCGACGAACTGGCCCCCCGACTGCGCCTTGTTGCGCCACCAAAGCGGCCCCGGCAGCTCGTTCACCCACCAGCCCTGAATCAGCACGGGGCGGTTGTCCCCCGTGAACAGCTCGCGCACCGTTGACGTTGTCTTGCGGTAGCGGTTCATGTAGCCCACCGACACCAGGGTGCCCGCCTTGTCGAAGGCGTCGGCCGCCCGTTCGGCGGCAGCCAGGTCGTTCGACACGGGCTTCTCCACCAGGGCCGCCGGCACCCGCTTGGCGATTTCAAGCTCGAGCTCGCCGTGGGCGTGGGGCGCGAGCAGGACGAGCACCGCGTCGAGGCGGGCGTGCCTGACCATGGCCACCGGATCGTCCCAGACCCTGGGCTCGTTGCCGCCAGCCGCAGCCCGGCGGGCCAGCTCCCGGCCCCTGTCGGTGTTGCGCCCGGCGATGGCCGTGATCCTCGTCCCCGCGATCTTCTTCAAGGCGTCGATATGCTTCTCGGCCACCCAACCGGTGCCGATGATGCCTACATCCATGGAAGTCCTCCCGAGATCAGCTCCAGGCCACCTCGACGCGATGCGTTCCCGACCCGTAGTCCTTGGTGCCGCTGGGCAGGATCAGGTTTGCCGAGGCGTTGGGGGGAACGCTGAACTCCATTGTCCACCTTCCTTCGGCAATGGTCCACTCCATCGACACGGGACCGTAGGCGGTCTCGAGCTTCTGCTTGGCGTGGGTGAGGCCGCCCCCAGGCTGGGGCTGGAAGACGATGCGCTTGTACCCGGGCGCCGCGGGGTCGGGGGCGATGCCGCCAATGGTGCGGTACATCCAGTCTCCTACGGCGCCGTAGGCGTAGTGGTTGAATGAGTTCATCTTCGTGCTCCACATCGTCCCGTCGGGCTTGGGGCCATCCCAATGCTCCCATACAGTGGTCGCGCCCTTGGACACCTGGTAGAGCCAAGAAGGGTAGTCTTCCTTAAGCAGCAGTTCGTACGCCAAGTCAAGGCGACCCGCGCTGGCCAGGGCGTCGCAGAACGCGGGGGTGCCCAGGAAGCCCGTGGTGAGGTGTCCGTCGTTCTCCTCGAGCAGTTTCGTCAGATCGGCGATGGTCCTGGCCCTGTGGGCCTCGGGGATGAGGCCGAAGACGAGGGCCAGGATGTGCGCCGTCTGCGTTCGCGCGGCCAGCCGTCCGCCGGGGGTGAGGAACTCCTTCTGGAACGCCTTCACGATCCTGGCGTGGAGCGCTTCGTACTTCTTGGCTTCCTTTTCCTTGCCCAGCACCCGCGCCGCTTTGGCCAGCAGCCGCGTCGAGTACGAGTAGTAGGCCGTGGCGGTCAAGTCGTTGGGCGTGGCTCCGAAGTAGCTGCCCTCCTTGGCGTCGAGGGCCACCCAGTCGCCGAAGTGGAAGCCTGTGTTCCACAGCACCCCGCCGGCGGCCTGGGCGTGCATGTACTCCACCCAGCCGCGCATGAGTGGCCACGACTCTTCGAGCAGCCTCTGGTCGCCCGAGGCCAGCCACACCTGCCACGGACCGACGACGGCGATGTCGCCCCAGCCCGTCGACCCGGCCGGAGGGCCCTTGAACATGGCCTCCTGCTTGCGGTTGCGGATGAGCACGTCGGGGACGACGTGGGGCACCGACCCGTCGGGGTGTTGGTCGGCGCGCACGTCGCGCAGCCACTTGCGGAAGAACCCGTCGACCTGCCTCAGCCGCGCGGCCGTGGCGGCGAAGATCTGCGCGTCGCCCGTCCAGCCAAGGCGCTCGTCGCGCTGGGGGCAGTCGGTGGGCACGTCGACGGCGTTGCCCTTCCAGCCCCACTCGATGTTGTGGTGCAGCTGGTTGAGGCCGGGGTGCGAGCATTCGAACTCAAGCGTCGGCGCCATGTCGGAGTGGAACACCCGGGCCTGGAAGGCCGTGGCCTCGGGCTTGCCCGGCCACTGCTCGACCTGGATGTACCGGAAGCCCTGGAAGGTGAACCGGGGCTCGAAGGTCTCGGTGCCGCCGCCTTTGAGGGTGTACTCTATACGCTGTTTCGCGTTGCGGAGGTTTTTCGTGTAAAAGTTGCCCTTGGCGTCGAGGGTCTCGGCGTGGGCCAGCACCACCTTGTCGCCGGCGTTGCCCTTGACCGTGAATTTGACCCAGCCGGTGAGCACCTGGCCGAAGTCGAACACGTCGCCCGCGTGGGGAGTGGCGATCTTCTTGGCGGCGAAGGTTTCCTGGGGCAGGACCAGGGGGCCGTCCTGGGGGACGATGGCGATCTTGGGCGTGGGGACGAGCTGCGCCGGCGTCCACGTTTCGGCGCCCTCAAGGCGCGCGTCGTAGACCTCGCCGTGGTAGATCTCGCTGTACACGATGGGCGAGCCGGCCGCCAGCCAGGTCGCGTCGGTGGTCAGGGTGAGGCTCTGGCCGTCCGGGCCTGTCACTTCGAGCAGGGCCGACAGGGCCAGGCGCTTGCCGTACAGGTTGCGGCTGCGCATCCACGTGAGCTCGCCCTTGTACCAGCCCGGGCCCAAAAGCGCGCCCAGGGCATTGGCGCCCTTCTTGAGCAGGGGCGTGACGTCGTAGGTTTGGTAGGCTAGGCGCTTCTGGTACGCCGTCCAGCCCGGGGTAAGGACGGCCGGGGTCACCTTCTTGCCGTTGACCGTCATTTCGTACAGGCCCAGGGCCGTGGCGTACAGGCGCGCCGAAACGGGGGCGAAGGGCAGGTCGAAGGCGCGTTTAAGCGCCTTGGCCGCCGAGGACTTGCCGTCGGCGGGTCCTTCGGGGCTGATGAAGGGCACGTTCCACGCGCCGGGGGCCGACACCTTGGGGCTCAGCGCGGTCTCGAACCACTCGGGAGCCGACCAGTCGGTCTTGCCTCCGGTGGCCGATACCTGCACCCGGAACCAGTACCGGGTGCGCGGCGCGAGGGCCGGGCCGCCGTAGGCGACAAAGTGCGACTTGTCGTCGGCAACGACGCCCGAGTCCCAGAGCACGGGCGAAAAGCCCGCGTTGGCCGCGACTTGGATCTGCCTCGTCTTTTGAACGATGGCCTTGCCGTCGGCCGCAAGCTTCCAGCTGAACCGCGGGCGAAACTCGCCCAGGCCCAGCGGGCGGGTCTGATTTTCGGTGCGAAGGTCGTAAAGCGTCATGATTTCACAGCTCCTGCCACCATGCCGGCGACGATTTGTTTGTTGAAGAAGAGGAAAAGGACGAGGGGCGGGACAGTCAGCAGCAGGACGTTGGTGAACAAGAGGTTCCACTGGGTCGAGTACCGCGTCATGAAGTTGAACAGAGTGAGCTGCACGGTGGCGTTCTTGGCCCCCGGCAGGAAGTACAGCGGGTTCACGAAATCGTTAAAGATGTTCACGGACGAGAGGACGATGATAGTCGCCGACACAGACTTGAGCAGCGGAAAAATGATCTTGAAGTAAAGGGTCCACCCGCTGCAGCCCTCCATCATCGATGCCTCATCGAGCTCCCGGGGCAGGGTGACCATGAAGGCCCTGTACAACAGAACAGCGAAGGGGAAGCCCAGGGACACCTCGACCATCACCAGACCGAAGAGCGTCTTGTAGACGCCCAGGCCCTGGAGCAGCCAGATGGTCGTCATCACCGAAGGCGGGATCATGAGACCGACGAGGATGAGCGCGTTCACCACGCTCAAGAAGCGGCTGCTCCGGCGCTCGAGGACGAAGCCTGCCATGGCGCTCACCACCATCAGCACCACGATGGAGAATACCGTGAGGAGCAGGCTGTTGATGAACGCCCGGATGAGCAGAAAGTCGGACGCCTGGACGACCGACGTGATGTTGGGCAGGTATTGCTGCTTCTGGGGCAGGCTGAAGGCCATGTCCGACGCCTCGGGCACGGTCTTGCCCGCCATGAAGGCGACGAACAGCAGCGGGCCCACGAACAGGAGCAGGGTGAACACAACGGCGATCACCTCGAACGCCGCGCGGCGGAGGGTGCGGATCATAGGTCCACCTCGGTTTTGGAAAGGAATCTGAACAGCGGGAAGGCCAGGGCCGACACAAGGATCACGAGGATGACGTTTCCCGCCGTGGCCAAGCCGTAGAACCCGGCTTGGTATTGTTTGTAGATGATGGAAGCGATCAAGTCCGTCGTGAACCCCGGTCCGCCCCCGGTCATGGTCCACACAAGGTCAAAGGACCGCAGGCCGCCGATGAAGGCCAGCAGGATGACAGAGTTGAGGGCCGGCCGGGCCAGGGGAACCGTGAGGCCCCAGAACTTGTTCCAGGCGTTGCCGCCGTCGATGGCCAGGGCCTCGTAGTAGTGCTCGGGGATGGCTAGAATGCCGGCGATGAAGATGACAAGCGCGATGCCGACGCCCTTCCAGACATCGACGAAGGCCACCGAAAGCAGGGCGAGATGCACGTCGCCGAGCCAGTCGGGCCCAGCGATGCCGATGCGGGCCAGCAGGATGTTGATGGCCCCCATCGTCGGGTGAAAGAGGTTGCTGAAGGTGATGCCCACGGCGATGGTGCTCACCAGGGTGGGGAAGAAGATGATGGAGCGAAGGATGTGCTTGCTCCTCAGGTCCGACGTCAGCAGCACTGCCAGCAGGAACCCGACCACCACCTTGAGACCGGCCGTGACCACGGCGAAGATTACCGTGTTCATGAAGCCGATGTTGAGCGACGACTCGGAAAAGAAGCTGACGAAGTTGTCGAAACCAACGAAGTCCCACTCGACAAGGGTCCAGCGCGTCATGCTGAAGAAGAACGAAACCAGGGTGGGGACGAGGAAGAACAGGCCGTAGATGAGCGCGGCCGGCAAAAGAAACCAATAGGAATAAGTCTTGGCGAAGGCGCGGTTCATTGTCATGGGAAACTCCAGGGGAGGGGAAAGAAGGTCTGCGGTATGCGGTCTCAACCGAGGCCCGCATCGACCGTAGCGAGGACCCCTTCCGACAAGCAGAAACCGACTCGCCACCGGGAGCGTATCCGTCGATACGCGAGGACTGGCGGGAGGTTTCTGCGCCGGCGGAAGGGGCCGCAGTAGGTCTAGGCGGGCCTCCCTACTACCAGCCCGCCAGTCCGAGCTGCTTGGCCTGCTTCGCGACGTCCTTGTCGTACTCCTGGGCGTTCTCCAGGGGCGACTTCAGGCCGAGGCCGGTCTGGACGCAGATCTGGGGAAGGTTGGGGCCCTTGATGGGCGACAGGAACTCGAGGGCGGGGGCCGTCTTGCCGCCGTCGACGTAGGGCAGCATGTCCTTGGTGGCGGGGTACAGGTCGGTGGGGAGGGCGATGCCCTTCACGGCGAAGGGACCGTCGGGCTTCAAACCGGCGATCTGGACGGCGTGACCTTCGGGGGACTCGTAAAACGCCAGGAACTTCTTGGCGGCGTCGATGTTCTTGCTTCCCTTGTAGATCGAGATCCCGCCGGGCATCCAGATGGTCAGGCCGTTGGTGGCGGCCGAGTCACCGGGCTGGGCGAAGAAGCCGATGTCGTTGATCTTGACGGGGTCGAGGCCAGCCAGGCTGGCGGTGGCGAAGGTCAGCATGGGGTAGTTCGCGCCCTGGCCCGAGATGAGCATCTTGAGCCCCATGTCGTAGGTGGTCGACGAGGCATCCTTGTTGATGTAGCCCTTCTTGAAGATGTCCTGAAGGCGTTCAAACCCGGACAGTGCCGCAGGGGTGTTGGCGTAACCGGCCTTGTGGGCGGTGTAGTCGGCGGCGAAGTCGGGGTTCTTGACCTGCACGTTGTAGTAGTCGGCCAGGATGATGAGCTGCGAGGTCCAGGAGTCCTTGTACGACGCGATCACGGGGGTGATGTTCGCGGCCTTGATCTTGGCCAGGTTGGCCATGAGCTCGGCCCAGGTCTTGGGAACCTTGAGGCCCAGCTTGGCGTAGATGGCCTTGTTGTAGTACCAGCCGCCGCCCATGATGCTGCCCGAGGGAGCCGCGTAGACCTTGCCGGCCACGCTGGCCACGGCCTTGAACGAGTCGATGACGTTGGGGATGTAGGGTTCGGCCGACAGGTCGACGAAGTTCTTGGCGGGGTTGAGGGTCATGTACAGCGAGCCCGTGTTGAAGAAGCTCATGTCGTCCATGTCGCCGCTGGCGAGCCGGGTCTTCACGATGTTTTCGCCGTCGGGGCCGCCCGGACGAAGGTCGAAGGTGACCTTGATGCCCGTCTTGGCTGTGAAGGCGTCGGTGGCGGCCTTGATACCGGCCGCGTTGGTGTTGTTGTCGATCAACAACGTGAGTTCGGTGGTGTCGGCGACCGCGGGAGCGGCCAGGCCGAGGGCGAGAAGAGCGGTAGCCGCCCACAGGGCGAGGGATCTTTTCATGAAGTACCTCCTTGGTTAACTGGAACTTCGGAGTCAGGTTAGACCCTGTTTTTTCACCACGCCCATGACGAATCCAGCACGACAAGCTGGAATATTCAGTTTTCGGGGCGTTGGGACGGGGGTCGTCCCTTGGCGGCCTTGAACGCGCGGCTGAAATGGAAGGGGTCCTGGTAGCCCACCACCGAGGCGACGGTCTTGAGGGGGAGCCCCGGGCTGTCGGCCAGCAGCCTCTCGGCGGCGTCGAGGCGCAGCCGCGTCAGATAGTCGTGGAAGGTGCACCACTCGTAGCGCCTGAAAAGCTTGCTAAGCGACGTCTGGCTGAGCTGAAACCGCTCGCAGACCACGGGGATGGAGAGCGGCTCGGCGTAGTGGGTCTGCAAGAAGCGCCGGATGCGCTGTTGGGCCTCGGGGGCGTCCATCGACCCCGTCGCCGAGGGTCCCAGGCCGGCCACGCCCGAGAACAGGCTCCAAGCCACGTCGGCCAGGTCCGCAAACGAATCCACCCGGCCCAGGGCTTCTTCAAACAGGAACTCCCAGTCGCGCAACCCCTCGTTGGGGGCCTCGTTTTGGGCAAGCAGCAGAAGCTGCCTCAATAGGATGGCGGTCTGCCGGGCAGGCCTCTCCTGATTCTCCCACTCGGCCACCAGGCCCCGGACCAGACCCTCGAGCTTGTGGTAGGCCGACTCCTGCAGAGCCAGGCGCACCTGCTGCACCCAGAGCGGTTCGAGGGTGAGCACGGGCGCTTCGGTCACCGGGCCCCAATGGGTGCGTACGTGGCCGGGCACCAGCAGGCGGTCGAGCATGGGGCCCAGGTCCCTCACGGTGTCACCCAGGTCGGTCGCGGGGATGGGCCTCTCGGTGAACAGCAACGTGGCCGTGGCCAGGCTCGCCGGGCGCTCGAGGTCCTTCACCCGGGTCTCGAACACGTCGCGCGGCACCTGAGCAGCGTCGGCAAGCACCAGAAACTCACCCGCGTCCCGGCCCGGCAGCACCCAGAACCCGCGTTCGGGGGTGGAACCCGTCGGAACCGAAGGCGCCGAACGGGTGAGGGGTCCGCCCCACCGCACCAGAGAAACCAAACACCGCTCGGGGATCTGGGCGCCGGGGACGGCGGCGCCGGCTGCCATCGCCGCCAGGGTCTCGAGCACCGCCGAGTCGCCGGCCGCCTCGAGACGGGCCTTGAGGTCGTGCAGCAGCTTGCCCAGTTCGGCAGGGTCCACGGGCTTGAGCAGGTAGTCGACCACCCCGAGGGCGAGGGCCTGGCGGGCGTACTCGAACTCCTGGTGGCCGCTGACAATGACCAGGGGCAGCCCGGGGAACTCCGACCTTAGCCGCGCTGCCAGCCCCAGGCCGTCGAGCACGGGCATGCGCACGTCGGTTAGGACCAGGTCGGGCCGCCTCAGCCCGATCTGGGCGAGGGCCTCTTCGCCGTTCCCCGCCAGGGCCTCGACCGTGTACCCCTCCTCGGCCTCGACCAGCGACTTGAGGTACCGGGCGGCGGCCGGTTCGTCCTCGGCAATCAAGACACTAGGCATGGGGTTCCTCCCTGACAACCACAGGGGCCGAGATCCTGACCCGGGCCCCGCCTTCGGGGCGGTTGTCCATGGTCCACTCGACCCGCCCGCCAAAGTACAGGTACAGCCGCCCGTAGGTGTTGCGGAGGCCCAGGCCACCAATGCTCAGGCCCCCGGTCCACGCGCCTTCGTCCAGGCGCCTGGCGGTCTCGGTCAGCGCGGCCTTCTGGGCCTCGAGGGCGTCGGCGGCGAAGCCCTGGCCGTTGTCGAGGAATTCGAGGACCCACCGGTCGCCCTCGCGCCAGCCCTTGAGCGAGAGCACCATGGGTCGGGCCACCGCGCGGAAGCCGTGGTTGATCGAGTTCTCGACGACCTGCTGAAGGACGATCTTGGGAAGCGTGGCGGTCAGCAGTGCGGGGTCGACGTCGATGGTGTAGGCGAGCCTCTCCTCGAAGCGCTTCTTCATGAGCCCGAGGTACGTCTCCATGTGCTTGAGCTCGTCGTCGAGGGTTGCGCTGCGTTCCACCGTCGAGGTCGAGTAGCGGAGCATGGACGCGATGCCGCCGCAGATCTCGCCGATCTCGCGGTCGCCCACCTCGAGGCCCTTGTTGGCCAGCACTGTGAGGATGTTGTAGAGGAAGTGGGGGTTCACCTGGGCCTGAAGCGAGTCGAGCTGGGTCTGCACACCCAGGGTACGGGTGCGGATCTCGTCGCGGATGGCGTCGTCGAGCCTCTCCTTGAGCCTTTGGAAGGCGTCGTTGAGCGCCATGATCTCGTCGTTGGGGTGGTCGAGGGGCTGGGAGTGAGGCAGGTCGCCGAGCTGGGTCGATTCCATTCGCTTGCTGATCAGCCTCAGCGGTTGGGTGAGCTGGCGGGACGAGTACCAGTTGTAGGCCATCGAGACCATAAGGATGAGCATCCCTATCCAAAGCGTCAAGCCCGTGGTCACCCACAGCGGGCGCACCAGCACGGCCCTGTCGAGGGCCAGCACCAGCGTCAGCCCGGTCTCGGCCGACACCCGCCGGAGCACGAGCTCGTTTCGGCCCGTGGCGCGGCTGTGCTGGAACTCCGTTCCCTCGGTGCCCGGGGTAGCCGGGCGGTCGCGGTAGCTTGCAGCCTCTGCGTCGGCCAGCGAGTCACTCTTGTAGAACAGGTCACCCGTATCGGTCCAAGCGGACAGCCGGGTGAACTGGGGGTCGGGGAACTTGAACAGCTTGCGCAGCGACGCATAATCGTTCTGGACCTCGATGAAGCCTAGGTCGCCCCGGGACCCGGGCATGTACCTCACAAGTCCGTAGACGAGCCGGGGTTGGACCCGCTTCCAGGGGTCGGGGTAGGGCGGAAGCAGAATCCCCTTGCCCAGCAGGGCCTCGGCCCTCGGGGCCCAGGGAAGCCTGCGGATGGTGTCGGCCACCCCGGTGACCGCAGGGTGGTCGAGGAAGTTGCTCGAAAAGAAGTCGCCCTTCTTGTTGAAGATGTTGACCGAATAAAAGTTCTTGATGGCCGAGTAGGTCACCACCGAACCCCTGAGGAAGTTCGCAGCGTCATTGAGGTCGACGCTGTTCAGAGGATTTGTTCTGTCGAGGCTGCCAAGTGTGTCGAGCGCCGATTTGAACGTGCTGCCCGAGATGAGGTTGGTCTCGAAAAACTCCATTGACCGAAACTCGCTGTCAAACTGTTCGAGCAGGTTGTCGGCGATCAAGCTGTAGTTGTCCCGGGCGTTCCTTTCAAAAAGCCGCGAGGTGTACAGGAAGAACCCGATGCTCAGCACCACGACCAACAGGAAGATGAGTACGGAGTAGGTAAAAAGCACCCGGGTCTGGAACCTCATGGCGCGCATTCTACCACGCGCCCGGCGGCCAACCCGGACTTCTCACAGCAAGATCGGGATGAAGCACAAGGAGAGAGGCAATTTCCGCCCGGAGCATACGTTCTTGTATGTGAGGACGGAAATTGCCGAACGACGC
>Ga0181516_10000728_pt1 | contig 27867 bp, 30 predicted proteins | sample PEATcosm2014_Bin_25_FD_121104 | JGI IMG/M metagenome (GOLD analysis project Ga0181516, IMG submission 121104) | Peatland microbial communities from MTU Mesocosm Facility, Houghton, MI, USA - PEATcosm2014_Bin01_10_metaG | ecosystem: Environmental > Terrestrial > Soil > Wetlands > Peat | place... | reverse complement strand
CGCTCGCGGAGCCCACACTGCCGCCGTCACCTGTAACCACGGCACGCCCCTCGCCGCTGCCGCTGACATCGCGATCGTTGCCGAGGTCGGTCCCGAAGTGATTTCAGGCTCCACGCGCATGAAGGCAGGCTCCGCTCAGAAGATGGTCCTCAATATGATCACCACCGGAGCCATGACCCGCCTCGGCTACGTGTACGAAAACCTGATGGTCAACGTGCACATGCAAAATTCCAAGCTGGTCGAGCGCGGCATCCGCATCCTGATGAGCGCCTGCAAAATCGACCGCGCCACCGCCGTCGACACCATCAAGAGCGCCGGCCGCAGCGTTCCTGTCGCCTTGGTCATGCTCAAAGCCAAAGTCGACAAGCCTGAGGCGGTCCGCCGCCTGGCCAAATCCGACGGCAATGTGCGCCTCGCCATCGAAGACAACGTCCTCGAAATGTAGCCGACCTAAAGCTTAATTCACACTGTTTGCGCATTGTGTTCCTGGTAATCTGCGCCCAGACTTGTCTCCCACCGCCATTTAAAATGGAAGGCTGGGAGCAACCCATTTTTCATGGATAAATTTGTCATCCGCGGTGGCAATCCCCTGGTCGGCACCGTCCGCGTTTCAGGCGCAAAAAACTCCGCCCTGCCCTGCATGGCCGCGGCCATCCTCACCGAGGATACGGTGACCCTCGAGAACATTCCCAGGGTCCGCGATATCACAACCGAGAGTCGGCTTCTTTCTTCCATGGGCGCCGATGTGGAAATCGCCTCGGCTGCAAACAATGGCTGCATCACCATAAGTTGCCGCACGCTCTCCGATCCCGTCGCAAAATATGAAATCGTCAAAACCATGCGCGCCAGTTCGCTCGTGCTCGGCCCTCTCATCGCGCGTGTTGGCATGGCGCGCGTGGCCATGCCCGGAGGCTGCGCCATCGGCGGCCGACCCATCGATCTGCACATCAAAGGCCTCGAGAAGATGGGCGCCACCATCGTCCAGGAACACGGCTACCTCGAAGCCCGAACCGACCGCCTCCACGGCGCACACCTGGTCTTCGACAAAATTACCGTGACCGGAACCGAGGACCTCCTGATGGCCGCCGTGCTCGCCGACGGCGAGACTGTCATGGAAAATTGCGCGCGCGAGCCCGAAGTCACGGACCTCGCCGCGTTGCTCATCGCGATGGGCGCGAAGATCGAAGGCGCTGGCACATCCACAATTCATGTGCAGGGCGTAGCCTCCTTGCATGGCGCCCACTATCGCATCAATCCCGATCGCATCGAGGCTGGCACATTTCTCGTGGCTGGCGCGATCACCGCCGGCGATCTCACCGTCGCCGATTGCAAGCCCTCTCACCTTGGCGCTGTCATCGCGAAACTTCAGGAAGCCGGTGCACAAGTCGATGTTCTCGGCCCCGACGCAGTCCGTGTGCGCGCCGGCGGCAGCCTCAAGGCCGCCGATATTTCCACTGAGGAGTATCCGGGCTTCCCCACCGACATGCAGGCGCAATACATGGCGCTCGCGACTCAGGCTGAAGGCGTCAGCAACATTAAAGAGAATATCTTTGAAAACCGGTTCATGCATGTGCAGGAACTGGTCCGCATGGGCGCTAACATCAAAGTCGACGGTCGCACTGCCACCGTTCGCGGCCCCGCCAAACTTTCCGCCGCCGCCGTGATGTGCTCCGACCTGCGCGCCTCTGCATCGCTCGTGCTCGCGGCCCTGGTCGCCGATGGCGAATCGATTCTAGATCGTGTCTACCACATGGATCGCGGTTACGAACGCATTGAGGAGAAGTTGCAGCAGGTCGGCGCTCAGATTAAGCGCCTCGGAAATGTATTTCCGTCGAAAGCCGAAGACGCCGCTGCCGATTGATCCCGTCCGGCATTCGCCTGACAGGCTCTAGCGCCAGCTCGCCGCGAGGTGCCAGCGCAGGCCGCGATCCGATGCCTTTCGCAGCACCCGTTCGTATTCTTTAAGCTCAATCATCACCGACGGGGTTTCGGATCCGAGTGCAGCAGGGATCGCAGCCAGATGATCGATCAGTGCTCGCACCGTGACCAGCCCCTCAGCGCCAGAAAACCACTGCGGCTGAGGCAAGTGCCTCGCCCACTCCGGATCGCCCGTGCCCTGATCCAGCAACAGGGCCATGGAATTCTCATCGGCGGAAAAGAAATCCAACAGCGGACTCACGTCGAGCGACGAAGACATCCGATGAAGAGCCTCCTCGTTCCGGGCCAACGCGTGGCCGTTGACGAAAATGTCGAATCCCGGGTCTTCCCCTTCCACAACGATGTATAGACTGGCCGCCATCGCACTGAGTTTAGTCCAGTTATGTTCTAATGCAGCCCAAAATCCAGCATCTGTCATCCAATCGATTACGAGCGGATGTGTGCCGTCAACGTTACGCAAGTTTCGGGCAACGTGCAGACTGGCCCAAAAGAGCTATTCCGATTGCGAAAGCAGTCGATCATAAACTGGAATAGGCGGATTAGCCGCCGCGAGGACTCGTGTGTTGGATTGGAGCAAACTCCCAGATCTGACAGCAGTTGCACTCTTGACGTGCGCCTTCGCGTCGGTCGCCCGGCGCGGTCACACCCCCATCTCCCGGCTTTGGCTTACAGGCTGGCTGCTCATCGCCACCCACTTTGCCGCCTTCATGTTTCTCGCTGCGCCTGGCGCCCTGGGCTTGCTGGCGTTAGATATTGGGATCGCCTCGTTGGCGGCCGCCGGCGTGCTCTTTATGTACGCCTCCATTCCCTATCGCGCTGAGCCCTCCAGCCGGTGGATGCTGTTTTCCCTGCTATTCACTGGCACACTCTATATTTGCCTCATCAACGGCGGCCCCGCCGCAGATTGGGCCTTGACGCCGGCAGCCCTTCTATTTGGCGTCGTGCCCATAATCATTGCCCTCTTCGCCATGCGCAACTTCCAGCATCGGATGCGGTGGTTGACCGTTACCCTTTCCTGCGTCTTGTCGATCTACCTCTTGCTCGTTCAGCACCGGCCCGAAGATGGCGGGGACCTCGCGCTGAACGGTTTGCTTTTCGCGGTCTATTTTGGGTGCTGTCTCTTCGTTTGGTATGCCTACCCGCGCGCGACCACCGGCGCCTTCATCACCGTCTCGGGATTTCTTGCCTGGGCTTCGGTCTTTGTCGTCGGTCCCTGCCTGCTGGCTTATTTTCCAAAGATCCAGATTGAAAGCGAAGTCTGGAATCTGCCCAAATATGTGGTCGCTGTGGGAATGATCCTGCTGCTTCTCGAGGATCAGCTCGAACACAACAAGTATCTGGCTCTGCACGATGAACTGACCGGATTGCCGAACCGCAGGCTCTTCCTCGACCGGCTCTCAGTCGCCATCGAGCGGGCGCGGCGATCCAATACCAAAACCGCTTTGTTGGTCATCGATCTTGACCGATTCAAGCAGGTGAATGACACTCTGGGGCATCATGCGGGCGATCTGTTGCTTCAGAAAGTGGGCGCCATTTTCTCTACCCGGGTCCGGGGCTCCGATACAGTCGCGCGCACCGGCGGCGACGAATTCTCAGTGATTCTCGAGGACTCCACCGACTGCGCCAGCGCTGAATGCGTTGCCGATTCCCTCCTCGGCTATCTCAACGCTCCGCTTCAGGTTGACGGAAAGACCGTGTGGGTGGGCGCCAGCATTGGTGTTGCCCTGTTTCCCGACGATGCGCCCGACATGGAGTCCCTTCGCATCGCCGCCGACCTCCGCATGTATAGCGAAAAGAACAGCAATCGCGATCTTCCCATGCGGCAGTCCGCGCCGAAGATTCTCCCCCATACCGAGACCGAAGGCAGCCTCGCGCCTCAACTCCATGTCGTGTCCGACCGCACCAGGGCCTGAATCGGCAAAGAGGAATTCCGCGCGGCTCAGGTTTCATCATCTCCAAGACATTTTCAGCAGCAAAGAAAATGCCCGAATGAAATCATTCGGGCATTTCTCACTTAGGTGAATTGTGCAGCTCAGCCTTGTCCACCACTGCCACCAGGACGACCGCCGCGACGACGACGACGGCGGCGATTGTTGTTCGCCCCTCCAGCAGCGGGCGGACGCGGGCCGCCCGTTGGAACCGGTCCACCAGCGTGCACAGGCGTTCCTTCTGCGCGGTTGAAGTTCGGCTCGTTCTCCTCGTCAATTTCTTCGACGTCGCCTTCTTCCTCGTCAAAATCGTCTCCGCCCTCGATCAGAATGGTGCTCTGATTCGAACGCGGCTGACGCTCATCAAACTCGTTCCTCGGCTTCGGCGGAGGCGGCGGAGTGAATGCCGGAGCTTCGCCTGTCGCCTCTTCGGCTTCCGCGGGAGAGGATTGCGCCAGCTTCGCGCGCTGCTCTTTGATCAGCGCCTTGCGGCTCAGCTTGATGCGGTTGCCTTCAATTGCCAGCACCTTCACCATCACCTGATCGCCTTCGCGCAACTCGTCCTTCACTTCCTTCACGCGGTGTTCGGCGATCTCCGAGATGTGCAGCAGGCCATCAGTGCCGGGGAAAAGTTCCACGAACGCGCCAAACTCAGCGAGCCGCACCACTTTGCCCAGATAAGTCTTGCCAATCTCTGGCACCGCGGTCAGGTCGTTGATGATCGCCAGCGCACGCTTCAGGCCTTCTGCGTCGCTTGAGGCCACGCTCACTCTGCCCGTATCGTCCACATCGATCTTCGCGCCGGTCTGCTCGACGATGCCGCGAATCGTGGCGCCGCCCTTCCCGATCAGGTCGCGAATCTTGTCCGTCGGAATCATGACCGTCTCGATGCGCGGAGCATATTGCGAGCGCTCCGTGTTCGGTCCGGCCAGCGCTGCATCCATCTTGTCCAGCAGGAAGAGCCGTCCGCGCTTCGCCTGCTCCATCGCCTGCTGCAGGATCTCGCGCGTCAGTCCACCGATCTTGATGTCCATCTGCAGCGCCGTAATTCCCTTACGCGTTCCGGCCACCTTGAAATCCATGTCGCCGTAGTGATCTTCTGCGCCGGCAATGTCAGAAAGGATGGCGTAATCATCGCCTTCTTTCACAAGTCCCATCGCCACGCCCGCAACCGAGCCCTTCAAAGGAATGCCTGCGTCGTACAACGCCAGGCTCGCGCCGCAGACCGAAGCCATCGACGAAGAGCCGTTGGACTCCAAAATGTCCGACACGATGCGAATCGAATACGGCGACTCTTCCGCGCTCGGCAGCACCGCCGAAATCGCCCGCTCCGCCAGCGCTCCGTGGCCCACTTCGCGGCGGCCAACGCCGGTCATGCGCCCCGTCTCTCCCACGCTGAACGGAGGAAAGTTGTAGTGCAGCATGAAGTTCTTTCTCTGTTCGCCTTCATAGCTCTCCAGGCGCTGTCCGTCATCGGCAGTGCCCAGCGTAGCCGTTACCAGTGCCTGCGTCTCGCCGCGCGTGAAGAGAGCCGATCCGTGGGTGCGTGGCAGCACGCGCGTCTCGATGCTGATCGGGCGAATCTCGTCGAACTCGCGCCGGTCCGGCCGAATCCGATCCTTCGTCACCTGCTCGCGGAAAAGCCTCTCGCGCAGATGCTCGTAATAGGTTCCCAGCTTCTTCTTCGCGGTCGGATCGTCCGCCGGAAGTTCCTTCGCCAACTCGTCCTTGATCTGCTTCACCAGCGCGTAGCTCTCGGTCTTGCCGTGCGCCTTGGTATCCAGCGCGTCCTTGAGCCGGTCGCCGATCTTCGCCTTCAACTCGCCATAATAGGCTTCGTCAAACTCAGGGGCGGTGAAGGCGCGCTTCTGCTTGCCGGCCTTCGCTACCAGCTCTTCGATGGCCGCAACAATCTTCTTGATTTCGCCGTGAGCAAATTCGATGGCCGCAAGAATGACTTCTTCCGACTCTTCCTTGGCGCCCGACTCAATCATCACGATGCCGTCTTTGTGGCCCACCACCATGATGTTCACCGTGGTGTTGGCGCGCTCGGAGTAGGTGGGGTTGATGACGAACTCGCCATCGACGCGACCCACACGAACTGCACCCACTGTTGCGCTGAATGGAATGTCCGACAGCGCCAGGGCGGCTGCTGCGGCGTTGATTCCGATCACGTCGGGATCGTTTTCTTTGTCCGCGGAGAAAACCAGCGCAATAATCTGCGTCTCGTTGCGGAAACCATCCGGGAACAACGGCCGGATTGGGCGGTCAATCTGACGCGCCGTTAAAATCTCTTTTTCGCTGGGCCGGCCTTCGCGCTTGATAAATCCGCCGGGAATGCGGCCACCGGCATAGGTGTATTCGCGATAATCCACGGTGAGAGGAAAGAAATCAATTCCCTCTCTCGGATCGGGAGATGCGACCGCGGTTGCCAACACCACGGTTTCGCCCGTGGTCACCAGCGCAGCGCCGGATGCTTGCTTGGCCATGCGTCCGGTCTCAAATACCAGCCGCTTGCCGCCGGCCAATTCGACCGTTACTTCATGCTTCGTAGACATAGAGTCCTCGTTTCATTTTTTTCGCTTGGGAAACTTGTGTGGGAGACGCGCACAATGACGCGGATATTTTGACGAGCAATGAAAAAGGCATCGCTGCATTGCATGGGAGCAATACAAACGACGCCTCTTGTTGGTGGGCCAGGCTTCGGTCACGCCCTGCTCGCAGTCGATAGCAGTGCGCGTGTGCCGTCAGCGGATACTCTCCGCCGGGTACACCATGGCCCCGGGTCCTGGGTGGAGCGGGGGCCGTGACCATTAATCGGTCTGGGCGCTTCCGATTCAAAGGTTGCTTTCTACTTACTTCCGGATTCCGAGCTTGCTGATTACGTCACGATACCTGTCGGAATCGTGCGTCTTCAGGTAATCCAGCAGGCGGCGGCGTTTGCTTACCAGCATCAACAGGCCACGACGGGAAGCGTGGTCCTTCTTGTGCGTCTTGAAATGCTCGGTCAGCTCGCCAATCCGCTCACTCAGAATCGCGATCTGGACCTCCGGTGAACCGGTGTCCGTCTCGTGGGTGCGGAAGCGTTCAATCAGGTCAGTCTTCTTAGCAGTCGCCAGCACGGCGTGTGTTACTCCTCTTGCGTTCTCAGTCCACTCTTCAAGTGTCTACTGTGAGATTACCATGAATGCGGCAGCCGCGCCATTCATCCCGGCCAGGCGCCCGCCCTCCAACTGCAACATGCGGCTCGTTTTGAATCCACAGGCTATTGCTGCAACCAGTAGTTAGCCCGGGCCACAATCCGCGCCCCGTAGTCCTGCGTGGTTTTCACGCGAATCGTATGCAGCCCCGGCGTCGGGTTCGACGGACTGAACGTGATCAGATAGCGGTTGTGCACGTGTTCCGCCGCTTCCAGCACGTTCTGCTCAAATGCCTTATCGCGGGTAAAGGTTTCGTATTCGCCGCCGCTTTCCTTCGCCACTTCCTTGGCCACGTTTTTCTTGAATGCCTTGACGGCCATCACCAGCGTCGACACCATGTTCATGGTTCGATCATCGCCGTTGTCCTTCAGATCGTGCAGCAGTTCCGCGCGCGCCGGCGAAAACGACACGCTCAGCACCAGCACGTCCGACCGGCCGATTTTTTGAATCAATTGCGCCGGCTTGGTGTGTTTGCTGCCATGATCCCGCTCCTCGCTAATCAGAAGCAGCACCCGCCGAAACTCCTTGGGCTGTGTCTCCAGCAAATCGACCGCGGAACTCACCGTGTCGAGAATCGCGCCGCCACCATCCCCTGGTTCCAGATGCTGCAGTGCGTCCTTTAAATCGTCACTTGAGTTGGTGTAGTCGTGAATCAGGTGCGGTTTGGAGTCAAAGCCCATCAGCGCCACTTCGCTGCGCCGATTCGACAAATACAGATCGAGCAGCGGCGCGAGCTTGGCTTCCTTGCCAAACTCCAGCCCGCTCATGCCGCCCTCTTCCACCGCAACCACCAGCGCAACGGGGGCGGTATCCAACTCCTCCTGCACGCGAATCTTCTGCGGGACGCCATTGTCTTCCAGCACAAAATCGCCTTGCTTCAGTCCGTACACAACGCCCCCGCCACTCTTCTCCACCAGCGTCGGCACCAGCACTTCGTTGGTCGTCACGCGAATCGTCGTGGATTGGCCCTGTGCCCCAGGCATCGGCTTGGGCGCCTCCGCAGGCGGCAGCTTCTGCGCATCACTCTGCGCCGAAACCGCAGCCAGCATCAAGAGAGTGAACATGAAATGTCGCGCAATGCAACGGAGCATAGGGGCAAAGAAGATGCACAAGTTCAGACGGTTCAGCTGTGCATTCAGATAGCCACCCGGGATCTTACGCACGTTTGCGCGCCTCTTTTTGCACCCGCCCGGTCCACGCTAAAAAGCTCAGCAGCTCCCATCGCGAACTCCACATGAACCCCAGCACATCTTTTGCAGTGAGTGTCTCGGCCGGTTTGCCGCTGTAGGTCTCGACCCGCCAGCGCAGAAACTCACTGCGCCACGGTGCTAGCCGGTGGCCACGGGTCGCATTCCAGATAAAGCGCAAGGGCGCCAGCAAGCGATGTCCTCTTGCATCAAGTATAGATTGCAGCGTCGATTCCAGCGCGGCGCGCCCATCTCAGTTTCCGAACGAGAGACTTGCCCTAGTTGAGCTTGTCAAACAGCGTTCCCGAGCCCAGTTGTGAGATCACATCCTCCAGCGCCGTCTGCTGCGTCTCGGCAAGAGAGAGTTGCGTCGAAATCTGCGGCAGGTCGGCCTGCATCAGGCTCGTCTGCGCCGCTGTCAATTGCGTCTGCTCGCTGGTCACAGCCTCAGAAGCCGACGACAGTTGCGTGATGGAGTTATCCAGCGTTACTCGTTGCTGCGATACATAATTCATCGCCGTGTTGAGCGCCTCTGTGTCCTCGACCGACTTCCCCGTGTTGGTCCCGTTCGCGTAATCCGCGATCAAATTATTCAGCGCCGCAAAAACATCGTTGCTGCCACCCGCCGTGAAAATCTGGCCCCCTGGTACATTCAATTGAATCGTCTGCCCATTGGGCGCCTCAAGAGAATTCACTTCGTTGTCACCGTTGTAGGTCGTCGTCGCCGGCGTCGTTGTGCTCGATGTCGTGAACGGGGTTGTTGCCGTCTGGCTTCCCCCAAAGATGTATTGGCCCTGATAGCTCGTGTTGGCCAGCGAGGTCACCTCATCCCGAATCCCGGCAAGCTGATTCGAAACTGACTGAAGCTGGTTCGCATTCATCGTGCCGTTATTGGCTCCGGTCGCGATCGAGATAGCCTGCGTGAGCTGGCTGACCACGCTTCCCAGCGCGGAATCTCCCACCTGCAACTGTCCCTGCACCAGGCTCGACGATTGCGTAAAAGAGTCGTCCTGCTGCATCTGGTTCAGCAGCAAAACATTTTCCCCAGCCGCGACCGGATCCTGGCTCAGCGAGGTCACTCGCACGCCGCTCGAGAGTTCGCTGGTCAACTGCTGCTCGCTCGACTGCGTCTGATCGAGCGCCCCTGCAAGATTCGTAACGTAAAACGGATCTACCCGCATCGTCCCTCACCTCGTTCGCCGCCTTTGCTGCTCCGTTCGCCACCCCTGTTGCCCTGTACGCCGTCCCCGCTGCCCTGTATGCCGCATCTACTTCCCTGTTCGCCGCCTTGCTGCTCCGTTCGCCGTCCCCGCCGCCGCAATCCAGCCCAGGTTAGGAGACCGCCGTCTGTACGCCCAGGTTCAACGCCGCCGCCATCACCGTGTTCAATATGGTGAACACTTCTGAGGCAGCCTGATAAGCACGCTCAAATTGCTGCATCGACGCCGCCTCATCGTTCAGATTCACGCTCGATAATGAACTCTGTTGCGTCTGCAGTTGGGTTACAGATGCGCTCTGTGCCGTGTTCTCCGTCTGCACCTCTGAAACAGTCGAGCCAAGATCGCTCACAAATTGAGAATAAAAGTCCGATGGCGTCTGCCCGGCAACGGTCGCTTGATTCCCAATATTCGCCATCGCGGTTGCATTCGAGTTGTCGCCCGTTCCGTCGCCGAATCCAGCGGCGGCAATCTGGCCCGGATCGCTCGTGATCACGCTCATGGCCGCGGCGCTGCCAGCAACCTGCGTCGGCTGGCTGAAGATGTAGAGTGGCGTTGTTCCCGTTCCTGTCACCCCCGACGAATTGGTCCCCGTGCCCTCCACTCCCGACAGGTTGGTTCCGGAATTGTTGGCTGCATTCACTTCCGTCGACACACTGTAAGCCAGCTGATCGAGGGCCGTTAGCGTATCGGGCAGATCCTGATCGCGTGCCGTCAGGTAACCGCCCAGTTCCCCGCCCCCCGTCTGGAGGCTCGAAGTGATGTCGGTAGTGCCGAGAAAAAAGTGGGTCACTCCGCCCGACATCCCCGTCGTCAGTTGGAAGCTTGATGAATCTGAGACCAGCAGCTGCCCCGATGTGGTGGTGATCGCGAGACCGTTGTCATTCGAGGTGATCTGATTGATGCCGACCAGTTGCGAGAGTTGCGAAATGTCCTGCTGCCGCTGGTCCTCAAGCGTGCCCGCGTCGGTGTTGGGCGAGGTTGTTTGAATCTGCTGATTCAACTGCGCAATGGCCGTGGTCAGCGCATTGACCTGGCTCGTCACCCCGGCCGCCTCCTGATCCAGCGCTGACCGCTGCGAGTTGATGCTGGCTGCGGCATTTGAAACATCGCCGGCCAGCGTCGAGGCCGTGGAAATAACCTGCTGCCGCAAAGCGTTATCCGTCGGCGTTCCGCTATTCGCCAGCGAAGAAAACGAATCGAAGAAGCTGGTAATATCGCTGCCGATATCGCCCGCCGTCGCCGTCGAAGTACCCGAATCCGGCGTAAACAGCGCCTGCAGAGTATTGAGCGCCGTCAGCCGTGCCCCTGAGGCCGAGGCCAGTTGCTGTTGCTGCGCCAGTCGCTGATCGAGCACGTTGTCTCGAATCGAGGTCGCGCCGGTTTCCGTTACACCGCTGCCCGTCGACACACCGTTGATCACAACCGGCGGATTCTCCTGCCAGTTGGGAACTTCGCGCGTGTACCCTGTGGTATTTGCATTGGCCACATTGTTGGCCACAATGCCCAACGCCGATTGATCGGCATCGAGAGCCGAGGTGATCAGGCTGAGGGCTGAACTAATCGTTCCCATGGCCCGATTCCATCGCTTTCGGCCCATCGACCGCCTGAGGCCCGTATCCCTGTCGCCCCTCGCGCAGTTCCCTGAGCCGTCGCATCACGTTCAGGTTTGCGTACGTCGCTTCGAGCACGCGCCCAAAGACAGCCAGGTCTCCCTTGGCAGCGTGCGCTTCGCGTCGCAGAGCCGCGGTCTGCTCGACCGCCGCCGGATCGGGGCTCGCGCCCAGCGCCCGGCAGGACAGCGCCATGTCTTCCAGCCGGTCCGCATCCAAAAGTGCCAGCGCGCGCGAGGCTTCCGCGACCAACGCCTTTAGCTCGGGGCGCGCGCGGCGATTCCTGTCCTGCTCCATCTGCAAGCTTTCCTTTCACCAGCCCCATTGGTCCCTCAGTTCTCTGAGGAACTCCCGCCGCCCATCATCGCGTCCACGACCTTGCCTGCCACCGCCGATGCGGGCACACTGTAGGTTCCCGCTGCCAGCGCAGCCTGCACCGCAGCCACTTTATCCATGCGCACATCCGAGTCCGCCAGGCTCTGCGCGGCCTCCGCGCCCGCGCTGCTCAACGTCGCGCGATCGCCGGCCAGCGTAACCCCGCTCGAAGCCGTTTCGCCTTTTGCCCCCTGGGTCTTTGCCGGGGCCGTCGACGGCACCCCGAGAAGAGTTTTCAATCCCTCAACGCTGTTGCGAATGTCCATGCTCATGTCTCCTTACCCGGCTTATCGACCCCATCACTCATCACTCTAGTCATTTGCAGCGGCTAACCACGGTATCTTAGTGCTGATTCTGCGTTACTTTCGCAGAATTGGGAACGTGTCCTCTTTGGGACAGGCTGTTCACAATCGACGCAGCGATGCCCAGCCCGCCCTTGTCGCTCAGTGCCCGGCCCAGCGATTCCGAGGCGAACTCGCCCAGCGCCCCGCCTGCGCCCTCGGCGTCCTCGTCGTCTTCCCCGGTCAGCCCATTCCCGCCGGTCATGGGCTTGAGCAACTCCTTCATCATTTGCGCTTCAAACTCGTGCGCCGCCTTTACCAGCCGCGGCTGCGGAGCCCCTTGCGCCCCTGTCATGCCCACCGCCACAGCCCCATGAATTCCGTGCATCAGAGCACCTCCACCTCGGCTTCGAGAGCGCCGGCTTCCTTCATCGCCTGCAAGATCGAGATCACGTCCCGCGCCCCCGCCCCAATCCGTTGCAATTCCTGTACCAGATCCTCGACCGTGGCGCCTTCCTTCAATTCGATCCGGTTTACAGGCTTGTCCTGCGCCTGCACTGTGGTCTGCTGCACCACCTGCGTGGTCCCTGACGACATCGGCCCCGGCTGCGAGACCTCTGTCGACGTCATCACGTTCACCGACAAACCGCCATGCAAAATCGAAACGGGCTGCAGCCGCACCGTTCCGCCAATCACCACGGTGCCGGTTCGCTCATTCACCACCACCCGCGCCTTGGGATAGACCTCAACCTCCACACCCTCCACTTTGTCGAGCAGTGCCGCCACATCTTCATTCGCTTCGGCAACGATGTCCACCCTGCGGCTATCCATGGCGTGCGCGCGCGCCGAACCCAGCACCGTGTTGATCGCAGCGGCCATCCTCTCCGCGGTGTGAAAATCAGCATCGTTCAACACCACGCTCACCGTATGCAGGTCTTTCAGATCGAAGGCCACCGCGCGCTCCACCAGCGCTCCTCCTGGAATCCGCGCCGTGGTGGGATGATTCACCTGCTTCGCGCTGCCTCCGCCCGCTGCCATGTAACCGCCCAGCACCAGCGCTCCCTGGGCCTGGGCATAGATTTGTCCATCCGGCCCGTAAAGCGGCGTCATCAGCAGAATGCCCCCTTCGAGCGAACGCGCGTCGCCCGCCGAAGAGACGGTGATATCAATCCGATAACCTGGCCTGCTGAAAGGCGGCAGCGTCGCCACCACAAACACCGCGGCCATATTCTTCACCTGCATGTTGCTGGCGCTGTTCGATCCGGTCTGGGGAACCGTAATTCCCATTCGCTCCAGAGCTGAAATCAGCGTCTGCGCCGGGAACACCGTCTGCGAACTGTCTCCGGTGCCACGCAATCCCACCACCAGCCCGTAGCCCACCAGCTGGTTGTCGCGAATCCCTTCGATTGTCGCCACATCCTTTACACGGGCCAACAATCCTGGCGACTCCCCCAGGGCTACGCCGGCGGCAACCGTCAACGCGGCGAACACCAGCCAACCCCTGTGCCATCGCCACGATCCCTGCCGCATCGGATTCAGCATCTTCCCCTGCATCGCTTGTTCCCTGCCCGCCACTTCCCGTTAGGTATGCGCTGCCGCTTCTTCGTTACTCCCTATTCCACTTGCCGATTCGCTGCCGCTTCTCAGCGACTCCTTATTCCCCTTACGTCTTGCTGCAACTCCTCTGCCACGCCCTGTTCCCGGTCGTTAGAAGACGACCAACCGCTCCAGCAGCCGAACCAGCGGGTTCTGCCGATAAGTGGAATCGTTCACGATTCCTTTGCCTGTCACTTCGAGTTCCAGATCGGTCATGGCCGTCGACTGGACCTCATTTTGGGCACTCACATCCTCGGGCCGCACCAGTCCCCGCAGCTTGATAATCTGCGTCTGCTGCGAAAAGCTGATTTGCCGCGTGGCCTGCACCACCAGCATCCCATTGGGCAGCACATCGACCACCTCGGCGCCAAACGTTGTCGCCAGACTTGAATTCGTGGTGCTCTGTCCCTGCGCCGTCAGACCCGAGGCCGAGGTCTGCCCGATCAGGTTCTGCAGCGCATTCGAAGCTTTCAGCGCGCCAAACAGCGAAGTCAGGCTGGAGCTGGCGTTCGATGCCCGCGTGTTCTTCACCTGTCCGTCGGTCGAGGCCGCCAGGCTCTCGCTCACCACAATTGAAACCACGTCGTGCAGGCGCGCCGCCTTGGCATCGGTGCCGAAGCGCACCAGCCGCCCCTCCGGACTCCAGATCGATCCCATCGTCTTCACTTCCGCCGCATTCTGCGCCCGCACCTTGTCGATATAGGCTCGCAGAGCAGCCTCGGGAGGCGTCACCTTGGGCGCTGCCGCCGCCTGCGGCTTCTTCACCTCTGCCGACGCGGACAGCGCGCAAACAAGAATCGCGCACAACACCGCCCTTGTCGCCCAGCCGCCTTTGCCGCTCATCGCCATGCCTCATTCTCCGCATGGATCTCGGCGCGTCCCGGACCCAGCGCGATCGCGTGTACACATGCTCCGCCCACCGCCAGTCGCGCTTCAAACACTGACCCTATCGCCGCCGGCCCCAGCGCAGTCGCTTCCAATCGTTCTTCAGAAACAGGCGTTCGTCCCTCAATCACCAGCCTGTCTCCACCTCGAATGACCACGCGCAGCGGCGCTTCGCCGGACACATCCGGCCCCGCTTGCTCTCCACTCGGCCGAGTCTGCGCAGTGACCAGCCTTCCCGGTCCTCCGGCGCGCCCGGCACGGAATAGAAGCCAGCGCGTTGCGGTCGCGGGATCGTCGATCTCCTTTATCGCTCGCGGATGCGACCCCGGCGACGCCGACAAAGGAGCACCGTTTTGCGCGAATACAGCCCCTGCGCACACACCCAGAAAAACAACGACGACGCGGGCCGCAGTGAATCCGAATTGGTCTCTATATTGGTCTCTAGGTCGTTTCATTCTTTGCCGGCTTGCACCCATCTCATCCTTCATCGCCCAACTGCCGCATCCTGTTGTTCACTTGCGAGTCCATGACATTCCCCGCTCAACTACCGCGTCATGTTGTTCACTTGCGAATACATGTCGTCAGCCGCCTTGATCACCTTCGAATTCGATTCGTAAGCCCGCTGCGCCAGCACCATCTGCACAAACTCGGTCACCACATCCACATTGGAGTTTTCGAGATATCCCTGCTGCAAGGTCCCCAGCCCTTCGGTGCCCCCGGGATTGCCCAGCACCGGGTCGCCGGAACTTAAAGTCGCCTGCAACAGATTCGCGCCCATGCTTTCCAGGCCTCCGGGGTTGGGAAACGTCGCCAGTTGCAGCTGCCCCAGCTGCGAGGGATTCTGCTGGCCCGGCAACGTCGCATTCACCACGCCGTATTGCGTAATCGTCACCGCGGTTGCATTGGGCGGAATCGTGATGGTCGGAATGATCGGGTCGCCGTCCGTGGTCACAATCGTTCCCTGGTTGTTCAGATGAAACTGTCCTGCCCGGGTATACGCAATCGTTCCGTCGGGCCGCTGCACCTGGAAGAATCCCGTTCCCTCAATCGCTGCATCGAGCGGATTGTCGGTTTCGTTCAGCGAGCCCTGGGTGTTGATCACTTCGGTCGCCGCCGATTTCGTTCCCAGCCCGATCTGCAATCCCGCCGACACCGTCGACTGGCTCTGCGCCGCGCCCGGAGTGATCAGGTTCTGATAGACCATGTCCTGAAACTGAAGCCGTAGTTGTCTGAATCCCGTAGTCGACGAGTTCGCCAGGTTGTTGGCGATCGTGTCCAGGTTCATCTGCTGCGCGCTCATGCCGCTGGCTGCCGTATACAGAGCTCGAATCATTATCTTCCTCGCTTCGATGGAGTGAATTGCCTACACCCTGGGCAGATCCTCGGTTGCAAATTTGTTGAACTCGGTATGAAACACGGTCAGAGCTTTCTGCATCATCTCCGCCTGGCGCTGCATCATGATCAGGTCCATCGTGCCCCCGACCACATCTTGATTGGACGCCTCGAGCGCGCCCTGGTGGATCGCGGCATCGGTGGCAGCCGCGGGCTTGGCGTCCTCTGGCGCGATATACCGGTTGGCGCCTTCCGGCTTCAATTCGGTTCCGCCGGGGAACGTGAACACTCCAAGACTTCCCACCGCGCCGCCGGCAACCGACAGCACTCCATTGGCGCCGATCGAAATCTCGCCCGGAGGCACGGGCACGGGCTGGCCAATCGAGGAAAGCACCGGCTCGCCGGCCTCCGTCACCAGCAGGCCCTTTTGCGAACGATGAAAACTCCCATCGCGGGTATAGCGCAGCCCGTTGGCGGTCTGCACGGCAAAGAATCCCTGGCCCTCAATAGCAAGATCCAGCGGATTGCCAGTCTGCTCGAGCGCGCCCTGCGCCAGGTTGATCCGGTCCCCGCCCAGCAGGCCGTAGTTGTTGACCGTCTCTCCGAGTTGCGAATCGCCCGCGTCCGGGCCCAGCAGCGCGGAGCGGAAGAACTCCCGCTCTGCCCGATATCCCGGTGTCTGCGCATTGGCAAGATTGGAGGCGGCCGTGTCCAGCGCCTGGCTTCGCGCCACCAGGCCGGTCATCGCCGCATAGTATCCGCTGTCCATTTCTGAATCACCTGCATGAGATCGATGCAGATGGAGGACCGGAAGGGGATGGGGAAGATTGGTAGAAATTTAGGAATCGGGTTGCGTCGGCACAAACGCCTTCTCCCGGCGACCACACGCCAAGATCGTTGGTTACGCCAGCTCATTGCTGTCGCCCAGGTGCCCGCGTCCAAATCATACCCGGGTGCCTGCGCCCAACTCTATGCTCCCACCGGACGCCTGCGTCCAGCTTATGTCCAGGTCATTAGTGATGCCAAGGTCATAGCTGACGCCCAGGCGCCTGCGCCCAACTCATGCCCAGGCTATTGAATGCCGTCGCAGACAATCGTCACTTCAAATCGCAATTCGTCGGACTTGAAGCAGTGATGAACTTGAAACTCCGGAGCTTGCACATGCAGGTTATAGTCCCGGCCCGTGATCACCGCCGGAACCGACAGCCCGCAGTTTGCCGCCAGTTCAGGCACCCGGCCCTTCCACGCCCCGGCCAGCATATTGCAGATCTCCCCAATGCCGTCCTTGACCGTGTCGTCGATCTCAGAAAATTCCATGCCCGTCATCAGACCCGCCACACGCAGAGCGTCCGTGGCGCCGCAGCGAAACACACATGCCCCGCTGAGCAAGCCTCCAAATCCCACCACGGCCGTCACCGATTCAACCTCCCGCACCGCCGGGTCGGTGTCGAGCACGCATTTCACACCGAGCATCAGACTGAAAACTTCCTCCACGCCCGCATCCAGGTTCCGCGGATCGGATACCAAGTGCATCGAATCCCGTAAAGACAGCGCCATTGCCCGCTCCATTCCATTCTGGCCGCCTGCCCGCTCTCGCGCGATCGCGGCCTTTCTCACGCCGTTCAAAAGCATTGAAGCCCCTCCCGGTTATGCCGCATTCACAAGGGGCAAAACCCGTTCCTTCACCTGCTCGGCCGTGAACGGCTTGCGGATGTAGCCTCGCGCCCCGGCCTGAATCGCCTGCTTGACGTGCTCCTCGCTGGACTCGGTCGTAATCATCACTACCGGAACACCTGGCGCAAGATTCTGCTCCTTGATCTGGCGCAGAAATTCAAGGCCGTCCATCGACGGCATATTGATGTCGGACAGGATCAGGTTCACCTGGTTGGCTCTCAGCTGTTCCAGACCCTCGTTGCCGTTGGCCGCTTCGAGCACCACCAGCGGATCGAGGCCCGCCTGCCGCAGTGAACGCTCCACGATCTTACGCATCACCGATGAATCGTCGACAATCAGCGCTCGCACTTCGTTCATGCCCGGGGCTCCTCTTCTGTCCACGTTATCGGCATCTTTCCCAATCTCTTCAGCTCGGCGCTGCATGGAAGGTATGCCGCCCTTACCCGATCTTGCCGATTGAACAGACCAGATCCATCACCGCGGCGGGATCGGGCAGCGCACCATTGCGCGCGTGGCGCCACATGCGCAGCCAAAGGCAATCGTGCACCCGCACCAGGCGCGCGGCGGCGGGCCGGGTCCGCTCGACTGCCCGTGCCAGCGCATGGCGCGCCGCAGACTGCGACACAGCTTCCACCAATTCAATCGGCGGATACTTTGCGTCCAGTATGCGTGCATGGGCGGTGCGGAACAGCGATTCGCGGACGATCCCGCTCTCCACCCGCAGTCCGGTCATGCGTTCGACGGCCAGCGCCAGCACCGGATCGAGGCTCTCTTCAAATCCCAGATATAAAACTTTCTCTCCGGCTACGCGCAGCGGCAACACCCCAAACGCATCCACAAAAAGGCGCGGCATCATCGCGGCCACCGACGCTGGGTCGTGAAACTCAAGAGTGAGGACCGGGCAGCTCCATTGCAGACAAAGTGCCCGCGTCACCAGCTCTTCGCTCACCGCCTGCTGGCGCATCAGCCAGAGTCCCAGCCGCCCGGTTCCCGACGCCTTCTGCGCTTCGAGAGCCCGCCGCAACTGGCTCTGTGTAATCCATCCCTGTTCCAGCATCACCAGGCCCAGCGGAATCCGATGCCGATGCACTTCCTGCGCGCCGCGGCGTCCGTCGAGTTCCCGTCCCACTGCGGCTCCGATCACCGCTTCGGTGCACTCCGCCGAACAGGTCCATCCGCCCTCGAACACCGGCTTCGAGCGGCTCCTCCATAGCTGCAGCCAGCCGGATCGGCACCCGGCATTGGCGCAGGTCTCAAACATCGAAGCATGAGCCTGGCTGGCTTTGCCGAGCGCATCCGGCTCCGCATTCCTCAGTACTCCGCTACCCAGCTGAACTGCTGCGGCGTCCCTGCCCGGCTCGATCGTCACGGCCTTTCGGCTTAAAAGAGACACCGTATGCTCTCCAGACGCTTGCGCGGCTCTGCAACCTCTGTCACCCGCAGGCCAAAGTTTCCGTTTACCAAAACTACTTCGCCGCGCGCCACAATCTTGTCGCCCACAATCAGGTCCACGGGATCGGAGACATGCCGGTCCAGTTCCACCACATCGCCCGGCCCCAGGCCGAGAACCTCGCCCAGCGGCAACTCGCGGCAGCCAAAGCGAAGGGTCGCTTCGAGCTCCACGTCGAGCAGCAGCTCGATTCCCGGACTGATTCCGGAATTGATTTCGGCACCACCGCCCGGCTCGCGTACTGGCATTTGCGCATCCGGCGCAGTCCTCGGAGCGGCCGCCGCCTTCGGTGGCGCGGCAGCCACCTGCTTTTCACGGGTCTCGTCCCGAACCTGGATCATCCATGCCCCGGCCGACGACTTCAGTTGAAACGCGCGGGTGATGGAACTGGTCCCGGTGATCTCTTCCTGCGCTTCCACCCTGCACTTCAAGCCGGACTTGGCCAGCAGCTCGCCGATCGCGGCTTCGCCCGTTTCCCGCAGCAGCTCGCTCCATCCCGCTCTCTGGTCCGCTCCTTCGCCGAGAAACGGCGTGTCGAGAATGGATTGCTCCAGAACCACCGAGAAACGTCCCACCAGGTCGCCCGAGATGGTGAGGGCGAAGCCGAAGGTCTGGCTGCCCAGCGGCTTGGGAAGCGATTCATTGAACTCCGGCTCCCCGGCCAGCGCCTGCGAAAAAAGTGCTGCCGCGACCGTCGCCCAGCAGTCAAGATAGGTCGTCATGCCTCGGCCTCCCCATTCTGCTGCTGCAGCCGTGCCGCGCGATGCGCGCCTTGACGAATGGCCTGCGCCGAGCCCAGGCGCTGCCCGCCCACGCGCCACTCAGCCAGCTGCGTCGCCGAGATGTCGAAACGCAATACCGTGCCCGGCTCAAGAGATTCAATCGTTCTTGCCGGCAGCCGCACCGGGGGCAGTTGCAAGGCTCCGCCAAAGCGAATCCGCCTGGCCGAGGTTTCCATCCGCGCCATCGCCTCGGCGGAGTGGCCTCTGCGCCGGCTCCACTCCGAGGTCAGCCGCCGCAGAATCGTGTTCGCGACCACGGCCGGGAAGGCCAGGTTCAGCAGCCCCGAGCAGCGCGGCATGCGGATCTCGAAGCTCAGGCACAGCGTCTTCTCGTTCACCGACATGATCCTCGCCGCCTGGGTCTGCATCTGGCGCCGCTCAAAGATGAAGTTGAGGCCCACCGGCTGCCAGGCCGCGGTCAGTTCCTTGCAGATGATCTCCGACACGCTGGCCAGTATCGATTCCTCAATGTCCGTCAGCTCGCGCAGCGGTCCCTCCCGGCCCTCGCCGCCGAGCAGCAGGTCAACAATTGGAGGCGCAAGCGCCAGGTCCAGTTGCAGCACCGAGAGCGCGCCCAGAGGCTCGAGGCGCACCGAGGAGATGTAGCTGATCTCGGGAATGCGCAGCAGGAATTCGTGAAAGGGAATCTGTTCGGCCGATACCAGGTTCATCTGAAAACGGGTGCGCAGCCAGGCTGCCATGTTATGCGTCAGGTTGCGCGCGAACAGGTCGTTGAGCATGCTGATGGCGCGCATCTGCTCGGTCGAGATCTGTCCCGCAGTCGAATAGTTGTAAGGCGTGACCCGCGCGCGCGATTGAGCGGCGCTCTCGGCTGCGGTAGGCTGCGCGGCGTTGAAGAGCGCATCAATCTCATCCTGCTTCAACAACTTTTCCATCAGCGCTCACCCCGTCCCGCGATTGCTGATTCTGCGATTGCTGATGCTGCGATTGCCGATTCTGCGATTGTTGATGCTGCGATTGCTGACGCTGCAATGGTTCGACCCGCCACCTGGGGTGCTGCCGCTGCGGCCCGCTTGGGCTGTTTTGTCTTTCCCGACCTCACCCTGCCTGTTGCGGCCAGATCCCGCAGGGCCGAACGCAGATGAACCACCGCCGACGCATGCACCTGCGAAACCCGCGACTCCACCACCCCCAGCGCCAGACCGATCTCGCGCATGGTCATCTCCTCGAAGTAGTAGAGGGTCATGACCAGCCGCTCGCGTTCGGGCAGATGACCGATCGCGTCCGTCAGCCGCTCTTCGAGCTCTCCCCTGAGGCAGCGAAACAGGGGATCGTCGTCGGGACGGCCCGGCACATAGGCCAGTTCCTCTTCGCCCGAATCTTCATTGCGTTCCAGATGCAGCGTGCCGATCTCGAGACCCTTCAGGTCGCCCAGCAGCTGCTGATATTCCTCGAGCCCCAGGCCCATCTCCTTGGCAACATCCGGCTCGGCCGGCGCCCGGCCCATACGGGCAGTCAAGACGCGAATCGCCTCCTCCACCGCGCGGCCCTTGCGGCGCAGTTCCCGGGGGCTCCAGTCCAGGGTGCGCAGGCTGTCGAGGATCGCGCCCCGGATGCGAAACTGCGCGTAGCTGCGAAACTGCACCTTCTTGGTCGAATCGAATTTCGCAAACGCGTCCATCAGCCCCACCACGCCGGCCGATACCAGATCCTCGATATCCACATGCTGGGGCAACCGCTCGTGGATGCGCCGCGCCAGAAAGCGCACGATGGGCAAGTGTTCCAGCAAGACCCGCTCCTGCTCGCTCGTCAGCATCGACCCGCCGGGCGCAGCGGGCGGATATCCGGCAGCCCTGCGCGGCAGTACCCCACGCCCTGAAATCATCCCAGAAGCATCTGTTCCCATTGCAGCCCCCTACCCCAATCTGTTCAAGAACTCCAGCTAGAAATCCCCGTCGCCTGCCCCAGCTCATCGCGAGTGTGCCCACGTCATCGCAATGTGCCCACCGGGCGCAGTCGAACTTCCGGAGGAATCTCCGCTGCCGCCACCACCGCCAGCCGCGGAAAAATCGGATCCAGCCACCTCTTTACGTGATAACGGGCCGGACTTGGGCATAGGAGCACTGGCAGGGCCGCCGCGGGTGCCGAGCCGATTAGCTGTTTCACAGAATCGATCAGACGGCGCACCACCGGCGTGCCGGAGACCCCGGCTGTCCCCAGAAGCCGCTGCCCGTTCTCCGGCGTCACCGAATTCACGATCTCTTCCTCCAGCCCGGCCTCGAGCAGCACCACCGGCAACTGCCCGTCCCGATCGAGCAGCGGCTGCACCAGGCGCCGGCCCAGAGCCTGGCGCGATGCCTCGACCAGAGCCACCAATCCCTTGTTCACGGGCGCAGTCACCAGCAGCGTTTCGAGAATCGTGCCCAGATCCCGTATCGAAACCCGCTCCCGCAGCAGCTGTTCCAGCACCCGTCCCACTTCGCCCAGGCTCAGCAGCTTCGGCACCAGTTCCTCCATCAGCTTGGGATGGCTGTCGTTGAGCGCATCCATAAGGCGCTTGGTCTCGGCGCGTCCCAGCAACTCCCCGGCGTGCTGGCGAATCAACTCGCCCAGATGCGTCGCGATCACCGTCACCGCGTCCACCACCGAGTACCCGGCCGCGATCGCCTGTTCCTCCAATGCGGGAACGATCCACACCGCAGGCACCCCAAAGGCCGGCTCGCGCGCCTCCCGGCCCTGCAGCGGCCTCCGGTTCGGCTCGCCTGAAACCGCCAGCAGCTGGGCGCCCTCGGTCTGCCAGCGCCCGATTTCCATCCCGCGCAGGGAGAAGAGATATTCGCGCGGCTTCAGGCGAAGATTGTCCGAGATGTGCACCGGCGGCACCAGGAATCCCATCTCAGCTGACAGGTGCCGGCGCAGCGTCCTCACCCGGTTCAACAACTGTCCGTGCTGCTTCTCGTCGACCAGGGGAATCAGTTGGAATCCGATCTCGAGCGTCAGCTCTTCCAGGCGCAGCAACCCCGCCAGATCCGATCCCTGCGCCTGTTCGGCCTTCTTCTTTTCGGTCGGCGTCACTTCGACCGGCGGGGCCACCGCGGCCCGGGCAGCCACGCGCCGCGCGCCCCAGTAGAGCCCGCCCGCCACACATAGAAACACCAGCTTGGGCAGCCCCGGGATCAGGCACATTCCCGCCGAGACAAGGCTCGCCAGATACAGCGTCGCCGGGCGCTCCAGCAGTTGCTGGCGGATCTCGCTTCCCAGCACGCCTGCGGAATTGGCCCGGGTCAGCGTGATCGCCCCGGCGACCGACACCAGCAGCGAGGGGATCAGGGTGACCAACCCGTCGCCGACCGTCAAAATGGTGTAAGTCCTGACCGCCTCGCCCAGCGCAATGCCCTGCTGCAGCGTCCCGATCAGCAGGCCGGCAATGATGTTGATCGCCGTGATCAGAATCGTGGCCAGGGAGTCGCGCTGGTTAAACCGCGCCGCGCCGTCCATGGCTCCGTAAAACTCCGCTTCCCGCGCAATCGCCTGGCGCCGTTTGCGCGCCTCGACCTCGTCGATCAGCCCCGCATTCATGTCGGCGTCGATGGCCATCTGTTTGCCCGGCAGAGCATCGAGGGTAAACCGCGCCGTCACCTCGGCGGTGCGCACCGCTCCATGCGATACCACCAAAAATTGAATCGCAATCAGGGCCAGAAACAGTACGAAACCGACCACATAATTGCCGCCCACCACAAACTGCCCAAAAGCCTCAATCACCCGGCCGGCTGCCGCCGTCCCTTCCGAGCCGTGCAGCAGAATTCTCCGGCTCGATGCGATATTCAGAGCCAGCCGGAAGAGCGTCAGCAGCAAGAGCAAGGTGGGAAAGACACTCAGCTCGACGGCCCGCCGTATCTGCATGGCGGAGAGGAACACGATCACCGAGGCCGCCATCGACAGCGCCAGCAGCAGGTCCAGCGCCGCGGCCGGCAGCGGCACCAGCATCACAAAAATCACGCTGATCGCTGCCATGGGCAGCACATATTCACGCAGCCGCCCCACGAACGACTGCAAACCAGTCCCGGGTATAGCCGTTGCGGCAGTGCTCATCGCGGCCCTCCTTGGCTCGGAGGCGTCATCGCCGCCGTTCCCGCTGTCTGGCCCTTCGCGGCCGCTTCGCGCGCGTGCCTCTCCCGCATCTCCTGCTCCACGCGCTGCTTGTAGAGATAGGCGAGAATGGCCGCAACCGCCGCGTAGAGATCCACGGGAATCGCCTGCCCCACCTCGACCATGCGGTAGAGCGAGCGCGCCAGCGGCGGATTTTCAATGACCGGCACACCGGCCCAGCGCGCCTCGGCCTTGATCTCTTCGGCCAGCAGATTGCGCCCCTTGGCCATCACCTTGGGCGCGTCCATGGTCGAGAAGTCGAAGCCCAGAGCCACCGCATAATGGGTGGGATTGGTCAGCACCACGGCAGCCTTCGACACGTCGGCCTTCACCTTGCGGCGGCGCATCTGGCGCTGCAGTCCGCGAATACGGCTGCGAATCTGCGGGTTGCCTTCGGTCTCCTTGTACTCCTGGCGCATGTCTTCGCGGCTCATCTTCAGGCGCGATTCGCGGCTGCGCCACTCGAGCACATAGTCGATCGCCGCCCAGGCAAAAAGCAGCCAGGCCGCCGCCGTCAACAGCCCATAGACGTCTCCACCAAGCATCTCCAGCCGCACCGTTGAAAACGGCGGCAGGGTCAGCTCCCGTGCAATCCTCTGCACCGCAAACACCGCCAGCACCGCGGCCGGAATCAGCGATTTGCCCAGCCGCCCCGCGGCCCGCAGCGAGAAAAGGTTCTTCACATTCGACAGTGGATTGACACGGTCCAGCTTGAATCCAATGGCGCCCGCATAAAAGCTCACGCCGCCGGTCTGCAACACGCCGATGGTCAGCGCGCCTATGGCCACCGCCGCCATCACCAGCCCCATCGGGGCCAGCACCGAGAGCGCCAGCCCGCGTATCGCGATCAGCGTGGGCTCGATCTGGGACGGCTCCCAGTGCGCCGGCGCGCCCAGGTCGAGAAAGGCGCTATAGCTGGCTCGCCAGGCCTCCATCGCCCGCCCGCTCATCAGTCCCAGCAGGGTTACGCCGGCCAGCATGCCCGCCGCCGACGACAGTTCCCGGCTGTGCAGCAGGTCGCCTTCCTTGCGCGCTTTCTCCCGCCGATGCGGACTGGCCTGTTCGGTGCGGTCTCCCGGCATCGGCTAGCCTCCCGCCGCGTGCGCGGAGAGCAGCTTTTCCGCGAAATCCAATAGTCCGTCAAAGCGCGCTTCAATAAAACGCGGCCACAGTGCCAGCGACCCGGTCAGCAGCCCAAATCCAGTCAGGGTTTTCAGCGGAACGGTCAGCGACATCACCGGCAGTTGCGGGCTCAATTTGCCGAGCAGGGACACGGCAACCTCCACCAGCAGCGTCGCAGCCAGCACCGGCGCGGCCAGCTCCACCGCTGCCAAAAAGATTCCTCCCGCCGCATGCACAATGCCCAGCGCGGTCACTGGAGACATCGCGTACGTGCCCAGCGGCACGGCGCGAAAACTGCGCACCATCGAGGCCAGCAGGATCCGGTCCAGTCCCGCCGTGATCACCACCAGGGTGCCCAGCAGTTGAAACAGCTCGCCCATCAGAGGCGTTTGAATCTGCGACGCCGGGTCCATCAGGTTTACCAGCGAGAAGCTGAACTGCAGCCCCACGATCTGCCCGGCAAACAGCAGCATCTCGTTCAGCAGCGCCAGCGTCAGTCCATACACCAGCCCCACCGCGACTTCGCCCAGCAGACCCGCAAACGTCACCTCCGTTTGCGCGTTGGGAAGAGCCGCCACCAGCGGCGCCAGCAGATAAGCCGTCACCAGCACAAACCCTGCCTTGGTCCGCATCGCCAGCGCGGTCGAGGAGAAGAAGGGTGCAAACGCCATCATCCCGCTCACCCGCACCACGGTCAGGGTCATTGCGCTCAAAAAGTGGCTCCACTCCGGCATTCCTTTGTCCTCGTCTCCCCCGGTGGTCGCGGAACTGCTTCTTGAATCGCTGACTCCTGCTCCCAATCCCCTGTTCCCTGTCTCCGTCAGCCCAGGTATTTATGCAGATCTGAGAGCAGCAACCGCGTATACATCGCCATCCGCATCAGGAACCACGGCATCCCCACCAGCAGGATCGCCGCCACCGCGGCCAGCCTCGGCACCGTGGTCAAGGACTGTTCCTGCAAACTGGTCAGTGTCTGCACCAGGCTCAGCACAAAACTCAACAACGCCGCGGCAATCAGTACTGGCGCGGACAAAATCATCGCTTCCCTCATCAGCTGGCGCAGCAGCTCGGCCACCATGTCCGGAGTCATCCGATTTCTCCCTCAATGCTTATGGAGCTCAAAAACTCTTCAAGAGCGATCCCGCCAGCAGGTTCCACCCATCCACCATCACAAACAGCAGAATCTTGAGCGGCGTCGACACCACCACCGGCGGCAGTTGAAACATGCCGATCGAAGTGGTGATCGCCGCCGTCACCATGTCGATCAGCAGGAACGGCAGAAACAGCACCGCGCCAATCGCAAACCCCGCCTTCAGTTCCGACAAAATGTAAGCCGGCACCACCACGCGCATGGGCAGATCGTCGGGAGTGTTGGGCCGCGCCACCTGTCCCGCCGCGGCAAACAATCCGAGATCCTTCTCGCGCGCATAGCGCAGCAGAAAGTGCTTCACCGGCTGCGCCCCCAGATCGATAGCTTGCATGCCCGTGATCTGTCCCGCGCGATACGGCTCCACGGCCTGCTGATTCACTTGGGTGAGCACCGGCGTCATCAGAAACCAGGTCATCATCAGCGCCAGCCCCATCAGCGTGGGATTGGAGGGCGCGGTCTGCGTGCCCAGCGCCTGGCGCAAAAAGTGAAACACCACCAGAAGGCGCACCAGCGGCGTCATGCACATCAAGATCGACGGCAGCACCGTGATCAGCGTCAGGACGAAGACAATCGTCCAAGGCGTCGAATCCGACGGATGCAGCTTCGCATTCAGATCGGGAAGCAGCGGCACCGTGGCCGCCACCGCCGCTTTCGCAAGCACTGCGATCACTGCGCCCTCACTTTGAACTTCGGCTCGATCACCGAATCAATGCTTGTCGCCGAACCGACCCGCTTGCCGCTCTTCGCTCGCGCCGCAGTCCTCTTCCTGGGTGCGCTCCCCTCGTCCAGCGCATGAAAAGCCGGCGCCCCTTCGGCCGATGTCGCCACCAGCACGCGACGCCCGTCCGCTTCGATCAACGACAGACTTTGCCGCGGTCCCAGGGTGATCCGTTCCAGCAGCGCCAGGCGCGGCTCTCTGCGCGGTCCGCGTCGCAGCCGTCCCAGCAACCACCCCGCCAGACCGCCCACGTGCGCTTGTCTCATGTCGCCTTCTGCCGATGCCTCGCTTCTCATTTCCTTAGCCCCTTCTAATCCATGTCGAACTGCTGACGTCCGGCCACTGGTCTCTGCCCATGCCCAACCGCCCACGTCCGGCCACTGATCTCTTTCCACGCCAAGCGGCCACGTCCGGCCACTGATCTCTTCCCACGCCAGCTGCCCAGGTCACGCCAGCCGGGTCACGCGCACTGCCAACGTCGTGTCCATCACTTCAAACTCGCTCCAGGCCAGCTGCACTTCGCCTGCGGCCAGCGGCAGGTCCTCATCGTGGCCCCACTCCGTCTCGATCACCTGCCCTGTCTCCAGAGCCAGCAGATTGCGCACCCTGAACGCCCGCACCGGTACCGCAACGTCCAGCTCCACAGGCATCCGCGCAATCGGAGCGCTCAGCTTCATCGCCTGAGGCACCAACTCGCGCTCGGCCAGCGCCAGAGCCTCCGCCTGCGCGCTGCCCTGCGCCTCCGGCTTCCTCGCCAGCTCCGCGCCCGCACCCACCGATGAATTGGCAACTGCCATACGCCCGGTTATGTGCAGAAAAGTGACCAGAATCGGAACAGAAAGATTGGAATGGTCTAAGAAATGCGCCGCCGCCGAGCGACCTGCGCGCCGCCGACCCCGCTCTCGTTACTGCGCAGCAACATCGCTGCTACACTGTTCTTAGCCGGCGAATTCAAGCATTGCGGGCCCATCCGCCCGCCTGCCGCACTCTTTTGAGGTCTAGAAATATGTCAGAAGCCAATGGAAATAAGAACCTTACAAGCACCACGCTGCGCCTGAAGATCGGCCTCGCCGAAATGCTCAAGGGCGGGGTCATCATGGACGTGATGAACGTCGAGCAGGCCCGCATCGCAGAAGAAGCCGGAGCCGTCTCCGTCATGGCTCTCGAGCGCGTTCCCGCCATGATCCGCGCCGAGGGCGGCGTAGCCCGCATGGCCAATCCCAAGCTGATCAAACAGATCATCGAAACCGTCTCGATTCCCGTCATGGCCAAGGCGCGCATCGGCCACTTTGCCGAAGCGCAGATTCTT
>Ga0181516_10000725_pt1 | contig 27983 bp, 22 predicted proteins | sample PEATcosm2014_Bin_25_FD_121104 | JGI IMG/M metagenome (GOLD analysis project Ga0181516, IMG submission 121104) | Peatland microbial communities from MTU Mesocosm Facility, Houghton, MI, USA - PEATcosm2014_Bin01_10_metaG | ecosystem: Environmental > Terrestrial > Soil > Wetlands > Peat | place... | reverse complement strand
TCCAGCACCGCCTTCGGCGTCAGGCCCGGCGCCAAGGCATGGAGTCGATTCTTCAGCGTCACGGTCAGACAGGATGCAAGAAACGCTACCAGGATGTGCGCCTCGACCCGATGCTCGAGTTGGCGATAGATGGGGCGGATGTCCAGTTCGCTCTTCATGGTTCGGAACGCAGCCTCGATTTGCGTCAGCTGGATGTAACGCTCCCAGAGCACTGCCGGATCCTCTGCGACCATGTTGGAGCGCAGCAGATAATGCCCATCGCGTAACTCGGCCTTGCGCAGAGCCCAAAAACTATGGTGACCGGATTGGCCGAGCGCAACGGACGGATTCATCTGGAGTCGATGTCGAACCGCAGACTCGAATCCATCAAGTCGGTGCCGGATGCCAAACTCGCCATGGACACCAAAGAGGTTGTCACAGATGGCAATCCCATCTACAAGGGTCTGCTTGCCAGCCAGAAACACGCGCCAGGAAATCATGGCCAGGAACTGGCGGAGCGGGTCTGGATAACGACGCAAACGATAGAGAACGCGTTTTCGTTGTTCAAGCGCGCCATCGTCGGCAACTACCACTAGCTCAGTCCCTGGCATCTGGACCGCTATATGCGCGAGTTCTGCCGGAGGTACAACCGGCGCTGCGTGCAGGCGTCGATCTTCGATATGGCACTGACCAGTATGGTCAGACGCGCACCGTTACCGTACAACACGCTGGTCGAGTTCTAGACTCGACCAGCCGTAGAGGCTCGTTACCGGCCCTGCTGGTCTTTTCGGCCTTGCGCCGTGCCTGAATATTCGCGCTGATCCCGGCCCACGAGAGAGGCTTGGACTGCAACATCCGTCGCAGGATCGAGTCGAATCTCTTCTCCGCCACAGCCTTACCGCCCATCGCCACAGCATATCAACTCATTCGACATGCGTGAACGGGGTGATCGTTCTAGTTAATAACGTATAGATATACCCGCGCATTGACCCGGCGGAGGGGGCCACGATAGGTATCGAACGCCGTTTGCGCAAGAATGAATTCTGAGTTTACGCCAAATCGCCGGTTAGCTCATCCTCGAGTAGATCGATCCCCAGATGTTCGCCCGGTATTCAGAAATTGGGCTGTCGTCTGTTGGTAACATCCGGGTTGACTCACGGAGCCACCCTCGACGGCTGGTGGCCGTCGCCGAGCGCACCGGACTACGCGTTCATTGAGGCTCTTAGATGATAGTCCAGACTCGATGGATTACTGCTTCGTCTTCTCTTCCTTCTTGAAAGCATATGCGAGAAGGCCGGGACATTCGCACTCGAGGCTTCTTTCCGGAACGAAATCATCCGGCATATTCCTGCCTTTCAAGCGACAACACAGCTCCCAAGCATGTCGATTGAACAAGGTTCCCTAGATGAAATTGGGTGTCTTCCCGATTCGAAAACCGGTCGGAGCGAGCGCAGCCGATACTTACTCGCTCCGATTTTAGTGGTTATGGAGTTCCCGGAATTACCTCGCGGATCACGTTGTTGCCGGAGTCAGCAATGTAGATAATCCCCTTCGGATCGACTGCGATGCCGGAGGGGAGGGAAAAGCCGGCAGAACGGTCCGAGCCAAGGTTGCAGTAGCCGCTGAGGCCGTCGCCGGTGTAGGTGCCGTACCAGAGCTGTGCCGGGCCTGCCAAAAAAGCGGCATTGTTCGTTTGATAGCCGTCACCGAAGCAGGACAGATTGATGCCCGGACCAACAACCGTGCTAACCCGCTCGTCACCGGTGTCGGCGACCCACACATTCCCAAAGCCGTCGACAGTCAGAGAAGTTGGATCGTTCAGCCACCCACTGGGAGCTGAAGAACCTGCGGGTTCTTCGTAACAAGACTCATCGCATCCGACACCCAAGGCTGCATAGCCAGAACCGGCGATGGTGGTGATTGTTCCGGTGACGTCTACCCGGCGGACGACTTCATTGAACGAATCTGAGATGTAGAGGTTCCCGGCGGGGTCAACGGCGACGCCTTGCGGGTTGTTCAACTCGGCGCTGACGGCTGGACCGCCGTCTCCCGTATAGCCTCCCCCGATAAACCCGCTTGGCCAAAGACCTTGGTAGCCATCCACTAGGTTGTCTGTGCCGTTTCCGGCAACGGTGGAAATGATGCCCTGCGCGTTGACTTTGCGGACGCGCTGGTTTTGGGTGTCAGCGATGTAGATGTTACCCGCCGCGTCTACGGCAACCCCCCAGGGCTGGGCGAGGGAGGTGGAGGTGGCCGGCACACCGTCTCCTGAGTATCCACCAATCGTCATCACCCCAAACCCGTAAATGTCAGGCGAGTTTGGGTAAGTTCCGATGGGGATCTTGCCGACGGGTATGGGGCCACTTCCATTGCCGGCTACGCGGTAGATGTTGCCGCTGGGAGTTACCTTGCGGATGACGTTGTTGCCGGTGTCGGCGATGTACAGATTGCCGGCTGTGTCGAGGGCCAGACCGTGGGGGCTGTTCAGTGAGGCGGTCAGAGCGGGAACTCCGTCGGCACGGCTGGTTCCTCCGCCGGCGTAAGTGGAGATTGATCCGCCAGGTGTGAATTTGCGGATGACATCGTTGCCGGTGTCAGCGACGTAGAGATTGCCCTGCGGGTCCATCACCAGGCCGGTTGGGTAAGACATGGTTGCAGAGAGGGCAGGGCCGCCATCGCCGGTATATCCGGAAGCGCCGGTTCCCGCGATCGTAGAAACCGTGGGCGGGTTGCCGGAGTAGATCTGGGCGTTGATCGCGCTGGGCTGCTTGCCCGGGGAGATGGCAATGGCGGAGATGGTAACCACCCAGGGGTAGCTATTCCATTGATCGAGCGGGAAGAACGGTCCATTGTACTGGGTGGAATTCTGGCTCGGCGTCGACCCATCCGTGGTGTAGAAGATCAGCGCGGACGGATCGGCGTCAGTGACGGTGAGTTGATCTCCATAGGGGGGATTGAAGGACTCCTGGGCAGTGTCGTTCGGAGAGATGACCGGGGTCGGCGTGAGCGGAGCGATGGGGAGGACGGTGTATTGAGCAACGGCGGTCGGGCTTTTCGCGTAGCCTGGCGCGGTGGCGATGGCTTTGATGACGATGGCCGAGTTGGACGGGCTGACGGTGATGGGGCCCGTGTAGAGCGGAGAAGACGTCAGGGGCGCGGAGCCATCGAGGGTATAGTGGATCGCCGCAAGCGGAGCGACATCGGTCAGGGTGACGGCAACCGGTCCGTTGAAGCTGCCCGGAGCAGGCGAGAAGGTGGGAGCGGGCGCCACCGGCACGGCGATGGTGTAAGTGGCGGAGGCCAGCGGGCTGTTCCAACTGCCGGGTAAGACGCCAATCGCTTCGATGGTTGCTTTTCCGCCGAGGTAGATGGGGAAGCTGGCGATCTGCGAGTTGGCGGTTGGAGTGGACCCATCTGCTGTGAAGTGCACGACGGCGCCAGGCGTGGCGTCACTGAGGGTGACATATTGGACGCCCGTATAGGATCCCGGAGTGAGGCTGAAGTCGGGCACGGAGACGGTGGGGCGGGAGCCGAAGAAGACTTCGCGCACGACGTTGTTCGCGCCGTCGGCGATGTAGAGATTACCGCCGGGGAGGGCGGCGACACCGAAGGGCATGTTGAGTTCCGCAGTGGCGGCGGGTCCTCCGTCGCCGGCGTATCCGGGGATTCCATCGCCAGCCACGGTGTAGACGATACCGGCGCGGGTGACCATGCGGACGCGCTGGTTGCCGGTATCGGCGATGTAAAGGTTGCTGAAAGAGTCCAATGCGACGCTGGCGGGCGAGTGCAGCTCCGCTGTGAGGGCCGACGCGCCGTCTCCAGCGAAGCCCGGGTTGCCGTTGCCGGCCACGGTGCTGATGGTTCCGCCTGGAGTGACCATGCGGACGACATGGTTGCCGGTGTCGGCAATGTAGAGATCGCCGATGCCGTCAAGCGCCAGACCGGTGGGGGCGTTGAGCTGAGCGCTCACGGCTGAAGCGCCGTCACCGAAGTAGCCGGCGGAGTTGTCACCAGCAATGGTGGTGATGACGCCGGAGGGAGTGACTTTGCGAATGACGTTGTTGCCGGTGTCGGCGATATAGAGGTCACCGAAGGCATCGACAGCTACGCCCGAGGGCTGGTTTAGTTGGGCGCTGGTTGCGGCGCTGCCGTCGCCGGAGTAGCCGCTGACGCCGTTGCCCGCCACTGTGGAAACGACGGGCGCCAGGCCGGTCTCCCAACCGTCATCGTTGAAATTGAAAAACGGGATGGGGACCTGGGCCGGGAATATCTTGCGGATGACGTTGTTCCCCGTGTCTGCAATATAGAGGTTGCCGGCGGCGTCCAGGGCAACGGCGGTTGGAGAATTGAATTGAGCTTGTGTTGCTGCTCCACCATCGCCTGCATATCCGGGCGAGGAAGGGACCCCGGCGCTGAAGACCACCTTGCCATTGGTCGCGACTTCACGGACGACCCCGCTCCCAGTCTCAACGATAAACAGATCGCCGGCGGTGTCCAGGGCGACGCCGTAGGGGGTCCAAAGATGGGCGATAGTGGCAGAGTCTCCGTTGCCGAAGTAGCCTTGCTGACCGGTTCCGGCGATGGTGGAGATGAGGCCGGATGGCGGATTGCCGCTTTGGGCGATGGCTGGAAGAGAAGGGGCGGCTGCGAGAACCAGGGAAACGATGGGAGGCAAAGCAAATAAGCGCATAAACGATCTCCCGCGTGGTTGATAAAGGATGGATCGGGGGCCGGCGAGTTTCCGGCTCGAGTGGACAAGCGACTTTCACCAAATCTCGATGTCAGGCCGTCAGGTGGGAGGGGACTGTTTGATGTGACCCGGGACTTCGGCAAAACGATAGTACACGAATGCGATGCAGCGTTGTTTAAAAAATCTTTGCCGTTTGGTCCGGGGGCCGGAACGCTGGACGAAAGGGTGAATCTGTCGGGGTGAATGGATCGGGCCGGATGCGGGCCATCCGGGAAAGGGTTCCGATTTCAGCAGACTGATCTGACTGGCGTCACCCTCACCCAGTCTTTGCTCGACGTGTAACCCTACGCAGTGAGCAGGACGGGCGATTCGCTTGGAGTGTGATGGATCGCGCTGCTACTACTCTTCCTGCCGAGCCTCAGTGGATCGGCGTTGGCAACAGCTCCCCGATCGCCGTGGAGCGCAGTCATCACCGAGGCGACGGCTCCGCCCTTTCCGTTCTCTTCAGCCCCGCCATTACCGAAATTGCTTGTCTTTAACGGGGTATAGGGCCGACGCAAAATCACACCGCGGGAGAGGAAAGATCGGTATCTGGTGTGCAGAGCGATGAAGATTAATCCCCACGTAGCGAGACGTGAGTGTGACATCGTTGCCAATGACAGCATCAGGATGAAAAAAGAAGCCCGGCGCCGAGAACACGACACGTCGGCTCTGCTGATGGGGGCTCGTCTCTGAGTCAATGGCCGCATTCCATCCATGGCCGCCAGGATGGTAACAAAAGTCGTTCATTTATTTACCATGGCCGATTTTCTCCAGGTGAATGTGAGGTCGACGGTTCCCTTGTCGCTGCGCGAGGCGACGTTGTGGGATAAATCGCTCATTCAGACCGACTCTTGCTCTGGATGCGGAATAGGTATCGGTAATCGCGGTTTGCACGGAATTCTTCAGTTGAGCTGGAGGGTTGAGATGCCAGTCGCCATGGCGACCTTTGAGGACCTACCTGCCCGTCGGTGAGCGCATCGGGCTATCGACAGTTGAAAGTCGAGATGCCTAGCGTTCGGTAGAGCGCGGCTCATCAATAGGCGCGCCGGCTGGCGATGCTTGTTTTGCCGGGAGGAGTGCAAGCAGCGAGCCTCCAATCACAACAAACATCACAATGTCCTGAGGACTATCCTGCCTGTGCATCCCGTGCGCCACGGCCTGCGCCGACATGATTGTCATCGTGAACGCATGGGCAAGGCTTGACCATGCCCCATAGGCGATCATCAAACGATGCTTGGCCGGCTGCTTAACGGCCAACAACAGACAGACCCCAAGCGCCGTGTTAAGGCTCAGGAACATCGGCATGACGTCACTATGCCCGCTAAGCCACTTGGCGTGCCACAGATTGTCGAACAGGAGATAGCCCCAAAAGCAATAAAGCAAGCCCACCAACAACAACACTACCTTTAAGGCGCGTTCACGTTTCATAGCGTGCTCCGTTTTGTGTGATCGTCAGCTGTGATGCGTTCGATACGAAGAACCCTGCGAGTATCCGCAGTGGCTGCAGAATGCTTCTCCCCCGCGAATAGGCTTGCCACAGGAGATGCAAGGCCCAAGGAGAGGCCCTCGGAACAGAGAATAGAGGATGAACCCAATGAAATTGGGTATGAGGAAAGCGGCAATCACCCAGGCCCAGGCAGGCTTTTGACGCCTTTTTGCGTCCCCGTAGATATATCCGAGGGCAAGGAAAAAAGCCGCAGTGAAGACGCCAAACGTCAAGCCAAACCAAAGCGCTTCCGGCATCGCACTGAGAAATCCTTTGGTGCCAAGTAGGGAACGGCCCTGGCCGGAAGCGAAATAGAGCACCCAAATCGGGATCGCCAGTGCCGCGATGCCCATTGCAGTTCGGGGTAGAATCTTCCGCGTTGCCGTTCCCAATAAGACAGCCGCGACTACAATTCCGGCCAAAAACGCTATCGAAAGCACCGCCGATTGCTGTGTCATGCATTACCTCTATTCTCACCAGGCGCCGTGAGCAGACATAAGGCCGCGCAAAGAGATGGCAGCAGCCAAAAGACGAGCACGCCTGCCTGGACTTGAGCAGTGACAAAATGCATTGGGACCGTCAGGCGTTCGGCCATCTGGTACACGAGTCCCGATCCGACAAATGACATCGAGAGTGCTACAGCAAATGCAGCCCAGTTCCTGAATTGCACGCTGTGATGTCGCATTGTCCCGGTGTCGCGCGCAAGAATCCCACGGCCCTCTTCCGCCTGCAGCCGGAGGGCTGCCAGAACCCTGGCGTTGAGGGTTGGATTTACCTCGAAAGAAAAACCGCTGAGGCCCGCGATAACCCGGTTGCTGGCGCTGAGATACTCCCTGCAGGTAGCGCAAGTGGAGAGATGCTCGCGAAGAGATTGTTCCTTCTCCGCTGAGAGGACGCCCGCCAGACTCTCGTCGATCATGCGCTGGAAAGTGTCGTGGTGGTCAATATTCATGCTGTGTCTCCCTCAAACTGCGGCCGCAGCGTTGCCAGTCCTCGATAGATCCTGGAAGCTACGGTAGAAACCGGCGCTCCCACAATCACAGATATCTCCTGTAGAGATAAATCTTCTTGAAAACGCAGTACCAGGGCTTCGCGATAGACGGGCTCCAGAGATTGCAGCGAGTGGGCAAGCCGCTCGGCATCTTGTGTCCGCGCCGCAAGCGCGTATGGCGAAGGCTCATCGGACGCAGGAGATGAGCGAACACCATCTCCCTCATTTGAGTCCAGACTGAATATCGGTCGCTTGCGCATGGCATCGAGAGCAATATTGCGGGCCACCCTGAAGAGCCAGGGTTCAAAGCGGGACTGCCCGTCGTACGAGCCCCTCCGCTCCAAGACTCGGAGCCACGTCTCCTGCACCAAATCGTCGACTCCATCGCGTCTGCCCAGCACGGAGACGAGATAACGAACAAGCCGGTATTGATATTGCTCGACCAGAGCCTCAAGGACGACGACATCTCTGTGGCGCAACCCAAGCGCGATTCGTTGCGTTTCGCATTCCATGGACGCCCTCGAAGTCAACTCATAATCGAACATACGACGGGTATACGAACCATGGCTCCGAAATTACGAAAAATAGAACCAGAGGCTATTGGAAACCCGAAACTTGCTCCTGGCGGTTCGATACATTTTCTGGAGAAATGCTCGGCAATCTTGAAGTTGGCCTGATCGGACTTCAATTCAAGCCAAATTAACGCTAGAGAACCCTCGGGAGAGAGAAAAATCCCCCTGGACGCCCCTAAAGAGAAGAGGATGCCTCGACACGGGAGAGAGAATCTCAGCGGACCTGTTTCTCTCCGCAAATCCGGCCCGATGCAGAAATGCAAATACCCCTTCTTGATGTATGCCAAATCTCCGCCAATGCACCCATCCGGCGTGGATTACATGCCAAATTGTGGATCGGGAACCCTAAACGCCGATTGCACATGTTTTCGTTCAGGTGATTTACATCGCACATGGCGACTTCAAGATACTGATCCGCAGCCGAGAGTGATTTGGTGGCTAGCATTCATTGGTGTCTGTTCCAGAAATCGCAGTTTCTGGTTTTCCTGCGATCCTCCCTAGGCCTGCTTGTGGCATTCGGCGTCCGGTCTTCCCTGGCCAATTCGGAATTGGCGCGATCCTAGGCACTCGAGCTTGCACGGAATCGCAGTGCCCATCCCACCAGTGCTCCCGCCGCGCCGCTCAAAGGTACGACGGCGGTATGCCACACTAGCACGTGCGCTGCTTGAAAATTCGGGCAATGGAGTTCCAGCACTCCCACGCCGGCTAGGCCGCCGAACACTCCCGCCAACAACCCTGCGGTTACGGGATCTACCGCGAACCCGCGCCGGATCAACAGCCACCCCAGCAACGCGGCTGGAATGGCATGCAGCAGACCGGTGAACAGACACACGATACCAACACTGAAGAAGTGGTCCGTTTGATAATCGCGGAACAGGAACGCAAATATGGCAAGCAATGCCGCGCTGCCGAATCCCAAAATCGCGCCCGGAGATATCCGGCGCAGGCTGCCCGGAATCATTGCATGGATGAATTCACTGGCCGCCACCCAAGCAAGTAGAGCCAGAGCAGGAAAGATCAGCAGACGCTCCGCCAAATCCATTTTGGCAAATCCGAAGAAACCCGCGCGCGCCGCGCCCGCCAGTGACACAGACGCGCAAACCAGCACCAGTCCGGCTACCATCGCCCACGTAGGCGGCAATGGGCGCACCGGGCTGAGAGACGGTTTGATCGCGTCGGCGATGCGTTGCAGCGTCTCCGGGTTCGGACCGTGCGGAGCCTGCACAGCCGTTTTCAAAAGATTGTCGATCTCTTCATTTTTCAAGGCAGACCCCGCTTTGGCCCTTTTTGAATCCGCTGGCGCTCAACGTTTCTCTCAACTTCTTGTAGGCCCTGTGCGCTTTTTGCTTCACCGATCCCACCGTGGAAGACGTGGCCCGCGCCACCTCTTCCAGCGACATCCCCGAGACCTTCAACATCTCGATCACTTCGCGCTGGCTCTCGGAGAGCGGCGCCAACAGCGCGTTCAGGTTGTCGGCAGAATCGGATTCATCTTGCACGGCCCCTACATCTCTGGTCATTGCCTCCAGTTGCAGTTCGCCAATCGCAGTCCGCATCGATTTCCTATAGTGGTCAACGCGAACGTGCCGTGCAATCGCATAAAACCATGGAAGCGCCGGTTCACCAGGGCGATAGGTGTGCCGCACCTTGTGAATGCGAAGCCAAGTGTCCTGCAGCAGATCGTCGGCATCCGTGCGGCTCTGCGACTGCGCAAGGAAAAACCGATGCAGCCGCGGACCGATCCGCTCGATCAGATCCGTGGCCGCTCCGAAGTCGCCCTGTTGATAGCGCGCCATCAGCGCTTCGATATTGTCGTTCGGGTGCATGGTTTCGAATGCCTTCCTGCAATCAATATCCGTACCAGCGTGTTCGCGCGGTTCAATCCTCGCCGTCAGGCGCCCTCGAAGGTCCATTCTCATCCCGTGTTTTGTTATTCGATGAATGAGACCGGAAAGTTACGCGGAGGTATGTAAATCCTGAAAACTTTAACTGCCAGATCTCCGGAAGAGCCAACCGTAACTTTTTGGAGGCCCTCAACGAATACTCATCTGTGAACATGCTTCGCGTCCGGAATATCCCTGCAAGCTCGCGGCAGCGAAACATATTCTACACAAACCCCGAGGAGATCACGATGATTTTTCAAAGACACCGTATATTTGGTCTGTGCCGCTCAGGCGTTACGCTTGCGGCTGTGTGCATCATGAGCGTGCTTTCCGCTGCGGGCCAGAATGGGCGCAGCGCATTAATCGTCACAAGCACGAATGAAGCAGCCGACAATTCGGTTGTAGTGTTCAAATTAGATACCACCGGCGCGCCCTCGCTGGCATGGACGCAGACGCTGCAAACTGGCGGCAAGGGCGGCGCAAGCACGAATGCGGGTATCCTCCAGTTCAACGGCGATCTGGGGGCCGTGGCAAACTTCGGATCGAACACCGTCAACCAATTGGCGCGAAACGGCAACTCCATAGCTGTTGCGAAAACAATTCATCTTGCACCCGACTGCGTCAGCCCGGATTCTGTCGCATTGACCCAGAACCATCTCTTCGTCGTCGGCTCCAATTGCGCCGAGAGTCATGCCTGGCCTTCGGGTTATGTGGATGGCTCGGTCGTGAGTCTTACCGATACTTCGGCGGCGCAAATCGCAGTCGGAGAAAACTGGGCGGCTGTCACAATGACCTCGGGATCCCTGCTCCGTTTGCCGCTCACGCAAGATGAGGGCGTGTTGAGCGGAGCCAGTAACTCCATTCCGTTGCCCAGCGACGCGGACATGGTCCCGCTGGGCGCCGCATTCTGGGGAAACGTCCTGGGATTCACTCCGGCGCACAGTCCCGATAGCTTTGCGATCGTCGACGCTGAACAGACCCTCTCTCCGATCGCTGGACCTACGCCGTCCTATCCCGTCAATGCTCCCTGCTGGGTGGCCAAGGGACCAGGCAACATCTGGTTTACGGGCAACTCCCCAGGGCACGCAATCTCGATCTTCTTCAGCGATGAAGAGGGTGGCGTGTTCTACAAATCGGTGCCCTTGCCGGGCGCGCCGACTGACATAACGGTGTCTCCAGACCGCAAATTGCTGGCCGTCATTTACACCGTGGGCAGCAACGCTTATGTCGCCGTCTTTGCCATTGGCGGATACGGTGATCTGAAGCCTCTGGCGACCTCAAGCCCCATCGGTGTCGCCGCCTTCAGCGGCGTGGCCATCAGTCAATAAGCCACTCAACGCATCGTCGTCTTGCCTGGCGGGCCTTGCTCGCCAGGCCGAACAACGGTATACAGAGACCTGGGATTTGGACGGGCGCAAATCAACTGTGGCTAGTGCGCAAAGGTCGCACCAGTTTGCGAGAGCTGTCGGGGATGAGCTGCGGGGAGTACGGCAAGAAGTTCACTGACCCGCTGTTGAAGAGTATTTTCGGTCAAGACGAGATGGGAAAGCTATCGGCCATCGCGCTGTTCTTCTCTCTTATGTGGATGAATCAGCGGGATGCGGCCTATGCGATCGGAGGGTCGCAGGCATTGATTCGGCTTATAGAGGAAAGGCTCGCAAGCCTGGGTGGACGTGTCCGCTTCGGCGCCAGGGTCGAACGCATTCTGGTGGAGAGGGACGTTGCGGTTGGGGTTCAGTTAGCCGGAGGAGAAACGATTGCGGCCGATTGGGTGATCTCTGCCGCAGACGGCCACACCACCATCTACGATCTCCTCGGCGGGAAGTACACCGGAAAGGCGACAAAGAAGGCCTATGGCGAGATGCAGACCTTCCCCTCCTATCTGCAGGTCTCCCTGGGAGTGGCGATGGATTTGGCCGGCCAGCCTGTGAGTGTAACCCGGCTCCTCGATACGCCGTTGCAATTGGACCTTGGAACGGTGCTGCATCAGGCCGCATTCCGCATCTTCAACTTCGATCCGACATTTGCGCCGGCAGGCAAAACCGCCGTCACGTGCTTTCTTCCAACGCGCAACTTCGAGTATTGGGTCCAATTGAAAGATCGGGATCCCAGCGGCTATCGTGCGGAGAAACATCGCATCGCCGAGGCGGTGATTGGCATTCTGGAAAAGAGGATTCCCGGTCTCCGTCAAACGATCGAGGTGACCGACGTCTCAACGCCCGCCACCATCATCGCCTACACAGGCAATTGGAAAGCGAGCATGGAGGGCTGGCTCATCAGTCCCGGCGCCCGTTTCAGGCCATTGCCCAATACTCTGCCCGGCTTGGGGCGGTTCATGATGGTAGGCCAGTGGATCATGCCTGGTGGAGGGCTTCCCTTAGGACCGATGACGGCCCGCCCAGCCATTCGAGCGATTTGTAGGCAGGACCGGGTGCCGTTTACTCCCGGGCGGAAGCAGACCCGGAAATCTGTCTTGAACGCGGATTCCGTCCCCGAGAGAGAAGGAACTGTTCATTTGTGAACAGCCGGTCTCGCTTCCGAACATGCCTGGCTCAGGCAAGTTGCGCCTGGAGCGGCCTAAGCGGCTGACAATGAACGCCGAAGCTCCCGAGCGGTTTGGCCAGTGGAATGCAACCCGTACGGGTGCATTGCCAAGCGGGATACTCCAGCAAGTGCGGAGGCCTTCATGCATACAATCTTTCAAGATCTGCGCTATGCTCTCCGGCAGTTGCGCCAGTCGCCGGGATTCACGGCTGCTGCCTTGCTCACGCTGGCCATCGGAATCGGCGCGAATACAGCGAGCTTCAGCATCATGGATGCGGTGATTCTGCATCCGCTGACCGTGCCGGATGTGGACCACGTGCTGACCGTTCAGGAGCAACAGGACCGCAGCGATCTCCGGCCCGTGGCGCTCGCCAACTATGAAGACTGGAACCGACTGAACCGGTCCTTTGAAGCGCTGGCCATCCACCGCTCCGCCGACATGGCTCTGGAGGGATCCGGCGATGCCATGCACGTGCAGGCGGAATATGCTTCGCCAAGCTTCTTCAGCGTGATGCGGGCCAATCCCTTGCTGGGCCGGGTCTTCGACCAAAGCGAGACCCAACCCGGTCGGAACAGTGTAGCCGTGCTGAGCTGCTACTTCTGGCAGCATCATTTCGGCGCCGACGCCGCGGTGCTGGGCCGCAAGATCGAGTTGGACCAGCATGCCTATACCATCATCGGCGTGATGCCCAATACGTTGCAATACCCGGCCACCAGCGATGTGTTTATCCCCTTCGCCCCGGAATCCGCGCAGCTGGCCAACCGCAGCGCTCACGATTATCAGGTTCTTGGCCGGTTGCGCAAGGGCGTTTCACCTTCCCAGGCGCAGGCGGAGATGCACGTCATCGCAGACAGCCTGTCGCGAAGCTATCCAGCCACCAACCTGGGATGGCAAGTCAAGCTTGTGCCGCTGCTGGATGACATCAACGGCTTTTACACACCCTTCTTTTTCAAGATGATGCTGGGCGCTACGCTTTTTGTGTTGCTGGTGGTTTGCGCCAATGTGGCCAACCTGCAGCTGGCGCGCGGCATCGCGCGGCGGCCGGAGATCGCCATGCGCGCCGCACTGGGGGCAAGCCCCATGCGGATCCTGCGCCAGTTGCTCACGGAGAACATCCTGCTGGGGCTGGTTGGCGGCGTCGGCGGGCTGCTGTTTGCCCAGCTCTACATGCGGGTTTCCATCCTGTCTCTGCCGCGGGAGGTGGACCATTTTCTTGCCGGGTGGTCCAACATCCGGCTGAATCGACACGCCCTGGTGTTTTCTTTGTTGCTTGCCATGGGTGCCGGCGCAATCACCGGAATTTGGCCGGCTTGGGCCGCCCTGCGCGTGAACATCGTGGATCAATTGAAATCAGGCTCGCGCGCCATCGCGGGCGCCGGTCGAAGCCACGGGATGCGGCACGTCTTCGCGGTCTCCCAGGTCGCGCTTGCAGTGGTGCTGGTCATTGGCGCTGCGCTGATGTCCAGAGGCCTGGTGGGGATGCTGCATGCCGCCGACCGCTACGACCCGAGCCGCATGCTCTTCTTCAATGTCCATCTGCCCGCCGCACGCTACAACACGCCCGAGAAACTGGTTGCATGGCAGAACGCCAGCCTTGAAAAACTGCGCGCGATCCCCGGAGTCGAGCACGCCGAACTCACCACCACGCCCCCTTTGAGCGATTTCGCCTGGCTCGACGATTTCCAGGTAGAGAATCGTCCCCTGCTCCCAGGCACGGCTCGCGACGCATTGCGGATCACCGTAAGCCCCGGATACTTTGCCGCTTTTCACATTCCCCAAGCCACAGGAATCCCCTCCGGACGCATGTTCAACCAGGACGACAATCTGCGCACGCCGCCTGTTGCCATCGTGAGCCGTGCATTTGCCACGCGTTATCTTCCCGGAGAAAGTCCCCTGGGACATCGCATCCGCATGGGAAAGGGACGGGCCGATCAGACCCCGTGGATGACGATCACCGGTATCGCTGAGGAAACCCAATATGGCTTCTTCAACGATGTGCACGCGCCTGCAGTTTATATGGACGCGGCGCAAATACCCGCTGCCGGCACCATGTATGCCGTGACAGCGAAGGGGGATCCGCTGGCTATGGCTCCGGCCGTACGCAAGGCGTTGGCGGCCCTTGACCCTTCGATCCCGCTCGACGAGGTCAAAACCTACACGCAGTTCATGCGCGAACACACCACCGGCATGAGATGGCTCGCCGAGAATCTTGGCGTCGATGCCATGATCGCCCTGCTGTTGGCCGGCATTGGCATATTCGGTGTGATGGCCAACCTGGTAGCGGAACGGACACGCGAAATCGGCGTGCGTTTGGCCATGGGCGCCCAGCGCTACGACGTACTGCGGATGATACTGCGCCGCGCAGCATGGCTTACGGCAACAGGGTTGGGCATCGGTCTGCTGCTGGCCTTCGCCATGGCGTACGGTCTGGGCAGCGTGCTCTACTTCGTGCGCGCCAACGATCCAATCGTCTTCGGCTGCGTCGTCGTGGCCATCGCCGCCATCGCGGCAGGGTCAAGCTGGCTGCCCGCGCGCCATGCTGCACGCATTGATCCGATGGAAGCATTGCGGAATGAATAGAACCGCCTCGATCGGGGCGGGCACAATCCCTATCGATGTAAGACGATCTCGCTATCGGCCGCGATGGACGAGGCGCACGGGCAAATCTGGAAGACTGCATTCACTGTGACGGCGACCACTTCGGTTGAATGCGATTGCGCATAAACTGCGAGCCTGCATTCGAGTTGCATGCATCGCGGGATCGTCGGTAACCGAGATTCACACTCCAATTTCAATCGGGGAGGCTGTGAAGATGCGAGTTCTGATCGCTTACACGAGTCGTTATGAAGCCACGCAGGGAATCGCGGAGCGTATTGCCGCGGTACTGCGCCGGGAAGGTATGGAGGCCGTGGTGCAGTCCGCACAGCGTGCCGATGATCCAGGTGGCTATGACGCCGTTGTCATTGGCAGCGCCGCCTACTTCTTCCACTGGATGAAGCACTCCACACAGTTTGTGCGTAGCCACTGCGATGTTTTAGCCAAGCGGCCTGTTTGGCTGTTCAGCAGCGGCCCGTTGGGCTCGAAGGCCAACGACGCTCAAGGACGAGACCTGCGCGTCCTTACAATTCCAAAAGAGATTGCAGAATTCAGAAACACAATCCGTCCCAGAGATCATCGAGTTTTTTTCGGAGCAATGAACCCTGAAAAGTTGAGCTTCACTCACCGCCTCGTTCTCAAGTTACCGGTGAATCGGGACAATGCAGTTTTCCCATTGGGTGATTTCCGTGACTGGAATGAAATCGAGGACTGGGCAACCGCAATCGGCAAGGAACTGAAAGCGTCCGCGGATAGCTCAACACCTTCCCTCGCAGGGGCAAATCCATGTTAGCCAGAGAATAAGCGCTTTCCGGGAGAACGACGTGTCGCACACCATTCCTTCTCTCCCGATCGGTTTCGGGCCTAAGGAAAACTGCTGGCGCTTCTTATATCGAGCCGCCGCCATCGCAGCAGTGATAAGCGCAGCCTCGTTTCCGTTGTAAATTGCCGCTATTTTCCGCTGGCCGCGGCCCTCCATCGTGGCCCGGGATTTTGCACAGTGGAGGGCGCTCCCGGCAAACTGAGTCAACAGGGGGAGCGTACCATCGCTCAGCGCAACCTCTACATCGACCGCCTCCGCGCCAGGATGACCGTCCTGGTCATCCTGCATCATCACCTCCGGAGCCATCGGTGGCTGGTTCCGGCGTCAGGTCCAGCCCTCCCGCACGCCATCCAGCATTCTGCTCATCTTTTCTGAACCACGAATCAGACCTATTGCATGCCTTCTTTTCCTGCTGGCGGCAAACAATCCGGACGAAATCGAGTCTTGGGCCCTGTGTCCGGATTCCGGAATAGAAAATTCGAGACGGCAACAGGGAACTGGTAACCTCCAAATGCCAATTCGCTCTACTCGTAACGGAGAGCCTCGATCGGGTCGAGGTTGGAGGCTTTCCAGGCGGGGTAGATGCCGAAGATGAGGCCAATGGCGCAGGAGACACCGAGGCCAATCGAAACCCACATGGTCGACAGCGTTGCAGGGAGACCGATGGGCAGGAAGTAGACGATCCAGGTGAGGACGGCGCCGGTGAGCACACCGATGATGCCACCCACAGCGCATAGGGTGACGGCCTCGGTGGTGAACTGGGTAAGGATGTTCCGCTTGGTGGCGCCCATGGCCTTGCGCACGCCGATCTCACGGGTGCGCTCGGTAACGGAGACCAGCATGATGTTCATCACACCCACACCGCCTACCAGGAGGCCGACCGAGGAGACCGCGATCATAAAGGCGACCAAGCCGCTCGTAAGCTGATCCCAAAGCCGCCTCAGCGAATCGGGACCCATGATCTCGAAGTTGTCTGGGGCCTCCACCTTCACCTTGCGCCGGATGCGAAGGATCTCCCGGATCTCATCCTCCACCAAGTCTCTGTTCTTCTGGTCGTCGTAGCGGACGCTGATGAAGGTGTCCTTGATCTCGGGGTAGAGGTTGTAGAAGGTGCCGAGGGGGAAATAGACCCCGTTGTCGGCGGGATTTTTGCCTGTGCCGAAGGGCTGCTTCCGCTTTTCCGCCACGCCGATGACGGTGAAGAGGCTGGTGGCGACGTTGACTTCTTTGCCAATCGGGTCCTCATTGACGAAGAGTTCCTCGGCCGTGTCGTGGGCCAGGACGCAGACGCGGGCGTGGCGTTCGTCTTCGCCATCGGTCCAGAAGCGGCCCTCCTGCATGGGGATGTCGAAGACGACGGGTAACTGTCCGGTGGCTCCCTCAAGAAATGCCCCCGCGAGCTTTCTTCCTTTGAATTTGACGCTTACGTCGCCGACGTGGAATTGCTGGTTCACGTGCTGCCGGGCGGCGTCGGTGGCAATGATATGGGGCTGACCGCGCAAAGCTAATGCATCGTCGATGGTGAGTTTTTTGCGGGTGATCATCTCGGTGGTCGGATTCACCGCGATCATGGGCATGTGGAAAACCCAAAAGACGTTGGTCCCGGCGGAAGTGATCCAGTCATTGACCCGCTTGTTGAGCCCGCTGATGACCGAGGAGATGGTGATGACGGTGGTGACGCCGATGACGATGCCCAACACGGTGAGCCCGGAGCGCAGCTTGTTGTTGCGCAGGGTATCCAGCGCCATCTTGACCGATTCGTGGCCGTGACCCTGGAGCATGAGAGTTGGCGACTCGAAGATTCGTCGCGCCATTTTCTATGCCATTGCACGCCGATTGCCGTGATGGGCAACACGCATATTCATTCAATTCGACAAGTTAGTTGGGACACGGGCGTTGGTGTTCTTTGACGTGGCTTATCGAACCGACAGTCCGGGGCCTTTTCCGTTCGCCTTCACCGTCGGGCCCTTGAGATTGATCTGCCCGCGGTCTTTTCCCCGCAAGGAGCGCGGACGCTCCCCGATTCAGATAAACGATCTGCGGTTTTCGGGCCGTTTGCCGTTCTCCAAAACTGATCTCTTGCTGACGGGCCAAAGCGCTCACTGACCGAAGGTTGCGCGTAGTTTTCTGGATTGCTCCTCAAAAATGCCGATTTCGACTGGAGTCCTCAACCATGGGGCGGATGCGACATCCCAGTCGCCATGCCGACTTGAACGAAGCCGCTAGGGCGGCTTCCTTCAAGTCGCTGTATCAGAAGCGCCCAGAATGAAAGAGTGCAGACGCGCGCTCTGCGGTGGGCGCTCCAGATACAGCACTAAGACATCCCGTTACTTATCTGCCTTCGACGCGTGATTTTGCGACGATACAGGACTCTAACTACAGTTCGGGGAAGGCTTTGAGAGCTGGTGTGTGGGGCTACTCGTAACGCAGTACGATCATGGGATCGAGTTTCATGGCTCTCCGGGCAGGGAGGTAACAGGCCAGAAGTGCCACCAGGATCAGCAGAAAGGACACCGCCGCAAACGTGAACGGGTCGGTGGGTTGCACTCCATAGAGAAAGCGAGCCATGAGACGGGTGGCGGCCAGTCCTGCAATCAGGCCAATTGCGACTCCGGCGATGGCCAAACGGCCTCCGTTGCTCAGGATCATGGCGAAGATCTGGCTTCTCTTTGCACCAAGTGCCATGCGCAGGCCTATCTCCGGCATGCGCTGCAGGACGGAGTATGAGATAACACCGTACATGCCGACCGAGGCCAAAATTAGCGCCAGCGCGCCCAATGCACCAACGAGTATCACTGAAAACCGGTCGGCTGTCATGGATATGTCAACCAGCGTGGTGAGCGTCGAGAACTTTGCCACCGGCAGATCGGAGTCAACGGTATGGACGGCCTGGCGCACGCTTTCGGCAATGGACGCGTCATCGATTTTCGTGCGCACTGCGAACTGCATGGTCTGCATCGATGGCCAGGTCTTGATCTCGTTCTGCATTGCGGGCACGAACATCTCGGGATCGGATTGTTCACGCAGGGATGCCTGTTTGGTATCTGCAACCACACCAACGATCGTTCTCAGAGGGATTCGGGTCAATCCTACCCCGACCTGCTTGCCAATCGGATCTTCGCCGGGAAAGAATTTTCTCGCCATAGCTGCGTTGATAATGGTTACCGGCACAGCATTCAGGGTGTCCGCGTCGTTGACGTCTCGCCCGCGCAGTAAAGGCGCGCCGATGGCGGCAAAGTACCCCGGCGAGATGAAGGCGTAATTTGCAAAGGGTTTCTCAGAGCTATTCGCGGGTGGATGTTCCGGCATGCGGATGACTGTTCCGTCCGGCGCCCCGCCCATGGGAACCACCGAAGCAAATCCTGCGCCACGAACCGACGGGATGGACTGGAGGCGCAAAAGCACCTGGCGATAGAGGTCGGCCATGCGCGCGGTATCTGCATATTTCGGAGCGGGCAAGGGCAGTTCAAACGTGACAACGCGCGTGGCATCGAACCCGGAGTCGGCGCGCAGCATCGAATAGAACGTGCGCACCAGCAGTCCTGCGGCGATCACCAGGACCATCGCCATCGCAACCTGAACGATGATCAGAGCATTGCGCATCTTTGGGGCAGTGGAACTGCCGCCTGATCGCTGGCCGCCCGCCTTCAGTGCTTCCGCCATGTTCATTCGCGTGGCCCCCATGGCCGGCGCAAGCCCGAAGAGCAACCCGGTGGCGAGCGTGACACCAGCCGCAAATGCGATGACGCGCAGGTCGAGCCCAGTCTCATGCAGATGGGGAATCGCGCCGGAAGCAAAGTGCCTCACCACCAGGAGACTCACTTCCGCAAGCAGGATGCCCAGCCCTCCGCCGATAAATGCCAGTATCAAACTCTCAGTCATGAGTTGCTGAACGATGCGGCTGCGTACGGCGCCCAGTGCTCCCCGCAGGGTGAGTTCGCGATGGCGCCCCAACGAGCGATTCAGCGTGAGTCCGGCCACATTGGCGCAGGCAACCAGCAGAACCACACTTACGGCGCCGAGCAACAACAACAGGGGAAGCCGTGCATCCGACGCCGTTTGCCGCATCAGCGGAACCGCGCGCGAAGACCAGCCTTTTTCCTGTGGAATCTGCCTCTCCCGAACTGCTTCGAAAATCTTCAGATCCTGCTCAACACCAGCCAGACTTCCGCCCGGCTTGAGTTGTCCGATAACTCCCAGTTCATTGGCGCCACGAGGGTTCGCGGGCAGGGCCAGCGGTACCCAGAGTTGGGTCTCCCTGGGCAGATCGAGTATGGGAGGGATGCCTTCCTGGTTGGGGAACAGGAAGCTTGGCGGCATGACACCGATGACAGAATAGGAAGAACCATTCAAGTGCACGGTTTTGCCCACGATACCGGGATCGGCTCCAAAGCGGCTTCGCCACAGACGATTGCTCAATACAACCACGTGTTCACGGCCAGCTTGGTCTTCTTTTTCAGTAAACGTGCGACCCAACCCGGGCGTCACACCCAGAGTCGGAAAGAATCCTGCTGTTACTCGTACACCTTCAAGGAGTTCCGCATCGCCTACGCCGGTTAGGTTGAAGGAGTCCTTCTTGAAAGCTCCCAGGTTCTGAAACGTTGTCGCCGATCGCGCCAGGATGCTGTACTCCCCCGGAGAAAATGGCATGTCTCCGATTCCCGCGAGCGGGCCTTGCCGCCAGACCATTACGACCTGCCCTGCGTTTGGATAGGGCAGGGGCTTGAGCAGGATCGCATTCACCAGGCTGAAGACGGCGATACTGGCGCCGATGCCAAGCGCTAGTGTCAGTGAGGCAATGGCGAAGAAGCCGGGGTTCTTGCGCATGGATCGGAGCCCGTAATGAAGATCCTGGATGACCGTCTCCACCATGCGGGTTCCACGTGCGTCGCGACAGTCCTGCTTCACCTGTTCTTCCCCGCCAAATGCAAGGCGCGCGCACCGCTTCGCTTCTTCGTCGGACATACCGGTGCGCTTGTATTTCTCAATCTCGCTGTCGAGATGGAAACGAAGTTCGTCTTTCAACTCCGCCTCTGCAGTGGCTTTACGAAAAAACGAACGCAGGCGAATCCGCAGGTCGTTGAACATTTGCGCAACCTCACATGCTCTCAAGAATCTGTGCTACCGCTACTGTCAGCTTTCGCCAGCTTTCCGTCTCCACTTCAAGCTGTTTCTTACCACTGCGAGTTAGCTCATAGTATTTCGCGCGACGGTTGTTCTCAGAGGTGCCCCACGCGGCCTTGATCCAGCCGCGCCGTTCCAAACGGTGCAGAGCCGGATACAAGGAACCTTGCTGAATCCTCAGTACGTCGCTCGATATCTGTTGAACCCGCTCCGAGATGGCCCAGCCGTGCTGGGGCTCCAGGGCGAGCGTCCTCAGAATGAGCAAATCCAAGGTGCCTTGCGGAAGATCGATATGCGGGTCGGTCACGGTTTCCCCATCCACTTCTACAGAACTTTACCTCGACTCCCTGTAGAAGCGCAAGGGATGATTGTGTGTTTTTTAAGACCCTGCCGTACCTCGCGGGAAACGAGGGTCCGCCGGTGCGAACAGACCAAATCACTCACTGGGAATGGATTATGCGGCGCAAACTAGATGGATCCTCGCGCGCGCCGCAGGCAACGCCCATCTTTCAGGCGCCTGGTTCACGAGTTCCATCGATTTATTCTTTCGAGAACAAGCGCCATCACTCCGAGCGCAGCGCCTGCATTGGGTCCACGCGGGAGGCCCGCCACGCCGGAACCATGCATGCTACCGTTGCCGTGAGCAGCAGGCAGCCGGCCATTCCTGCTACAACCAGCGGGTCGTAAGGGCTCGCTCCGTAAAGCATCGATCGAATCAGCGACCCTGCCACAGCTGCTCCGGCCATGCCGGCTGCGGCGCCATAGAGGACCGGCATTAGTCCGTCGACGAGCACTACGCGAAGCACTTCGGGCCGCTGCGCTCCCAGTGCGATGCGGATGGCGATCTCGACGGAGCGCTGTGTGACCAGGTACGACAGCACCCCATAAAGTCCGACACCGGCCAGCAACAGCGAGACTCCAGCGAAGGCCAGCACCAGGTTTGCGGCGAAACCCTGGCTCGCCGTGGTCTTGTTCAGGATCTGTTCCATGGTAAGCGCGTTGTATACCGGCAGTTCCGGTTCAAGCTCCGAGATCTGCTGCTGAACAGGTATCGATATCGCGAGCGGATCGACCGAGGAGTGCACCACGATGGTGGCCTCGCTGGTCCGGTTGGGAATGCCGGAGAGAATCGGAAAATACATGGTCGCCAATACCGGCTTGGTGACGTCGTAGAGTGTGTCGCCGACTTCACCGACGATCTCGTAGCTTTCCACTTTGTCATCCCAACTGGTGCGGACGTGCTTGCCGATGGGATCGTCGCCTGCAAGGTACTGATTCACGAATTGCCGGCTTACCACGATGTAGTGATCGTTGTGGAGACGTTCCTGCTCTGTGAAAACGCGGCCGCGCAACAGCGGAATCTGCATGACGCTGAAGTATTGAGGGTCCGCGGTGAGTGTTACGGCGACGGGTTGAATGCTGGAAGTGGGAGTCGGCCTCTCCAGGATGGTGAAGACTCGATCGCCTTCGGGGCCTGCAGCGGGGACCGTATCGACCAGCGCCGCGCCGCTAACGCCGGGCAGCCGCCGAACGCGTTCCAGCAGCGACTCGTGAAAGCGTAGCACCTTCTCGCGAGTATCGTATTGAATTTCAGGCAGGCCGAATTTCATGGTCAGCATATGATCGATGCGGCAACCGACATCCGCAGTACGCAGGCGCACGAAGCTGTGAAAGAGCAGGCCGGCGGCGGCGAGAAGCGTCACCGTCAGCGCGATCTCCGCGGTCAGCATCACCTTGCGCAGGCGAGCTCGCGAGGCGCTTCCGCCAATCGAGCGGGAAGACTCCCGCAGCGCAGAGAGCGATTCTCTGCCAGTGGAGGAAATGGCGGGAAGCAGGCCTGCCAGCATCGCAGTCGCCGCGACCAGTCCAAGAGCGAAGGCAAAGACCCACCCATCCACATGAACGGTATCGGCGCGCGGCAGGTTGCGCCAGTGGGCGGCCAGCCAGCGTGTGGAAGCCAGTGAGAGCAGCAGCCCCAGTCCGCCGCCGCCCGCGCAGATCAGCGAGCTCTCGGTCATCTGCTCGCGAATGAGCGTGAGGCGGCTGCCGCCCAGTGCTGCGCGAATTGCGACCTCTTTGCGGCGGGCCGACGCGCGCGCCACCAGCAGGTTGGAGACATTGAGGCAGGCAATCAGCAGCATGCAGAAGACCGAGCAAAGCAGCACGAGCAGAGGCCTCTTTACGTCTTTGACCACGTCGTCGATCATCGGGCGTGACCAGACATCTTCGGCGACAGGCTTCGAAGCATTCGCCAGATGGATTTGGTATTGGAGTGTGCTCACCTCGCGCGTTGCTTCGCCGACGTTCACGCCGGGCTTGAGCCGCGCCACCACCATGCTCTGGTGGCCATCGTGTATGCCATATTCCTGCGCTGTGAAGGTCTGAGCGTACGGCAACCAGAACTGAATCCGCGCGTCGGGATAGTTAAACCAGTTCGGCAGCACGCCAACGACGGTGGTCGGGATGGTGTCCAGGTGAATCCGCTTGCCGACGATGGAGGGATCGCCGGCAAAGCGGCGCTGGAAAAAGCTCCAGGTGAGCAGGACCACGGGCTCGGCTTGCGGTTGATCGTCGGCTTCCGTCAAGAGGCGGCCGTAAACCGGTGCCACGCCGAGCAGTGGAAAGAGATTGGCCGAGCCGCCTGCGCTCTGGACGACCTCCGGCAGTTCGGAATGCACGCCGGAGACGATACCTCCGTAGCCGCGCATGGCCGCCATATCTTCAAAGCCGCGAGTCTGGCTGCGCCAGTCGCGATAATCTCCCGACGCGACTGCATTGAATCCGTCGCCGCTCTTCGTTTGCCGGAAGTGCTCATAGAGCATCACCAACCTGCCAGAATCGCGAAACGGAAGCGGCCGCAGCAGCACCGCGCGCACCATGGTGAAAAGCGATGTGGTCGCACCGATGCCCAGCGCCATCACCAATACACAAACGATGGCAAAGCCGGGCGAACGCAGCAAGGTGCGAACTCCAAATTTCAGGTCACGGCCGAGTTTGTCGAGGCTATACCAGTTCCAGGTGGCTCTGACTTGCTCGCGCACCAACCCCGGATTGCCGAAGGTGCGCATCGCTGCCTCTCGCGCGTCTTCCGGGCTCATACCGGAGGCGATGTTTTCGCTGATCTGCTGGTCGAGATGGAAGAGGAGTTCGTCCTGCAAGCGCTCACCAGCCCGGTTACGGCCGAAGAGCATCCGGATTTGCATATATAGCTTGTGTCTGGACGGCATGGCTTGCTCCTTTTGGATCCGAGCACGATCTGCGGCTTCGCACTCAGGCTTCGGCGACGACGATGTTGATGGCATTCGAGAGGCGGTTCCAGCTGGCGGTCTCTTTTTCAAGCTGGCTTCTGCCGGTTTCCGTAAGCGAGTAAAACTTCGCCTGACGACCCGTCTCGCTTTCGGCCCAATTGGCGGTGATCCAACCCTGCTGTTCGAGGCGATGCAGGGCGGGGTAAAGTGAGCCCTGCTGGACCTGAAGGACTTCGTTGGAGATCTGCTGAATGCGTTTGGCGATGGCCCAGCCGTGCCTGGGCTCCAGCGAGATGGTCTTGAGGATGAGCAGGTCGAGCGTGCCCTGGACGAGATCGCTTGGTTTTCCCATACTATGTTTATCTACAATAATGTCGTGTAGATAGTCAAGGTATCAATTTCGAATTCGACAAGGATTGGGGGCTCCAGGAGTTCTCAGTGGAGGAAGTATGCTGCTTCGTGCGCCATTTTCGTTAGTAATTCCAACTGCGCCGTCCTCAATAAACCGTCTCCCGTCCGTTTCCTGGCAGCTCTTCCGGACTTGACATCGAAAGATCGGGCAAAATTTCCTGTTGTTTTCCAAAAGGAATCATGACATTATTTCTGCATTCCTGTTGGAAACCTAAAGGTTGGTCTCCCGATGAAGGAAAAGCCAGACGTATTGCAGGGAACGCTTGCGCTGATGGTCCTCAAAACCCTCGATGTTCTGGGCCCGCAGCACGGCTATGGGATCGCTCGGCGCGTCGAGCAGATCAGCGGAGACCTTTTGGCGGTCAATCAGGGCACGCTCTACCCATTACTGCTCAAGCTGGAACATGAAGGCTCGATTGCCTCGCAATGGGGCGCTTCGGAAAACAACCGCCGGGCACGCTTCTATCGCCTTACCGAAGCCGGCCGCAAGCAGCTCCAGGCGGAGACCCGCGATTGGGAGCAAACCGCGGCAATCATCGCGCGCTTTTTCGATGTCAAAGCGGAGGATCTGACATGAAATTCCTGCGACGTTTTCTAATACGCCTGTCGAACTTCGCAACCCGGCGGAGTGGCGACCAACGCCTGCAAGATGAACTCGCCGAGCATCTCGCATTACAGATCGAAGAGAATCTGAGCGCGGGCATGGCACCTGCCGAGGCGCGGCGACAGGCCAGGCTCAAGCTTGGCGCGCCCGAAGCGATACGGGAAGACCACCACGGTGAGCAAAGTCTTCCATTCGTTGAGAATCTGTTTCAAGACCTGCGGCTCGCGGTTCGCATGCTACTGCGATCTCCGGGGTTTTCTTTGATCGTGATCGCCACCATGGCTCTCGGCGTTGGCGCCACCACCGCCATCTACAGCGTGATCGACGCAACCCTGCTGCATCCTTTGCCCTACCCCAACCCCAGCGAACTGGTGCGCATTGAAGCCAACCTTCCCGGCGTGGGCGCGCACGACGTAGGCATCTCCATCCCTGAGTTGAGAGACCTTCAGAACTCGGGAGTCTTCCAGAATGTCTCGCTCTGCTATTTCGGCACCAACAATCTCACCGGCAGCGCCCAGCCCGCGGCTATCGCCTCGAAGTCGGTCTCACCGAGCTACTTCGCGGTGCTCGGCGTCGACCCGGAGTTGGGCCGCACCTTCGATCCCCACGACGCCACGCCCGGCTTCAACCTCGAAGTCGTTATCGGCGATGGGCTCTGGAAGCGCGCATTCGGAGCAGATCCGCACATTCTCGGCAAAAGTCTGCGGTTGGATAATGACGTCTTTCATGTTGTCGGCGTCATGCCCGCCAGCTTTCGCGACCAAGGCCAAACCAGCGATGAGCGCAGTACCGATTTGTGGGCGGCGGCCGGATTTTCCGGCGACCCCGCCCCGCCGCCCATGCGCGGCACGCGTTTCCAATTCGAGACCATCGCGCGCCTTCAGCCTGGTCTCTCGCCTCAGGCCGCCCAGGGACGCCTCGATGCCCTGGTTGCATCGTTGAAAAAGCAGTATCCGGCCGATTATCCGCCGCAAGCCGAGTGGACAATCCACCTGACGCCCCTGGCCGAGACTCTTGTCGGCAACGTTCGTCAATCGCTCATCCTGCTCTCCTGCGCGGTGGGCCTGGTCCTGTTGATCAGCTGCGTCAACGTCGCCAATCTGTTGCTTGCCCGCGCCAGCGCGCGCGGACGTGAGATGGCGGTTCGCCAGGCATTGGGAGCCGCAAGAACGCGCCTCGTTCGTCAGCTCCTAACGGAGAGCCTGCTCCTGTTCGTGCTGGGCGGCATCACCGGTTTTGCAGTTCTTTTCTGCGCCCGGAAATTCCTGCTGCAGTTTGTCCCCGAAAGCCTGCCGCGCCACAATGACATATCCATCAGCTGGGGCGTGCTGGCGTTCGCCATCGTCGTCTCGGTAGCGGCCGGAACCGTCTTCGGGCTTGTTCCCGCGTGGCTTACAAGCCGCCTGGATTTGACGGCGACACTCCGGCAGGAAGGCCGTGGCTCCCATGGTTCCCGGCAGCGCTCGCGCCTCCGCCATGTTCTGGTGATTGGCGAATTGGCTCTTTCCCTGGTGCTGATGGTCGCCGCCAGCCTCCTGCTGCGCAGCTTCTGGGACTTGTTCAAGGTGCAACTCGGCTTCAATCCCACTCGAGTCATGACAGTCGAGACCAGGCTGCCGAATCCCAACGATCCAAGTACCGACATTTATCGAACTGCCACGCAGGAGTCGGTGTTTCTGCGGGAAGCTCTCCGTAGAATCCAAACGCTTCCGGGCGTGGAAGAAACCGCCGTCGGCGATCGGGCGGCCATTCCCCTTGGCCATGGCCAGAATGATCGCAGAACGTTTCCATTGTTTCGCGAGGGCCTTGAAGCGCAGAGCAGCCAGCCTCCGCTGATCGATACGTCGATCGTCTCGCCGGAATATTTCCACGTGCTCGGCATGACTCTCTTGCGTGGACGCCTCTTCGCCGACCAGGACCTTGAAGCTACGCCCCTGGTCGCAGTCATCAACCAGGCCGCGGCGCGCATGTATTGGCCAGGCAAAGATGGGAAGGGCGAGGATCCGGTCGGCAAGCGAGTTCGTTTGCTGGGCCGTTTGGGCCTTCGCAGGCCGGACGCGACAACCATCGTCGGCGTGATTGCCGATGCACGCACAGAATCGCTCGCGGACGCCGGCATTCCGAAAATCTACCTCGACATCTACCAGCGTCCCGCAAAGACTCTTGCGTTCTTCCTGCGTGGACCGGTTGATCCCGCCGCCATCTCCGCGCAGGTGCGGACGCAAATCCAGTCCGTCGATGCGGCGCTGCCCGTCATCCGCGTGGAGACCTTGGGCGAAGTTCTCTCCTCTTCGCTTTCTGTGCGGCGGTTCTCCATGGAAATGGTGACGCTGTTTGCCGCAACTGCCCTGCTGCTGGCCGGGCTGGGAATCTACGGAACTATTTCCTATCTTGTGCATGAGCAATCGCGCGAGATCGCCATTCGCCTCGCGCTGGGCGCGCAAAGGCGCGATATCCTCAAGATGGTTTTACGCCAGGGCCTCACGCTGGCCGCCGCCGGCGCGGGCGTAGGGCTGGTTGGCGCGCTTATTGTTCCTCATTTCATGGCCAGCCTGCTTTATGGCGTATCGCCCTACGACCTTTCCACCCTCGCCGGCGTAACCGCCGTGCTGACCGCCGTCGCGCTAGCCGCCAGCTACACCCCGGCGCTGCGCGCCATGCGCCTCGATCCGATCACTACACTTCACTCCGATTGACCTATGGCGCTGTTCGAGACTTGTCTTTACAAATGTTGCCATCCCAATGAACTCCTCCGGGATGCGAATGAATTCACCCAGGAGCAAGTTCCAGAGGATTCGTCCCCAAAAAACGTCGTAGCGCCAAGCCATCCGTCGCATAGAGATCATCTGACAGAATTCAAGACACTGGGCGACATTTGGGGAGTAATCGGCCTCGGTGCATTTGCGATTGCACACCTTTCCGCACAGCCACGTGCAAGCCTTCAGTCGAATATCTCCGGACGTTCCTGTTCGGTTTCGGACGGTCATTTT
>Ga0181516_10000724_pt1 | contig 28004 bp, 21 predicted proteins | sample PEATcosm2014_Bin_25_FD_121104 | JGI IMG/M metagenome (GOLD analysis project Ga0181516, IMG submission 121104) | Peatland microbial communities from MTU Mesocosm Facility, Houghton, MI, USA - PEATcosm2014_Bin01_10_metaG | ecosystem: Environmental > Terrestrial > Soil > Wetlands > Peat | place... | reverse complement strand
CGTCCAGGGTGAGGGAGAGCGCGAAGGGGTTCACCCGCACCCGGGCCACGCTCACGGGCCGGCCCAGCAGCCGGGACAGCGCGGCCGGCAGCTTGGCCTTGAGCACCGCCGGCGCCACCAGGAAGCCAAGCACGGCATAGACCAGGATGAGGCAGCCCAGGGTCGCCAGGATGCGGCGCGCCCAACACGAGATCCGGGACCCGATGTGTGAATTTTTCATAGGTTCAGGATAATGACTCCTGAATTATGAAATGCAAGCTTCTTCTTGGGTAAAAACCGGCCAGGGCGGGCTGGACAGCGGCTGCCGGAGCTGGACGCCCAGGTGCACCGGCGCACCGGCCCAAGGCAAATGGCGGCATCGACTCGGACCCGAACGCGGGCTTTCCTGACCGGCGCCAGTCGCGCCGGGCCCCCCCCACCCTGGCGGGGCGTGGGCAAAATCGGCCCATGCAGGGCCGCCGCGGCCCGGAAGCGCCCAACCGCCGGCCCTGGGCCGGGCCTGCGGCGCGCGAACCGGGTTCCCGCGCCATGGCGGCCTGCGCCGCCAGGGTTTTCAGCATTGGCACTCTGGTTGCTTGTTCAAGGCAGCACCGGCCCGCCCCGTGTTTTGTTGCCCAGAACGCTCATCTCAGGAGACGCAGGGGATCACCCCCACCTTCATCTGGCACCGCCGAAAACGGTCCGCCATCTCGCGAGGACGCCATGGCTGTCACTTCGATTCTCAACAACATCGCCGCCCTGGGCGCCAGCTACGAGCTGGGCATCACCGGCACCGGCATGCAGAACACGATCCAGGCCCTCACCACCGGCAAGCGGATCAACCAGGCCTCCGACGACGCCTCCGGCCTGGTGATCGCCAACGGCCTCACCGCCGACACCCAGATCGACAACCAGGGCCAGGCCAACGCCAACAACGCCCTCAGCTCCCTGCAGACCGTCGACGGCACCCTCAACCAGGCCACCGACCTGCTGACCCGGGCGGCGGAACTGGCCGAGGAGGCCCAGGGCTCCGGCGCCAACGGCGCGGCCCTGGACGCCGAGTACCAGAGCATCGCCTCCACCTTCACCACCCTGCTCACGGGGCTCCCCACCGGGGTCACCACCGCGCTCGGCTCCTTCGGCACCCAGGCCTTCACCATCAGCGCCGTCACCCAGTTCCTCACCGGCGATCTGCAGAACGCCGCCGATGCCGCCGTGGCCATGGGCGTCATCAGCACCACCCTGTCCCAGATCGGCGAAGCCCGCGGCTCCATCGGCGCCGCCGAGCAGTCGCTGCAGTCCTATTCCAACGTCCTGGGCATCTCCATGCAGAACCAGACCGCCCAGCTGAGCCAGATCCAGGACGCCAACATCGCCGACGAAGTGGTGAACCTGACCAAGTACCAGATCCTCCAGCAGTCGGGCATCAGCGCCCTGTCCAAGGCGAACCAGGGCGCCCAGGGCATCCTCACCCTGCTGCAGTAGGCGGCGCTCCGGGTCAGGCCGGCCTGGCCTCCAGGGCGTGGCGCAGGATCGCCTCGAACTGGGTCTTCTGGTAGGGCTTGGGCAGGAATCCCGCCAGGCCCCGCCCGGCGAAATCGCTCACCGCGTCGTTCTCGCTGAAGCCGCTGGTGAGCACCACCGGCACCGAGGGGTCGATCTGGCGCATGCGCAGGAAGGCCTCCCGGCCGTCCATGCGGGGCATGGTGAGGTCCATGAGCACCAGGGCGAGCTCGTCCTTGCGCCGCTGGAAGGTCGCCACCGCCTCCTCGCCGTCGGCGGCCTCCACCACCTGGAAGCCCAGGTGCGTGCCCATGGCCCGGGCCACCGCCCGGGCGGAGATCTCGTCGTCCACCACCAGCAGCGTGCCGCGGCCCCGCCACGGCGCCGGCTCCGACGCCATGCCCTCATCCTTGCCCAGCGGATCGGCCGAAGGCAGGAACACCTTCATGGAGGTGCCCCGCCCCGGTTCGCTGTAGACCTTGAGCCCGCCGCCGTGGCTGCGGACGATCCCCAGCAGGGCGGACAGGCCCAGGCCCCGGCCGGTGAACTTGGTGGTGAAGAACGGGTCGAAGATCTTGGCGATGACCTCGGGGGTCATGCCGCAGCCGGTGTCGCTCACCTCCAGGGTCACGTAGCGGCCGGGGTTGAGGCCCACGGGGATGGAGGTGACGGTGACCAGGCTCTTCTCCACGATCAGCTCGCCCGTGCGCAGGGTGATGGCGCCGTTGACCCCTTCCGGGATGGCCTCGGAGGCGTTGGTCACCAGGTTCATGACCACCTGCTGCATCTGGGTGGGATCGGCCATGACTTCCGGCAGCACCGGGGCCAGGTCGTAGCGGATCAGCGCCTTCTTGGAGAGGGACACCGACAGCAGCTCGGTCATCTCCCGCACCAGCCGGTTCAGGTCCACCCGGAGGATCGCCACCTTGCCCTTGCCGGCGTACGCCAGCATCTGCCGGGACAGGTCCGCCGCCCGGAGGGTGGCCTTCTCGATCTGGTCCAGGTAGGGGATGGCAGGGCTCTCGGCCGGCAGGACCATGCTGCCCAGGTTGCAGTTGCCCAGGATGCTGGTGAGCAGGTTGTTGAAGTCGTGGGCGATGCCTCCGGCCAGGACGCCCAGGCTCTCCAGCTTCTGGGACTGGCGCAGGGATTCCTCCGCCGCCTTGCGCTCGGTGATGTCCGCGCGGATGGCCACGAACTGCACCGGCACGCCGTCGGAGCCGAGGAAGGGCACGATGGTGGTGTCCACCCAGTAGTAGGTTCCGTCCTTGGCCTTGTTGCGGATCTCGCCCTTCCACACCCGGCCGCTCAGGATGGTGCCCCACAGGTTGGCGAAGAGCGACTTGGGGTGGTGGTGGCTGTTGATGATCCGGTGGTCCTGCCCCAGCAGCTCCTCCCGCTCGAACTTGGAGATGGCGCAGAACTTGTCGTTCACGTAGGTGATCTTGCCCCGGGCGTCGGTGACCGCCACGATGGCGTGCTCGTCCAGGGCGCGCTTGAAGGCCTCCAGCTCCTCCACCGCCGCCATCTTCTCCGCGTGCTCCTTGCGGTCCAGGAACTCCCGGGCCATGGCGGACCACACGTTCTCCTTGGCGGACCAGGCCATCTTCCACATGAGGTGGACCGGGTTGCCCGCCTTGTTCAGGCAGCGGGCGTCCACGCTGGAGGTCCCGCTGTTCCGGGCCGCCTCGGTGAGCTCCCGGACCCGCAGCCGGTCATCCGGGTGGATGAAGTCCAGGAAGTTGGAGCCCACCAGCTCCTCCGGCTGAAAGCCCCAGATCCGCTGGCAGCCCAGGCTCACCTCCAGGAAATGCCCGTCCGGGCCCAGGGAGAAGAAGATCCCCTGGTCCTGGGCCATGATCTTGTGGAACAGGGCCTGGGCGCCCAGGGGTTCCGTGGTCCCTTCCGGGGAAGTTCCGTTGCGCTTCATCATGGAGCAGCCTCCTGGAAGACGGTGGTGCCGGCGGCGTAAGTGTAGATGAGTCTCGATCTCAAATATCTTTTTTTACTTGAAAAGTGCAAGCATTTCCCGCAGATCCGGTCCATGAGCGGCAACTGGGCCATTGTTGCCTTGCGACCCTGTCCCGGATTCCCTTCCGTCCGGCCCCTTCCCGGCTCAACGTCCATGGCAAGGGCGGGGGAACTACCGTTGGCTGCGGCGGCGGGCGGTTTGCCCCTTCGCACGAGCCTCCGTCGGCAAACCGCCCGCCGCCGCAGCCAACGGAACGCCGGTCCGGAACCCGTATGACGGTTACGCCAGTACGGTATTCTGAACGGATGGAAACCATTGCGAAGCGCTATTTCAGCTACAACGAGATCCACCGTACGGTGTCCGCCCTGGCCCGCGAGATCCTGGCCAGCGGCTTCGAGCCGGACGTGACCGTGGCCATCGGCACCGGCGGCTTCATCCCCGCCCGGATCCTCAAGACCTTCCTCAAGAAGCCGATCCTCACCGTGGGCGTGAAGCTCTACAACGACGACAACCAGATGGGCGAAGGCCCCAAGAAGGTCCAGTGGATCGACGAGGTGGAGCGCAAGCTCCGGGGCAAGCGGGTCCTGCTCATCGACGAGGTGGACGACAGCCGGACCACCCTGGCCTACTGCCTCAGGGAGCTGCTCTCCCATCACCCGGCGGAGATCGGGGTGGCGGTGCTGCACTGCAAGGACAAGGCGAAGTGCGACCAGTTCCCGCCGGAGATCACCCGCTACTGGGTGGGCCAGCACCTGCAGGACATCTGGGTGGTGTACCCCTGGGATGCCGAGGACATCGACGCCCACGAGCGGAACATCCAGGCCATGCACCTGGGCGCCGGTTCGCCCGCATCGATCCCCCTGGCATAACCCAAGGAAAGTCTTACATTGGAGGGCGGCTCGGTACCCGGAAAGCACGACCATGGCCACCAGATATGCCCCCCCCATCGACAGAGTCATCGCCCGCTACCAGGACGGCCTGATCCTCAAGGGCCACACCACCGATTTCCTGCCGGCCCGGGACCGGTTCCACCTGCTGGGCGTGGACAGCTGCCCCGGGACTCCGCCCCGGGAGATCCTGCTCACCGACCTGAAGGGCGTGTTCTTCGTCCGCAACCTGGACGGCAATCCCGCCCACCTGAAGCGGAACACCTTCGAGCCCACCAACGTCAGCCCGGGCCGGCGGATCCGCGTCCTGTTCAAGGACGGGGAACTGCTGCTGGGCATGAGCCCGAGCTACCGCCGGGGACAGGCCGGGTTCTTCGTCACCCCGGCCGACCAGCGCTCCAACAACGAGCGCTGCTTCGTGGTGGCCGCGGCCACCCAGGAAGTGTCCCTGCTCTGAGAGGGTGTCTGCGAATCAACTACGGCTTCAGGTGGCCGAGCATGAGGGTCAGGTCCTCCTTGAGCCCCTGGAGATCCTCCTCGTGCTCCACCTCCTGGGTGAGGATGGTGAGGGCGATGTTGTAGGTGACCATGTCCTTGTCCTTGGTCACGTCCATGATGTTCTTGTAGGTATTGATGGCGCACTGCTCGCCGCTGATGTTCTGGTCGAGGATCACCCCCACGAAGGGATCGGTGGGCGCGTCGTACTTGCAGGGGCTCAGCTCGAACCACTGGGCCGGATCGGGCACCGGCACCCCGCCCAGCTGGATGATGCGCCCGGAGAGGAGCACCGCGTGGCTGAGTTCCTCGTTGGCGTGGATGGTGAGCTCCGCCGCCACGGCGTCCTTCATGGGGCCCTTGAGCACCTTGGCGCCCAGCCAGTACTGGTAGTAGGCCAGCCACTCGCTGGCGTAGGCCGCGTTGAGCAGCTTGAGCAGGCCGTCGACGTCCATGTTCATGCCCACGATTTCCCGGCCTCGGGTTCCCATGTTTTCCTCCTGAAAGGGTTATCCCCATGGAACACCCATGGGAGAAAGCCGTCAAGGTTTTCCCCAGGCCCCGGAACCGGCCGATCCGGCTTGTGACCCACGACCATGGGGGCCCATGGCGCCGCTTGCTACAATGCTGCCGGACCGGCCGCGGGCCAGCCCTCAGCCCCCCCCAGCCGAACCTTGAGGATGCGATGTACGACATTGAAAGTTCATTCGATCAGAGGCTCCTGGCCAGCGGCAAGCCCAGGCCGACCATCGTGTTCACCGAATCCCTGGATCCGCGCATCGTCGAGGCCGCCTGCCATCTCACCCGGTTCGCCCGGCCGGTGTTCCTGGCCTCCGAGGCGGCCGTGCGCGACTTGGCCCGCCGGGAGCTGCCCGGCCTGGATCCCACCCGCCTGGCCTTCGCCCTGGCCGAGAGCGCCTTCGTGGACATCCCCGAGCACCCGGAGCTGGTGGAGGCGTTCGCCCAGGTGCACCTGGAGCGCTGCCGGCAGGAGGGCAAGGAACTGAGCCTGGACGAGGCCCGGGAATGGGTCGCCCGGCCGGTCAACTTCGGGATCTTCGCGGTGGCCCAGGGCCACGGGGACACCGTGGTGGGCGGTGCCGCCTCCCACGAGAACCAGTACTTCCGCCCGATGGTGCGCATGCTGTCCGACCAGGACACCTGCTGCGAGGCGGGGGTTTTCGTGCTGCCGGACGAGCACCCCGACAAGGTGTTCGCCCACAACATCCTGGTGTTCGGCGATGTGGGCGTGAACGGCAGCATGACCCCGGAGATCCTGGCCAAGGTCGCGGTGGGCACCTGCGCCATCGCCCGCGACCTCATCCCCGAGGACGTGCTGCCGCACATCCACGCCGCCATCGTCTCCCACTCCAACCGGGGTTCGGACGAAGGCCCCTCGCCCGAGCTGGTGCGCCAGGCCACCCGGCTGGTGCCGGCCCTGCTGGAAGAGCGCATCAATCGCGGCGAACGCTACAGGTCCATCAGCATCGAGGGCGAAGTGAAAGTGAGCGTCGCCCTGTCCAAGCGCTCGGCCACCTACTACCAGCCCGGCGAGAACGTCGCCTGGCCCGGGGCGGCCAACGTGATCATCTGCCCCAACCTGGACATGGGCAGCATGCTCTACCATCTCTATTCCATCCGCTTCCCCGACGCCAAGAAGTTCCCGGTGATGTTCGGCCTGCGCTTCAAGGGCGTGGACCTGGCCATGGACTGCACCCCCGAGGACATCCGCCTGGCGGTGAAGGCCTCGATCCTGCGCATGTACCGCTACGGCGCCTGGCAGGAGACGCCCCGGGACACCTTCTTCCGCCGCTACCGGGTGCTGGCCCTCAACCCCGGCTCCACCTCCACCAAGATCAGCCTCTACGAAGGCGAGCAGGAGCGCTTCACCCAGGAGCTGCAGCACACCGCCCAGGAACTCCAGCCCTTTGCCGGGCGCCCGGTCACCGCCCAGTTCGCCTTCCGCAAGGAGGCGATCCTGGCCTTCCTGGCCCGCAACGGCCTGACCGTGGCCAGCCTGGACGCGGTGGCCGGACGCGGCGGGGTGCTCTGGCCGGTGATCCACGGCACCTACACGGTCAACGAGGCCATGGCCCAGGACCTCATGGCCGGAGTCCAGGGCGACCACGCCTCCAACCTGGGCGGCCTCATCGCCCGGGAGCTGGTGGCCGGGAGCGGGCGGCCCGCCTTCATCGTCGACCCGGTGGTGGTGGACGAAGTGCCGGACCGGGCCAAGATCACCGGGCTCAAGGTGATCCGGCGCAAGATCATCAGCCACGCGCTCAACCAGATCGCCACCGCCCGCCGCTACGCCGAGGAGCAGCAGACCTTCTACGAGCGGGTCAACGTGATCGTGGCGCACATGGGCGGAGGCGTCTCCATCGGCGCCCACCACCACGGCCGCTACGTGGACGTGAACAACGCCCTGGACGGGGAAGGCCCCTTCACCCCCCAGCGCTCGGGCTCCCTGCCCGTGGCCCAGCTCATCGACCTCTGCTTCTCCGGGGAGTACACCAAGGACCAGCTCAAGGAACTGAACAAGGGCCGGGGCGGCCTGGTGGACCTGCTGGGCACCTCCGACCTGCGGGCGCTGGAAGGGCGCTACCGGGCGGGCGAGGCCGAGGTCATCGAGGTCATGGACGCCATGGCCTACCAGATCGCCAAGTGGATCACCTCCCTGCTCCCGGCCTTCGAGGGGGAGCCGGTGGACCAGGTCCTGCTCACCGGCGGCATGGCCCGCTGCCAGCCCACGGTGGCCTTCATCCAGCGCACCGTGGCGGCCATGGGCTGCGGGGTCACCGTCTACCCCGGCGAGAACGAGATGTTCGCCCTGGCCAAGGGCGCCCTGCGGGTGCTGTCCGGCAAGGAAGCACCCAGGGTCTATCTCGGCAAGCCCTAGCCCTTCAAAGTCAACGCAGCGAGGGCGATGGAGTAGAGCTTGGTGAGCACGCTGTCCCCCCGGGAAGAGAGGATGCAGGGGGCCAGGGCGCCGGTCACCATGGCGGCCAGCTCGCAGCCGGCCAGCTTGGTGTTGGTCTTGTAGAACACGTTGCCGGCGTCGATGTTGGGGAACACCAGGCAGTCCGCGTCGCCGGCCACGTCGCCGTCCACGCCCTTGGTCCGGGCCGACTCCGGGTCGATGGCCACGTCCAGGGCCATGGGGCCGTCCACGAAACAGCCCCTGATCTGGCCCCGCTGCGCCATCTTGGCCAGGATGGCGGCGTCCACCGTGGCCTGGAGCTTGGGCAGCACCTGCTCGGTGGCGGCCAGCAAGGCCACCTTGGGCCTGGGGATGCCCAGGGCCTGGGCGACCCCCACGCAGTAGTTGGTGATGGCGATCTTCTCCTTGAGCTCGGGGTACGGGATCACCGCCACGTCGCCGCAGATGATGAGCTTGGGGTAGCGCGGGTTCTCCACCACCGTCACATGGGAGAGGATGGCCCCGGGCGCCATCAGGCCGGCCTCCTTGTCCAGGATGGCCCGCATGTATTTGTCCGTGCTCACCAGGCCCTTCATGAGGATCTGGCATTCGCCGCCGCGCACCAGGGCCGCCGCCCGGGCGGCGGCCCTGACGTCCACCGGCTCGTGGACGATGACGAACCCGGCGGGATCGATGCCCAGGGCCTGGCAGGCCCCGCGGATGATCGCCTCGTCCCCCACCAGGGTGGCGTCGACGATGCCCCTGGCCACGGCGTCGTGCACCGCCTCGATGGTGTGGGCGTCGTTGGCGAAGGCGGCGGCGAGGCGCTTCCTGGGCCGGGCCTGGACGGCGGCGAGCATCTGTTCGAGATGGGTGATGGCCATCGGATTCCCCTGGAAAGGCTGACAGTGCGGATCCCCATGGTATCAGCGGTGGGCTAGAATCTTGCAATCCGCAATTCCGCGGGACGACCCCGAGGCCCCCATGGACCGACCCCTGGCAGTGATCCTTGGCGCCGGCCCCGGCATCGGCCTGGCAGTGGCGCGCCGCTTCGCCCAGGGCGGGTTCCTGGTGGCCGCGGTGGCCCGGCCCGGGGACCCGCTGGACCGGTTCCAGGCGGCCCTGGAGGAGGACGGCCGCGGCCCGGCCCTGGTGCTGGGGGCCGACCTGGCCCAGGAGGGCTCCCTCCCTCCGGCCTGCGCGGCCGTCGAGGCCTGGGCGGGCCTGCCCGAAGTGCTGGTCTACAACGCCTCCGCCGGGTTCCAGGGGCCCGCGGCGGAGCTGGAGCCCGGCCGGCTCCTGGCCGATTTCCGGGTGAACGCCGGCTCGGCCCTGGCGGCGGCCCAGTGGGCCCTGCCGGCCATGCGCGCCCGGGGGCGCGGCACCCTGCTGTTCACCGGCGGCGGCCTGGCCCTGGAGCCCAAGCCGGGCCTGGCCTCGGCCGCCCTGGGCAAGGCGGCCCTGCGCAGCCTGGCCCTCTCCCTGGGGGAGGAACTGGCCCCGGCGGGCATCCATGCCGCCACCGTCACCATCTGCGGGTTTGTCCAGCCCGGCACCCCCTTGGCCCCTTCGCTTGTTGCCCAAGTCTTTTGGGATCTGTATTTGCAAAAAAACGACCCCTGGGACCGGGAAAGGATCCTCCGCTAGCCGCCCGGGACTTTTTCCGCCCGGTGCCGATCCCGGTAGAATAGAGATCAAGACTCCGGAACGGCCAAATGCCCAAGTCAAGCAACCACAAGATTTTAGATAGTTCCAGCAACACGGGTACCAAGACCCGCACGCATTTGCGCCTGAGTCCCCCGGTGCTCTGGAAGGTGATCCTGCACAACGACGACTTCACCACCCAGGAGTTCGTCGTCTGGATCCTGCAGAGCGTGTTCCGGAAACCCGAGCCCGAGGCGGTGCGCGTCATGCTGGACATCCACCGCAAGGGCCGGGGCCTGGCCGGCATCTACCCGTTCGACATCGCCGACACCAAGGCGGCCCAGGTCAAGGCCATGGCCGAGGCCAAGGAGTTTCCGCTGCTCTGCACCCTGGAGCCGGAGGCGTAGATTGAAAGTTGAGGATGCCTGAATGCCATCTCCCGCCACCCCCTCCCTGACCCTGGAACTGAACCGGTGCATCCAGCACGCCTTCACCCTGGCCCGGGATGCCCGCCACGAGTACCTGACCCTGGAGCACCTGCTGCTGGCGCTCCAGGACGACCCCCTGGTGGTGCGGGCCGTGGCCGCCTGCGGCGGCGACTCCGGGCGCCTGCGCAAGGAGCTGGAAGCCTACCTGGAAGCCCGCATGGAGGCCCTGCCCGCCTCCTACGCGGTCAACCCCACGCCCACCGACGGCTTCAACCGGGTCATCGAGCGGGCCATCATGCATACCATTTCCTCGGAACGGCCCGCGGTGAGCAGCGGCGCCGTGCTGGTCTCCCTGCTCCAGGAGAAGGAGAGCCAGGCCAGCTACCTGCTCAAGCGCCATGGCGTGAACCGGCTGCCCCTGCTCAAGCACCTGGCCCACGGCGGCGTCGAGGTGGGGCCCGGCCTGGGCGCCCCCGCCCCCAAGGAGAAGGAGGCGCCCGAGCCCCAGGAGGAGACCGAGGCTCCCACCAAGGACCCCCTGCAGGCCTACGCGGTGAACCTGGTGACCCGGGCGGCCGAAGGGCGGATCGATCCCCTCATCGGCCGGGAGGCCGAGCTGGAGCGGGTGCTGCACGTGCTCTGCCGGCGCCGGAAGAACAACCCGCTGCTGGTGGGGGAGACCGGCGTGGGCAAGACCGCCATCGCCGAAGGCCTGGCCCTGCTGCTGCACCAGGGCAAGGTGCCGGACGCGCTCAAGGGTGCGCCCCTGTTCTCCCTGGACATGGGCGCCCTGCTGGCCGGGACCCGCTACCGGGGCGATTTCGAGGAGCGAGTGAAGGCGGTGCTGGAGGCCCTGGCCCAGCACCCGGGCGCCCTGCTGTTCATCGACGAGATCCACACCCTGGTGGGCGCCGGCGCGGTGAACGGCGGCTCCATGGACGCCTCCAACCTGCTCAAGCCGGTGCTGGCCCGGGGCGAGCTGCGCTGCATCGGCGCCACCACCTACCAGGACCTCAAGACCTCCCTGGACCGGGACCGGCCCCTGGCCCGGCGCTTCCAGAAGATCGACGTATCCGAGCCCAGCGAGGAGGACAGCATCGCCATCCTCAAGGGGCTGCGCTCCCGCTACGAGGAGCACCACGGGGTGAAGTTCGCCCCGGAGGCCCTGGAGGCCGCGGTGCGCCTCTCGGCCCGGCACCTGCGCGACCTGCTGCTGCCGGACAAGGCCATCGACGTCCTGGACGAGGCCGGCGCGGCCCAGAAGCTGCTGCCGGCCCGGAAGCGCAAGAAAGTCATCGGCCTGGCCGAGATCGAGACGGTGGTGGCGCGCATGGCGCGGGTGCCGGTGCAGGCCGTGACCGTGGACGACCGGCTCAAGCTGGCCGACCTGGAGGGGGGCCTGAAGGCGGTGCTGTTCGGCCAGGATGCCGCCGTGGAGAAGGTGTGCTCGGCCATCAAGCTGTCCCGTTCCGGGCTCCGCGGCGGCGAGCGGCCGGTGGGCTCCTTCCTGTTCGCCGGCCCCACCGGGGTCGGCAAGACCGAGCTGGCCCGGCAGCTGGCCCGGATCCTGGGCATCGAGTTCATCCGCTTCGACATGTCCGAGTACATGGAGAAGCACGCGGTGAGCCGGCTCATCGGCGCCCCTCCCGGCTACGTCGGCTTCGAGGACGGCGGCCTGCTGGTGGACGCCGTGCGCAAGCATCCCCACGCCGTGCTCCTGCTGGACGAGATCGAGAAGGCCCACCCGGACCTCTACGCCATCCTGCTGCAGGTGATGGACCACGCCACCCTCACCGACAACCACGGCCGCAAGGCCGACTTCCGCCACGTGGCGCTGATCCTCACCACCAACGCCGGCGCCCGCAACCTCAGCGCCCGGCAGGTGGGCTTCAGCGGCGCCGGCCTGCCCAGCAGCGCCCGGGGCGCCATCGAGAAGGCCTTCACCCCCGAGTTCCGCAACCGCCTGGACGCCATCGTCACCTTCGCCCCCCTGGGCCGGCCGGAGATCCTCAAGGTGGTGGACAAGAACCTCAAGGAGCTGCAGGTGCTCCTGGACGAGAAGGGCGTGACCCTGCACGTCTCCCAGCCGGCCCGGGAGTGGCTGGCGGAGAAGGGCTACGAGCCCGCGTTCGGCGCCCGGCCCATGGCCCGGGTGGTGGAGCAGCACCTGAAGAAGCCCCTGGCCGACGCCATCCTGTTCGGGGAGCTGCAGGCCGGCGGCAGCGCCAAGGTGGAGCGCAAGGGGGATGGGCTGGGAATCACCACCAAGGCGAAATGACCTTGGCGATGATCGCGATGCGAGTCATGGGCAAAATCAGTGGTGGCGTGCCTCGCGGGAAAGGTCTGAGGTTTTCCGGGAACCTCGACCCATGGTGAAGGTTGAGTGCAAGGCGATGGCGTGGCGCTCACCACAATGGCGGAGTTGGCCGTGAAACCATTCGGCGTCAGGAGAACCTGGACCTCCGATGGAAGGACTGTATACTGCTCGGAAGTTGGCTAGGCCATCGACCCTTTTCCAGGCCTACCAAGGCCCCATTCAGGGCCCGGCTGAAGGGATGCTTTCAGTCTACTTGGTCGTCTTGCGGCTGGAGATATCGAACCAGACCGCCAGCAGCAGGATGAGGCCCTTGATGATCATCTGGTACTGGGTCTCGATGTTCAGCAGCTGCATGCCGTTGTTCAGCGAGCCCATGACCAGGGCGCCGATGATGGCGCCGATGATGGTGCCCTCGCCGCCCAGGGTGGAGGTGCCGCCGATGATGGCCGCGGCGATGGCGTCCAGCTCGAACAGGTTGCCCGCCGAGGCCGTGGCGGAATTGAGCCGGCCGGTGAACACGATGCCGGAGATGGCTGACAGCACGCCCATGAAGATGAAGATGGTCAGGTTCAGCGCCCGGATGTTGATGCCGGACAGCCGCGCGGCCTCCTTGTTGCCGCCGATGGCGTAGACGTGGCGGCCGAACACCGTCTTGGTGCTGATGAAATTGAACAGCAGCACCAGGACGGCCACCACCACGATGGCCCAGGGAATGCCGCGGTACATGATCATGAAGTAGAAGAAGACCATGATCATGGCCGACAGGAAGACGATCTTGGCCGCCTGCATGGGCACCGACAGCACCGCGAAGCCGTAGCCCCTGCGGCGGGACCGGTTGCGCAGCTCCAGGACGATGAAGATGACCACCGAGACCAGGGCGATGATCAGCGTCAGGTCGTGGAACGGCACCATGCCTTCCCCGCGGCCCACCTTGCCCTTGAGGAACAGCTGGGGGATGTAGCCGACGCCGATGGCGGCGAAATTGTCGTGCAGGGGGGCGATGGTCTGGCCGCCGGTCACCAGGATGACCATGCCGCGGAACATGCCCCAGCCGGCCAGGGTGACGATGAAGGCCGGCACGCCCTTGAAGGCGATCCAGTAGCCCTGCCAGATGCCCACCAGGAGCCCGACGGCCAGGGCCGCCAGGAGCGAAGGCACCGTGCCCCAATGCCAGAAGCATTGCGCATAGGCCGCCACCGCGCCGCAGAAGCCGGCCACCGAACCCACCGAAAGATCGATGTGCCCGGCCACGATCACCAGCACCATGCCCACCGCCAGGATGGCAATGTAGCTGTTCTGGACCATCAGGTTGCTGATGTTCCTCGGGCTGATGAAGATGCCGCCGGTCAGGTAGGTGAAGATCGCCCAGATCCCCAGCAACGCGATGAACATGGCGTACTGTTTCAGGTTGTGGGAAAAGCCCCTGCGAAGCTCACCCAACAAGCCCGCTTTCTGGTCCTGCTCCGACATGTCATTTCCCCCCTGTGGCGTAGTACATGCATTTTTCCTGGGTGGCTTCCTGCCAGGGCAGATCCCCGGTCAGTCGCCCTTCATGGATGACCAGGATCCGGTCGCTCATGCCCAGGACCTCGGGCAGCTCCGACGAGATCATGACGATGGCCACGCCATGCTCCACGAGTTCGTTCATGATGTTGTAGATCTCGAATTTGGCGCCCACGTCGATGCCGCGGGTCGGTTCATCGAGGATGAGCACGGACGGTTCGGTGAGCAGCCACTTGGCCAGCACCACCTTCTGCTGGTTGCCGCCGGAGAGGTTCTTCACCAGCTGCTCGATGGACGGGGTCTTGATGGCCAGCCGCTTGACGAAGCGGTTGGTGACCACCACTTCCTGCAGGATGTTGATGACCCCGGCCTTGGCCAGCGGCCGGTCCAGGTCTTCGGCGTGGCCCGACTGGCTGGCGACGTTGCGCAGGGAAGCCAGGGTGATGTTGGACAGGATGTCCATCCCCAGCACCAGGCCGTTGCCCTTGCGGTCCTCGGAGAGATACGACAGGCCGTTCTGGATGGCGTGGCGGGGTTCCCGGATGTCCACCTGGCGGCCGTTGATGGACACCTCGCCCTTGCTCTTGGAGCCGTAGGCGCCGAACAGGCTCATGAACAGCTCCGTGCGGCCGGCGCCCATCAGCCCGGCGATGCCCAGGATCTCGCCCTTGCGGATCTGGAACGACACATCCTTGATGACCTCTTTTTCCACCAGTTCCGGGTGCCAGACGGTCCAGTGCTTGACCTCCATCACCACCTCGCCCGCCTGGTGGGGGATGCGCGGGAAGCGCTGCTCGATGGTGCGGCCGACCATCATGCTGATCATCTTGCCCTCGGTCATGCCGCCGTCTTCCTCCATAGTCTGGGATTTGACGGCCTGCCCGTCCCGCAGCACGGTGACGCTGTCGGCGATGGACAGGACCTCCTCCAGCTTGTGCGAGATGTAGATGCAGGTGACGCCCTTGGCCTTGAGCTTGCGCAGGATGTTCAGCAGGTGCTTGGAATCCTCTTCATTGAGGGCGGCGGTCGGCTCGTCGAGGATGAGGATTTCGGCGTTCTTGGCCAGGGCCTTGGCGATTTCCACCAGCTGCTGCTTGCCCACGCCGATGTTGACCACCTTCTCCATGGGGTCGATGTCCAGGCCGACCTCGTCCAGCCATTTCCGGGCCTGGACCAGGGCCAGGTCCCAGTTGATGACGCCGTTCCGGGCCACTTCCGCGCCGAGGAAGATGTTCTCGGTGATGGAGAGCTGCTTGATCAGCGCCAGTTCCTGATAGATGACCGCGACCCCGGCGTGCTCGCTGTCCCGGATGGAATGGAACTGCCGTTCCGTACCGTTGATGATGATCCGGCCGGAATAGGTGCCGTAGGGATACAGACCCGAAAGGACCTTCATGAGGGTCGACTTGCCGGCCCCGTTCTCCCCCACCAGGGCATGAATCTCGCCCTTCCTGACCCGGAAATTCACCGAGTCGAGGGCACGAACCCCAGGAAAATCCTTGGAGATGTTTTCCATCTCAAAAATATGGTCGCTCATACGGAGACCTTATACCCCGAAGGGTGAAGTTGTCATGAAGCAGGTCTTGATAATATCTGGCATTTCTTGACCGCCCCGGCCGCGGCTCGGGTCCAAATCAGCACGGAAATTGCCCCAAATATCATGCGATTACGGTTTGGGCCGGCGTTCGGGCGGCACATGGCGATAGACCTCCTCGAACCGGTGGAAGCCATCCTTGATGACCGTGTCCATCATGTTGGTCCGGGTGACCGCCAGCACATCCAGCAGCAGGGCGGGGACATCCTGGCTACCGTCGTTCATGAAACTGGTGGGGGGCAGCGCCTGGTGCCGGGCCAGGCGCACCGCCATCTCCGCACCGAGGGTGGCCAGGCGCGGAATGGGCTTGTAGATGGTGGCGAGCTGGGTGCCTTCCACCACCCGCTGGCAGGCCGACAGTTCGGCGTCGTGCCCGACCACCAGCACCTTGCCGGCCAGGCGGTGTTCGGCCAGGACCTTGATCGCCGCCTCGGCCAGGAAATCGTTGGCGCAGAGGATGGCCTCGGGATACAGGCCGGACCGCACCACGTCCGGCGCGTTGAGCGCCGCTTCCACCGCCTGGGTGGCCTCTTCGTTGGACCAGTTCTCCAGCCAGACCTCCCGCACCAGGCGGTAGCGGCCGGAGGCCAGGCTGTCGGCCAGGACCTTGTGCATGCCCTCGTTGTACAGATGGGAATTGTTGTCGTGCCTGGAGCCATTGATGATCATGATCCGGCCGGACTTCAGGTGGTCCTGCAGGACCCCGGCGAGCAGCATCCCGACCTTCAGGTTGTCGAACGACACATACAGGTTCACCCCGCCGTTCTCCACCAGCCGGTCGTAGGCGATGACCGGGATGCCGGCCGCCCGGGCCGCGGAGACGGCCGGGGCGATGCGCACGGAATCGTTGGGGATCACGACGATCGCGTCCACCTTGCGGCTGACCAGCCAGGCGATCTGGCGGGCCTGGACTTCGCTGTCCTCGTTGGCCACCTGGAACAGGACCTCGGCCCCCAGATCGTGGACCCGGTCCATGAACACGTCCCGGTCCCGCAGCCAGCGTTCCACCACCAGGCTGTCCATGGCGAAGCCGATGGTCACCCGGTTGGACTTGCCGAGGCCGGCATCGTTCCCCCGGTGGCACGCCGTGAACCAGGCGCAGACGCTGAGGACCAGGGACAGGCGCAGTGCAGTGAGAAGTTTCATGATTGCCCTCGATCAGATGCGGGCGAATTCGCGCGGGGTCAGGCCGGTGATGCGCTTGAACAGCCGGCTGAAGTAGTTGGGATCGGTGTAGCCGAGGTCATGGGTGACCACCTTGATGCTCAGGCCCTGCTTGAGCATTTCCCGGGCATGGTTCATGCGGATCCGGGTCAGGTAGTTGACGAACGACTCGTGCATCTCCTCGGAAAAGGTCCGGCTGAGGTACTGGGCGCTCACCGAGGCGGCGCGGGCGGCGTCCTCCAGGGAAATGGGGATGCGGAAATTCTTCTCCACGAACGCCAGGGTCTTTTCCACCACCGGCGTATGCTCCTTGGTCCGGCGGCCGTTCCACAGGGTGGCCAGGCGCCCGCCCCAGTCCAGCAGGGCTTCCTGCCATTCGGAAGGCGATTCCAGGCCGGCCAGGCTGGCGGGCCCGAGCTGCTCGGCGTCCAGGGGGATGCGGTGGCCGACGGCATGGAACAGGACCACGGCGCTGCGCTGGAAGATGGCCAGCACCTCGGCCTGGGGCCGGCTTTCGGCCAGCAGGCGGGCAAAGTCGGCCAGGGCCCGGTTGAACTCGCCCTCGCTGCGGTAGAGCAGCGTCTCCACCAGCCGCCGCTCGGCGTCCCAGGGAAAGCCGGGGGCCTCGCCCAGCACCTGCTGCCGCCGCAGCTCGGCCAGCACCGCCTGGCGGGACAGGTCCAGGTCGATGGGCTTGTTGCAGCTGCCCAGGATGATCCGCAGTTCCGGACCCGGCAGGACCGGCAGGACCGCCCCCCGGATCAGCGCCGCCAGGGCCTCGGCGTCCTGGGCCTCGGGCTGGGGCACGAAGACCCAGAGCCGGTCCGCGCCATCCGGGGCCAGCAGCACCCGGAAGCGGTACTGCATGCTGGTGCGCAGGCGCTCGGCCTGGCGGGTGATCTCGGGGTACTGCAGGCACACCAGGCGGCCGCCACTGGGCAGCAGGTTGAAGATCCGGAAGAAGGCCGCCAGGCGCTGCTCGAATTCCGTGGCGTCCAGGCGGTTGCGCCGTTCGATCAGGCGGAAGAATTCGGGTTCCAGCAGGTATTCGCTGGCTTCGAGCATCTCCAGCTGGGTCATCTCGCTGGAGCGTTTCTGGTTCTGCTTGCGCAGGGAGCCGAGGCATTTTTCCAGGGTTTCCAGGAACCGGTCCTTGTTGATCGGTTTCTGCACGTAATCGCTGACCCCGAGATGAAAGGCCTCCTTGGCGATGTCGAACCGCTCGTAGGCGGTGACCAGGACGAACTGGGCCTGGGGCAGGTTGCCGTGGATCTCGCGGATGGCGTCCAGGCCGGTGATGCCCGGCATGTTCACGTCCATCAGCACCAGGTCCGGCTGCAGGGCCAGGGCCTGGTCGATGGCCAGCTTGCCGCTCCGGGCGCAACCGCACACAGCCAGCTCGGTGAAATTGCGCTCGATGAGATGCTGCAGCCCATCGAGGACGGGCTGCTCATCGTCAACAATCAGGACTTTGAACAAGGTCCACCTCCCGGGGCAGAGGCAGGCGGAAGGCGATGCGCGTCCCGCTGCCTGGCTGGCTTGCGATGCTGACGATGTCCGGATCGCCGAAATGCAGGCGCATCCGGGAGATGACGTTGGCCAGGCCAATGCCGTTGGATTTCCTGGAGATATCGTCGGAAGTGACGGCTTCCAGGGCGGCCGCCTCGTTGCCGGCGTCCTCGGTGACCGCCAGGATCCGGCCCAGCCGCTCCGGCGCGATGCCCGCGCCGTTGTCGGTCACGGCCAGGTGCAGCCAGCCATCCTCCAGGCTGACCGTGATCTCCACCCAGCCGTCCGCCTCCCGGTCGCGCAGGCCGTGGGTGATGGCGTTCTCCACCAGCGGCTGCAGGATCATCGCCGGCATCAGCGGATCGGGGCAGGGCGAAGGCAGCTGGATGCGGAAGGCGAAGCGGTCGGCGAAGCGGATGCGCATGATGTAGATGTAGCTCTCGATGCTGTGCAGCTCGTCGGAGAGCGGGATCAGCCGGTCCAGGGTGCGGATGTTGTTGCGGAACACGTCGGCCAGGTGCTCGATGTAGAGGCGGGTGTGGTCGGCGTCCTCGAGGATCGCCAGCTGCACGCCGGTATTGAGGGTGTTGAACAGGAAGTGCGGGTTCACCTGGGCCTGCAGGGCGTGCAGCTCGGCGATCTTCAGCAGGTTCTTGATCCGCAGGTTGTCCAGGCGTTCGCTCATGAGCCGGTTCTCGATCTCGGCGCGCTCGGTCAGCTCGTCGATGTTGCGGATGATGTTGGTGCGCATGGTCTCGAAGGTGACCGTGAGCAGCCCGATCTCGTCCTGGCGCCGGTAGGGGGCGACACTGATCCCGTAGTTGCCTTCGGCGATCTGCCGGGCCGACTCGGCCAGGCGGGACAGCGGGCCGGTCAGGCGCCCGGAAAACCAGAAGCCGAGGATGACGCCCAGGGTCATGAGGGAAAGCAGCATCAGGATGTTGAACAGCTGCAGCGTGGCCAGCTGGTCGGCAAAGCGCTGGCCCTGGCGGCTGCCCTCCAGGTAATCCGCCTGGACCAGGTCGGCCGTGGTCTGCTTGATGAAGCCGAGGATGCGTTCCGACCGGGCGAAGGCCTCGGTGTAGCCGGGAACGTCGCGGCCGCGCTTGGCATTGATGGCGTCCTGGGTGGCGCGCAGGTAGGACTGGATGAGCTCCACCAGGTCCTCCCGGAGCAGGCTGGAACGGTCCCAGGTGAGGGTCCGGTCCAGGTCCCAGACGGTGTTGTAGAGGATCTGCGACCGGGTCCAGTACTCCTTGAGGGTGGAATAGTTCTTGGTGGACAGGTAGGTCTCCAGCAGGCTCCCGAGCGTGACCGTCTGGTCCTGCAGCTCCAGGTACGGCCGGCTGCGTCCCAGGATCCGGGTCATGCCCCGCAGGTAGATCTTGGAATTGAGCTGGTTGTACAGGCTGGCCAGGCCCAGCACGAGGGTGCTGAAGACGCTGAACAGGAACACCCGGGTGCGCAGCTGGTGGCGGGAGGACGTGGCGGTCATCGCGGCGGCTCGGCCGTGGCCGCGGCAACGGCCTGCTCGGCGCGCTCGCGCGGTTCGCCCTTGAAGCCCCAGGTGGCGGCCGTGCGCAGCCCGCCGGCCGCGTCCGCCAGCGTATTCCGGGTGACCAGCCGGATGCCGGGGTCGCGGAAACTGGAACTGTTGTTGCTGGTCTTCAGTTCCACCAGGGATTCGATGCTGAGCCGGCCGATGTTGTCCGGGTTGCGCAGGATGGTGGCGGCGATGATGCCCTTCCTGAGGTAGTCCACCAGTTCCGGCGGGTCATCGACGCCGATGATCATCACCTGGCCGACGCGGTTGCGGTCGACGATATGCTGGGCGGCGGCGATGGCGTCCTTGGACGAGGTATAGAAGAGGACGGTGACCTCATGGTGGTTGTCGATGAGGTCGGCGGTGATCTCCTCGCTGGACAGCGCTTCGGGCAGGTCGCTGCGGGTTTCGGTGATGCGTCGCTGGCCGCCGTGCTTGAGCGCCTGGGCCAGGCCGGCGATGATGCTCTGATTGTTGATGTCGCTGGCCACCGGGTCCGGCTGGCTGAGGATGACCCCGATGCGGGCGTTCTCCGCGCTGTTCTGTTCAATGAATTCGCCGGCCTTCAGTCCGAGGCTGAAACCATTGGTGCCGACGAAGGTCTGGCGCTTGCTGGCGGGAGAATCGGTGGCCACGGTGATGACCGGGATCTTGCTGGCGACCGCCTTGTCAATAAGATTTACATAATCAGGATTGGCCGAACCGGGGATGATCAGACCGCCCGGGTGGGCCGTGATCGCCAGTTCCAGGGTCCGCAGGGCCATTTCCCGGTCCTGGGCCATGGGCAGGGGGCGGAATTCCAGGGCCAGGCCATGCTCCCGGGCGTTCTTCTCCAGAGCGTCCGCCACCTGCAGGTAGAAGGGATCGTGGGTTTCCGGCAACAGGACGATGGCCCGCCAATCAGGGTGGGTGGTGGCCATGGGCAGCCGGGATTCGCTGGCGGCGATGTCCATGAGATAGCGCACGGACATCCCGCTGGCCAAAAGAAACAGCACGACTATGCAGCCGGTTAAGGCGATGGATATGATTTTCATCGCCACAGCTTACCATTCACGGCCGTCCGGCCGGTGCCAAAGCGGCGGTAACAGGAAGATCTTGTGGGCAAAATCGTCTTCCCCCCCGGCCCTCTGGGCGGCCAGAATCCATAAACCAGTAAGCAAGTGGCATAACTATCTCCATTACAGGCTCCATGGGGAGAGGTAGCGTGAAGCAACGGAACCGATTCCGGATATCCCCCAAGGAGGACTATATGAAGAAGTCCCTCGTCAGTGCCCTGCTGCTCGCTGGCGCAACCCTGTTGCCCGTCGGTCTTAGCGCAGCCCCGATCAAGATCGGCCTCTCCCTGCCGACCCAGCGCGAAGAGCGTTGGGTTCGTGACAAGGGCGTCATGGAAGCCTATGCCAAGACCCTCGGCATCGACCTGAAGGTCGCCGTGGCTGACGCCGACATGGCCCAGCAGGCCCAGCAGGTGGAAAACCTCATCTCCCAGGGCGTGCAGGCGCTCATCCTGGCTCCCCATGACGGCGCCGCCGCCGCCTCCCTGGTCACCAAGTGCAAGGCCGAAGGCATTCCCGTCGTCTCCTATGACCGCCTGATCATGAACTCCCCCGACCTGGCCGTGTATGTCTCCTTCGACAACTTCGGCGTCGGCGTCCAGCAGGGCACTTTCCTGGCCGGCCTGGCCAAGAAGGGCCTGAAGGGCAACCTGATCGTCATGTCCGGCGCCCCCACCGACAACAACGCCAAGCTGTTCAAGGATGGCGCCATGTCCGTGCTGAAGCCCCTGATCGACAAGGGCACCTTCAAGGTGGTGACCGACCAGGCCGTGGACAACTGGCTTCCCGCCAACGCCCTGTCCATCGTCGAGAACGCCCTGACCGCCAACAAGAACAACATCCAGGCCATCCTGGCTCCCAACGACGGCACCGCCGGCGGCGCCATCCAGGCTCTCACCGCCCAGGGTCTGGCCGGCAAGGTTCCCATCACCGGCCAGGACGCCGAGGCCGCCGCCGCCAAGCGCATCATCGCCGGCACCCAGTCCATGACCATCTACAAGGACACCCGCGTTTCCGCCAAGGCCGCGGTTGATGCCGCCCTCGCTTTGGTCAAGGGCGGCGGCGCCCTGAAGAAGATGATCAACGGCGCCCCCATCGACAACGGCGCCATCAAGGTTCCGTATGTCTCCGTGCCCGTGACCATCGTCACCAAGGCCAACATCAAGGTCCTCACCGACTCCGGTTACCTGAAGGCCTCCGACCTGCAGTAGATCCACCGTTCACTGAAGTCGCCGGCGGGTGTACGATTCGTCGTACCCCGCCGGTTTCTTGTTCATGCAAGCCCATGGAAATACCGGAACCAGTACGACCATCCATGTTCCGACCCGTCTCCGCATAGGGGTGCCTATGCTCGCGGCGCGCTCAAGGGGCGACCGGGGCGGCATGGACTGAGGCGAACAAGCTGCCGGTCAGCCCTGGAACGCCTTGACCAGGGCCTCGAACTGGGTGTGCAGGGACCGGTCATGGGGGGTCACCGGGGGGATCGCCCGCTGGATGCCCAGCAGCTGGTAGACGGCGATCTGGGCCGCGCGCACCGAATATTCCACGGTGAACACGACGTCCTCCGGGATCTCCACGAACTGGCTGACGAACGCGAAGTTGCGGGTGCCGGACGGAACCGGCGGCGGCCGGTCGCCGGGGACCCGGGGCATGAACATGCTGGTGATGTAGGGCATCATGCAGGGAATGCAGATGGCCGAAGCGAAGGTCTCCGGATCCAGGCGCAGGTGGCCGCGCAGCTCCTGCAGGATCTCCGCGCCGGTGCAATCGCCCATGGGCTTGGCGACGAAATTGCCGATGCGGTCCGGGAACAGGGAATAGCCCCAGAACACCTGCACCCCGGCCGGCTGGTCCGGAAACTGCGGCTGGTGCGCCAGCACGATGGACATCAGCCAGCTGGAGTCCTCGAAGGTCACCAGGCCGCCGGTGCCGGCCTCGTTGCCGGTGAACCGGCGCATGCGGTCGAAGAAGGCGGAATCGGCCAGGGTGACGGTGAACGATTCCCAGCAGGACTGCGCGATGCAGCTGTTGAAGGCCGCGGGGCGGCCGAACTGGGGCCGGCCTTCGGCCAGCTTCTCCCACAGGCTCCAGCCCCCGCTCTCGGCCTTGGTCAGCCGCCGGGGCGGACTGGTCATGGAGCCCAGGCTGGAGGCGTCGGTCATGGAACCGTTCTGCATGAACACCAGGTCGCCGTCGGGCACCGGGATCACCTCGGCCCCGCCCTGGCTCCGGCAGTGGATGGCGGTCACGGTGAACCGGCCATCCACGGTGGCGTGGTCGAAGTCCGTCACTTCGCAGCCGGTGACCAGGCGCACCCCCTGGGCCAGAAGCCAGGCCTGCAGGGGCCGCACCAGGGAGTCGTACTGGTTGTAGATGGTGCGCTTGACCCCCGCGAGGGTGTCGATGCGGGAGAACTCGAGCAGGAACCGGTGCAGGTAGCGCTTGAACTCCACGGCGCTGTGCCAGGGCTGGAAGGCGAAGGTGGTGGACCACATGTACCAGAATTCCGATTCGAAGAAGTCCGGCGACAGCCAGTCGGAGATGCTGTCGCCGCCCAGGGCCGCCTCGTCGGCCCGGCTGAGCTTCAGCAGCTCGGTCCGGTCCTGCATGGAAAAGCCCATGGCGGTCACCGGGACCTTGGCCAGGTGGCGGTCCACCAGCCGGGCCTGGGCATGGGCCTGGTGCTCCTCGTTGAACGCCAGGGTCTCCAGGAATACCGACTGGCCCTGGGTTTCCAGCGACGGGATCGACCGGAACAGGTCCCAGGTGCACTCGTAGTTGTCGGTGGTCAGCATGCGGCCGCCCCGCATGGCATAGCCGCCCGCCGGCAGCCGGGTGGCGTCCAGGCTGCCGCCCGCGGCCGCGGCCGCTTCCAGGATGGTGATGTGGCCGCCGGGCATGCCGCCGTCCCGGATCATGAAAGCTGCCGCGGCCAGGGACCCGATGCCCCCGCCGACGAGAAAGGCGTGCGGTTGTTCGTTCATGGGCCTTGTGGAGCATTTTCTGTGCCACGGTATAAGTATTATAAAATATGATAGTTACATCATGCTGAAAGCGGCGGCCAGGAGCCCGGGGGCATCAGGATGAAGGAGCTGGCCCATCGGAATGGACCAGGTGGTCCGCCGTGCGGCGCCAGACCGCGATGGCTCCAGGGAACCTCCCCGGGGTTCGGCTCAAATGGAATTGGACTCAACCACCCGCGTCAGCGCGCGGGTTGCCCGCGGCGATGCGGAACCGCCGCGCCCTTTCGCTCGGCCATGCGCCGGAGGTGCCTCATGTGCCCCATGCTCGTTCTCCCGCCTTCCATGGTCCTGGCCGGCGCCATCCTGGCCTGCGCCATGCCGGCCCGGGCCCAGCGCCACATCTGGACCGTGCCGGGGACCTCCGGAGCGACCTATCACGCGGTCCACTGGGACGCCGCCACCGGCACCATCCTGGCGACCCGGGGCCATCGGGTGGTGCGCATCGATCCGATCCATGGGGACCAGCAGGAGGTTGCCGAGCATCGGTGGGAAGCGCCGCATCCGGACGACGAGCAGCCGGGCCCGGCCCTGTCCGCGCTGGCCCCGGGTTCCGATGGCGCGCTGCTGCTGGGTTCCAACATCACCCCCGGCCAGTTCCGGGAGATCATGGTCTATCGGTGCGCCGGCGAGGGCAAGGCCCGGGTCGTCCAGGCCATCGCCGGGAAGGCCCACGACCGGAGGTTCCAGGGCGACGACCGGGACGCGCGCAACACCGGACTCGACCCCATGGGCCTGGCCGCCGGGCCTGGCGGAACCGTGTTCGTGGCCGATTTCCTCAACGGCCGGGTGCACCTGCTCAGGCCCCGGCCGGAGGCCGGAGCCGATGCCGGCGGCTACAGCATCGAGGCCATCGCCGGATCGGGGGCCCCGCACCCGCGCCCGAACCAGAACCCTGCGGCCTTCGACGCGGCGCAGGAGGCCGGCCGGCACGATGCGCTGAAGGTTCCCCTGGAGCCGGCAAGCATCGCCGTGACGTCGGACGGCCTGGTCCTGGTGGCCGATGTCCTGGATCGCCGGGTCTACCGGCTGGCGCCCCGGACCGCACCACCGCCAGCGGGCTGGACCCTGGAGGTGGCGGCCGGAACCGGCTGGAGGGGCCCGGGTGGCGAAGGCGATGCCGATGCCCGGAATACCCACCTGGGCACGCCGCTCCAGCTGGTGGCGGGGACGGCCGGGGAGATCTACCTCCGCACCGGCACCCGCATCTGGGAACTCGCGCCCTGCCTGGACGCCGAGGGGCAGCGGCGCTGGCGCAGCCGACGGGTCTGCGTCCTCTCCAGGCAGGTCACCGCTGCCCCGGATGGCAGCGCGATGACCGACCTGCCCAGCCGTTTCTTCGAAGCGCATGGGGGCATGGCCGCGGGTCCCTGGGGCGGGCTGTTCTTCACCGTACCAGGGGAGGGGATCCGGTATCTGAGTCCTCCCGGAGATGCCGCCCTGGCCGAGCGGGTGCAGGCGTACCGGCAGGCGGGGGACGCGGCCCGGAAGCAGGCCATCCGGGATTCGCTCATCCGGCAGCGGGACGAACCCGCGGCCAAGGTGCTGGAGCGGCCGCTGCGTTTCCTGTCCCGCCAGGCGCCTTTCGACGCACCTGCCGGGGACCGGCCCCGGCTGCCCGAGGCGCTGCGCCGGAAGATCGGAGCATTCGTCATGGACCCGCAACGGTTCCGCTTCCAGGCCGCCTTGGCCCTGGAAGCGATCCGTGCGGATCCGCCCGGACCGGCCCCGTGATGGCTGGATGCCCCGCCCGGGGCGGGCCAAGCCCAGGGGTTGGTGCTAGGTTGGAAGGAGTCCCGCGCAAGCGCGCCGGTCCTGCGGTCCGCCTTTGGAGAGCATGATTCATGAGCCGATTCTGGAGCAAGGTCGTCCACACCCTGACCCCCTACGTGCCCGGGGAACAGCCCAAGCTGGACCACCTGGTGAAGCTGAACACCAACGAGAATCCCTACGGCCCCTCGCCCAAGGCGCTGGAGGCGATCCGGGAGGCCACCGGCGACACCCTGCGGCTCTACCCGGATCCCAACGCCGACCGGCTCCGGGCCGCCATCGCCGAGCACCACGGCGCGCCCGGGCTTGCCCCCAGCCAGGTGTTCGTGGGCAACGGCTCCGACGAGGTGCTGGCGGTGGTGTTCCAGGCCCTGCTCAAGCACGACCTGCCCCTGCTGTTCCCGGACATCACCTACAGCTTCTACCCGGTGTACTGCGCCCTCTACGGCATCCCGTACCAGACGGTGCCCCTGGATGCGGAGTTCCAGATCCGGGTGGAGGACTACGCGCGCCCCGCCGGCGCGATCATCTTCCCCAACCCCAACGCCCCCACCGGCCGCTGGCTGGACCTGGAGCCGATCGAGCGGCTCCTGGAGGCGCACCCCGACGCCCCGGTGGTGATCGACGAGGCCTACGTGGATTTCGGCTGCGACTCCGCCGCCGGGCTGGTGCACCGCCACCCCAACCTGCTGGTGACCCACACCCTGTCCAAGGGCCGCGGACTGGCGGGACTGCGCCTGGGCTTCGCCATCGGCCACCCCGACCTGATCGCGGCCCTGGACCGGGTGAAGAACAGCTTCAACTCCTATCCGGTGGACCGCCTGGCCATGGCCGGCGGCATCGCCGCCATGGCGGACCGGGACTACTTCGAGCGCACCCGCCGGGCGGTCATGGCCAGCCGGGAGCGCCTGGTGGCCGAACTGCGCCGCCTGGGCTTCGCGGTCCTGCCCTCCGCCGCCAACTTCATCTTCGTCCGCCACCCGGCCCGGGACGGCGCCCAGCTGGCCGCCGCCCTGCGCCAGAGGAGCATCATCGTCCGCCACTTCCAGCAGCCCCGGATCGAGGCGTTCCTGCGCATCACCATCGGCACCGAAGCCCAGTGCCGGACCCTGGTGGAGGCCCTGGAGGCGGTGCTCGGGTAGCCGGAAAAATCCTCCCTGGCGCGCCGTTTCGGCCTAACCTTGAAGGAGGCGTTCCCGCTCCGGCTGGCTATGCCCCTTCATTCAGAACAGATATGATTATTCATTATTGAGGCTCCCTTGACTCGTCATGCCGGTTGGTTCGCCCTGGTCCTGTTCCTGGTGTTGCACTGCGGGGGTGGGTCGAGCGGTTCCAACTTCAACGTGGAACCGGAGCCCCGCACCCTGACCGTGGGCGACCGCATGGTCCTCAGCGCCCGCCCGGCCGAGCCCCTGGACGGCGAGGTGCAGTGGGAGCTGGAGGACCCCTACGGCGGCGGCCTGCGCAACAGCCAGGGCGAGAGCACCCTCTACTACGCCCCGGAGAAGGCCGGGATCTACCACCTGACCCTGCGGGCCAACCGGGCCGACGGGCGCCAGATGAAGCAGACCGTGATCATCCAGGTGCTGCCGGTCCCCACCGTGGCCCCCTCCAGCGCCCAGGTGCCCCCGGGCGGAACGGTGGCCTTCAGCGCCAACATGAAGGGGCTGGCCCGGAACACCGTGACCTGGTCGGTGGAGGCCGACGGCGGCGCGATCGACCCGGAGGGCGTGTACCAGGCCCCGTCCCGGCCGGGCACCTACCATGTGACGGCCACCTCCACCCTCGACCCCTCGGTCAGCGCCCAGGCCAGCGTGGTGGTCGGTGACTGAGCGGTGCGGCCATTGAGAAAGTCAGGCGGGGCGGGCATCATCGGAGCGGAGGCCGCCGTAGGCAGGCCCCTCGCCCCCGCCGACCCCCTGGAGAGAATCCCCATGCCCCCGCCCGTCCAGGAGAGCCAGGAGCGCCCGTTCCGGCCCGCGCACCTGGCCAGCCACGCGTGGGTGGTGTTCCAGGAGGCGGCGGGCAGCTTCGTGCGCAACGCCGACCTGCGCCAGGCCTCCTCCCTGGCCTTCTACAGCACCCTGGCCCTCATCCCCGCCCTGCTGCTGCTCACCTTCCTGCTGAGCGTGGCCATCGGCTCCTCCCAGGCCGCCACCCAGAAGACCGCCGAGTTCGTCGGCCAGGTGATCCCGAAGTTCGGCGACGTGATCCTCCGGGAGGTGGGCAGCCTGTCCAGCCACCCGCGCACCGCCGGCTCCCTGAACCTGCTGGTGCTCACCTGGAGCCTCACCCCCCTGGTGGCCAGCCTGCGCCAGATCTTCCACGCCATGTTCAAGACCCGCAACACCCGGACCCTCCTGGCCTCCAAGGCCCGGGACCTGGCGGTGGGCATGCTGTTCATCACCGGCCTGGCCGCGGTGGCCGGGGCCGGGGTGTTCCTGCACTTCCTCAAGGCCTTCTCCCGGGGGCTGCACGCCCCGTTCCTGCTGAACTTCGCCCTGCCCTTCGCGCTCACGGTGCTGCTGGTGTGGGGGGTGTACTTCGCCTTCACCACCCGGGTCAGCAAGCGCCACCTGCTGGCCGGCGCCGTCACCACCGCGGCCTTCTGGTTCCTGCTCCGCCCCGCCTTCACCCTGTTCCTCACCCACGACCCGGGCTACGGCTTCGCCTTCGGCTCGTTCAAGTCCATCTTCATCGT